>Ga0335078_10003294_pt1 | contig 24094 bp, 24 predicted proteins | sample Lox_Sample_32_FD_206711 | JGI IMG/M metagenome (GOLD analysis project Ga0335078, IMG submission 206711) | Soil microbial communities from Loxahatchee National Wildlife Refuge, Florida, United States - Lox_Sample_3.2 | ecosystem: Environmental > Terrestrial > Soil > Wetlands | place: USA... | reverse complement strand
AGGCTCGTACCCTGGGCGCCGAGATCCTACTAGAGCCCCATTTCAATCCGGCACCACGGCACCGAGAAATGTGGCTTCGCGATCCCGACGGCTACGTGGTGGCAGTTGCGAGTCCGGACGGTGAAAGCGACTCGGGCGGAGTCCAACGGTAATACGCGAACCGTTACGAGTTTGTTACGCCCGCATGTCTCACGCTTGCGTGACCGCCCTCACTGCGCGGTTTTTCCTTCTGTTCCAACATGTGCGGTAAGGAGAAAAGTGTCCCCACTTCATGGGTCTAATGACGCTTTTGGGCACATATGCGACGAGTCCTCATCCTTGGAGCTGCAGGACGAGATTTTCATGACTTCAACGTAATTTTTCGCAACAACCCCGAATTCCGAGTTGTAGCCTTTACCGCAACCCAAATTCCCGACATCGCCGGCCGCCGTTATCCCGCTGCCTTGGCGGGCGAGCTTTATCCCGACGGTATTCCGATCCTGGAAGAAGACAAGATGGAGCAGATCATCCGCGACGAACATGTGGATGAGGCGATCTTTGCCTATAGCGACGTGCCCTATGCCACGCTGATGCACCTGGCATCGCGCGTTGTGGCCGCAGGGGCCGACTTCCGTCTGCTGTCTGCGGAGCGAACTCAGCTGCCGGCCGAGGTGCCGGTGGTGTCGATTTGCGCGGTTCGCACCGGCTGCGGGAAGAGCCCGGTGTCGCGCCGGATCGCGGTTGAACTGCGCAACCAGGGCTGGCATCCCGTTGTCGTGCGTCACCCGATGCCGTACGGCGACCTGGCGGCGCAACGGGCGCAACGCTTCGCGACGCTCGCGGATCTTGATCGCCACGAGTGCACCATCGAAGAGCGCGAGGAGTACGAACCGCACATCGTGGAAGGTACGACCGTCTACGCAGGCGTGGACTATCACGACATTCTGCGGCAGGCGGAGAAGGAAGGCGATGTCATCCTTTGGGACGGCGGTAACAATGACACGTCGTTCTACCGCTCCGATCTGAAGATCGTAGTGCTGGATCCGCATCGTGCCGGACATGAGCTTGGCTACTATCCCGGCGAGGTCAACTTCCGCAGTGCCGATGTTCTGATCATCAATAAAATCGACACCGCCGATCCCGACGGAATCAAAACCGTCCGCCGCAACATCGCGCTGTACAACCCTGACGCCAAGGTGATCGAGACGGCGTGCCGGGTGAAGGTCGACGATGGCGATGCTATCGCCGGCAAGACCGTGCTGGTAGTGGAAGACGGCCCCACGCTCACGCATGGCGAGATGCCGTACGGTGCGGGGGTGGTGGCGGCCAACCGTTATCACGCGTCGGCGCTGGTTGATCCGCGGCCTTATGCCGTGGGCTCCATCCAGAAGACCTTCGACAAGTTTCCGCACCTGTGGCGCGTACTACCGGCCATGGGCTACAGCGATACGCAGCGGCATGAGCTGGAGGAGACGATCAAGCGCGTGCCCTGCGATCTGGTCGTCGTGGCCACGCCGATCGATCTGGCGCGGACGATCAAGCTCGAGAAGCCGAACGTGTGCGTGCGCTATGAGATCGAGGAGCTGGGCAAGCCCGCGATCGGCGAATTGATTGGGCAGTTCACGGAAACTTACAAACCGGCTTTGGTGGACGCAGGGAGGTAGCCATGCCGATCAAGGATTTTCTCTCGATCCGTGACTTCACGCCTTCGGAGACACGGCACTTTCTCCACGTCGCGACACAGTTGAAGACGTATCCCGAGGCTTATCGCACGTCGCTGAAAGGCAAGACGCTGGCGATGATCTTCGAGAAGCCATCGCTGCGCACGCGCGTGACGTTCGATGTCGGCATAGAGGAACTGGGCGGGCATCCGCTGTATCTGTCGCCGGCGGAGATCAGCCTGGGCAAACGCGAGTCGGTTTACGACGTGGCCAAGAACCTGGAGCGCATGGTCCAGGGAATCATGATCCGCACATTCTCACACCAGATCGTAGTGGATCTGGCGAAGTACGCCGACATCCCGGTCATCAACGGGCTCACCGATTACAGCCATCCCTGCCAGGCCATGGCGGATTACCTGACGATGCTGGAGGTGAAAGGCCGCATCGCGGGGCTGAAGGTCGCATATATCGGGGACGGCAACAACGTTGCTCGCTCGCTGATGTTCCTGGGAGCACAGCTGGGCGCGGATGTGTGGATCGCAAGCCCTCCGGGATATGAGCCGGATAACGAGTCGATCCTGTGGACGCGCAAGCGCTGTGCCGAAACCAGTGGGGCGATCACGATTACCCACGATGCGGAGACGGCGGCGTTCGACGCCGATGTGATTTACACCGACGTCTGGGCCAGCATGGGCCAGGAAGCGGAGACGGAGGCGCGGAAGAAGATCTTCGGGCCGTATCAGGTCAATGCCAGGTTGTTCGGCCAGGCCAAGAAAGATGCCATCTTCCTGCACTGCTTGCCGGCGCACCGGGGCGATGAGGTTACGGACGAGGTGATCGACTCGCAACGTTCGTTTGTGTTTGTGCAGGCGGAGAACCGGCTGCATGCGCAGAAGGCGATCATGCTGGAACTGATGCAGCCGACGCGGGTGCCGGAACGCGAGGTGATGCGCGAACCGGTAGTGGAGCTGGTTCGCTAAGATTGATGCCAAATGGCGTTGCAAGCAATCTTGGGGAATCTGGAATCGGAGTTGCGCAGGCTGTTTGATTCGGTCGAACAGCTGCGCGTCGCTATCGGCGACGCACCGCCGGATGACTCGGCACTCGTGGATAGGCTCGACGACCAGGTTCTGGATCTTTTGGGAGCGCTACAAGAGTGCCGCGAGTCTGCGCGGCGTTCGCGTCGCGCGGTCGAACCGGCGTTCGACTTCAATCAGGTGCGACACGAACTCACGGCGGCACAGCACGCGTTGCAGACCGTTGCACGCGACTATGGCGAGATCGCTTCCTACAGAAGGCTGAAGGATCTGGAACGGGAGGCGAGCGGCCGGGGACGCGATTGGCGGGTCTGGGCAGCTGCTGTGCTGCAGACGATTGAGGACTGCCAGGATCCTGTGCAGCGCGTAAGCTCCGCCTTGGCGGCATGCTGGCAGGAGCTGGCGGAACACGCCGGCATATCCCTCGGAGCTGTGGGCGAACTGCGAAAGCCGAGACGCAAGAAGGGTTCGTAGGAGAATTATGTCGAAGACTGCGCTAGTCGCGGTTGGAGGCAACTCTCTCATCCGAGCGGGTGAGAAGGGCACAATCGTCGAGCAGGTGGCCAATGCCCGCCGCACCGCGCGGGCGATGGTAGGGCTCATCCGGCTGGGATACCGGCTGGTAGTCACGCACGGCAACGGGCCGCAAGTCGGGGCGCAGCTGTTGCGTGCCGAGCGCGCGTCCGACGTGGTCTACGGCCAGTCGCTCGATGTCTGCGGCGCCGCCAGCCAGGGTGAGGTCGGCTACTTGCTGGAGCAGGCCCTGCGCAACGAGCTTTCCGACGCCCGCATCGACACTCCTGTCGTCAGCATGGTCACGCAGACGGTCGTCTCGCCGGACGATCCTGCCATGCTTGCGCCCTCCAAGCCCATCGGGCCGTTTTACTCGCGGGCTGACGCTGAGGAACGCAGGCGCGTACTGGGTTGGCACATCGTAGAAGATGCGGCGCGCGGTTATCGCCGCGTTGTGCCTTCGCCGGAGCCGTTGGAGATTGTCGAGCTCGACATCATCCGGACGCTGGTCGCTCGCAGGGTGCTGGTGGTGTCAACCGGCGGCGGCGGCATCCCGGTGATCCGGGTCAACGGCGAGCTGCAGGGCGTGGAGGCGGTCATCGATAAGGATCGCGCGTCGGCGCTCCTGGCTTCGCAGCTGAGTGTAGATCTGTTCGCGATCTCCACCGACACGGATTACGTTTACCTGAATTACAAACGGCCTGATCAGACGCCGCTAGCCCACGTCTCCGTGTCGCAACTGGAAGAGTATCTCCGCGCTGGCCACTTCCCTGCCGGCAACATGGGGCCAAAAATCGAATCGGTGATTCACTTCCTGCGCAGCGGCGGCAAGGAAGCGGTGATCACGTCGTTTGAACTTCTGTGCGAGGCAGTCGCCGGCCGCGCGGGCACGCGCATTGTGCCCGACGCCACGATGGTTGGCGAAGCTGCCGAGCAGGAATTGGAGGAGCCGGTTCTCCGGTAGGACATGCCCATCTTGCACCCTCCGGCCCGCTTGCGGGACGAGAAGCAGGTACGCTCGCGTATGCCCCTGAAGCACATTGTCGAGTCGCAGCAGTTCACCGTTCCGCTGCTGATGGAGCTGTTCGATCGCTCGCGGCTGATGGAGCGGATTGTGGCGCGCGGCGGCACGCTCGATTACCAGAGCCGCATCCTCGCCAGCCTGTTTTATCAGCCGTCGACGCGCACGCGGTTTTCCTTTGAGGCGGCGATGCACCGGCTGGGCGGTCGCGTGCTGTCGACCGAACACGCGCGCGCCTTCTCGTCGGAGATCGAGGCCGAGCAGGTGGAGGATTCGATTCGCATCATCGGCAGCTATAGCGATGTGATCGTCATTCGGCATCATGAGCCGGGAGGAGCGGCGCGAGCGGCGCGGGTTTCCCCGGTGCCAATCATCAATGCGGGCGATGGCGATGGCGGGCAGCATCCCACGCAGGCGCTGCTGGATCTGTACACGATCTATCGCGAGCGGCCGTTGGACGGGCTGAGCGTGGCATTCATCGGCGAACTGGACCGCGGGCGAACGGCGCGATCGCTGACCTATCTGCTGGCGAAGTTCGAGCGCGTGAAGCTGTATTTCGTCAGCCCACCTGAGCTGCAGATGCGGAACGACATTCTGCAGTATCTCGACCGGCATGGCGTGCGCTACGAACTGGAGTCGGATATCGACCGCGTGCTGAGCGAGGTGGACGTGGTTTACCAGACGCGCATTCGGCCGGAGCGGCTGCCGCGGCCGGGATCGCAGCGCTACGCGATCAATTCGTCGGTACTGCGCCGGATGAAGCCGGACGCGATGATCATGCATCCGCTGCCGCGGACGGTGGAGCTGGACAAAACCGTGGACGACGATCCGCGCGCGCTGTATTTCCGCCAGGCTGCGAATGGGCTGTATGTGCGGATGGCGTTGTTGACGATGGTCTTGGAATGAAGAAGCGATTAGCAACTAGCAACCAGCAACTAGCAATCGGCGATGAATCGGAGGTTCGATGAAGGATTTCCAGCGCCTTACCGTATGGGAGAAGGCGCACGCACTGACTCTTGCGACCTATCACGCAACAGCGACATTTCCCCGCGAGGAGACATATGGAATTAGAAGTCAAATGCGGCGATGTAGTGCCTCGGTCGCGGCAAATATTGCCGAGGGGTGTGGACACACCGGAAACGGCGATTTTCATCGCTTCCTTAACATGGCGGCGGGATCGTGCTTTGAATTGGAGTACTTCCTACTGCTTTCCCGCGACCTAGGTTTCTTACCGCCGCATCTTCACGCGCGACTCACTGCTGATGCTCGGGAGGTACAGCGAATGCTTGCGTCGTTGCTGCGACGAGTGGAGAGCAGCCGGCGTGAGAGTCAGTCGGACAAAACGCATGCATTGGCTGTAGCGGACCGCTAGTTGCTAATTGCTGGTTGCTAGTTGCTAATTGCTTCAAACGAGGAACTCATGCCCGTACTAGATCATCTGCAAACGAAAGATTTCATCGAGCTGGAAGAAAGCTATGGCGCCCACAATTACCATCCGCTGGATGTCGTCATCGAGCGGGCGGAGGGCGTGTGGGTATACGACGTGGAGGGCCGGCGCTATCTGGATTGCCTGGCGTCGTACTCGGCAGTCAACCAGGGACACTGTCATCCCAAAATCATGAAGGCACTGTTTGACCAGGCACACAAAGTTACGCTGACTTCACGCGCTTTTCGCAACGATCAACTGCCGCTGCTCTATCGCCAACTGCATGAGCTGACCGGCTACGAGATGACGCTGCCCATGAACTCCGGCGCCGAGGCGGTCGAGACTGCGGTGAAAGCTGCGCGCAAGTGGGGCTACACGGTCAAAGGCATTCCCGATGGCAAAGCCGAGATCGTTGTCTGTGCCAATAATTTTCACGGACGCACGGTGACGGTCATCAGCTTCTCTACCGATGAGCAGTATCGTGACGGCTTTGGGCCGTTCACGCCGGGATTCAAGGTCATTCCTTTTGGCGATGCGGCGGCGTTGCGCGCTGCCATAACACCGAACACCTGCGCGTTCCTGGTCGAACCAATTCAGGGCGAGGCCGGCATTGCGATTCCTCCGGAAGGATTTCTGCGCGAGGCAGCCGACATCTGCCGGCGCAATCGCGTGCTGTTCGTGGTCGACGAAATCCAGTCGGGGCTGGGACGTACGGGCAGGCTATTCGCACACCAGCATGAGGGCGTCCGGCCTGACATGGTGATCATCGGCAAGGCACTGGCCGGCGGATTCTATCCCGTGTCGGCGGTGCTGGCGTCGAAGGAGATTCTCGGCGTCTTCGCTCCCGGCGATCATGGCAGCACCTTCGGCGGCAATCCGCTGGGCTGCGCGGTGGCACGCGCCGCTTTGCAAGTGCTGATCGACGAGAGGCTGGTACAGCGCTCGGCGGAGCTGGGCGAATACTTCCTGGAGCGGCTGCGAACGCTGCGCAGCACGCATGTGCGCGAGATACGTGGTAAGGGACTGTGGATCGGCGTCGAGCTGGATGTGCCGGCGCGGCCTTACTGCGAAGCCCTGAAGGTACTGGGCGTGCTTTGCAAGGAAACGCACGAGCGTGTGATCCGCATCGCGCCGCCGCTGGTGATCACGCGCGAGGAGATCGATTGGGCCTTCGAGCACATCCGGCAGGTGATCGAAGAGCGGGTGTGAATTCCGAGCATTTGCGATAGACTACGAGCCGCCAAAAGGCGGCTCGCTTCTTGTGCGGCGATTCAGTAGGAGACTACCGCATGTGGTTTCGTACCTGCGCCATGTTGTCGCTGTCGGTTTTTCTGCCGCTGCCGATTCTTGCAACGCCTGCGGCCGCGCAGGCCGCGGACACGATGACGCCTGCGCTTCTCGCGGTGCAGGACGCCCCGGTACCGTTCCGGGGATCGGACGGGCAGGTGCATCTGGTCTACGAGCTCTGGATCACCAACTTTTCGAGCTCCGATATTGCCGTGGAAAGAGTTGAAGTCCTTGGCGACGGCGCTGTACTGCAAACTCTCGACCGCACAGCTGTAGAGAATCGGCTGCAGCCGGTCGGGCAGCGGCAGTCGACGGGAACTCTGGCCAAGAGTACGCAGGCATTGCTGTTTCTAAATGTGGCCCTAGGATCCGGCGTTGCAATTCCGCAAGAACTGTCGCATCGCGTCACAGTTGGCCTGAGCGCGGCGCCACCGGGAATGCAGCAGGTCAGCGAGTCGGGCGGCAAGACCCGAGTGGACAAGCAGGCAGTGGTGGAGATCGGAGCTCCGCTGGCTGGCGAACGATACATCTCGGCGGACTCGTGCTGCGATGCCACTCGCCACACGCGTGCCGCCTTGCCGGTCAATGGGCGCGTCTGGATATCGCAACGTTACGCGGTGGACTGGGAGCAGATGAGCTCCGATGGAAAAATCTACACCGGCCCTCAGGAGAAGTTGGAAAGCTACGCCATCTTTGGGCAGCGGGTCCTGGCAGTGGCGGACGCCCGCGTTGTTTCGGTCATCGATGGACTGCCGGAGCAGACGCCGGGGAAGTTCCCCGCGAATATTCCACTCACCGAAGCGGATGGCAACTCGGTGACGCTCGACCTGGGAGCTCATCGTTACGCGATGTATGCGCACATGCAGCCCGGCAGCATTCGGGTGAAGGCGGGCGACAGAGTAAAGGCTGGCCAGATGATCGGGCTGGTCGGAGATTCCGGCAACTCGATTGTGCCGCATCTGCATTTTCAGGTTACCGATGGGCCGTCCTCGTTTTCGGCCAACGGACTTCCCTACGAGATACGAAGCTTCGAAGTGACAGGTAAGACGCCGGGGACGGCTGCTTTCGACGAGGCCGAAACCAACGGCACGCCGCTGCCAGTGACCGTGATTTCGCCACCGCAGAAGGTCACCGGAGCCATGCCGCTGGATCAGCGGGTGATCACGTTTGCCGGACACTGAGGCGCTGTCGCCTTAAGCTTCGTAGTGATCGAAGTCGGTCAGGCTGTTCGCCACGGTTTGTGCGAGGGCCTCGACATTGAAGAATCCCGCCTCCGGTTCTCCGGAAAAACCCAGCAGACGCGGCGTAGCGCCGGCAAGTGCAGCGAGGCCGGCATCGACGCGGGCGTGCGTCTTGTAATCGATCACGTTGAAGACCCCGCCCGGATAGTCGGTGAGCAAGGCATTGGCAGCGACGATTCCACCGCAAAGTAACGAGCCTACGGCGGCTCGCCGATTGCGCCGCCACAGCCGCGCCGCCATGAACAGGAATGAGCCGGCAACAGCGTAATCCAGGGCCGCGTGGGTGGCCGGACCGATACGCGCGGGCAGCTTGCGCGTGGCAAAACGTACTCCGGAATGCCAAAGAGGCATGGGCAACCTCGTCGCTGAGATAGCGGAAACAGCGTTCTCGATTGTACGCCGCTCGCTTAGAAGATGCGGCCGGACGGAGTGGAGTTGGCGCGGTGGAGGTTCGCACTTTCGGTCCGCTAAAGAATGCTTCGCCCCTGCCGATGAAGAACGCAGGAGATGATCGCATGCCCCTATACGCCTGGAGTCCGACCTACAGCGTCAAAGTCAAGCGCTTTGACGAGGACCATCAGCAGCTGTTCAGCATCATCAACGAACTGCACCAAGGCATGAGCAGCGGCCGCGGCAAGGAAGTGCTGCACGATGTGCTGACCAAACTGCTGCGCTATACCGAGCGGCACTTTACCGCGGAAGAAGCGGTGATGAAGGAGCTGAGCTATCCCGGATTGTCGGCGCAGGTCGACCAGCACCGCAAGTTCACCAACAAGATCAAGGAAGTAGCCGAGCAGTACAAAGCGGGAACCATCGGGCTCTCGGTCGACATACTGGACTTTCTGACCAAGTGGCTGTCGCAGCACATAGTGGGCGTGGACAAGCAGTATAGCGACTTCATGAACGCGAAGGGCGTGGCGTAGAGTCGCGGCCGGATGGGGGTTGCGGGGCCGACGGCTGGAACGTCTGCGGAGTTGCTGTAGCCGAGGTAGTGGGCCTCACGCGGCAGTTTGCTGGACGCATAACCTGACCTCGTGGCCTGCGTTGCCCCAAGGCGGGTTGCAGCAACTCTGCAGGCGCTTCAGCTGCCGGCCTTGCCCCGGGCCAGGGCGCGCTTGAGGGTTTCGTCGAGCGCCGCTTTGGCCTTTGTGTATTCCTCGTCGGTGACCTTCCCCTGCTGACGATCCAGCTCCAATTGGAACAGCTCTTCCTTCATTGCCTCCAGCAGAAGCGCGTTGCGGTCCTTCGCGGGCGCCGTCGGCTCGACGAAGTCGGCAAACGCCGCTGCAGATTCCGGAGAATCGGCGGCCACTGTGCCGCCGGCTCCCGCTCCGGCGGTTGCGGGATGCGGACGATTCGATCGTGACACGATATACGCGCCGCCCATCACCAGCACCAGCGCGAAGGCTCCGAGGGTGTAAGCACGATAGTCGTGCAATGGATCGGGAGCGTCGATGGGTGCGCCCAAGCCGCCGCCGGGACGATTGTCGTTGGCCGCCGATTGCGCGCCACCGCCCATTGCGCCGCCAGAGTCAGCGCCTCCCTGCCCGGCCTGCTGATTCTCGGGCTGGAATACCCCGCTGCCGCCGACGCGGAAGCTCAGATCCTGTCCCGGTTTAACGTTAGTGGCGACCATGATGGTCGACTGGGCGTCGGGCATCGACTGGAACTGCTGCTTGTCTTTGGCCTCGAAGGTCATGCCCTTGGGGACCATCACAACAAAGTGCTGCACCTCGCGAAGAGCTTTGGGAGAGAAACTGGCCTCGCCGCTGTAGGGCACGTGGTAGGCGATCTGGAATTGCGTCTCGCCCGGGCGAAGCGGGTAGCTCAGCATGTAGTGATTCTTCTGCGAGCCGGGCTGCGTTTCCGTGGCGATGGGCTGGCCGCCGGGACCTTTGGCTTCGGCAGACTCGATCTCGGCGCCCTCGGGCAGAACGATCTCGAAGGTGCCCTTGTCGCCGGCGACGGTGCGCGGCGGCTGCGACTTGTTAGTGACGGCGTAGAGCGTGATTCCCTGAAGCTGCTTGCCGTCGCTCTGCAGGCGATCGACCTCGACGGTCTGGCTGAGGCCGTCAACGCTTTTCGCAGAGTCGTAGACCGTGAGTTCGGCGGTGGTGCTGCCAGGCATCAGCGGGCCACCTTGCGGAAAGTAACTGACGCCCTGGTGCGTGACGCGAACCATGTGCGGAACTTGCGTGTCGGTTGGGGCGGGAAACGAGAACTTTCCCTGCGCGTCGGTCTTGGTAGTGCCGATCTCCTGCATGCCTTGCGACAGCGAGAGCAATGAAACTTCGTCGCCGGCGGAAGGTTTGCCGGTGGTGCCGTTCATGACCGTGCCGGTGATGGACTGGGCGGCGGCGAGAGCGGACAAACAACAAATGAAAGCCACACAAAGAAGGCTTCCGGCTCGCCTTTGCAAATCGAATGGCAGGAAAGCATCGGGACGAAACAGCTTAGCCCAGTGCTTCAGCGCTGGGAGTGCTGCATATTCTGTACGCGAGCCGGCTTCAGCCGGCAGCACACATCTCGCCCGGCCGCGAATAACAGATCCCTCGCTCCGCTCGTGATGACTATCGTCGGATGCGAGCGTCTTTGGCGAACGCCTACATTGTTCCACTCGACGCAACAAGAAGCCCGTGAACCTCACGCGCGACCTCCGTTAGGACCGGGACGGCGCATGCCGCGGCGCACGACAGCGCGCGCCTTCTCAATTGATTCCAGCTCGGCAAGGATGGCGGCCGCTTCATCTTCGAGCGCGGCGCGTTGGATGGCGTAATCCTGTTCGCTCAGCTTGCCGGCCTTGTACTCGAAATTCAGGTCACGCAGATTTTCGTAAGTTGCGTCCTTGCGCTCTTGAAGATAGAGGGCGCGCGTTTTTTCTTCGCCGGTCTCTACCTCATCGGGACGGTAGAAGACGTAAACAAACAATGCGGCGGCGAAGAGCGCACAGCCGAAGAGGGCGAAGACGCTTCCCTGTCCCATGATGGCGAATGCGATAAGTGTGTAAATCAAAATTCTGTCTCCTGACGGGCCTTCTTGCGAAGGTCGTCGAGTTCCTTGGCGTCGATTTTGGGCGCGGGCACTGGTTGAGCAACGGCGCGTGACTTCCAGAGCCGTACCAACCAAACGGTTAGGGCAATTGCCAGCACAAAGACGGCGAAAGGCATGACCCAGGCGACGCGATTGAAGCCGGTAGAGGTGGGGGCGGCGAGCACGGTGTTGCCGTACTTCTGCACGAAGCTTTGCAGAATCAGCGAGTCGTTGTCGCCACGGGCGAGGCCGGCGGACAGCTCGTTGCGCATGCGATCCGAGTAGGTGCAGCCGACGTGATTGCACTCCAGCAGAACCTGGTTGCAGCCGCAGGCGCACATCAGCTGATGGCCGAGCTTGTTGAAGCGCGCGTCGGTGTCGGCGCCGACGAACAACAGGGCCAGCAGCGCGATCAGAGCGAGCTGGCAGATGCGCAATTTCACGCTTTGAGTTTCAAGTTTCAAATGCAAAATCCTATTCGTAGACCTCGCGTCGATGAGCGACACGAGTCACATCAACAATTCTCAACTTGTCATCGATCTCATACACAAGGCGATAATCGCCAACTCGAATCCGCCGTTGTCTGTCGCCGCCGTGAAGCTTCTTGCAGCCGGGCGGCCGCGGACTGGTTGCCAGGCGCTCAATTCGTGTCCAGATTCACGCGATCATATGTGCCGGAAGTCCGCGCAGTTCTCTCTCGGCGCTTGCGGTCAGAGCGACACGATAACTATTCACGCGGGAGTTTTCCGCTCTTGACGAGCGAGGCTTTCACGGCTTCCTGCGGAATACGCTTCTCGTGTCGGCGCGAGCGTGAGACCAGAACATCCTCGATATCCTCCCACAGCTCCCGGTGTTTCTTCAGGTCGATCTGGACAGCTACCTTGCGACCCTTTTCGTCGGTGACGTATTGAATTCCGTTCATTCGTTCACCTGTCTTACGTCGTCCCTGACGGGACTCGTTCTTAACCTATTGTCGCTTAACCCAGCGCTTCCGCGCTGGGCTAATCACTCTTATCTTCGCTAAGCGAACCAAGCTAAACGCTAATTGCTAATCGCTAATTGTTAGTTGCTAATTGCTTCACTCCTTCGGATGTTGCGCGAAGAACTTCCACATTACATCCGTGGCAGACAGGTCGACGCGGCTCAGCGGCATGCCTGGCCACAGGTGATGACCGCCGAGGATGGTGTACAGCGCGACGCCGGTGCCATCCTTACATCCCGAGTATATGTCGATGCTCACGTCTTTGGATTGTTCGCGCTTGGCCGAGGGAGCGCAGCCGTTCTCCTTCACCCAAAACGCAACCGTATCGGCGACCGGTGTGTCGTTGCGGGGCGGGCCAATCTGATATGGCGTTGAGCCGCCGTTGTACGGCACCAGGTGATCGGCGGTGCCGTGAAAGACAATCAGCGAAACCGGCGATGACGGCTTGCACGGCAGGTTCTGCGCGCCTTCGACGGGAGCAGCGGCGGCAATCACGTCGGACATTTCGCAGGCGGCGCGATAGGACATCATGGCGCCGTTGGAGATGCCGGTGACGTAAATGCGGCGGGCGTCGATGCTGTAACTCTTCTCGAGCTTCGCGATGAGCGCGCGCAGGAAAGCGATGTCGTCGACACTGTTACGCTGCGCGTAACCGCAGCAGTTGCCGGCGTTCCAGGTAACCAAGCGGCCGGTGCCGTTGGGATAGACGGCGATGAAATTCTGCTGGTCGGCAAGCGTGCTCATGCCGGACATGCTCTGCGCGTTGGCCGCGCCTTGGGTCGCGCCGTGAAGGACGATGACGAGGGACACGGCCGTCTTGCCGTTGTAGCTCGGCGGGACGTGCAGGATGTATTCGCGGGTGAGGCCGTTGACGTCGACGGTCGAGAAGTGGGCGGATGTCGACGCAATGGCGCGGCGCAGCACGAGGCCGCAAGTGCAGATGACGAGTATGACGGCGACGATGGCGAATTGTTTCTTGCTCATGGTGCGGTAAACACGGAGTTCGAGGCGCGGGTTGTGAAAAGCAGCAGAATTAATTCTTTCATCGCACGCGAGAGTCGGAAACGGAACTCGGGTTCGAACCTCACGCAGCCTGGTATTGTGGAACCGCAATCTCGAGCCATTCTACGATGCACGACAAGACACCGTGCTCCGGATCTTCCTGGGCAAAGTCCACACTAGTTGTGGCTGGCTCGGGCACAGGATCGCCGTCAGCGGCCAAGCCTTCAAGGTGGAACTCAGCAGCCTCGCGCATGGTCTTTCGCATTTCATCGAGATTCGCCCCGGTCGCGATCACACCCGGCAGATCAGGCAGAAAGCCGCTGAGATTATTTGCGCCTACCTCATACACAACCAGGAACTTCTTCTTCATCGACGTTCTACCTTGCCTTTAGTCCTGCCTGTCGCAGGACGCTCGACAGCGTTTTAGGATGTACATCATCGGACGGGGCTCCGGCAACGGTAACCTTACCCGGCTTCGTCGCATGTTTGAATTGTCGATGACTGCCACGCTGAGCCGCTTGTCTCCAGCCATCATCTTCAATCAGCTTGATGAGCTCGCGTACCTTCATCAATTCGAAGCCATGTGTCGTTCCTAAAGGGACTCGGGTTCATTTTCCGTGCCAGCACTCCGCTGCCCTGAGCGAAACCGAAGGGCATTCCCAATCCGCGGGCTTAACGCCCACGGCTAATACAAATGTCGCCGCTACGCGACTAGTCTCCGCCAACTCCGACCGCCCGATTGCGAATTACTTCCTCTGCGGCGTGATCTTTCTCCGGCTCCTTCATCGCGAGCTTCTGCGGCTTCATGTTGGGGAAAAGCGCGATGATGGTGCCGATCAGCACGACGTGTACGCCGATCCAGATCCACATGACCAGCGGATTCACGTGCGCCTTGATGATCGGCTTGCCGGTGTCCTGGTTGCGCCCGGTGTAGACGAGGTACAAGTCTTCGTTCGGGCGCGAGCGGTTGGCGACCATGGTTGCGGTCTGCTCGCTGGCTTTGTAGAACCGGCGTTCCGGATACATCGTGCCGAGCATCTTGCCGTGTTTGTAGACGTCGATGACGGCCCACTCGCTGCCGTAGTTGGGCTTGTCGTCCTGCGTGTAGGACTGGCAGACGAGCGTGTACGCGCCGATCTGCATCTTGTCGCCGAAGCCCATCTCCTGCTCTTTGTCTTGGTTGAAGGGCAGGCCGGCGAAGCCAATGATGATGAGCACCACGCCGAGATGGATCAGGTATCCGCCGTAGCGGCGAGTATTGCGGCGCGTGATGACGACCATGCCCTGCGCGATGTTGACGCCGGTTTGCCGCGCGATGACGCGTCCACCGCGCCAGAACTCGCCGAAGACGGTGGCGAGGACAAACATGGAGAGCGAGATCGCCATCAGCGAGTAGAAGTAGGCGGAGTCTTCCCACGGGCGCATGCCGCCGATCAACAGCACGACGGCGACCAGCACCGTCAGCGCGGTCGGCCACAGGAAGTTGCGCTTCAGGCTGTCGAGAGAGGTCTTGCGCCATGCCAGCAGCGGGCCTACGCCGGTCAGCAGCACCAGGAAGATTCCGATGGGCACGTTGACACGATTGAAGAACGGCGGGCCGACGGTGACTTTCGATCCCGTGACCCATTCCGAGAGCACCGGGAAGAGCGTTCCCCACAGCACGGCAAAGCACGAGACCAGCAGCACGAGATTGTTGAACAGGAAGCTCGACTCGCGCGAGACCAGCGATTCGAGGCGGTGCTCGCTGCGCAGCGTTTCGCGATTGCGGACGAAGAAGAAAACGCACGTAGAGAACGAGATCGCCAGGAACCAGACGAACCAGGTGCCGATGCTCGACTGGGCGAAGGCGTGAACCGAACTGACCACGCCGCTGCGCGTGAGGAACGTCCCGAAGATCGCCAGCAGGAACGTGGTGAAGATCAGCCACATGTTCCACATTTTCATCATGCCGCGTTTTTCCTGCATCATTACCGAATGCAGGAAGGCTGTCATGGTGAGCCACGGCAGCAGTGATGCGTTCTCGACCGGATCCCAGCCCCAGTAGCCCCCCCAGCCCAGCACTTCGTACGCCCAATGCGCGCCGAGGAAGATTCCGCACGTCAGGAAGAGCCACGCGACCATGGTCCAGCGACGCGTGATGTGGATCCACTTCTCGCCGGGATACTTCATGATCAGCGCGCCCAGCGCGAAGGCGAAGGGCACGGTGACGCCGACGTAGCCGAGATAGAGCATCGGCGGATGGATGACCATCTCGGGATATTGCAGCAGCGGGTTGAGGCCGTTGCCGTCGGGCGGGATGGTTCCGCTGACCAGGCCGAACGGATTCGCGGCAAAGTTGATCAGCGAGAGGAAGAACACTTGCACCGCTGCGAGGATGGCCGACGCGTACGCGAAGAGTTGCGGATCGACTTTGTAGCGCATTCGCAGGACGAGCGCGTAAGTCGATAGCAGCCACGCCCAGAAGAGCAGCGAGCCTTCCTGTCCGGACCACAACGCGGCGAACTTGTAGGCGATGGGCAGGTCGCGATTGCTGTGGTGCAGGATGTAGGCGACGGAGAAGTCGTTGCCGAGCGCGGCCATCACCAGCGCGAGGCCGGCGATGGTGACCGCGGCCCACGAGGCGATGCCGGCGCGGCGCGCGGTCTCGCCCAGGCGATCGTCCTTGCGGGCAAGGCTCATGGCTCCGCCGATGAACGAGTAGCCTGCCAAGGCAAGGGCGAGCAGGAGCGTAAAACTTCCGATTAGTGGCATGAGAATTTAATACCTGTAGAGATCGCCATCCTGATGGAGCAATTTTACTCGCATGGGTCGATGAAATGCGGAATTGTAGCTGGTTGGGATACAACTTTGCGGGTGCGAAAATCACCTAGAAACCGGATGGCCCTTACGGAGTCTCCCCAGGATTCTGAGCAGGCGTTACGGAGATTTCGGCATGTCTGTGGGGCTCAAAAGCGATTCTGGAAACGAGAATTTGCACTGTTTTTGGTGCAATCGCCAGGAGCCTTCCCGTCCCTCCCGGGACTCGGCTCTTCGAAGAGCTGCTCATCCAGCGCTTTCGCGCTGGGCTAATTACTTTACCGAGTCGGCATTGGCTGGCTTGGAGTCGTCCGGCTTCGGAGCCGCGGAATCGCCAGCGCTGGCGGGCTGAGAGTCGTGCGAGTTGGCGGGTTTGGAATCGTCGGCCTTGGGCGCATTCGAGTCCTGCGAGTTGGTTGGCTCGGAATCATCTGCCTTGGGCGCATTCGAGTCCTGCGAGCTGGTGGGCTTGGAATCGTCGGCCTTGGGAGCATTCGAGTCTTGCGAGTTGGTGGGTTTGGAATCGTCGGCCTTGGGAGCATTCGAGTCTTGCGAGTTGGTGGGTTTGGAATTGTCGGCCTTCGGCGCATTCGAGTCTTGCGAGTTGGTAGGTTTGGAATCGTCGGCCTTGGGCGCATTCGAGTCATCGGCCTTGGCCGGTGCGCCGCTGTCCGTCTGCCCGGACTTCGACGCTTCCGCGTTGCAGGCCGTGATGTCGGGGTCCTGGATCTCGCTTTCCTTCGATCCGGGCCACTTCGCGAAATAGCAGCCGCTGTTGGAGTACTTGCCGTCGGCGTAGGTGTAGACGCTCAGATGAGTCTCGGTGGACGACTCATTGCGCGCCAGCACGAGATCGGACAGTGCGCCGGCGCTTGTCGGCTGAACCGTGTAGCTGGAGGCGACCGCGTCGAGCACCGAGACGTAGCCGTCTTCGGTGTGACGGAAGATCCACAGCGGGCAATTCGACAAGGCATCGCATCCCCCCTCGAGGCCGAGCGAGGTGGCGAACAGCAGCGGCTTCTCGCCGCCGAGATCGACAAAGCGGGTGCGGGTGGTGGAAGCGATTTCGCGGATGCGCTCGTCGTCGTAGCCGTGCTCGCTCATGGGCTTTTGCAGCCGCAGAACGATGGCGTCGATGAGCGCGGTGCGCTCCGGCTCGGTCAGCCGCGAGGTGTTGCCGACGCTGGGATCGGTGCGGCCGATGGTCTGCTGGTCGCGCCAGTTCCATTCGAAATCGGCAGCCCGAGCGACGACGCATAGTGCAAGCGCAGCGAGCGCGACACGCACGACCTTTCGCGAAAAGCCCATAATGCGCTTTTACGCCCGCGGGCGGTCTGGTGTCCAGCGATTGCATTCACTTCTGATTCAGCTTCTGGTTGTAGAACTTATCCAGCGCACGCGCTACGTTTTCGACCGCCACCAGTCGGCCCAGGGCTAGCTGCACGCGCCTTTGCACTTCATCCAGTTGGCGATCGTCCATTTTGGAGAGGTCCCCGCCTCCGATCGGGTTGAAGGCCGCGGTCATGTCGAGCCAGGTATCCTCAAGCGAATTCAGCAGGCGATTGAGCATGACTTGCACGTCGTAATAGCCGGCGAAATCCTTTGCCTCCTGGTATTGCATCAGCGCCAGCGCGCCGGTAGCCTCTGCGGTCCTCCAACTCGTGTCGCTCAGACTGAAGAAGCCCAGATTCAAGTTGATGTCGGGGGGCTTGTACTTGCGATCGGCCCGCAGCTTCTTCATGTCGGTAAGCGCTTCCGCCAGCAGTTCCTCATTCTTCTTCAGCTTCGGCAGATTGTCCTCCAGCGCGGCCTTGTTCTCGCGCATTTCGGATATGAGGTTGGCACGCGCTTCGGCGACGACGTGGCGGTTGTGGACATGCTCTACCAGGCCCTCGGCGCCCAGCGCGATGAGCACGCCGAGAGAAATCATCACCAGATGAACAACGAAATCGCGAAAGGAATGTAGCGGGGCGTCGGGTGTGTGAATTTCCATGATAAGAGCGTCCGCAGATCGGCGGCAGGTTGGGATATTACATAATTTCGCTTCGCGGCGGAAAGCGGCAGCGTCCTGGCAGCCCGTATCGCATCCAATGCATCGCCGAACTTTCGGCTGACGGCGAAGGCGAAGTTTGGTACTCTCGCGGTCACGGGAAGCACAGATGCCACGCGTCAAAGCTGCGTCACGGCGCAGTAACAACAATGCCGCCGGTTCCGCGAAGGCCGCCACGCCCCGCGCGTGCGATCAGCACGAGTTGGTCATCATCTCCGGCATGAGCGGCGCCGGCAAGGCGTCGGCGCTGAAAACCTTTGAAGACCTCGGCTACTACTGCGTCGACAATCTGCCGGTCGGGTTGATCTCGAACTTCGCCGAGCTGGTGCTGGACACGCTGGAGATTCAGCGCGCCGCGCTGGTGGTCGACATTCGCGAAGGCGCGCGCCTCGACAAATTACCGCAGATTCTGGCGACTCTGCGGCGGCTGGTGAAGACGACGGTGCTCTTCCTGGAAGCTGACGAGGAAGCGCTGCTGCGGCGCTATAGCGAGACGCGGCGGCCGCATCCGCTCGGACGTCACGTGTCCGTGCGGGCGTCGCTGGCAGCCGAGCGCCGGCGCCTGAAACCGGTGCGCGCGCTGGCCGATCTCGTGATCGATACGACCAAGTTCAACGTGCACGAGCTGCGCACGCAGCTGACCGAGCGCTTCACCGAAGGCAAGAGCGAGAAGAACATCCTGATCTCGTGCGTGAGCTTTGGTTATCGCGAAGGCGTGCCCGAGGACGCGGATCTGGTCTTCGATGTGCGCTTCCTGCCCAATCCGCACTTCATTCCGAAATTTCGGCCGCTCACTGGGCGGCATCCGGCGGTTGCGAAATACATTCGCTCGTTTCCGCAGACGAAGGAGTTCATCCGCCGCATCTCCGAGCTGCTGGTCTACCTCATCCCGCACTACATCCGTGAAGGCAAGAGCTACCTGACCATCGCGTTCGGCTGCACCGGCGGCAAGCATCGCTCGGTGATGATCGCCGAGGATGTGCAGAAGCGCCTGGCCAAAGCGGGATTCAACGTGAAGGTGGCGCACCGGGATTCGCCGACGGAGAGCTAGTCGAGAATCGGTCGGTGTATCATTCCTGTTGACGATGTTTTCCCTTCGCAGAATCGTCGCGTTCGTTTGTCTGGCGGCCGTAGTACTGGCGGCGATCGCGCCGAGTGCGCCTGGACTGCTTTGGGCGCTGGTTGTGCCGCTGCTGCTGTTCGCGCTGCTTGAAGCTGTTCCCGCCGAGTGCGAAGTCGAAAGCGTTGTCATTCCAACTTCTCGTTTCGTTTCACTTCTCTCCTCGCGCGCTCCTCCCGTCGCCTGATCCTCGCAGACTCACCACCATTTTTTGGATGCGATTGAGCCGCGGTGTCCGCGCTGAGGTTGTCCTTTGGCTGCGCGGTCGCCGCCGGAGGACGTGTGTCGATCAAAGGCAAGCTGCGATTGATACTGCTCTATCTGCCGCTGCTGGCGGGTGCGCTGAGCGGAGTGCCGATGCGGCCGGAAGATATGGAGCAGTTAATGGACGCGACGAATCGGGAGGAGATTGTGCATGTGATTCCCGAAGACGATGAAGTTGGCGATGAGACGATCCGCGAGATCAGGAGGATGATTGCGGGCAGCCGAAAGTGGTCGGGAAGCGATGAGTAGTCGGTGATCGGGATCTTGAAACAGCCGGTCGTCAAGGGCCACGCTCATATTTGCTAAACTGGATGAGTCTGGCAACTCCGGCCAGAGCAACCGCGCGCGGAGAGGTGCGTGAGTGGTTGAAACGAGCCGCCTCGAAAGCGGCCATACCTTGACCGGTATCGGGAGTTCGAATCTCCCCCTCTCCGCCATGACATTCCCTTGGCAATCAAGCTCTGCCGTCCCTGCCGGGACGTGGGTCTTTTCTTCACGCCCACCCAGCGCTGAAGCGCTGGGCTAAGCTCTTCCGTCTCGCTGCGCGAGACTCATGTTCCGCAGTTCCGGCTGACATTCTCGAGACGCATGCGCTGCCAGGTTGCGACTGGCGTTCTAACGACAACCATCGTGCTCCTGTAATCTATTCACCTCCCGTTCGACGCGGTCACGGAGTAGGCAACGTTGCACTACGGCTTGGCATACAACTGTGAAAGAGGCACTCATGGCAAATCAGAAAGTCGAAACCACGTGTTGTGTTGTCGGCGGCGGACCTGCCGGCATGATGCTGGGCTACCTGCTGGCGCGCGCCGGTGTTGCGGTTACGGTGCTGGAAAAGCATCCGGACTTCAATCGCGACTTCCGCGGCGACACCGTGCATCCCTCGACGCTGGAGCTGATGTACGAGCTTGGCATTTTGGAAGACTTCCTCAAGGTGCCGCATCAGAAGCTGCGATCGGCAGGCGGCATCTATGGCGATTTCGTATTTGAAGCTGCCGACTTCAGCCGCCTGCCGACGCACTGCAAGTTCGTCGCGCTCATGCCGCAGTGGGACTTTCTCAACTTTCTCGCCGACAAGGCGAAACAGTTTCCCAGCTTCAATCTGCGCATGAAGCATGAGGCGGTCGATCTCATTCACGAGAACGGCCGCATTCGCGGCGTGGTGGCGAAGACGCCGGATGGCACAGCGGAGATCGACACCGATCTGGTAGTGGGTTGCGATGGACGTCATTCGCTCACGCGCCAGGCTGCCGGCTTTGAGGTGCTGGAGTTCGGCGTTCCCATTGACGTGCTGTGGTTTCGGATTCAGCAGAGCGCTACCACTCCCGAACACCTGCTGGGCAATCTCAACTACGGCCGGGCGCTGGTGCTGATCCCACGGGGCGATTACTACCAGGCTGGACTCATCATCCCGAAGGGGACATTCGAGCAGATTCGTGCCGAGGGCTTGGAAGAGTTTCGCCAGCAGTTGCGCCGGATGGCGCCGTTTCTCGGCGACAACGTGGATCAGCTGCGCGATTGGGAGCAGGTCAAGCTGCTGTCGGTCCAGATCAACCGGCTGCGGAATTGGCATCGTCCGGGGCTGCTCTGCATCGGCGATGCGGCCCACGCAATGTCGCCGGCGGGAGGTGTCGGCATCAACCTCGCGATCCAGGATGCGGTGGCAGCGGCGAACATCCTGTCCGACCCTTTGCGCCAGGGACGGGTCAGCGACGAGTTGCTGGATCGGGTGCAGCAGCGCCGCGAGATGCCGACACGCGTCGTCCAATTCGTGCAGGTCAACATGCACAAAGGGCTGACTACGATCTTTCGCAATCCTGGCCCGGCGCAGGCGCCGTGGCAGTTGAAGGCCATGGTGAACATTCCCGGAGTGCAACATGGAATGGCGCGAATCCTCGGCTTGGGCGTGCGCCCTGAGCATATTGCGGGAGCCAGAAAGAAGCCTGCATGTAATGCAAGCTTGATCACGAAGATCGCCATCGGCGCCGGATTAGCGCTGGCAGGAGCGGTGATCGGGGCGAGATTGATCCGTAGCTTCCGCAAGCCCAGCTACGGATGGAGGTGATCGCGTTCGTGCGATTTGCCTACGATGTTGTTCGTTCCAGCCGATAGGTGAAGGCGCGTGGCGGAAAGGCGGAAAGCGCCAGCGGGCGACACAGGTTAGCCCAGCCGTTCACGGCTGGGAACGCGGGACCAAAAAAAGAAGCGAGTGCCGTAGGCACGGCACCCTCACCCAAACACAAACCGATCGTCGTACTCGATCCCATATTTTCGGAGCAAGGTGATGAACTCCTGCTCAAAACTCCATTTCTTGTGATGTTCCTCCTGGCGGGCGATGTAAGAGATCACGGTCGCGCGCTGAGATTCGCCGATTGCAAATGCTCCGTATCCTTGTTGCCACCCAAAAGCAGATTGTTCCTGATTCAACCAATGCGAGCTGTTGCCCTTGAGGTGCTGGACGGCATGGGCCAACTGCATGACGGGAGGAAGATCGAGTAGCAGGTGCACGTGGTTTGCGGTGCCTCCGGCAGCAACCAAAGGGATTTCCTTAGCCTTCGCAATGCCGGCGAGATATCTCCACAGCATTCGCGGATCGCGGATCAAGTTTCGTCGTTCTTTGGTGCTGAAGACGCAATGCACCAGCAGGGAGGAATACGTATGTGACATGCTTCAAGGCTAGGGCCGTGCATTGGATCGCGCGGTGACGAATGGCACAACTAGCTGTTTGTATCGTGCCTACGGCACTCATCCGAAAAAATAATGCTGCTTCCCCAGCCGTAAACGGCTGGGCTAACCTGTATCGCGCCTCCGGCGCTTACTGATCCACATTTCGCTTGCGCTCGCGGACCGCGAGCCGAATACTGGCATCGTGAAAGCTCGCTCGATCCGGCTGTTCGCCCTTCTCTCGCTCATTGTCGCCACCACCATTGCCCTCGGCCAGACGCAGCCGCTCATGATCGGCGTTCTGGAAGATACGGCCGGCCTGTCCCCCAGCGATCCGCACTACCGCGACGTGCGGGTGTTGTTTTATCGCGACGGGCAGGCGTGGAAGGCGTTCCCCGGCGACTGTCCCGATGAAACTTGCCTGAAGAAGATTGCGGCAAAATATCCGCAGCAGGTCGATTGGACAGTGACTTTCGACGGCCGCGAGGTGGGCAAGGTGACGGGCCGCACCCCGGACGCCTTCGAAACCTATGGCAGCGTAGGCCAGCAGACGCTGACCGGCACCACTCCGCCGCCGACCATCGGCCAGCGCGCGCAGCAATTCGGCACCTTCTACGGCGAGCCGGTGTACCGTCCGCTGATTACGGTCTCGCAACCGAATTACAAAGATCCGGATCAGTGGAAGCCGGCGAAACTCTCGGACGCGCAGATTGCCGCGGTGCGGCAGGCGCTTCGCAAAAAATATCCCAAGGTCATGAATTGCAAGGGCGATGGCAGCGACGCCTTCCCTTGGCCGTATCAGGAGAAGAACATTGCCTTGGGGAAGGCCTACGCGTCGGCGCGCGGCTGGAGCCTCGCCGAAGCGCATCTCGAGCCAAACACCTGCGACGGCCCAGCGGATGATCCCTTCGCCATGAATTGGTTCGTCATTTCGCCGCAGGGCGACGTGCGCTGGCTCTATGCCAACATGTGGCTGGTGGATGCCGGCGATTACGGCGGTGACGGAAAATCAGCGCTGGTGTTTGCCCGCAACGATGAACGCGGCGGATACCGTCTCTACTATGACGACTTTCACCAGCACGCGGCCTTCGAGTTCAACTATCACTGATCGATAGCGTCTGCTGAGCCGCGCGTTGTGGCTCGCCTTGTCCGGAAACTGTTTTGTGTTTGCGTAATCTAGTTACAGTTGAGGAACATTCATCAATTCTCAATTTGACGACGGCGGCGAGGCGGTGTTAACTTCGCAGTACACTGGAAAGGAGGATGATCCAAAATATGATATCTGACAGTCATTGTAGTTTCTCAAGTGAGGTGGCTGAGGCTTAGGGCTTCCGCTCTAAATCCTCGCAAGACAGCTGGTTTGGTGTCTGCCGCTGGGGCCACGCAGAGTGGACAGCCTCAGGCCAATCCCAACAGCTAACCGGAGAAGACCCGTTGGCGCCGTGCGCTGCGGGCCTTTTTCTTTTAGCGCGAGCTTCGAGCCTCGGGCTGTGGCAGTTCGAGATGTCGCAAGCTCGCGGCGCGGAGCCTTTTGTGCGTTGCGTGGGAACCAGCCATTGCATGAGAATGGTTCTATGACCGGAGTGCAATTTGTTACTGACGCCAAGGGCCGCAAGGTAGCCGTCCTCATCGATCTCGAGAAGCACGGCGCGAGGCTGCAGGATTTCTGGGACGGCCTCATTTCGGAATCGCGCCGCAGGGAAAAGGGCATTCCGCTGGAGACCGTCAAGGCGGATCTGATCAAGCGCGGACGACTCCGTGGTTGATTACGCGGTCGAGATCAAACCGTCCGCGAGGAAGGAACTGGAATCTCTACCAGACAATGTACTCGCCCGGGTTGTGCAACGGCTCGAGTCCCTGCGAGGAAATCCCAAGCCAGCCGGACTTAAGAAGCTGAAAGCTACAAGGATCAGTGGCGTATCCGTGTTGGCGACTGGCGGTGCTGTACCTTATTGACGATGCCGCCAAATTGGTGAGCATCACGCGGGTCGCGCACCGACGCGAAGTGTATCGGTGAACTA
>Ga0335078_10003293_pt1 | contig 24096 bp, 22 predicted proteins | sample Lox_Sample_32_FD_206711 | JGI IMG/M metagenome (GOLD analysis project Ga0335078, IMG submission 206711) | Soil microbial communities from Loxahatchee National Wildlife Refuge, Florida, United States - Lox_Sample_3.2 | ecosystem: Environmental > Terrestrial > Soil > Wetlands | place: USA... | reverse complement strand
GCCTTGGCCAGGCCGTTGATCGGGCCGGAGTTCACCAGGGTGCCGTCGCCCGGGGTGGCGGTCCAGGTCTCGGCCGGATCGGGCAGCCCGGTGTCCACCACGACCCGGACGTCGAGGCCGTAGGCGCGGGCGAAGTCGAGGTCGCGCTGGTCGTGCGCTGGCACCGCCATGATCGCCCCGGTGCCGTAGTCGGGCAGCACGTAGTCGGCGGCCCACACCGGGATCCGCTCGCCATTCACCGGGTTGATCGCGTGCCGGCCCAGGAAGACACCGGTCTTCTCGCGTTCGGTGGACTGCCGCTCGATGTCGGTTAGCTTGCTGACCTGCTCCACGTAGGCGCGCAGCTCGGACAGGCGATCGGGGGCGCAGATCTGCTCAGCCAGCGGTGAGTCGGCGGCTACCACGAAGAACGTGGCGCCGAACAGCGTGTCGGGCCTGGTGGTGAATACCGTGACCGGCTCGTCGCGGCCTTCCACGGTGAAGTGGACCTCGGCGCCCTCGGACCGGCCGATCCAGTTGCGCTGCATCAGCAGGACACGGTCCGGCCAGCAGCCCTCGAGTTGCCCGGCGTCCGCCAGCAGCCGGTCAGCGTACTCCGTGATCTTGAAGTACCACTGGTTCAGCATGCGTCGCACCACATCTGCGCCGCAGCGCTCGCACTTCCCCGCGATGACCTGCTCGTTGGCCAGGACGGTCTGGTCAACCGGGCACCAGTTCACGTAGCCGTCACGCCGGTAGGCCAGGTTACGCTCGTAGAACCGCAGGAACAGCCACTGGTTCCAGTGGTAATAGGCGGGGTCGCAGGTCTGCAGCCGCCGGCTCCAGTCGAACGAGGTCGCGTACCGGCGGAAGGAAGCGGCCTGGGTCTCGATGTTGGCGTAGGTCCAGTCGGCCGGGTGCGAGTTGTTCCTGATGGCAGCGTTCTCGGCGGGCAGGCCGAAGGCGTCCCAGCCGATCGGGTGCAGCACGTTCTCGCCGCGCAGGAAGTGGTAGCGGGCGAGGGCGTCGCCGATGGCGTACGCCTCGGCGTGGCCCATGTGCAGGTCGCCCGATGGATACGGGAACATGTCCACCAGGTAGAAGCGCTCCCGCGGATCGGCGGGATCTTCGCTGGCGCGGAACGGTTCTAGCTCCGCCCAGCGCGCCTGCCACTTCTCCTGCACGTCACGGGGGTCATAGCGCTGCGCCAGGTCGGCGCTCTCGGCCGCTGTCATCGTTTCCTCACCATTGATTCGGTCCGGCCCCGGCGAGTGATAGTCACCTGCAATGAAAACGCCCCTCGAGACGAGGGGCAGCCACGCCAACGACCGTACGTCGGCGCAGCTAGGTAAGAAGCAGCCGGACGCCATGCATGCGCACAGGATAGCGCACGTGCCATGCATCCGCCCGTTACCCTCGCACGCGCCCGCCGCCGCGATAGGGCCCGGGTACGGCGGGTGGGGCAAAGGGGGTTATCACGTGCGGAAATGCGTGGCGGCGGGGATATCGGCGTGTCTCGTCATTCCCCTTGACCGGCCGCCGCGCAGCGCCTATTCCTACTGGGGAATCCATTCGGGGTGACGGAGGGCAATGGACGGTCGGGGGGGTCGCGGCGAGTCCGTCGCGATCATCGGAATGGCCTGCCGGTTCCCCGGGGCGCGGGATCCCGCCGAATTCCATGACCTCGCCGCGGCGGGGCGGGACATGTTCCAGCGCGTGGCCGCTCTGCCGGGCCGCTCGCTGAGGGCGGCGGTGCTCGACGACTGGAGCTTGCCGCAGATCGCCGATGACCCCGTGACCGGTGGCCTCTGGCCGGACGTCGGGCCAGTGCGGAAGCTGGCCGCCGAGACGGCCGCGCTGGCGCTGGCCGACGCGGGGCTGCGCGAGGTGGCCGGGACCTGCCGGACCGGGCTGATCATCGCGAGCGGCGTGCCGGGGCTGGGCGAACAGGTCGGCGAGGAGTTCGGATTCCCCGCGTGCGGGCTCCTCGCGCGCTCGGCGCACGTGTCCTCGCTGCACGCCGTGGTGGCGGCGGCCGGGGCCCTGCAGACAGGTGAGCTCGACCTGGCGGTGGCCGGCGGGGCCGAACTCGGCCTCGACCCAGTCTGGCTGGCGTTGCAAGACCGGGCGGGCGCCCTGGGCGCCGGCGAGATGCGCGTGTACGCGGCCGACCCGGCTGGGCTGCTGCCCGGGGAGGGCTGCGGCATGGTGGTGCTCGTCCGCGCGGCCGATGCCCGGGCGGCGGGGGTGCCGGTCTACGCGGAGATCGCGGGCTGGAGTACGCCGCCCGCTGGTTCCGAACGGTCCGGCCCGGTGCTGCTCCAGGCGTACGAGCGGGCCGGGGTTGATCCCGCGGACGTTCAGCTCATCGAGGGGCAAGGTATCGGGACCACGCCCGGGGACTCGGCAGAACTGGCCGCGCTCACGCAGCTCAGACGGGATGGGCGGGACCACGGGACGGTGGCGGCACTCGGCGCGGTTTCCGCCTGCATTGGCTACGCCAGGGCGGCGGCGGGCATCGCGAGCCTGGTCAAGGCGGCCGTGGCGATGGCCGCGGGAACCATCCCGCCCGGGCCGGACTGCCCGCGGCCGCACCCGCTCATCGCATCGGGCGAAGCGCTGCTCCGGCTGCCGGTCCGGCCGGAGCCCTGGCCGGACGGCGCCCCTGGTCCGTCGGGCGCCCGGCGGCCCCGGCTGGCCGCGGTGAACTCGCTCGGCACGACCGACCCCGCGGTGCTAGCGGGTCACCAGGGCCTGCGTGATGCCGAGGGTATACACCTCGTGCTGCGCCGCGAGGCCGAGACCGACCGCTGGGCCGGGCGACGGCGGCGGGCCGACCGGGCGGCCGGGGCAGGTGCGGGAGCGGAGGTCCGGGGCACGGGCGCGCAGGCGGGAGAGACAGGCGCGGAGGGGCGCGGGACGGGCGTGGTGACGGTCCGGGAGGGCGGAGGGCGGCCACGCGTCTTCGTCCTGCGCGGCGGGGATCGGGGGACGCTGGCCGGGCAGCTCGACGTCATCGCCGCCAGTGCCGCGGCGCTTCCTGACGACGGGCTCGACGGGCTCGCCCGGCAGCTGGCCGCCGGCGCGCTGCAAGCCGGCGATCACCCGGTGCCGCTGCGGGTAGCCCTGACCGCGGCCAGCCCATGCCAGCTGGCCGGACAGGCCGGGGACGCCGCCCGGCTGCTCCGCACGGGCGGTCAGGCCGACATGATCGGGTCGCCGGAGGTGCGCGTCTCGGCTGGGGCGGGCGGCTCGGTCGTGGTGCTGTTCCCCGGGTGCGCCGAATCGGCGGCCGGGCAGCCGGCCCTGCTCGCCGCGTCGCTCCAGGCCCTGCGCACCCTGGACGCACTCGGCGTCAGGCCGGCCACCGGCGTGGGCTACGGGCTGGCGGAGATCACCGGGCTGGCCTGGGCCGGCTGCATCCCGATGGCCGAGGCGGCGCGCCTGGTGGCGCAGTGCGGCCAGGTGCTGCGGGCCTGCGCCTGCGGGACGGGGGCGATGGCCCGCGTCACGGCCGACACCGAGACGGCTCGCGCGCTGAGCTCGGCCGGCCGCCTGCACATCGCCGCCTACGAGGGGCCGCGGACGCATGTGCTGGCCGGGTCCACCGCGTGTGTCCGGGAGCTGACCCGGCGCGCCGCGGTGCTCGGCGTCGCGGTCGAGGTGCTCGACGGGGGGAAAAGGGCCGTGCCGATGCACTCCCCCGGCATGGCCAGGTGCGTCGCCCCGCTGCGGAGCGTGTTCGCGGACACGAGCTTCGGCCCGCCGCGCCGACGGCTGATCTCCACGATCACCGGCCGCCTGGTCACCGCGGAGGACGACATGGCGCGGCTGCTGGCCGGCCAGGTCACCCGCCCGGTGCTGTTCGCCCAGGCGATGGCGCAGGCGACCGCGGGCGCCGACCTGATCATGACGGCCGGACTCGGGCCTGATGCCGGGCTCACCGCCCGGGCCGCCGAGTGCGGCGGCGTGCCCGCCGTGCCGATCCCGGCGCTGCCGCCCGGGAACACGGACCATGCAGGCCGGCCCGGCGGGGCGCTGACCCAGGCCCTGGCCGCGCTGTTCACCGCCGGTGCGCTCACCGACCTGACGCCGTTCCTGCCGGCCGCGAAGGCCGGCGAGGAGGGAAGGGCCAGGGAGGGGGCAACCGGAGGTGGGCGGGAGCTGTCCGGGAGCACGCTGGCCAGCCGGACGGTACCGCGGATGCGCGCCGCGGAGGAAGCCGACCCTTCCGGGCCGGCTCCCGCTGAGCCGGCTCCCGCTGAGCCGACCCCCGCTGAGCCGGCCCCCGCCGGGGCGGCTAGCTGTGGTGGAGCGGGAAACCCGGCCCGTTCGGTAACTTAACCGGCTAGCACCCGGGGCTGCTCCCAGTCGGGCCGCAGCGGCATGCCTGAGGACTTGTCGGCGGTCAGTCGCACGCCCAGCACCTGGTGCAGCTGGATTTGGTTGCGGTCGAACCCGAGCCGCGAGCCGGCCATGTACAGCCGCCACACCCGGGCGGTGCCCTGGCCGACCTCCTGGACCGCCTCGCTCCAGTGCGCGTCCAGGTTGGCGCACCAGGCGGCCAGGGTCTTGGCGTAGTGCTCGCGCAGGTTCTCCTCGTGCCGCACTTCGAAGCCGGTGTCGTGCATGAGCGAGATCAGGTAGCCGGGTCCCTCGAGCTCGCCGTCGGGGAAGACGTACCGGTTGATGAACCCGCGCTTGCGGATGGCGGGCTCGGTGTTGTCCGGCCGGGTGATGCAGTGGTTCAGCAGGCGGCCGCCGGTCTTCAGCTTCCGGTACAGGAACGAGAAGTAGGACGGCAGGTTCTGCTTGCCGACGTGCTCGGTCAGCCCGATCGAGCTGACCGCGTCGAAGCCGGTCTCCGGCACGTCGCGGTAGTCCAGGTGCCGGACCTCGGCGAGCTTGGACAGCCCCTCCTGCTCGATCGCGGCCTGCGCCCACGCGGCCTGCTGGGCGGACAGCGTGACGCCGAGCGCCTTGACGCCGTACTCCTTCGCCGCGTGCATGACCATGCCGCCCCAGCCGCAGCCGACGTCGAGCAGCCGCATGCCCTCGCGCAGTCCCAGCTTGCGGGCGACCAGGTCGAACTTGTTCGCCTGCGCCTCTTCCAAGGTGGCGTCCTCGCGGGGATAGCAGGCGCAGGTGTACGCCATCGACGGTCCGAGCACCCATTCGTAGAACCGGTTGGACACGTCGTAGTGATGGGATATCGCCTTGGCGTCGCGGGTCTTGGAGTGCAGCGGGCCAGTCAGCCAGCGGCGGGTCTGGGTGACCTCCTGCGGCGGCGGCGGCATCCGGTGCAGCAGCAGCTTGGGGCCGCCGAGGGCCTGCAGCAGGCGCAGCTTCTCCGCCAGGGTCAGGCTGCTGGACTGGACCTTCGTCATCCTGGACAGGGCCTCATACATGTCCCCTTCGACGTCCAGCTGCCCTGCCACGTAGGCCCGGGCCAGACCGAGTTCTCCCGGAGCCTGGGCCAGGTAGGCCACGGCCGCCGGCGAACGGACCGTGATCTTCACCGGAGATCCGGCTTGCCCGGAATGGCTGCCGTCATAGGCCGTGAACTCCACCGGGGCATCTGGCCCCGCCAATGCCTCGAAGACCTCCGCCAGTGCCATCGCATCCGTTCCTTTCGGTCAGCGTCCCGTGACGCACTTCTCGTACAGGCCGAGCAGCCGGCCCTCGCCGTCGTAGGCGCGCTTGAGGGCGCGGCACGCCTCGCCGTTGTAGAGCTGGTAGAACTCGTCCTCTGGGTAGAACGACGTGGAATACAGCGACTTGTGCCCGCCCAGCAGGCTGACCTCGTCCTCGACGAGGCGGTTGTAATAGCCGTCGGCCTGGTCCGGTAGACCCGCGGGCAGCGGCACGGTTCCCCAGAACCCGAAGTTCACGTACACCTCGTCAGGCTTGAGCGGGTAGAGGGGCCAGGAGCGCTCACCGCGCAGCCGCAGCGGGCACATCCATACCGGACTCATCCCCACATTTGCCGCAAAATACCGCAGGAACTCGGCACCGCGTTCGACTGGGATCTCCACGTCCTGGATGACCGCCTCCCGGGCCGGGAGGTGCCGCTTCCGCGTCAGCGCACCGGTCAGGCCGTAACGGCGGTCCAGGGCGACCAGTTTCCTGTAGACGTCCGAGCGCCGGTAGCGGCGCGGCCACAGCATCCTGACCAGCGGTTTCTGCACCCCGAACGGCCGTGAGCACCAGAACCAGTCGGTATCCCAGCGCCACAGGTAGTCGCGGATGGTGAGGAAGTCCTCCTTATCCCTGCGGACCGACTGGTAGTAGATCTGCTGGCCGGTGTAGTCGCTGCGCCACGGGGCCACGTCGCTGTACGCGCCGACGGTGAGGTACAGCTCGTCGGGCGCGAACGCGGTCCCGTCCACGAAGTCCGCCTTGTGGCCGCGGTAGCGGCCCTCGGCGGCGATCCGGCTGACGGCTTCCATGCAGGCTTCGGCACTGTCGAAGGGGAAGTGGCGCAGGTGCACGTAGGGCCGGACCGGCTCGAGCTCGATGGTGAGAGACAGGCTGTAGCCGAGCGTCCCGTAGGAGTTCGGGAAGCCGCGGAACAGGTCGGCGTGCTCGTTGTCGTCGGTGGCGACGACAACGCGGCCGTCGCCGGTGAGGATCTCCAGTGCGGTGACGGACTCATGCGGCATGCCGTTACGCAGCGAGGTGGACTCGATGCCGAGGCCGGTGACCGCGCCGCCGAGGGTGATCGTCTTGAGCTGGGGCACCACCAGCGGCATCAGCTGGTGCGGCAGCGTAGCGTCACAGAGGTCCTCGTAGGTGGTCATGCCCCCGACGCGGGCTGTCCTGGTGACCGGATCGACGCTCAGCACGTGGCCGAACGCGGAAACGTCGAGCCCGGCCGTTGCGTCCGCTGCGGCGTCGCGGAACCTGAACAGGTTGGACGTGCGCTTGGCCAGCCGGACCGGCGCGCCCGGCGGCAGGGCCGCATAGGCCTGGACAAGCCGGGCGACCTCCGCCTCGTGCACGCCAGTGGTCGTGCGGGTCGTGCGGGCATCCGACACGGGCATCCTTCCGGTAAAGGGCTGTTACCCATTATGGAAACGGCCGCGGACGGACAAAAAGGCCGAGATCCGTGCTGAGCCGGACGAACATCTCAGGCAGTGTATCTCCCAGATCCTTGACATGGCTCTGACCTCAATGTTCACCCTTGGGGTCCGGGTCGTGGACATCGGGGTCCAGTTCGTGGTCATGATCGCCGTCCAGGTCCTCCTCGGCGTCGTCGTAGCTGGCGGCCACCTCCTCCGGGGTCATCGGCAGCCGGGCAAGCGACGGCGGCGCCCCGGCCGTGATCACCTGCCGGAGCAGCAGGGCCATCGAGTACCGCGTGTCGTCGGCGAGTGCCCGGTCGAGCGCCACGTTCGCCAGCGCTCCGTCGCCGGCCTGCCAGGCCACGAACGCGAGCAGGGACGCGGGGGCGGCCACGTACCCGGGCTGCGCCCGCCGGGTCACGTCGGTCCACAGCCGCCGGTGCGCGTCCAGGTGCGCCGGGTCCATCCGGGCCCAGGCGTCGTCCCTGACCCGCAGGTCGCGCAGTGCCACCGTGATCCACGCGAGCTGATAGTCGGTGGCATACCTGCCGCCGCCGCGGTAGGTGGCGATCATGGTACCCACCGCGTTCAGCCCCGCGGCGGCGATCATCTGCCGCGCGGCGCCCAGGCGGGCGGACTTACGGACCTTGCGGAGCAACTGGCCGGCCTGCCGCTCGGCCCGGCGGGTGGCCTGGCGCATGGATTCAGCGTCGGCCCCGGCCAGCGGTGCGACCTGCGCCGCGACATCGGCCCGGTCGGCCAGCACGGGCATTCCCGCGGCGGCCATGGTGGCCGCGGCGGGGCTGGCGGCGGGATCGAAGGGCGTGCCAGCCGCCGGGCAGCAGGCCTCGTCGCCGCACGCGTAGGACCAGTAGCGGCTGCCCTCGACCCGGAGGACGTCGCGCAGCGTGATCCCGGCCTCCCGGGACGCGTCGCGCAGCGCGTACGCGACCGGGTCGACCAGGGTCTCGGTCCCGTATCCGACCGCCGTCATCGCCTCCAGCCGCTGCGAGCCGACGATGCCGACCGCGTGCGCGGCGATGTCCGCGGCCACCCCGGCGCCCGGCGGGTCGGGCAGGTCGTAGCGGAGGGTGACTTTGACCCGGCCGCGCGGCGGCTCGGTTCCCATCACCACCAGGCTGGCCCGCGGCACGAAGCCGAGCAGGTGCGGCACGATGGCGAGCAGTTCGGCCGGCGAACCCGGGCGGACCCGAACCTGGGCTGCATCCGGGGCTGACTCCGGGGCGGGCTCGCGGCCCGGGTCGCGGAGCTGCCACGGGAAACGGGAATCTGGCTGGGGGCGCGGGGAGTCATCACCCGCGGTGAGCATTTGTACCATTCCGTCAGCCTGCGGCGGCCGGCGGCGCGACCCGAGCCGATAGTTGACGCCTGTGGATAACCTGATGGATTATCCACAGGCTGGCGGCGTGATTTGACAATCAGCGCGGCGGGATCATCAGGTGGTGTCTTCCAGCCAGGAGCGGAGCAGATACCGGTCGATCGAGTCCTCGCGCCCCAGGCGCCCGGCCGCCTTGGCGTGCTCGGTGAGCTCCGTCCGGGTAAACCAGCGGGCCTCTATCACTTCCTCGCCGTCGACGTGAACGGTCTCCGCCAGCGCGGTGGCCCGGAACCCTATCATCAGCCCGGACGGGAACGGCCAGCCCTGCGAGGCCATGTACGTTACCGACCCGACGGGCACGCCGGTTTCTTCGGCGACCTCGCGTCGCACCGCGTCCTCCAGGCTCTCGCAGACGCCAACGAACCCCGCCAGGGTCGAGTACGAGCCGGCGGCCGAACCCTTGTGCCGGGCCAGCAGGCACCTGCCCTGCTTCTCGACGAGCATGATCACCGCGGGCTCGACCCGCGGGAAGTGCAGGCGCGCGCACGCCTCGTTCTGGCACGTCCTGAGGTGCCCGCCGTGGCCGATGCGGGTCGGGGACCCGCAACTGCCGCAGTAACGCTGATGGCGATGCCAGTACAGGATCCCGCGCGCGTACCCCAGCAGGGCAGCCTCGGCCGGGCTGAGGGTGCCGGCCAGGGCTCGCACGTCCAGGACCCGATCCCCGCCGGCCGCCTCGGCGGCCAGGGATTCCGAGGCTGATGACAGGTCGGCCGCGAAGATCCCGCCGTAGTCGTCGAGGCCAAGGAACACCACCTCGGCCGCTGAATGCAGCACGGCTCCCGCCGCCGCGGCCGGCACGGTGACGGGGACGGCAGGATCGCCGGATACGACGCACTGATCGCGCCACATCGGGATCAGCCGGGTGCCTGCTTTCGCCAGGATCGCATCGACCCAGCCCGGTTCGGTGCGCTGGCTGGCGGCCCGGTCGATGACGCCGCCAGAGTAGGCCAGGACGGTTCCGGGGGTTCCGGCGGTCTCTGTGGTCTCTGCGTTTTCGCGCCGGCTCGGGGGGGTCATGACCTACAGGCTGATACCGAGGAGCGCGTCGACGGTGGCCTTGACCAGGCTGGCGCCGGCCAGGTCTTCTGCGGTGACGCGGGTGGGGGGTTCGGCGACCAGGGTGTCGGCCCAGTAGTCCACGACGGCGAGCGCGCCGGGGGCGTCGAGGTCGTCGCGCATCCGCGCGCGCACGCCGGACAGCACCATCTCGGCGGCGGCCGCCGGGGCCGTGCCGGGAGTGACAGCCTCGGGAGCGGCCGCTTCGGCGCGGGCCAGGGCGGTGCGCCAGCGGGCCAGCCGGGCCTGGGCGTCGCCCAGGACGGCGTCGGTCCACTCCCAGTCCGAACGGTAATGGTGCGCGAGCAGCGCCATCCGGATGGCCATCGGGTCCACTCCATCGGCTAGCAGCCTGCTCACGAAGACCAGGTTCCCCAGCGACTTGGACATCTTCTCGCCGTGATAGCTGACCATCCCGGCGTGCACGTACACCCGCGCGAACGGGTGATCGGCCGGCGAGAGCGCGACCCGGGCGTGCGAGGCGCTCATCTCGTGGTGCGGGAACACGAGGTCAGAGCCGCCCGCCTGGACGTCGAAGGAGTTGCCCAGGTACTCGGTGGCGATCGCGGCGCACTCCACGTGCCAGCCGGGCCTGCCGCGCCCGAACCGGGAGTCCCAGGCCGGCTCGCCGGGCCGTTCCGCCCCCCAGACCAGGACGTCGAGCGGATCCTTCTTGCCGGGACGGTCCGGGTCGCCGCCGCGCTCGGCGGCGAGCTCGGCCATCTCGGCCGGGCCGTACCCGCAGGCGGTGCCGGGCCCGGACAGGGAGCCGAACCCGGGATCCGCCGACCTGGCGAAGTAGACGTCCTCGTCCACGTCGTACAGGGCCCCCCGGTCGGCCATCCGGGCGCTGAACCGCTCGATGACGGGCAGCGCCTCCACCGCGCCGATCAGGTGGGCCGGGGGCAGGACGCGCAGCGCCTCCATGTCCTCCCGGTACCGCTGCGTCTCCCGCCGGGCCAGCTCACGCCAGTCCTCGCCATCCCGTTCGGCCCGCTCCAGCAGCGGGTCGTCGACGTCGGTCACGTTCTGCACGTAGACGACGGCGTACCGGCCCGGGGCACGGGGCGGTTCGGGGGTTCCGGGGGATTCCGGGGTCTCCGGGGTTTCCGGGGCCTCCGGGGCCTCCGGGGCCTCCGGGGCTGCGTCGAGCCAGGCCCGGATCAGCAGGTCCCAGGCGGTATAGGTGGCGGCGTGCCCTATGTGCGTCGCGTCGTACGGGGTGATGCCGCAGGCGTACAGCGTGGCCACGGGTCCCGCCGCGGCCAGGACCAGCTCGCCGGTGGCCGTGTCGTGCAGCCGTGGCGCCGGACCGCTCCCCGGCAGTACGGGGACATCCGCTTGACGCCAAGACTCCATGTTCGTCAGGTTATCGTGCGTCTCTGGCCAGGCGATCCCGACCTCCACCGCAGCTCATGAGATACCGAACGGGCTCATTGTGCCCGTTGGGCGTGGGCGGACGCTGAGTCTCAAGAAGGCGGTGGGACGGGTGGTGCTGGCGTTGGGCCGTCGCGATGATCCCGGCCACCGGAACCGTGAGCTGCCGCTCAAAAGACCGGTTACCCAACCACGCCGATGTCACATCGCCGTGGTCAGGACCACAGCAGAGTCACATCGCCGTGGTTGCGTGCCTGGAGGAGTAGGGGCCCGTGCGGTAAGTGAGAGGCATGGTGGCTGCGGGAGGGCAAGGGGGAGGTGCGGGGGGTGCGGGGAGGTGCGGGTGGGTTAGCGGATGCTGGGGGGGAGGGTGGGGGGGTGACGGTGCTGGGTGGCCTGCTCGAAGGCGTAGGCCAGGGCGATCAGTCGCGGCTCGGTCCAGCGCGGGCCGAAGAAGGACACGCCGACCGGCAGGCCGGACACCGAGCCGGCCGGCACGGTGATCGACGGGCAGCCGGCCACCGCGGCCGGGCTCGAGGAGCCGAACACGTCGTGATCGCCGAGCACGTAGTCGGTCAGGCCGGCCGGGTTCGTGGTCAGCGCCACGATGGCCTCGAGTTCGTGGTCGGCCAGCGGCGTGGAGATGGCGGTACGGGCCAGCCGGGTGGCGTCCCGCCGCAAGGCCAGGTAGGCCGGATCGGCCAGGTCGCCGCTCGTGCTCTCGGACTCCTCGAAGATGTCCTGGCCGAACCGGGAGAGCACCAGGTCGGCGTTCCGCTTGTTGAAGTCGATCAGCTCGGCCAGCGTGCCGGGCAGCGTCCCGGCCGTGCTGAACTCCGCGACGTAGGCCAGGTACGCGTTGATGCCGTACTTGAACTCGTAGTGCAGCGCGGCGAACTCCGGCTCGCCGATCTTGTCGGCGCCGGGCAGTTCCACCGGGTCGGTCAGTACGGCGCCGAGCGAGCGCAGCCGGGCCACCACCTCGTCGAGCACCGCCGCGGTGGCCGGCCCGGCCGCCGCCGAACCGTCCCGCCAGACGCCCAGGCGGGCACCCTCGAGCGCGGACGGGTCGAGGGCGTGCGAGTAAGAGGTGGCGGTCGGGTGCACCCCGGCCCGTTCGGCCAATTCGTTCTCGGCGGTTGAGACCGGATCCTCGGGGTCGGCGGCGGCCAGCACCGCGAGCAGGGCCGCCGCGTCCGCCACGCACGTCGCCATCGGCCCGGCGGTGTCCTGTACCGGTGAGATGGGTACGATGCCGCGGCGGCTGACCAGCCCGTTGGTGGGCTTGATGCCGACGATGCCGCAGGCGCTGGCCGGGCTGACGATCGAGCCGTCGGTCTCGGTGCCGATCGCGAGCGGCGCCAGCCCGGCGGCCACCCCGGCCGCCGACCCCGAACTCGACCCGGACGGGCTGCGGTCCAGCGCGTACGGGTTCGCAGTCTGCCCGCCGAGGGTGGACCAGCCGCTGGTCGAGTGGCTGGAGCGGAAGTTGGCCCACTCGGACAGGTTCGCCTTGCCGATGATCACCGCGCCGGCCTGGCGCAGCCGCCAGACGAGGAAGGCATCGCCGGGTTCGGCGGACAGCAGGGCGGGCGAGCCGGCGGTGGTCGGCATGCCCGCGACCTGGACGTTGTCCTTGACCAGCACCGGAATGCCCTCGAGCGGCCCCCGCGGGCCGTCGACCGCGCGCGCCGCGTCGCTGGCCGCCGCCTCGGCCGGTGCGTTCGGGTTGACCGTGATCACCGCGTGCAGCGCCGGGTTCAGCCGCTCGATGCGCTGCAGGTAGAAGCCGGTCAGGGCGGCCGAGCTGAGTGTGCCCGCGGCCAGCGCGGCCTGCAACCCGGCCAGCGACGGCTGGCTCACGCTGACCTGGCAACCCGGGATCACGTCGCGGAACTCCGGCATGCGGGAAGGATAACGGTGGAATCGGTGGCGACAAGCGGGGGCGCGGGGATTTCATCGGGCCTTAATCGTTACCGGCGGACCGGGCGCAGGCCGTCCTCGATAGCGCGGGCCGAGGCCCGGACCTGGCCCAGCAGCTGCGTCCGCTGCTCGGCCGGCGCCCGGACCAGGGGGGAGGGCACGGTGAGCACCGCGACCATGCGCTTGCCCTGCATGACCTGCGCCGCGGCGGCCCAGACGCCGCGGTGGATCTCCTGCTCGCTGGTCGCGAAGCCCTGCTGGCCGGCGATGAGGATCTTCTTCTCGAGCAGCGCCGCGGCCTCCGGGTCCCGTTCGGCCAGCGGGGCCAGGTACTCCCGGCGGACGTGCGGCGCCAGGCTGGCCAGCAGCAGCCGGGCGCTGGCGCCCTTGTCCAGCGGCAGCGGCTGGCCCGCCTCGAACGAGATGCGCAGTTGCTGCGCGGACTGCACCCGGTGCACGCAGACCGCCGAACGGCCGATCAGCCGGACCAGGATGACGGTCTCGCCGGTCCGCCCGGCCAGGTCGCGCATGACCGGATCGGCCACGTCGATGATGCTCTCGGCGGCCTCGGCCGCCTTGGCCAGGCCGACGAGCCTGGCCGAGAGCCGGTAGCTGCCGCGCTCGTCGCCGGCCAGCAGCCCCGTCTCACGCAGCAGCGTGAGGTAGCGGTAGACGCTGGGCAGCGCGATGCCGGTACGTTCGGCGAGCTGGCGGGCGGTGAGGGTGTGATCGTCGGAGGAGAACGTGAGCATCAGGGCGAGGACGCGGCGCGCGCCCTCGCACCCGTGCGCTGCGTTCGCCTCCGGAGGCATCTTGACCGCGGAAGCCCTGGCCATTGACCCTTCTCGGGGAGTCAGAATTTTCTTATCGGCAGATGATAACGGCGTCTGTCGTATACCGTCAACGGAATTCAATTAGCTAGTGCGAAATACTAGCGAACTAAGCGCGGCGCGGGTCAGGAGTTGGCAGAGGGAAGGCCGAGGTGCCAGCCGGGCGGCACGAGCAGGGCCGCGCCACCGACCAGGGCGGCGAGCGCGACCAGCATGAACAGCGTGATCCACAGGCCGGCCGCGGTGCCGGTCAGCCGGGCCAGCTGGTCCGCGTCGGAGCCCCGGGTCCACCGCTGACGACGGCCCCGGGCCAGCTCCACGACCGGGCGCAGCCCGCCGAACAGCAGGAACCACGCGGCCAGGTAGGCGAATCCGGCCTGCACCGCGGCCGGGGCGTAGTAGCTCACCGCGAACACGCCGCCCGCGGTGACTAGCACCGCCAGCGCGCCGAACACGTTCCGGATGGCCAGGAACGTCGCCGCCAGCAGCACCAGGGCCAGCCACAGCATCGCGGTCAGGTGCCGCTCGGCGAGCAGCCACGCGGCGCCCGCGCCGAGCAGCGACGGCATCACGTACCCGGCCGCCGCGGTGAGCACCAGGCCGGGGCCGGTCCGCCTGCCGCGCGAGTAGGTCACCCCGGAGCTGTCCGCATGCAGCCTGATGCCGTCGAGCCGCCGCCCGGACAGCACCGACACCAGCGCGTGCCCGCCCTCGTGCGCGATCGTGATGACCTTCCCGGCCAGCCGCCAGGATTGCGGATTCAGCACGACGCACAGGGCCAGGAGCCCGGTCAGGCCGATCACCCAGGCCGGCGGCAGCGGCTGGCTGCCCGACACCCGGTCCCAGAGCCGGGCGAGCACGCTCATCTATTGGCCATTCGCTCGCCTCCGGGGCGCTTTTAGGCGCCGCCTTGCTTGCCTGGCCGCCCGCGGCGGCGGGCCCTCGTCGCTCGTTCCTCGCTCCTGAGTCCAGGCGGCACCGCGCCCCTTTGGCTCGCTCACGGTTTCGGCAGCCAGGAGACGTGGCCGGCCAGCAGGGCGTAGCCGACGAAGGTCACCGCGTCGATCAGGAAGTGCGCGATGATCAGCGGCATCACCCGGCCCCAGCGGCGGTAGAGGTAGCCGAAGATCAGGCCCATGACGGCGTTGCCGAGGAAAGCGCCCGCGCCCTGGTACAGGTGGTAGGAGCCGCGGATCACCGCGCTGAGCACGATCGCCCGGCCGGGCCTGACGCCGAGCCGGTCCAGCCTGCTCAGCAGGTAGCCGATCATGATGACTTCTTCGGAGATGGCGTTCTGCAGCGCGGACAGCAGCAGCACCGGGATCCGCCACCAGATGTCGGGCAGGTTCTCCGCCACCACGTTCAGCTCGACGCCGCTGTGGAACGCGATCAGGTACAGGCCCAGGCCGCTGCCGCCGATGACCGCGGCCAGCACGGCGCCGCGGGCCAGGTCCCGGCCCGGCTCGCTTGTGTCCACGCCGATCGAGGACGGCCGCTCCCCCGCCCGGGCCAGCAGGTAGAAGACCAGGAACACCGGGGCCAGCGACAAGGTGATGTTCAGCAGCTGCGAGAACAGGTCGAGCAGCGGGCGGCCGGGGGCCAGTGAGCCGTTGAGGGTCGCGGTCTGGTGGCTGAGCGACTGCTTCGCGGTCAGCGAGCCGATGAACGAGAGCAGCGCGTACAGGGCGCTGGCACCGAGCGAGACGGCCAGGACCGCGACGATCTCCCAGCGCTGGAGCCAGGGCGGCGGCGGGCCCAGCCGCGGATCTTGCGCCGAGCCCGGTGCGGGGCCCGGGGCCGGGCCCGGCGTCGGATCCGGCGTCGGGGGGGTGGCAGGCTGTGCGGCCGGCGCCTGCGTATCGTCCGTCATCGCCCTTCAGTATCGCCGAAGCGGAGGAGCCGAATAGCACGCTATCCGCCGAGCCACTAAGCTCGGTAGATCAGCGGGACCGTGGTACGTCCGGCTTTCGTCACCCAAGCAGAGGTCGCCATGAGTTACCAGCCCTATCCGTCGGGCGGCAAGCCCGTCGACCCGGAACGGCCTCCCGCGCCGCCTTCCATTCAGAACGCGGTCAAGCTGATGTACGCCGGCGCCGCCATCAGCGCGGTCAGCCTGATCATCTCGCTGGCCACCATCGGCGGCACCAAGGACGCGATCAGGAAGGCGCGGCCGAGCCTGACCGCCACCCAGGTCAACCAGCTGAACACGTTCATCATCGCGCTGGCCGTGGTGTCCGGCGTGATCGGCGTGGCGCTGTGGCTCTGGATGGCGCGGGCGAACGGCCAGGGCAAGAACTGGGCGCGGATCTTGTCCACCGTGCTGTTCGGCCTGGCCACCCTGGACCTGTTCGGCGTGCTCAGTCAGCCGAAGACGGCGCTGGGCCTGATCTTCCCGCTGCTGACCTGGCTCGCCGGGGCAGGTGCGGTGTTCCTGCTGTGGCGGAAGGACAGCACCGATTTCTTCCGGCCGCAGGGGAAGTACGACCCGTCCGTAGACGCGCGGGTCAAGCCGCCGTCGAGCCTGCAGTGAGCGCCGCTCCGGTCGTCTACTCCGCTGTCCCGACGCTGTTCGGCCCGGACGGCGAGCTGGATCCCGGCGGCAACCGCGCGCTGTACCGGCTCATCGCCGGGCTGGTGGACGGGATGCTGGTGGCGGGCACCACGGGCGAGTTCCCCGCCCTGGAAGACGCCGAACGGCTGTCGCTGTTCGAGCTGGCGCTGGCCGAGGCGGGGCCGGACCGGGTGATCGCGCACATCGGCGCGCCGGACGCACGGCACGCGATCCGGCTGGCCCGGGCCGCGATCGCGCTCGGCGCGACCCGCCTCGCCGCGATCACGCCGTACTACCTGCCGGCCCGTCCCGACGAGCTTGCCGGGCACTACCGGCGGATCCGCGACGCCGTACCGGACCCCGAGATCTACGCCTATATTTTTCCCGAACGGACCGGGCTGATCGTTCCCCCGCCGCTGTTCGCCGAGGTGGCGCAGGCGGCCGGCCTGGCCGGAGCCAAGATCAGCGGGTCTGCCTCGGCTGACCTGGCCGGTTACGTCGCGGCAGCACCCGGCCTGCGGATCTTCTCCGGTAACGACGCCAGCCCCTGGGCCACCATGCGAGCCGGGGGCGCGGGCGTGATCTCCGGACGCAGCGCCGCCTACCCCGAGGTCTACGGGGCGCTGCGGAACGATGCGTCGCTGCAATGGCGCCTTGACCGGATCGTGGCGCTCGGCGCGAGCATCGGCCGGATCAAGCACGCTCTGGGAGTGCGCGGCCTGGCGGGTACGGCCGCGCGGATGACCGTGGACCCGCCCGGCCCGGAGCTGGCCGCCGCGATCGCGGTCGAGGTCTCCGCCACGGCGCAGACCTTGACCCGTTCGTTATCAAGCCCCGGGTGAACCTGCCCCGGGGGTGGCGCGTCCTCTTGTATAGAGGTCCGGCGTAAGCGGGGCGCCGGACCTCTACAGCTCGGCAGGCGGAAGCCGAGCGGAGGGCCCGGCGAGAGCGGGGCGCCGGGTTCCCATCCGGCGTGAGCGGGGCGCCGGTAACCCGCCCGTCTCCGCCTGCGGAGGTACTTGGTTCAGTCGCCCGCGTCGACTACCTGATGAGCGCGGGCGACTGGCGCCGGGACGACGGAGTCCCTCCTCCCCGATCCTCCCCCACCGTTCCGGCCGGCCAGCTGAAGCCCCGGGGAATCCCGGAAGAGTGCTGGTCACGCGCATGATCAACGCAGTCGCAGATCTGACTGAACGAGAAATCCTAATGCGCTACCTATGGACACTTCACGAATGCTGACGTAAGCAGGTGAAAGGGAGCTAGAAGGTCTAGACCGTTTGAAACTGGGAGGGAAACCCTGTGGCTGACGCGTGGATGCCGGGCGCCAGATGCATACGGGCCCAGATCGACGGGGGACAGCTCGGGGGTGGAGCACCGCGCGTGGTCTGGCTGACGCTGGGCGCCGATCCGCGCGCCGTTTCTGTCTGGTCGGCCGCGCAGCGGCTCAACCAGGAAGACCGTCCGACCCACCTGGTGTGGGACCCGCTCACCGGTGACATCGCACAGCTGCTGCCGATCGTCCGGGCCGGCTGCGCGCTGGGCATGCCGGAGTACCTGGATTACGAGCCTGACCGGCTGCCGCTCGGCACCGCCACCGTGAACCGCGAGGGCAGGCTGTGTGTCCAGATCGGCGTGCTCGGTACGCCGCGGGAGCCGTTCACCAGCTTCCAGATGATCGGGCTGGCCGCCATCTTGGCCTGGCTGGACTCGTGGCGGATCCCGCGCCGCTGGCCGGCCGGCCAGCCGGCCCCGTACCGGCAGCTAGCCCGGCCACGCAGCCGGGCGCTGTGGGCGCTCGGCGGTCATTTCGGCGCCTCCCAGGTCCCCGAGTGCGACAACCTCGGCCCCGGCGGCATCGACATCGACCACCTGACCCGGCTCGACGCCAGCATCGCCTGCGAACTGGCCGAACCCGGCCGCGCTAACGGATCCCCGGTCCGGCTGGGCGCGCGCACGCACGAGCTCCGCGCCGCGGCGGTCTAGCGGGTTCGGTTCGTATGGGCGGGACCTGAACGGGGGGCGGAGGGCGATGGCGGGGCACGCGCCTCGGTTCGTTCGGTTAAAAAAGGGTTCCTGCTGGCGACGTAGGGCGGCCGAGGTCCTACTCTGTGAGGATGAACGACCGGCTCGTCTGGATCGACTGCGAGATGACAGGGCTCGACATCGAGCGCGATGCCCTCATCGAGATCGCCTGCCTGGTGACCGACGCCCAGCTCAACCTGCTCGACGAGGGCATCGACCTGATCATCAAGCCGCCGGCCGAGGCGCTCGAGTCGATGCCGGAAATAGTCCGGGAGATGCACACCGCCTCGGGGCTGCTGGCCGAGCTGCCCGGCGGGATCGCCGTGGCGGAGGCGGCCGAGCTCGTGCTCGGCTACGTGCGCGGGCACGTCAGCGAGGCCAGGAAGGTGCCGCTGTGCGGCAACTCGATCGCCACCGACCGCTGGTTCATCGCCCGCGACATGCCGGAACTCGACGCCTACCTGCACTACCGGATGGTCGACGTGTCCAGCATCAAGGAGCTGGCGCGGCGCTGGTACCCGCGGGTCTACTTCGCCTCCCCGGGCAAGCACGGCGGGCACCGGGCGCTGGCGGACATCAAGGAGAGCGTGCAGGAACTGCGGTATTACCGGGAGGCCCTGTTCGTGCCGCAGCCCGGCCCGGACTCCCCTACCGCGCGGGCGATCGCGGCGCGGTACTCCTAGCCGGTCCGGCGAGCGCTGCGGGCTCGTCACACGCGGGACGCCGGAGACCGCTATACTCGTGTTCAGCCGCGCGATGTCCCCCCGGGCAGCGCGCGTCTTGCTGTGGCCCGGCCGTACGGCCAGGCGACGATGGTGGGCGTAGCTCAGTTGGCAGAGCGCCAGGTTGTGGTCCTGGATGTCGCGGGTTCAAATCCCGTCGCTCACCCCGATGAAAGTGCAGGGCAGAGGCTCGGCCACGACAGCGGCTGAGCCTCTGCTCGTATCCCTGTGCCGGGAGCAAGATCACGGTCTACGGCCGGAGCGCCAGGTCGCGCTGATACCAGGTGCCCGGCTTACCGCCGAGATCGGCCGGGTCGGCCGGGCCAACCGGGACGAACCCGGCCTTGGTCAGCACCTTTCGGGAGGCGGCATTGTCGCGGGAGGTGGCCGCGCGCAGTGTGCGCAGCCCGTGTCGTGCCGCTGCCAGCCGGCATAGCTCCAGGACGGTCGCGGTCGCCACACCGCGGCCGGCGACGTGCTGCGCGACCCGGTAGCCGAGTTCGGCAGTACCGTCCTGGAAGCGATACAGGTTGAACCGGCCCAGAACCGAGCCATCCTCGGCGACGAGCACGTAGAAGGCGCCGATGCCGGCCTCTTGCTCAGCCAGCAAGGCGCTATGCCGGTCGGTGAACTGGTCGAAGAACTCTTCGCCGCGGTCGGAGACCGAGGCAGCGAAGTAGGCGCGGTTCGCCAGCTCGAAGGCCAGGACCGCCGGGGCATCGCCAGCGGTCAGCCGCTTCAGCTCGGGCACTGCCTAACCCTACCCAGATGGGCGGTCAGTCCCAGCGGCGGAAGCCGCCCTCGGTGTTGATGACCTGGCCGGTGATCCAGGCGGCCTCGTCGGTGACCAGCCAGGCGATCAGGCGGGCCGGGTCGTCGGGGGTGCCCCAGCGGCCCTGCGGGAAGCGGCGGCGGACGATTTCGTGCGCGTCCGGCGGGGCGTAGCCGGTGTCGACCGGGCCGGGGTTGACCGTGTTCAGCGTCATGCCGCGGCCGGCCAGCTGGTCGGCCAGGGTCTGGGTGATCGACGAGAGCGCGCCCTTGCTCGCAGAGTAGGCGACCTCGCCGGGCATCGGGCCGAGGTCCTGCCCGGAGGTCATGAAGACGATCCGGCCGCCCGGCCGGCTGTCGTCGTGCCGGGCGGCGAAGGCCTGGGCCAGCAGGACCGAGGCGCGGGTGTTGACGGCCCAGTGCGCGTCGAGCATCTCGGCGGTCAGGGCGCCGAGCGGGCCGTCGCCGCCGCTGCGGGCGTGGTTGCAGATCAGGATGTCCAGGAATCCGGACGTCGCGGCGGCCGACTCGATGAGCCGGGACGGCGCACCGGGGTCCGACAGGTCGGCTTCGTGGTGCCAGACAGCCGCGCCGGGGCCGGCCAGCGCCGCGGTCACGCCGCCGGTCACCGCCTCCTGGCCGCCGGGATCGGCACCCCAGGGCTGGCCCCGATCGTGCGGGGCGTAGTGGTGAAGGACCAGGCTGGCGCCCTGCGCGGCCAGCCGGCGGGCGATCGCGTACCCGATGCCCGCGCGCCGGCTGACGCCGGTCACCAGCGCGACCCGGCCGCGCAACGGCAGCGGGTCCCGGCGGAGCTGATCGAGGGCGGGTTCGGCGGGAGTCATGAGGCTAGTCTTAAGATGGCGGCGCTTCATGTCAGCCCGGTTAGCGGGAAACCTCGTTCCGGGTGTCGCCGGGCGGAAGCCAGGTGCGGACGGCAGTCGCCAGGGCAGCGACGCCGGTGGCCAGGGTGGGCTGGAGCACGGGGGCGTAGCGCGGCGAGTGGTTGGACGGCAGGTCCCGTACCGCAGCCGCGATGCCGGCCCTGGACGCGGCGCCGGCGAAGTGGCCCGGGTCAGCACCGCCGAGGAGCCAGTACACGCACGGGGCGCCGGACGCGACCGCGAACAGGCCGACGTCTTCGCTACCGGTGACCGGCCCGGGATCGAACACCCGGTCAGCCCCGAACCGCCGGGCGAACGCCGCGCCGATGCGGTTGGCCTCCTCCTCGTCGTTGACCACCGCGCCGAAGCTGTGGGTCGTCTCGATGACCGGGTCACGCGGGGGCGCCGGACGCGGCGGCCTCGGCGCGCACGATGCGCTCGATCGCATCCAGCACCCGACCGCGCACGGCCGGATCGACGGTCCGGACGCTCAGCAGCAGCTCAGCGTCGTCGGGGATGATGTTTTCCTTCGTGCCGGCCCGCATGGCCCCGACGGTGACGACGGCGGTGTCGTCGCCGGCGACCTCACGCGAGACCACGCCCTGCAACCGCATGACCGTGGCCGCGGCCATGACCACCGGGTCGATCCCGGCCTCCGGACGCGAGCCATGGGCGCCACGGCCGTAGAGCGTGACGCGCAGCCCGTCGGCCGCGGCGAAGGCCGGCCCGGGCCGGATTCCGATGAAACCAGCCGGGATCGGGGCCACGTGCTGGCCGAGCACGACGTCGGGGTGTCCGGCCCGGTCGAACAATCCGTCATCGATCATGCCCTGCGCCCCGGTCCCCAGCTCCTCGGCCGGCTGGAATACCGCTATCAGCCTGCCCGACCACGAGCCGCGGGGCGGCGGCCAGTTCGCGCGCCGCTCCGAGCAGGCAGGTCACGTGCATGTCATGGCCGCAGGCATGCATCACCGGGACGTCGTACCCGTCCCGGTCCGTGGCCCGCTCCCGGCCGGCATAGGGAAGGCCCGTATCTTCCCGGACGGGCAGCGCGTCCATGTCCGCGCGGACCAGTGCGGTCGGCCCGGTGCCGTTGGCCAGGACGCCGACCACGCCGGTGCCGCCGATATTCGTCGTGACGTCGAACCCCGCGGCAGCGAGCTGATCGCCGGCCAGCGCCGCGGTGCGATGTTCCTGCAGGGACAGCTCGGGATGGGCGTGCAGATCGCGGTACAGCTGCTCCAGGTCGGCGGCACCGGCGGGCCGGGACGGCGTCAGTCTGCTCATACTGCGCGAGCGTGCCGCCGGGCGGCCAGCTTCGCCTCATGCACGGCGGGTGATCCCGCTGAGGTCCCGCGTGATCGCGGATCAGGATGTCCAGGAATCTGGAAGTTGCGGCGTCCGGCTCGATGAGCCGGGACGGCGCACCGGGGTTCCGGGGGTTCCGGCAGGTCCGCCTCCTGGTTCCGGACGGCCGCGTCCTGGCCGGCCAGCGCACGGTCACGCCGCAGGTCACAGCCTGGAGGCCGCGCGATCCGGCCGCGCAAAGGCGGCGGGTCCCGGCGGAGCTGACCGGGAGCGGGTTCGGCGGGAGTCATGATGGCCAGTCTCGGCCAGGCGGCGTTTCATGTCAGGGGCTGACTCAAACATTCTCGTATTGCTATTAGCATCATCTCCGTGCCAGCGGAGGGAATGTTGCGTCTCAGCCGGCCTGGCCGAGGATGTAGCCGCACCGCTACGGTCTGGGGGCGTCATGAGCGATGACTGGCCACACGGGTGGTACAGCGACGAGCCCGACCGGCCCGGCGCGGGCGGGCAGCGGCCGCAGCCGAACTTCACGCCCAACTCGCCGGGTTCGCGGGGTCAGCGCCCGCCGGACCCTGCGGGCCGGGGCTGGTACGCCCCTGGCAACGCGGGCGGCGGCGGTAACCGGGGTACGGCCGGTAACCGGGGCGCGGCCGGGCCGGGTCCCGGCGACCGGGCCGCGTGGCCGGCGCAGCCGCCGTCGCGGTCCTGGACCGGCGGCGGCGGCGGAGGTGCCGGCGGCGGGTACCGGCCGCGCGGCGGGCGCCGGTGGCTGCGCCCGCGGCGCATCCTGGCCATCCTGGCGGGGCTGGTCGCGCTGATCGTGGTGGCCGCCGTAGCGGTCTACTTCAGCGTGAACTCCAAGCTGACCAAGGTCGACGTGCTCAGTCCGGTGTCGTTCACCTCGGCCGGAACGAACTGGCTGATCACAGGCTCCGATAGCCGGGCGGGGCTGAGCAAGAAGGAAGAGAACCAGCTCGCCCTCGGGCACGACATCACCGGCAACCGTTCGGACACGATCCTTCTCTTGCACGTGCCGGCCAACGGGACCCGTCCGACGCTGGTCAGCCTGCCGCGGGACTCCTACGTGCCGATCCCGGGACACGGGCGCAACAAGCTCAACGCGGCGTACGCGATCGGCGGGCCGAAGCTGCTGGTGCAGACCGTGCAGAACATCACCGGGCTGCCCATCAGCCACTACATGGGCATCGGCTTCGGCGGGCTGGTCAGCGTGGTCAACGACGTCGGCGGAGTACGCGTGTGCCTGCCCGCGCCGATGAAGGACCCCAAGGCCGGGCTGAACCTCAGGGCGGGCTGCCAGGTCCTCAACGGCGACCAGGCCCTCGGCTTCGTGCGGACCCGCAATTTCGCAATAAGCGACCTGCAGCGCGAGCAGGACCAGCGGATCCTGATCAAGGGCATCCTGTCCAAGATGACGTCGCCGGGCACGCTGGCCAACCCGTTCGCGGTCATCCCCGCGGCCAACGGCGCCGCCGCGGCGATCACGATCGACCAGGGCACCGGCCTGACCCAGCTGATCTCCGTCGCGTTCGCGCTGCGCAACCCGGTGACCACGACCGTGCCGATCGCGAACCCGAACCTGCCCACCGCCGCCGGGTCGGCCGTGCAATGGAACCACACCGAGGCCACGCAGTTCTTCGACGACCTCGCGCACGATCGGCCGCTGCCGAAGAGCCTCGTCACCGGCTCGTCCGTCCAGGGCACGGCCTAGCGGCGAACCGCACTCTCCCGCCACGTGTATGCAGGTCGGGATGCTGGGTACAAGTACTGATTAGGTCGGTCCATATCGGCCCATGTGTGCATTTGCATGAGTTTTCACGGATTGACGCGGTACCTACCGTGTTTGGTACGTTCGCTGCGGTACAGCTCCCTACCGGGGCGCCGTCCGCAGCCGGAGGTCAGATGGATGATCGGAAGGTCTCTCGGCCGGACGGCGAGGGGCCGGCCCTCAGCTCGGCCGGCAATGGCGCAGGGGAACCGCACGGGCTATCCGCGCGTGAAGTGGAGGTCATGTCTCTCATCGCGGACGGTCAGACCAACGGGGAGATCGCCGCTCGCCTGTTCCTGGCCGAGAAGACCGTGAAGAACCACGTCCGCCGGATCTACTCCAAGCTCGGCGTGGGCTCCCGGCCCGCCGCCATCGCCTACTGGCGCCAGGCCGCCGGGCCCGCGCACCGGTAACCGGCCCG
>Ga0335078_10003292_pt1 | contig 24097 bp, 20 predicted proteins | sample Lox_Sample_32_FD_206711 | JGI IMG/M metagenome (GOLD analysis project Ga0335078, IMG submission 206711) | Soil microbial communities from Loxahatchee National Wildlife Refuge, Florida, United States - Lox_Sample_3.2 | ecosystem: Environmental > Terrestrial > Soil > Wetlands | place: USA... | reverse complement strand
CAATGGATGTATATGCCCACAAATCGTCGATCTCGTAAAAATCGGTCTCGAAGACTCCCACCACCCGAAACTTGTGGATCGAAGGCTCCGGCCCGGATGGCGTCAACGGTCCCTGCGACAGCACCTCCGCCACCGATTTCAACAACAACCCCGTATCGTCCTTCAGTTGGTTCCCGATGATCACCGGATAAGGCCTTACCGCCGGGTCGCGCAGCGCATCCACCGACCCCTCTTTCAAATGGCGCAGCGCATCGCTGATCCCCAGCTCCGAATCGATCAGCACCCCCTTCAATACCGCCTCCTTCGGCCGAAGTCCGCCCTGCATCATCACCGGCGTGTACAAGGTCGGCGAGACCGCTGTCACGTGCGGTATCTTGCGCAGCCGGTCGCACAATTCCCGCCACCCGAAAATCCCGTCGCTTCCCTGCTCTTCGATATCGATGTGCGCCATTGCCCCGAGCAGGTTCCGCTCCAGCGTATTCCGGAACCCGTTCGTGACCGCCAACGCGATCACCAGCGCCATCACCCCCGCCGCCACCCCCACCACCGAAATCACCGTGATGATGGAGATCACCGCCTCCTTGCGCCGCGCACGCAGATATCGCGCGGCCACAAACATCTCGAATCTCGATTTCGCCAGCGTCCTCATGTGCTTGTGGGGCAGGTTTCTAACCTGCGGCGGGTCTTTAACCCGCCCCCTATCGATCCAGCTCCCGCAGCCGCTCCACCAGCTCGACCGGCCCTTCCGGCCTCAGCAGCGGAAACAAAATCACGTCCCGAATCGTCCGCGATCCCGTCAGGATCATCGTCAACCGGTCGATTCCAATCCCTTCGCCTCCCGCCGGAGGCATCCCGTACGCCAGCGCCCGCACATAATCCTCATCCATCTGGTGCGCTTCTTCATCTCCGCGCGCCCGCATCGCCAGCTGCATCTCGAACCTCCGCCGCTGCTCCTGCGGATCGTTCAGCTCCGTGAAGGCGTTGCCGATCTCCATTCCCGCCGCGAAAATCTCGAACCGGTCCACCAACGTCGGGTCGTCCGGCTTCTGTTTGGAAAGCGGCGACGTCTCCACCGGATAGTCGTAGATGAACGTCGGCTGAATCAGCTTCGGTTCCGCCAACCGCTCGAACAGCTCCGTTACGGCTTCCCCGGGAGTCGCCTTGCTGGAATGATGGCTGAGCCATTCCGGATCGGCCAGGTTCGCCAGGCTTGGCCGACCGTCGCCCTCCCAGTATTTCACCACCGCTTCCCGCATCGTCAGCCGCTCCATGTGTCCGAAGTCGATCTTCGCGCCGCAGAATTCCGCCGCCGTCGACCCCGTCGCGTCCAGCGCCGCCTGCTTCAGCAATTCCTCCGAGAGGTCCATCATCCCTTCGTAATCCGTATACGCCTGGTAGAATTCCAGCATCGTGAATTCCGGGTTGTGGTTCTTCGAAAGGCCTTCGTTCCGGAAATTGCGATTGATCTCGTATACCCGCTCCATTCCGCCCACCACCAGCCGCTTCAAATACAACTCCGGGGCGATGCGCAGGTAAAGGTCGATATCCAGGGTGTTGTGATGCGTGACGAACGGCCGCGCCGCCGCGCCGCCGTACAGCGGCTGCATCATCGGCGTCTCCACTTCGATGAAGCCGCGCGCTTCCAGTTGCCGCCTCAGTGACGCGATCAGTTTCGCCCGCGTCACAAACACCTTCCGCACTTCCGGATTGGCGATCAGGTCCAGGTACCGCTGCCGGTATCGCAGCTCCACGTCCTCCAGACCGTGCCATTTCTCCGGCATCGAAAGCAGCGTCTTCGAGAGGAACTCCAGCTTCTCGGCGTGGATGCTCAGTTCGCCGGTGCGCGTCCGGAACAGATAGCCCTCCACGCCCACGATATCGCCGATATCCAGCATTTTGAAGAGCTGATAGTCGCGTTCACCCACCGCGTCCTTCTTGACGTAAATCTGCAGGCGCTCGCCGTTCTGCTGCAAGTGCGCGAAACCGGCCTTGCCCATGTGCCGCAAGGTCATCACCCGCCCGGCCACTCGCACCCGTGTTTCCGGCGTCAGTTCTTCCGCTGTCTTGGCGCCATATCCGGCAAGAATGTCCGGAATCGTGTGCGAAAAATCGAAACGCCGTCCGTACGCGCGGTGGCCCAGCGCTTCGATTTCACGAACACGCTCCAGGCGCTGCTTCAGCAGATCATCTTCCAGCGACAAATCGGTCTCCTGTATGGGGAAATCAGCTATTATAAGGCTTCGTTTGCGGCGATCCATTTCCATTATCATTCCTGCCTTCAACGAAGAGAAGCGGCTGGCCTCCACTCTGACGTCGGTTCAGACATACCTCGCCGCCGGCGCCTGGGAGTTTTCCGAGATCCTGGTTGTGGACGATGGCTCCCGCGACTGCACCGCCGACATAGCCCGCGCCGCCGGCGTGCGCGTTCTCCAGAACCCCGGCAACCGAGGCAAGGGATATTCCGTCCGCCACGGCATGCTGAAAGCCGCAGCCGATTGGGCCCTGTTCTCCGATGCCGATCTCTCCGCCCCGATTAACGAGCTCGAGAAGCTCTGGAATGCCGTCGAGCACGAAACCGCCGACGCCGCCATCGGTTCGCGGGCTTTGGATCGATCCCTGATCGGCGTCCACCAGCCCGCCTTCCGCGAGAACATGGGCCGCATCTTCAACTTTCTGATGAGGCTGGAAACCGGCCTGCCGTTTCACGATACGCAATGCGGCTTCAAGCTCTTCCACACCGCCGCCGCCCGCGAGATCTTCAAACGCCAGCGCCTGGACGGTTTCGGCTTCGATGTCGAAGTGCTCTTCATCGCCGGCCATCTCGGCTACCGCACGCTCGAAGTGCCGGTCCGCTGGAACGATGTCGCCGGCACCAAGGTCAGCATGCTGGCGGGAGCTAAAGGCTTCCTCGACCCTCTCAAGGTCCGCTGGAACAGCATTAGCGGTAAGTACCGCTGAAGTCCTATCTCACCGTCGGATACTTGATTCCCAACTGCTCCAGGTAGGTGTCGTACTTGCCCGGGTCGTAATAAAACTTCTGCATTGACGGACGATACTTCTCCATCGTCTCCTTGTTCAGCCAGATCGCCGGCTGGTCCTCCGGACGCAGGAAGCTCTTGTACTTCACATCCTTGGTCTGGACGTTGTTGAAGTAATCCCAGGACTTCGCCACCAGTTCCGGATGCAGCAGGATGTCCAGCATCGTCATGGCCTGCACCTTCGCTCCCGCCACAACGCCTTTGTGCGCAATCGGTGTCGCCATGGAGATCCCGTTCGCCCAGTTGTGGCCCGGACCGCCCGGAATATTCGATGGGTAGCGCAGGGTTATCGTCGGGACATTCCAACTGACGTCGCCGATGTCGTCGCTGCCGCCGCCCGTCGGTTGCGGCCCCTGCTGGCCCGTCTCTTCACCGCCCGCTTGTGGTTCCGGACGCGGCTGCCGCGGCTGTTGCAGCCGAATCGCCAGTCCCCGTACCGGCTGCTTCAGTTCCTTCTGCAGACCCTTGGCCAGAGTCTGATCGTCCTCGCTCCATTGCGGCAGGCCGACTTTGTTGATGTTCTGCTGCATATCCTCCGCGATCGGCCGGTTGAAGTGGCCCGGCCAGGCGCAGCCCAGCAGCCGCGACGTAAATGTCGTGTCGGTCATCAGCGTCGCACCTTTGGCCATGTTGTCGCCGATCCGCCACATGTCCATGATGTGGTCGTAGTCGGCTTCGCGGAAGTAATACCAGACCGCCGCCCGCGGCGGCACGACGTTGGGCTGATCGCCGCCGTTGGTAATCACGTAATGCGACCGTTGCGCCAGCCGCAGGTGCTCGCGCCGGAAGTTCCAGCCGACGTCCATCAGTTCCACCGCGTCCAGCGCGCTTCGGCCGCGCCAGGGAGCCGCCGCCGCGTGCGCGCTTTCGCCCTGAAAACTGTACTCCACGCTGACCAGCCCGTTCTGGTTCATCTCCGCTCCCCACGACACGCTCAGGTTCGTCGCCACGTGCGCGAACAGGCACACATCCACGTCCTTGAACATCCCCGCGCGAACGTAATAGGCTTTGGCGCCGACCAGCTCTTCCGCGACTCCCGGCCACAATCGGATCGTGCCCTTCAGGTGCTCGCGCTCCATCAACTGTTTCACCGCGATCGCCGCCAGAATGTTCATCGGGACGCCCGAATTATGTCCCTCCCCGTGCCCCGGCGCGCCATCCACGATGGGATCGTGCCACGCCACGCCCGGTTTCTGCGAGGCTTGCGGAATATCGTCGATGTCGCTGCCCAGCGAGATCACCGGCTTGCCCGAACCCCAGCTCGCCACCCATGCCGTCGGAATGCCCGCCACCCCACGCTCGATCCGGAAACCGGCCTTTTCCAGCACCCCGGTGAGGTATTTTGTGGTTTCGAACTCCTGGAACCCCAACTCTCCGAAACTGAAGACGCTGTCCACCATTACCTGGGCCTGCTTCTTCATCCCGTCGATCTGGCCCGCCAGATCGGCCTTCATCGAAGCTTCCTTTTCCGGAGACACCGCCGGCTGTGCCAGCGCGGCTGCTGCTCCCAAAGCCGCCAGCAAAAACGTTTTGGACATAGCGGATAGTGTATCCAATGGCGCCCGGGGCTTATGCGGTAGCATCGGGAGCATGCGGGCTCGAAAAATCCGGTGGGATCTCTGGATTTGGGCCGCGGTGATTCTCTTCATAGCCGCCGGCGGCGCCTTCGAAATGACGCGCCAAACTCAATCGCCCGCCTCCAAAATCACCATTGGCGCCAACGACCAGGTTTACTACGAGCGGGCGGCCACTCCCCAGAATGCCCGGGCGCTCGGCTTGGCCCTGCAAGGCACGGGCTATTTCCGCGGAGCCGGAAACAGCGTCCTGCTGTCAAAACACGGCGCCGTTACGGAGGTCGCGTTCGCCGTTGACGACGGCGCGTGGAGTCATCCCGCCACCATCGCCGCCTTTGAAGAGATCGGCCGCAGGGTTGCGGCCGCCATCGGCGGGTTTCCGATCCAGGTCCAACTGGCCGATTCCAGATGGTCGGTGCACCGCTCCGTCGCGGTCGGCAAGGTGTTAAGCGGCTCGAACGATGCCGTGTATTACTTTGGCGCCGCGACTGAAGAGGAAGCCGTTGCGGTCGCCCTCGCTCTCACCGATGCCGGGTACCTCGGCCGCGATGCTGCCACGGTAGCCATCTGGAAGGAAGACGGCGCCGCTCTCGGTTTCGTTGTGGGCGATGGTGTTGCGGACCGCCCCGAAGCCATCTCGGGCTTTGTTCAACTCACGCGCAGGATTGCCCCCTCGGTCGGCGGGTTGCCGATTCGATTGCGGCTCCTCGACGCCGGAATGCAGAGCCGCAAAGAACTACTCGTCGAATAGCGTCCTAACGGATTTCCCGCGCCAACCCGCGGCTGCGAGCCGAATCGAAAACCTCCTGCAGCGCCTCGCGGACCTCAGCCGACGCCCGCGCCTGCATTTGATTGACCTCGTTCTGCTCGCGATTCACCACGGCCTGCTCCTGGCTCACTTTCCTCTGCTCTTTGTTGACGTCGTTTTGCTCCGCATTGACCTCCGCTTGCAATCGGTTGACCTCCGCCTGGCTTGCCTGCCCGTGGTTTACCTGTGATTGACGGCGGTTGACTTCAGCCTGGTCCCGGTTGACATCGCTCTGCAGATCGTTGACTTTGCCCTGCATCCGGTTCACGTCGGATTGATGGCGATTCACGTCGCCCTGCTGCCGGTTTACCTCGCGCTGCGGCGCCATCGCGGTGTCCAGCTCTGCCAGGACCTCGTCGCTGGTCAGCACAAAATCGTGCCCGTCCTGCCGGAACCAGGCAAAATGGCTGCCGTATTTCGAGCGCAGTTCCCGGATCAGCCCCTCGTCGCGCGAGTCCCACGATCCGCTCGAAGAATCGCCCGATACGATCAAATAGCGGGTCGCGGTTCCCTGCGGAGCGGCAAACAGGCCAATCGCCGCCAGAACCGGCGCCAGACCGGCCAATGCCCGTGCCTTTCCCGACATACCAATCCTCCTGCCTGAGTTCAACGCTTTGGACGAACAATCGGCGGAGTGGTTAGTCTTGCGGATTTCATTCAATTGCAGCGGTTTTGAAACCGAAAGGGGCTTTACAAGCAATGCTATAATGTCGAGTAGATGGTTTTCAGGCGCCCCGCGAGCGTGGGTTGTCGAAACTCCGAACCACTCCAAGTCATACGTCCTCTTCCGTCTTTTTCATTTCCAACATGGAGGTCGCCGGCACACATTTGGTAAAGGTCAGCGTGCGCATCAGCCGAGGCGTGGAAAGTCTCTTTGGCACTCGCGACGAGAACATCCGCCTCATCGAAACCGGCTTGGGCGTTCACACGCAGTTGGTCGACAACAACCTAGAAATCGAAGGCGAACCGGAAAACGTATCCCGCGCGGAAACCATTTTGGAAGACTACAACACCCTGCTTCGCGAAGGGTATGTCTTCAATAACGGCGATCTGAACAGCTTCCTCCGCGTTGTCACCAACGACCCGGAGGTTTCTCTTCGCGCGCTGGTGCGCAGCGGCAAACAGCGCAATTTCGGCAAGAAAATCCTGGCGCCGAAAACCGTCAATCAGCGGAAATACCTCGAAGCCATCGAGCGCAACGACCTGGTTTTCGGCATCGGGCCGGCGGGCACCGGCAAAACTTATCTGGCCGTCGCCATGGCGGTTTCCGCGCTGATAAACAAGCAGGTGGCCCGCATCATTCTCACGCGTCCCGCCGTCGAAGCCGGCGAACGCCTCGGATTTCTGCCCGGAACCTTGCAGGAGAAGGTCGATCCCTACCTCCGCCCGCTCTACGACGCGCTTTACGACATGCTGGATAATGACCGGGTGGAGAAGCTGTTGGAGCGCAACGTCATCGAGATCGCGCCCATCGCCTTCATGCGCGGGCGCACTTTGAACGACAGCTTCATCATCCTGGACGAGGCCCAGAACAGCACCTCCGAACAGATGAAGATGGTGATCACGCGGCAGGGCTTTAACTCCAAGATGGTCGTGAACGGCGACATCACGCAGATCGATTTGCCGCCCGGCCGCCGCAGCGGCCTCATCGATGCCACCGAGGTGCTGCGCGGCGTCGAAGGCATCAGCTTCGTGACGTTCGACGAGAGAGACGTGGTGCGCCACACGCTGGTGCAGCGCATCGTCAAGGCCTACGAGCGCTACAACGAGTCCATCGGTGCCGGACGCCAGTTGACTTTGAGGTTGGGTGATCCCGCCGTCGAGAACGGCGCGGAGGCCGTGCCCCTCCCGGCGCCGCCTGCCGAAACGGCCCCGCAGGCCTGATCGCCGCCATGTCCCCAGAAGGCAGTACCGTAACATTTCGGCGTCTGTTTCCGGATTTGCGCCCGCGGGCGCTGGTGAGCTTCGCGCGCAAGCTGCAAACCGAGGTGGCCCGGGGCGCGCGCTTCGATTGCCTGATCACCGGCGACGCGGAGCTTCGGAGACTGAACCGCCAGTTCCGCCACAAGGATTCCGCCACCGACGTGTTGTCATTTCCCGGTAGGACAGACGATCGTTTTTTGTCGTCTGCCAATCCCTATCTCGGCGATATCGCCATCTCCGCCGCCCGCGCCCGTGCTCAAGCCCGCCAATTCGGCCACTCCACCGAGACCGAAATCCGCATTCTGATGCTGCACGGCGTTCTGCATCTAGTAGGCCTCGACCATGAGTCCGACGACGGCCGTATGGCGGGCGCCGAAAAACGCTGGCGCGCGCGGCTGGGATTGCCCATTGGGCTGATCGAACGGGTGCGGTCATGATGATCGCCATTGCGGTCGCCACCGTTCTGGCGATCGTGCTTCTCGCACTGGTGACTTTCGTGCAACTGCTCTACCTGGAGAGCATGCGCATCCGGCCGCGCGATCTGCCTTCCGTGAAATTCTTCAAGGAAACGCTCGAGGACAGAATCGGAGTCTCCATCGAACCCGGCTCGGACGCGTTCTCGCTCATCAAGCACACCATGCTGGTGCTGCTCGGCCTGCTTTTCTATGCCTGGATCGCCGATGATAATCCCTCGACGGCCGCGGCCTTCTGGCAGGCCGTCCTGGCTGCCTGGCTGACCCTGATCGGCGTGGCCTACATTCTGCCGCAGATCCTCTACCGGCGAACGTCCGGCAAATGGGTGCTGCCGCTGGTGCCGTTGCTTCGCGCCATGGCTTGGATTGTGCGACCGGTGGTCGCACTCTTGAGCTTCATCCAATCACTGGTGAGCCTGACCGACGCCGCCGATGCCCCCTCCGAACCGCCGTCTCCCGCGGAGAACATCGAAGCCCTGATTTCGGCCGGCACGGAGGAAGGTCTCATACACGAGGAAGACCGCAAGCTGATCCAGTCGGTCGTCGAATTCGGCGACAAGGTGGTGCGCGAAGTCATGACGCCGCGGCCGAAAATCGTGGCCATCGCCGCCGACGCCGCTCTCGAAGAATTGCGCACGCTGGTGATCAACGAACAGTTTTCCCGCATTCCGGTTTACGAGCAGAATATCGACCAGATCATCGGCTTCGTGCACGTCCGCGACATGTTCGAACTCGACGAGGAGGACCGCAGGTATCGCACCGTGCGCGAATTGATGCGGCCCACTCCCTTCGTGCCCGAAACCAAGCCCGTCAACGACCTGATGCGGCAGATGCAGCAAGAGAATACCCACATGGTGATCGTGGTGGACGAATACGGCAATACCGCCGGCCTGGCCACCATGGAAGACCTGCTCGAAGTGATTATCGGCGAGATCCGCGACGAACACGAGCCCGGCACCGACGTCGCCGAGGACGGCCATGGGGGATATATCGTATCCGGCAGCTTCGATCTGGACCGCGTGGCTGATCTCTTCGAGGACTTTCACCGCGGCGAAGAAATCGAATCCACTACTATCGGCGGGCTGGTGAGCGAATGGCTCGGCCATGTGCCGAAGGCCGGTGAGTCGGCCGAGCGCGGCGGCATTAAGATTGAGGTGTTGGCGTCCGATGAGCTGCGCGTCGAACGTGTCCGTATCTCGAAATCGGAAGCCGTGGCCCAGGGATAACCGCACCAACCATCATGAGTGAACCGTTTCGTTCCGGATTCGTATCGCTGGTCGGGCGGCCGAATACCGGCAAGTCCACGCTGTTGAATGCGCTGGTGGGACAAAAAGTCGCCATTGTCGCCGATAAACCGCAGACGACGCGCACGGCCGTCCAGGGCGTTGTAACGCTGGCGCACGCGCAGATCGTGTTTCTGGACACGCCCGGGATTCATAAAGCCCGCTCGCCCTTGAATAGGAGGCTGATGGAGACCGTGCGCGCCTCGATGGAGCAACGCGACCTGCTGCTCTTCGTGGCGGATGCGTCGCGTCCGGTGGCGGAAGAGGACCGCCAGGCCGTCGATATGCTCCGCAGAACGGGCACGGCCTCGCTGCTGGTGCTCAACAAGATCGACCTGGTGAAAGAAAAGGCGCGGCTGCTGCCGCTCATTGAACAGTACAAATCCATCGGTGATTTCGCCGATTACATCCCCGTCTCGGCCACGCGCGCCCATGGTCTCGATATTCTGCGCGATGCCATCGTCAGCCGCCTGCCGGAGGGTCCGGCGTATTTTCCCGAGGATTATGTCACCGACCAGCCGGAGCGGTTTCTGGCGGCGGAATTGATCCGCGAAAAGGTTCTCGCTCTCACCGAACAGGAGGTCCCGCACTCGGTCGCGGTCTCCGTCGACAAGTGGGAAGAGACGCCGCGGATCACGCGCATCTTCGCCACCATCCGCGTGGAGCGGGAAGGACAGAAGGGAATCATCATCGGCGCCGGAGGCGAAATGCTGAAGCGCATCGGCACTCTGGCCCGCCGGGAGATGGAGCGCCTCTTCGAAACCAAAGTGTACCTGGAGCTGTATGTACGATTCGAGCCACGCTGGCGCGAGAAGCCTGTGTTCCTCGATGCATTGGACTGGCGTAAAATGACGGGTGAAGATGATACCTAAAGTGCTGGCTTCCCTGCTCGCGGTCACGCTGCTGGCCGCTCTCTGCTTCGCCGCGGATAAGCCTGTCTCGGACGATGCCATCAGCGACCAGGTCATGATCAAACTCAGCTCCGACCCGGTGGTGAAGGGCGGCGGCCTCAAGGCCGACGTGAAAAATGGAGTGGTGACCCTTAGCGGCAGCGTGGCGGAACAGAGGCAAAAGGACAAAGCGGGTAAAATCGCCAAGGGAGTAAAGGGCGTTAAATCCGTTATCAACAATATCACCGTGGCCAAGCCGGGCAAGTGAGGAATGTGGCGCTGATGGGCGAGCGTCTGATCCGCCTCATCGTTCTGCTTCCCGCGATCGCCGCCGCGCAGCAGGACTTCTCCCTGGTCAAGGTCGACGTCGTCGCGGACAAGTTCACGTTCACCGAAGGTCCCGCCTGGTCGAAGGACGGTTATCTCATTTTCAGCGACACGCCCACCGATCGCCTGCTGCGCTGGGTTCCCGGCCGTCCCGTCGAGGTCTTCCGCGAAAAGGCCAACGGCCCCGGCGGTAATGCATTCGACGCGGAAGGGCGGCTGTATACCTGTGAGACCCGCGCCCGCCGCGTGACCCGCACCGATAAAACCGGCGCGATCGACGTTTTGGCCGACCGCTTCGAAGGCAAGCGGTTCAATGCTCCCAACGACCTGGTGGTAAGCCACAACGGCAACCTGTATTTCACCGACCCGGCGTTCGGCTGGCAATCGGACAATCGCGAGCTGGATTTCTACGGCGTATTCCACCTTTCGCCCAAGGGTGGGATCAAACTGGTGGCGAAGCCTCAAGGCCGGCCAAACGGAATTGCGCTTTCCCCGAACGGCCGCGTGTTGTATGTGTCGAATTCCGACGAGCGCAACATCCGCGCCTACGATGTCGACCACAACGGCGACACTTCCAACGAACGCGTGCTGGTGGCGAAGGTGGATGGAATTCCGGGAGGGATCCGCGTGGATGAGAAGGGAGACCTTTTCGTGGCGGCCAACGGGATTGCCATATACAGCCCGGAAGGCCGATTGCTTCACACCATCTCGGTTCATGGAACGCCATCGAACTGTGCGTTTGGCGAGCCGGACTTGAAGTCGCTGCTGATCACGGTGAGAGGCACGATCTATCGCGCGCGGATGGAAGTGAAGGGTGCAGCAAATTAGGCGGCTGCCTGCGACGTCCGATTCCCGCCGCTATCCCGCGCGGCCCCTGGTTGGCGTCGGCGGCATCCTCTTGCGGCGCGACCGCGTGCTCATGGCGCAGCGGGGCAAGGAACCGCTGCAGGGCTGGTGGTCGCTGCCGGGCGGAGCGGTGGAGATCGGCGAGTCGCTGAAGGACGCGGTCCGCCGTGAAATGATGGAGGAAACGGGGCTGGTGATCCGGCCCGTGCGAGTCTTCGAGATCTTCGAACGGATCATGCGCGATGCCGACGGACGCCCGGAGTATCATTACGTGCTGATCGATTACCTCTGCCGCGTAACCGGCGGCCGCCTGCAAGCGGGAGACGATGCCTGCGCCGTGGAATGGGTGCGCCGCCGCGATCTGCCTTCTCTGAAAATCACGGAGGGCACGCTGGGCGTTATCGAAAGGGCCTTTCAAAGCCGTGAAAACCAGCGCTGAAGTCCTGGAATTCGAATCGCTGCGGGCGCTGGTGGGCCGCTATCTCGGAAGCCCGCTGGGGCGGCGCGAACTGGAAAAAATCCAGCCGGATACGGGCCGCGACCGGCTGGAAACCGCTTTGGCGGAAGCCGGCGAAGCCATCGCATATTTGAGGCTGGCGTCACGTCCGCAGCCGGCGGCGCGCGGCGCCGCCATCCGCATCGATTTTAACGGGCTGCCGGATGTCGAACCGGCCGTGCATAAGCTGCACATCGAAGGCGCCAGCCTCGATCCCAAGGAGATCTTCGATCTGTTCTCGCTGCTCGACCGCGCCGCCGACGCCAAAAGCCTGCTTACGGCGGCGGCCGAGCGGTTCCCGCTGCTGGCCAAACGGGCGGTTGCGATCGGCGACTTCCGTCTCCTGCTGCGCGATCTGGATGGCAAGATCCTGCCGGACGGCACGGTCTCCGACCATGCCAGCGTGGCCCTGGCCCGCCTGCGGCGCGATATCGAACGGCAGAAGAAAGCTATTCAGGAATCGCTGGAACGTTTTCTCAAATCGCATCGCGAAGAAGGCGTGCTGCAGGAAGAGTTCGTCACCATACGCAACGAGCGCTTCGTGGTGCCGGTGATCGCGGGACAACGCCGCAAACTGGATGGCGTGATTCACGGCACGAGCTCCAGCGGGCACACCCTTTTCGTCGAGCCGCTGGAAACTATCGACCTTAATAACGAGTTGGTGCGGCTTTCCGAAGAGGAAGCTCGCGAAGTCCATCGCATTCTGCTCGAGATCACGGCCCGGCTGCGCGGCCACGCCGATTCCATCCGTTCCACCCTGGTTGCCATGGCGGAACTGGAGCTGATCTTCGCCAAGGGACGGTTCGCGACCGAGTTCGATTGCACCGTGCCGCGGTTCGGAGACAGGCTGCTGCTGCGCGACGCCCGCCATCCCCTGCTGGAGGACGTATTGAAACGCAGGCGCGCCGCGGCGGTTCCCGTCAGCCTCGAGCTGACGCGCGAGCGCCGGACGCTGCTCATCAGCGGTCCCAATACGGGCGGCAAAACTGTCACGCTGAAGACCGTCGGGCTGCTTAGCCTGATGGCGCAGGCGGGCATTCCCGTGCCGGCGGCGGAGGCCGAATTCCCCCTCTTCGACCAGGTGCTGGCGGATATCGGCGATTACCAATCTATTCAGGAAAACCTCAGTACGTTTTCGGCGCACGTTTCGAACATACGCGAGATGGCACTGGATGTGACCCCGGATTCGCTGGTGTTGCTGGACGAATTGGGAGCAGCCACGGATCCGGAAGAGGGCGGCGCGCTGGGCGTGGCGATTGTGGAGCATTTTCGCAGCGCGGGCGCCTTCACGCTGGTTTCCACGCACCTGATGGCGCTGAAGATTTACGGCGCATCGACACCCGGCGTGGAGAACGGCTCCATGGGGTTCAACGAGTCGACCTTCGAGCCGACGTTCCAGTTGCGGCTGGGGCTGCCCGGCAAATCGGCGGGACTGGAAATCGCCACGCGATTGGGAATGCCGGAAGACATCATGAACCGCGCCCGCCGTTCCATGAGCGACCGCGAACGCGACGTCACGCGCTTCCTGGAGGAACTCCATCGCCGCATCGAGGATTCGCAACGGCTGGAAGCCGACCTCAAAGCGCGGATCGAACAGCTCGCGAGACGCGAAAAAGAGCTGGCCCAGGAGTGGGAGAAGCGGGAAACGGCCAAGTTGAAAGAACTGGAACGGCGCACCGACCAGGCGCTGGCGAAGTTCGAGGAGCAGGCTCAGGAGACCATCGGCAAGATCGCGCAGATCGCCGACCGGCGGAAGGCCGAGCAGGACGCGCAGCGGCGCGTAGCCAAGGCCCGCCGCGAATTGCGGGAAGACTTTCAATCCACGGTGCTGGAAACGCAGGACGACTCGCGGCAGAACCGGATACAGCCGCTGCGCATCGAGGAAGGCGTCCGCGTGCGGCTGCGCGACGTCCGCGATCCCGCGCGCGTGCGGCGCAAGCTTGGAAACGGGCGGCTGGAGGTCGAGGCGGGTTTCCTGAAAATGCAGGTTTCCGAAGACGATGTCATCGAAGTGTTGCCCGAGGGCGGAACGGCCCAGGGAAAACTGCCCAAAGGCGTCAGCTTCCAGCCGGCCCCGCAGCTTTCCCCGGCCTTTCAGGAGCTGAACGTGATCGGGCAACACGCCGAGGAGGCCGTCGATGCCGTGGATCAGTTTCTCGATCATGCGGTAATGGCCACCGCCAGCCGCGTGCGCATCGTGCACGGTCATGGCATGGGGATTTTGCGGAAGACTATTCACGATCTGCTCACCCGGCATCCGCACGTGGCCAGGTTCTATCCCGCGCCGCAGCAGGAAGGCGGATCCGGGGCGACGATCGTCGAATTGCGGGATTAGGAACGGGTACGTCACTCCCGGCCACAGGCCGCAAGCCTCCCTCCCCAAAAGATCTCGACCATACCCGCAAACAGGGGTGGTACTTTTCCATGGGACGTAGAAAACAACAGCAGGTGTTTGCGGCCTTTGAGGTATGAATGTATGATTTTAGTACGCGTCCATGTCCGGCCTTCGTCAAATTCCTCAACACTTCGCCGGCCGATTTACAAGCTCCGGAAGCCGGTGGCTTGCCAGGCGCGTTCTTCTATCCGGTATCGCCCTGCTTCTGCTTACCGGCGTAACACGTCTGCTGTATTCGGATTTTGAGCGCGACCGCGAGCAGCGCGACTGGCTGACCCACACCCGCGAAATGCTCAATGCCACCAACACCCTTTCGGGGAACTTGCAGGAAATCGAACTCGCCCATCGCGGCTACCTGCTCACCGGCGACCAGCGGTACCTGCATGCTTTTGACGCGGCGGCGGCCGCGGAGCCGGCGGCGTTGGACAGGGTATTGCGCGCGGCGGCAGGCGAATTGTCCACAGCCGGCGACGCCGCGGGATTGCGGGAATTGATCGCCGATCGATTGCGGCGGCTCCATGAAGGAATCGAGATGCGGCGAAGATCGGATTTTCATCCATCCGCCGTTCCGGGGCTGGCGCTGGATGATCAGCCGTACCTGCAGGGAATTCGCCGAACTCTCTACAACATGGAAGCCGGGGAGCAGCGCTGGCTGGCGGAGCGCTCGGCGGCCGCCGACGCCAACGCCAATCGCATGCGCTGGCTATTGGGGTCGGGAACGGCTGTGCTGTTGATCCTCCTGCTAATCTCGGAATCCGTGATCGAGCGCGATATACGGGAGCGCGAGGAAACCCGTCGGGAGCTGGAGCGGAGCGAACAGACCATGCGGGCGCTGGTGGAATCAGCCCCCCAGGCGATCGTGGGCGTGGGGGCGAACGGCGTCATTCTGTCCGCGAATGCGGCGACGGGGGCGTTGTTCGGCTATGCGAACCACGAGATCGTCGGACAGCCTTTGGAACTGCTGATCCCGGAGAGCGCGCGTGCGGCGCATCGGGAACACTGGGCCCGATACGTTGCGGCGCCCGGCACGAGGCCAATGGGTATTGGCGGCGCGCTGGCGGGGAAGCGAAAGGACGGCAGCGAGTTCCCGGCGGAGATCGGACTCGGACACATCGAGCCTCGCACCGGGCCGCTGTTCGTGGCGTTCATCACGGACACAACCGTTCGCGAGAGGGCGATCACCGCGCTTCGCAAAACCGAAGCGGACTTGCGGCGATATATGGATTCGGCGCCGGCCGCGATCGCCACTTTCGACCGCAACATGTCCTATCTGGCCGTGAGCCAGAGGTTCCGGGAGGACTACCGCCTCGGTACGCGTGAGATTATCGGCATATCGCATTACGAGATCTTTCCCGAGATTCCAGCCCATTGGCGCGCCGTGCACCAACGCTGCCTGGCGGGAGCGGTGGAGCGGAACGACGGCGAGCGGTTCGTGCGCGCGGATGGCACGGAGCAATGGGTGCGATGGGAAATGCAGCCGTGGCATCAGGCCGACGGCAGCATCGGCGGGGTGGTGCTGCTTAGCGAAGACATCACGCCCCAGAAACGGGCGGAAGAGGAGATCCTGCGTCTGAACGCATCCCTGGAGCAGCGCGTGCGCGAACGGACCGCGGAACTGGAAGCAACCAACCGCGAGTTGAAAGCTTTCTCCTATTCGGTCTCGCACGATTTGCGGGCGCCGCTGCGCGGGATCGAAGGTTGGAGCCGGGCGCTGCTGGAGGATTATGGCGCCAAACTGGACGAGGGAGCGCTGGTGTTTCTGGGGCGGGTGCGCTCGGAGACGGAGCGGCTGGAGAGCCTGATCGACGGAATGCTCCGGCTCTCGAATGTCTGGCGGGCGGAGATGCACCGCGAGGCCGTGGATCTGTCGTCGATGATCGAAATGGTCGCCGGCAGGCTGCAAGAGGAAGAGCAAACACGCCGGATCGAGTTCCGCATCGAGCCGGGACTGACCGTAACCGGCGACGCCAACCTGTTGGAAATCGCCGCCACGAACCTGATGGCGAATGCGGTCAAGTTTACCGCCCCCCGCGCGCCTGCGCGAATCGAATTCGGCAGAGCCAGTGGCGAGGGTGAACGCGTATTCTACATCCGCGACAACGGCGTGGGCTTCGATATGGCGTACGCCGGAAACCTGTTCACCGCCTTCGAACGGCTGCACAAAGCCCCCCAGTTTCCCGGCACCGGGATCGGCCTGGCTACGGTACAGCGCGTGATCCACCGGCATGGCGGACGGGTGTGGGCCGAAGCGCAGCCTGAAAAAGGCGCGACATTTTATTTCACAATCGGAGTTACTCAATGAAGTTGCCGCTCAGGATGCTGCAGGTGGAGGACTCGGAGAGCGATGCCGCGCTTATCGCTCGCGAGATGGAACGGGCCGGGTACGATATCTATGCCCGGCGGGTAGAGGACGGCGCGGCAATGCGGAAAGCGTTGGAAGAAGAAGACTGGGATGTGGTGATTTCCGATCATCGAATGGGACAGTTCGACGCGCCGGCGGCGTTGTTGATTCTCCAGGAGTCGGAGAAGGATATTCCGTTCCTGGTGGTCTCGGGGACGATCAGCCAGGATCTGGCGGTCGGCATGATGAAATCGGGCGCCAACGACTACCTGCTGAAAAGCGACCTGGCGCGCCTCGCGCCGGCCGTGGAACGGGAAATCCGGGATGCGCGCACCCGCCACAAACGGCGGGAGGCCGAAGCGGAATTGCGCGAGAGCCAGGAGCGGCTGGCCATCGCGATGGATGCCACGCAACTGGGCACATTCGATTATTATCCGCAGACCGGGAAGATCCTCTGGTCGGAAACCGGCCGGCGGCACTTCGGCCTGAAAGACGTGATCGATGTCACGTACGAGAGATATCGCGAGGCGATTCACCCCGATGACCGGGCCCGGTATGAAGCGGCGCTCCGCTCGGCGCGCTCCGGCCCGAATGCCCGCCTGGCGGTAGAGTTCCGTGCAATCGGAATCCATGACGGCGTGGAGCGGTGGTTGTCGGCCTGGGGGCGCGTGTTCTTCGACGCCGCGGGCGAGCCGGTGCGGTTTATCGGCGTAACGCTGGATGTGACCAGCCGGAAGCGTCTGGAGGAGCAGTTCCGGCAATCGCAGAAACTGGAAAGCGTGGGCCGCCTGGCGGGCGGCGTGGCACACGATTTCAACAACCTGCTCACCGTCATTACGGGCTACTCGGAAATGGCGCTGAGCGAATTGTCCGACGACCACCCCCTGCGCGATCCGCTGACGGAGATATCGGCCGCGGCCACGCGCGCCAGCGATCTGACACGCCAGCTTCTCACGTTCAGCCGCCGGCAGGTGGCGCATTCGCGGCCGATAGATATCAACCAACTGCTGCGAAATTTCGAGAAGATGCTGGCGCGGCTCCTCGGCGAGGAAATCGAATTGGTGCTATCGCCGGATCCGGCGGGCGGCATGTTTGTGGCGGACCCCGGACAAATCGAGCAGGTAATCATGAACCTGGCGGTGAATTCGCGGGATGCCATGCCGAACGGCGGCAAGCTGATCATCGAAACCTCGAGGATCTTCGCCGACGCGGACTTTTGCGCGGCTCATCTGTCGGTGAAAGAGGGGCCGTATGTGGTGATCGCCGTGAGCGACACGGGAACCGGCATGACCGACGAAGTGAAGTCGCACATCTTCGAACCATTCTTCACCACCAAGGAGCCGGGGAAGGGCACCGGCCTGGGTCTCTCGACCGTATGGGGGATCGTGCAGCAGAGCGGCGGCACGGTTTGGGTGTACAGCGAGCCGGGTCATGGAACCACCTTCAAACTGTTGTTTCCGGCCGTGGAACACAATGGCGACGAGGCCAAAGCGCCGCGAGCCGGAACGATTCCGGCCGGCGTCGAGACGGTTCTGCTGGCGGAAGACGAAGCCGGAGTGCGGAAGTACACGCGGCAGATTCTGGAGCGATATGGTTATGTCGTGCTGGTGGCGGCGGATGGGCACGAGGCGCTGCGCACGGCGCAGGAGTACCCGGGTCCGATCGATCTGCTGCTGACCGACGCGGTGATGCCCCGCATGAGCGGGGCGGAACTGGCCGCCAAGTTCGCGGAGTTGCGGCCCGGCGTGCCGGTTATGTGCATTTCCGGGTACAGCGACCGGCTGTGGCCGGAAGCCCAGGGGGGCGAGAATTATGTGCACAAGCCGTTCACTCCCGGGCAATTGCTGCGGCAGTTGCGAGCGGTGCTGGATGCCAGGAAGAGATAGCGGGCGGCACTAATAATAGCCAAGGGTGCTTGAAATCTTCGTGACGGGAGCTTTCAGCTCTCAGCGATCATTCATGAAAAGCTGACGACGCCATTCAAAAGCTCGTAGATCTCGTCGCGGCATAGGACACGCTGACCGCGCCAGCGATCAACCTGAACCTCAAATCCAACCCGTAAGCTGATCGCTGGCTGACCGCTGAATGCGCTGATAGCTTGCCCGCCCTGCGAGCGCGGCGTTGCCCAAGGACGAATCTGCGAAACCAATTCTCAGATTTTACGGGCTAGAATCTAAAGGTCTTCGAGGACTTTTGGCGGCGTGGCCTTTGGCTTTGACCTTGCCGTAGATATTTTCGATTTTCCCGTCGGGACCGATGACGAATGTGCTGCGTTCAATGCCCATCACTTTGCGGCCGTACATGTTCTTCTCCTTCCAGACGCCGAAGGCGTTGGCCGCGGTTTTGTCCTCGTCGGCGAGGAGGCTGAACGGCAGCTCGTATTTCTGCCTGAATTTGCCCTGGGCGGCCGGCTTGTCGGGCGAAATGCCCACAACCACGGCGCCTTTTTTGGAGAACTTCCGAAAGTCGTCGCGAAATTCGCAGGCTTCGGTGGTGCATCCGGGCGTATCGGCCTTGGGATAGAAGTAGAGCACGACACGCTTGCCCTTTAATCCGGAAAGGCGAAATTCGTCTCCGGAATCGGTGCGCAGCGCGATATCGGGAGCGGTATCGCCGACCTTCAACATATGTCACCCCAATTTCTGCTTCAGTATTTCGGTCACGATGGCGACATCGGCCTGCCCGCGCGTGGCCTTCATCACCTGGCCCACCAGAAAATTCATCACCGTAGTCTTGCCGCCGCGGAATTGATCGACCTGTTTCGGATTGCCGGCGATGACGCCATCGATAATGGATTCCAGCGCGCCGGAATCGCTGATCTGCCGCAAGCCTTCCGCCTGGACAATGGCGGCGGCGGAGGACCCGGTCGCGAACATCTTCGGGAAAACCTCCTTGGCCAGCTTGCGGGACAGCTCTCCCTTGCCGACCATTTTCACCAGCTCGCCCAAGTGTGCGGCGCCCACGGGGGAATCGGCGATTTCGCGGTTGGCGGCGTTGAGCAGGGCCATCAGGTCGCCCATAATCCAGTTGGCGGCGGATTTCGGGTCGCCGGAAGCGGCGGCGGCGGCTTCGAAATAATCGCTGAGCGGGCGCGATTGAGTGAGCACGCCGGCGTCGTACTCGCGCAGGCCGAACTCGGAGATGAAGCGGGCGCGTTTCTGCGCGGGAAGCTCGGGCATGGCGGCCTGGAGGTTCTCGATCCAGGCCTGGTCGATGTGAAGGGGTGTCAGGTCGGGTTCGGGGAAGTAGCGATAGTCGTGCGCGTCTTCCTTGCTTCGCATGCTGAAGGTCTCGCCGACGTCGGGATTATAAAGACGGGTCTCCTGCGCTACGCGGCCGCCGGATTCCAGCACCGCGACCTGGCGGGAAATCTCATAATCGAGGGCCTGCTTGAGAAAGCGGAAGGAATTCAGATTCTTCACTTCGGCCTTGGTGCCGAACTTCTCCGCGCCGCGAGGCCGGACGGAAACGTTGGCGTCGCAGCGGAGATGGCCCTTTTCCATATCGCAGGTGGAGACTTCCACGAACTGGAGAGTCTGTTTGAGCTCGGTGAGGTAGGCGTATGCCTCGTCGGAGCTGCGCATATCGGGCTCGCTGACGATTTCGATCAGGGGCGTGCCGCTGCGGTTCAGGTCGACATAGGAGCAGCGGTCGGAATCGCGGAAGCCGTCGTGGATGCTCTTGCCGGCGTCGTCTTCCATGTGGACGCGGGTGATGCCGATGCAGCGGGTGGCGCCGGCGGAGGGGATTTCGACGAAGCCCTGCTCGGCGAAAGGCTCATCGTACTGCGAAATCTGGTAGCCCTTGGGCAGGTCGGGATAGAAGTAATTCTTCCGCGCAAAGCGGGATTGGGGACGGATGCGGCAGCCGAGCGCGAGCGCGGCCCTGACGGCCAGCTCGACGGCCGCGCGGTTGAGGACCGGCAGCGCTCCGGGGAGTCCGAGACAGACGGGGCAGACGTTGGTGTTGGGCGGCGCGCCGAATCCCGTGGGGCAGCCGCAGAAAATCTTGGTGGCCGTGGAAAGCTGGACGTGGACTTCCAGTCCGATGACGGGTTCGTAATCCAAGCCTATATTATAGGCGGCAACGTATAGGCAAGGCGCCAAAACCGGGTCCGAAGCAGGTCCGAGAGCCCTTCCAATTCTCGCCCTTGCGCCACGCAATTTATGAGGATTCATTCATCTTCGCAGGCCCGTCTTTTCGGTGCCTGGAAGCGTCCCTGTGATAGATTTGAGATAGGAGTTGCCGAAATGCGGAAATCGCAGAAAGGCTTCCGGGCCTCGGTGTTTCGACGGCGTGCGGCAACCTCTTAGGAGACGAATTGGCCTTCGAAGCTCCCGTTGCTCTCTTACTTCAACCTGACGATATTTTGCAGATGGTGGGCAACAGCGGTCCTGGCGGGATCGCTGTTCTTGTGGTCCTGGTTTGCTTCTCGATATATTCGTGGACAGTCATTTTTTCGAAGTGGGGCACGCTGCGGGCGGCGCGCAATTCCAATACCCGGTTCCTGCGCGCGTTTCGCAAAGCCGGCACGCTGGAGAGCGTGATGGTGGCCAGCGAGCAGTATCGCCCGGCGCCGCTGGTGGTGGTCTTCGATTTCGGCTACGAGGAAGTGGAGCGGCAGGTGAAATCGCGGAGCGCGATCACCAACCGCGCGGCCGTGGAGCGCGCGCTGCAATTAGGGATCAGCGAGGAACTGGCCAAACTGGAACGGCACATGGATAAGCTGGCCACCACGGCCTCGGTAACTCCGTTCATCGGATTGCTGGGGACGGTGCTGGGAATTATCAGCGCCTTTGTCGTGCTGGGCAGCCAGGGCGCCACCAGCCTGAAAACTCTCGGCCCGGGAATTGCCGAAGCCCTGATCACCACCGCGGCGGGGTTGTTCGCCGCCATACCGGCCGCGATATTTTATAACCACTTTGGCCACAAGATCCGCGAGGTGGCCGCGCGCATGGATGATTTCGCACTGGAATTTCTCAACATGGCGGAACGCGGTTTCGGAGAATAAAAGAAGGTGGCCATCACAACCAGCGGCGGGGGTTTTGGAAACGGCGGGTTCGGGTCGCGTCGCCGCGTCGCCGGGTCGAGCCTGGCCGATATCAACGTGACGCCATTTGTGGATGTGGTCCTGGTGCTGCTGATCATCTTCATGCTGACGGCGCACGTCATGGAATTCGGGATCCAGATCGATGTGCCGAAAATCCGCGAACAAGCCACCGAGACCGCGCAGGAACTCCCCGTGGTGAATCTCAACCGCCAGGCGCAGTTGTTCCTGAACGAGAAGCCCGTGAAGCTGGTCGAACTGGCGGACGCGATCCATCAGCGGTTCGGCCAGGCGAAAGCGGTCTATTTGCGCGCCGATGGGCAAACACCCTGGGAACAGGTGGCGCAGGTGATGGCGGCGCTCGGTGCGGCGCATTTTCAGGTGAACGCCGTGACGCAAACCGACGAAGGGCTGAACAAGGGCAGGCGGTGATGTCGCACGCGGACATCCTCGATCAAGGCGAGCGGCTGCGGGGCTACTTTTGGGGGTCGGTGCTTTTGCACGTGGGGATCGCGGGCGCGCTGGTGGCTTACAACGTGGTCAGCAACAATCCGCGTATGCCGTGGGGGTCGCGGCAAGGCGGCGGATTCGGATCGGTCTCGGTGAACCCGGTGGCGCAGATTCCCTTGCCGCGTTCCGCCGGCGCGGAGAATCCGGTGGCGAATCCCACCAAGTCGGAAGTGCCGGCGCCTCCCAAGGCGAAGCCGGCGGTCAAGCCCGCCCCTAAAACGAAAGCTCCCGAACCCGATGCCATATCGCTGAAGAGCAAGAAGACGGCGCCGACGCACAAGAAGTCAAGCGAGGACGTGCCGGTGCACCGCGAACAGCAGGCAACCACCACGCCCAACAAATTCCGCGAAACGCAGAGGGATACGCCGAACCAACTCTACGGCAGCTCCGGGCCGGCTTTGAGCTCGCCGATGATGGGCAAACCGGGGTCGGGGCAGCTGGGGTACGGCAATTCGACGCCGTTCGGAGAGCAACTGGGGTGGTACGCCAATATCCTGCAGGATCACATCAGCCAGCATTGGCGTACGGACGACGTCCCGCCGCAGGTTCGCGCGGCCCCGCAGGTGATCGTGACCTTTGCTTTAAAGCGCGACGGCACGATCGATGGTGTGCCGCATATTAAGCAAAGCAGTGGAATTGCGGCGCTGGATTATTCGGCGCAGCGGGCGGTAGTGGAGGCCGCGCCGTTTCCGCAGATCCCGGCCCAGTTTCCACGGAATTCGGCCCAGGTGGAGTTTATTTTCGAATTGAGGCGATGATGAGAAAACTGATTTGGCTCCCAGTCGCCGGATGCGCGTTATGGCTGGCGCTTTTCGCCCAGGACGTGGACTTTACCGGGCACGTGGTGTCCGGCCAGCGTCCGAAAATGGCAATCATCGATTTTCATGGCGCCGGCGATGCTCAGAAGTACGCAGGCGCGTTCAATCAGACTTTGTGGAGCGATGTGGAGGGCTCGGGGCTGTTTGACATGGTGTCGAAGTCGTTCTACCCGGCAGGCTATCCGCAGCAGCCTTCGGACTTCCAGCAGCCACCCGCGCCGCCGACGTCGCCGCGGAAACGCGCCCAGGCGCCGCCGCCGGTCAGCGGCAATGGGCTTTGGATGTCCGATTGGGCCGGCGCGCCGGTGAACGCCACTTACCTCACATTCGGATTTACGGCCGCGCAAAACGGCGTTTTCGTGGTGCAAGGCTATGTGTTCGACATGCGCCAGCCGAGCCCCGCCAGCGCGCAGGTGTTGGGGAAGCGCTACCTGGGATCGATCGATGACGCGGGAGCGCGCAAGACCGCCCACGAATTCGCCTGTGACATCATCAACCAGTTCGGCGGCAAATGCATCGCCGGAACCCACATTTACTATACGCACCAGAATACGAAATTCGGCGCCAAGGAAATCTGGGTAATGGATTCCGACGGCGGCAACCAGCGGCAAATCACGCATTACAACAATATTCCCGGGTCGAATTTTGCGTCGGTTTCGCCCGATGGAAGCAAGATCGCGTTTGTGAGCTACGCTCACGGCCAGCCGGGAATCTTCGTGTTCTCGGTGGATCCGCCGCGTGATTTGCGGTTCTACAACCAGACCGCGTCGGTGAACGGCTTCCCGTCCTTCTCGCCGGATGGAAAACAGATCATCTTTTCCTCCTCGGTGGGCGGCTGCTGCCGCATTTTCATCGCCGGCCTGGACGGCAGGGGATTTCATCCCATCAGCCCGCCCGGATTCATCGACGTCGAGCCCAAGATCAATCCCAAGACCGGGACGGAGATCGCGTTCGCGTCGAGCCGTTCGGGTCACGAGCAGCTCTACAGCATGAACATCGACGGCGGCAACATCGAGCGGCTGACGGATGGGGAAGGCGAAGCCGGCAATCCGGCGTGGCATCCCAGCGGGCGCACTTTGGCGTTCGCCTGGACGCGCGGCTACATGGCCGGAAAGTGGAATGTCTTTCTCATGGACGTGGCCACGCGGAAGTACGTGCAGCTGACTCATGACGAAGGACGCAATGAAAACCCGGTGTGGGCGCCGGATGGAGTGCACCTGGCGTTCTCGTCGGACCGCAGCGGCGCCGAACAGATTTACACCATGCTGGCTGACGGGTCGCAGCCGCAGAAGCTTACCAGCCAGGGATACAATACCAACCCCGCTTGG
>Ga0335078_10003291_pt1 | contig 24099 bp, 18 predicted proteins | sample Lox_Sample_32_FD_206711 | JGI IMG/M metagenome (GOLD analysis project Ga0335078, IMG submission 206711) | Soil microbial communities from Loxahatchee National Wildlife Refuge, Florida, United States - Lox_Sample_3.2 | ecosystem: Environmental > Terrestrial > Soil > Wetlands | place: USA... | reverse complement strand
ATGCTATGAAAAATGTGGAGCTAGTAGAGCGCTGGAGCCGGGAATCACAGCAGTCCCAGCAGTCCACTCCACATTACTGAGCTCTTAACATTACAGAACTAATGTGGAGCTCCACATTAGTTCTGGAATTTCACCACGTAATAGTTGCCATCGGAACAGCGCATCATGTGACCTTGCGCTCCGCCGCGCATTCTTCTTATGTGTTGAACCGCAATGACGGGCAAGAGCGCAAGTCCTCGAAGGTGTGGGCTGCGCTCATAGGGTACTTGTGCCGCGACGGGAATGTCTGTGACGCTTGGACAGCGGAGTGTGATGGGTGAACATTGAAAGTTGTGGATATTGGAGGGTGCTGCAGAGTCTTGGGCGGTTGTTGGGAAAGGGGAAACGGTTGGATCCGGTCCGCTGAAAACCTAACACCTTAAAACGCCGAGTTCGCGGAGAACTTCCGCGAAGGTCGCGGAGGATGCTGCCGGGACTTTGAATTTCTGTTTGATTGCTGGCAGCGGTTACGTTCTTAGTTCAACCACCGTGGCGCCGCCGCCACCTTCGTTTTGAGGAGGCTCGGTGACCGACTCCACGTGCGGATGCTTTTGCAGATATTGACGCAGGGCCTTGCGGAGGATTCCCATGCCGCTGCCGTGAACGATGCGTACGCGCGGCAGGCCGGCGAGGAAAGCGCGGTCAACGAACTTTTCTACTTCGCGGGTGGCGTCGTCAACCGTGTGGCCGATGACGTTAATCTCGGAGGGCGCGTTTTGCGCTTCCGACTCCAGCGAAACTGAAATTCCCCGGGCGCGCGCCGCTTTGACCGGTGAGTCGGCGGCGCGAGTCAGGACTTCGGCGATATCTTCCCTCGCGATTTTCATTTTCATCGCGCCGATTTCCACTTCGAAGTGGTTGTCGTCAATGCGGCGAGAGACCATTGCCGGGCGGCCTACGGATTTCAGCCTTACCGTGTCCCCTTCGGAGACGTGCTTCACCAGCTGCGGCTGGGCGTTGGGATCGCCAACATCGGCGCCAGTGGAGTGCGCGACCACAGTGGAATCGAATTGGTCGCGAAATTCGCGGCGCAGCTTGGAGATGCGGCGCTCAGCGTCTTTGGAGAGTTTTTGCGCCGCGGCGCGGTCCTGCACCGCGTTCACGGCTTCGCGCGCATGATATTCAAAGTCGCGCAATAGAGCTTCGAGTTTTTTCTCCATCTCCTTTGTTTTTGCTTGCTGCTCTTTTCGCCCTTCGCCTGCCACGCGGGCCTTTTCGCGCTCAAGTTCCTCTTCACGCTGGCGCATGCGCAAACGCCCGGCTTCAGCTTCGCGCAATTCTTGATGAAGCCGGTCGAGGAATTGGCCCACATCGCGGGCCTGAGATCCCAGGCGCGAGCGCGCGGCCGCAATAATTTGCGGATTCAGCCCGAGGCGCTGGGCGATGTTGATTCCCGCCGACGCGCCGGGCACACCGATTTTCAGTTCGTACGTCGGCTGCAGCGTGGATTCGTCGAATCCAACGGAGGCGTTGAGTACGCCCTCAGCATTCGCGGCATAGACTTTCAGCGAGGTGTGGTGCGTAGAGATGACCGTCATACAGCCGATCACATGGAAGTGTTCAGCGATGGCAACCGCCAGCGCAGCGCCTTCTTCAGGGTCGGTGGCGGAACCCAGCTCGTCGAGCAGGACGAGCGAGTTCGCGGTAGCTGTGCGGGAGATGAAATCAATGTTGGTCACGTGGGCGGAGAAAGTTGAGAGGTTTTGTTCGATAGATTGATAGTCGCCGATGTCGGCCAGCACCGCGTCGAACACCGGCAGTTCAGCGCGGTCGGCGGGAACGGGAATGCCGGATTGCGCCATCAGGGCCAGCAGGCCGGTGGTTTTCAGGGCCACGGTTTTGCCGCCGGTGTTGGGGCCGGTGATGATCAGTTCGCGAGCGGATTCAAGTTCGATGGTGACTGGGACGATTTTTCCGCCTTTGGATTTTAGATTGCGTTCGAGTAAGGGATGCCGGGCGTTGTGCAGGATCAACCGGGCTTGCTGCCCAGCCGCTGACCCCCCGGCCCCACACAAGCACGGAACACAGTTGTAGTCTTCGGCGAAGCGGGCTTTGGCGAATTGCAGCTCCAGTTCGCTGAGCACATCTTCGGCGGCGAGGATCGCACCGGCTTGTTCGCCAATGCGGCGGGTCATCTCGACAAGGATGCGGTGAATCTCCGCCTGCTCTTCGTCGAACAGGCGCACCAGTTCATTATTTTGCTCAATCGTTTCCAGTGGCTCGACGAAGACCGTCTGGCCGCTCGAGCTCGCACCGTGCACCACGCCCTGGACGCGGCGTTTCTGCTCCACCTTCACCGGAATGACGAAGCGCTCACCGCGGATGGTGATGAGTTCGTCCTGCACCGTGCCTCCTTCGGCCAGGTGGCGAAGATAGCCGCGCAGAGACTCCTGAATGGTGCGGCGCTGCTTTTCGATTTCGCGGCGAATGCGCGCAAGGCCCGGAGAGGCGTGGTCATCAAGCGTGCCGTCGGGGAGAATCTTGTTGCGGAAGGAGCGCAGAAAATCGGTGAAGTCAATGACACCAGCGGAGAGGGCGGCCACTGCCTCCCATTCGGTGCGCATGGCGGCAGGCGGGTTCAGCGAGATTTGGCGCCATTCTGCGGCGCGGTCTACCAGCAGCAGCACGTCGCGAATGCCGGCGGTTTCGAGTGCGGTTCCCGCGATGCGCGCTTCCGCCACCAGTTTGGAAATGTCTTCCAGGCCCGAAAAGTCGAACCGGCCGCCCACTCGGCGGAATTCGCGCAACTCAGTGGTGAGCTGTTGCTGGTTCGCAATCCAATGGGCGTCGGTGGACGGGGCTAGCGCGGCGACTTTATTTTGTCCAAGCGGCGACGTGGCATAGCCGCGCAGCAATTCGCGCAGCGAGTCGAATTCCAGTACTTGGCCGCTGGCGTGAGTTAGAGGCTGAGGAACCATTGGGAATTATGTTATAGGAATTCCGCGAATCAACCCTGTGATGCGGGCCGGGGTTGATCGGAAGATGGCAGAGGTTATCCCTCGCTTCGCACGGGGAGACGGTGAGTAACACGACGCCCCACATTTATTGGGCGGCAGCGGCAATTCCCGCCTTTGGCGGATTAGATTCTGCAACACTCTCGGACACCGGAAAACGCACCGTGACCACGGCCCCGCCTTCGGGGCGGTTTTCGCAGGTGATGTTTCCGCCGTGGTCCTGCACCACTCCATAGGTCGCGCTCAGGCCCAAGCCAGCGCCGTGGCCCACCGGCTTCGTCGTATAGAAGGGGTCGAATACCCGCTCCGGCTCGCTCACGCCAGGACCGTTGTCGAGAAACTGCAGCACCACCTCGTTTCCTTCCTGGCGCGCGCTCACGAAGAAAGTGCCGCCTCCCACTTCGAGCATGGCGTCGCGGGCATTGGCTGCGATTTGCATGAAGCACTGCAGGAGTTGGTTGGCGTTGCCGCGAATCTGCGGCAAGCCCGGTGAAACGTTGATGGAGAGCGCGATCTTCTGGCTTCCCATGCGCAATCCCTCCACTGCAATGGCGCGCTGCAGAAGGGCTCCAACATCCAGCAGGGTCTTTTCCGCGGGCGTCTGCTGGGCGAAGTTGAGCAGGTGAGAAACCAAATCGCGCGTGCGGCGCGCCTGTTGGGCGATCTTGCTGGCCATCGCCGATTGATCGGGGCTCAGGCCGCTGCTGGTCAGTAGTTCGGAGTAGCCCAGAATGGCAGCTACAGGATTATTGATTTCATGCGCCACGCCGCCGACAAGCTGACCCAGCGAAGCCAGCTTTTCTCTCTGCACCAACTGGCCCTGCACGCTGCGCAGGTTTTCCAGGGAGTGGCGCGATTCCTCGAGCAGGCGTAGGAGTTCGCGGTCCAGCAGAAACTGGCGAAGAAAAAGGAAGATGCTGAGGGTCAGCATGGCGGCGAAAGTCGCGACCAGGCGGCAATGCCGGCGCAGCGGCACCGGATCGGCGAACACTGCCCAAATGCCCATCACTGGCGCGGAGAGCATGGCCAGCATGGCCAACCGGGATGGCAGAAAACGCCATTGGGAATTCGACACCGGCGCTGGCCCCGCGGCCAGGGTCAGCTTTCTTCCCTGCTCGCATGTGCCGACCAGCAGCCACGCGGAACCGAGCAGCGGAATGTCGTAGAGGCTTCCTGTGTAATACACGTTGCGGGCGATGGCCTCATCAATCATCACCGAACTAGCGGTGTACACCGCGTATGCCGTAAGTAAGTAAATATAGATCTTGCGCCACGGCCCCCGGGTGCGCAGGACAAAAGCGGCAAGTATCCCCAACAGGGCCAGATTTTCAATCTGGTAGAGCCAGTCATAACTCTGTCGCGACAACTCCTGGTTCAACAGAATGTACTCGTCGGGAAAAACCACAAACGCATAGAGAAAAACCCACCAGATCAGCAGCATCAGAAGGCTGAGAGTGCTGAGGTAGAGTTTTTCCTGGGCTTGGGAATAGTGCGGGCGCAAGGCCACCGCCGCCATCAGTGGGACGACGTGCATAAAAAGGATGACGTCGCCGGCGAAGGGATGGGGGATTTCGCGTCGTAGCACAACCTCGTAGAGAGTCCACAAGCCCTGGTTCACGGTCCAGAGCATGCACCCAGTGGCGAGGAGCATCCAGAAGGCACGGTTCTGGCCGCGCTGCCCGACCGCATTTGCCACGGCGGCAGTGGCCGAGGCTGCCATAACCAGCAGGCAGGTAATGTCGCCCGCAGCGGTGAGGGGGAAACTGTTCTTGGCAAAAATGAAGGGAAGAACAGCATAGGCCGAGATCAGCACAGCTCCGCTGATTGCCCACCAATGTCTCCTCAAGGCCATCCTTTCTGCATTCTAGCGGCTGCAGTTTTGGACCTGGACGGTCTTGGGAACCGGAAGGTTACCTAAGTGTGGACTATGTAGGTGCGGGCGTCCCCGCCCGTGCGGCCGTCGGAGCATTCGGGTGTCTCAACGTCGCAGGTGTAGCGAGCCCCGAGCGGAGCCGGAGGGAATGCGCGCCTGCATTCTGGCCAGTCCTGCTCTGCTACAATCAAACGTGAAATGACGGCGGGCTAAGCCCGCCCACATGCCTAGCTTTATGACGTTCCCAACCACTCGGCTTCGCCGCCTTCGCCAGAGCGAGCAGTTGCGCTCGCTGGTGCGCGAAACGCGCCTTACGCCGGAGGCATTCGTCTATCCCCTCTTCGTGTGTCCCGGTGAAGGAGTGCGCAAAGAAGTGCGCTCCATGCCGGGGGTGTTCAATCTCTCGGTGGATCAAGCGGTGAAGGAAGCCGCCGACACTTACGCGGTGGGCGTGCCGGCCATCATTTTGTTTGGGCTGCCGGAAAAGAAAGACGAAGTCGCCACCGGCGCATGGGCCGATGACGGAATCGTGCAGCAGGCGGCGCGCGCGATCAAACGCGAAGTGCCGAAGCTCACGATCATGGGCGATGTTTGCCTTTGCGAGTACATGTCGCACGGGCACTGCGGCATCGTACACGCCGCCGGACCGCAATCGCTGGGTGCAGCCGTGGCCACGCCTCCCGGCGTGGGCACTGAGTACGAAATCGTCAATGACGCAACCCTCGAACTTCTGGCTCGCACTTCGGTCTCGCTGGCCCGCGCGGGGGTGGACATCATCGCGCCCTCCGACATGATGGATGGCCGGGTCGCCGCCATTCGCCGCGCGCTCGACGCTGACGGCCTCATCAATACGCCGATTCTTTCCTATGCCGCCAAGTTTGCCTCCGGTTTCTACGGCCCATTCCGCGAAGCCGCCGATTCCGCCCCGCAGTTCGGCGACCGCCGGTCGTATCAAATGGATGGCGCCAACCTGCGCGAAGCCATGCGCGAAATCGCGCTCGACGTGGAAGAAGGCGCCGACATGATTATGGTGAAGCCGGCCATGCCCTATCTCGACGTAATCGCCGCCGCCCGCGAGCGCTTCGACCTGCCGCTCGCGGCCTATCAGGTCTCCGGCGAGTACGCCATGATCGAAGCCGCCGCCCGCAACGGTTGGATTGAACGCGAGCGGGTAATGATGGAATCGCTAACTTCGATTCGCCGCGCCGGCGCCGAGATTATTCTCACTTACTACGCTAAGGAAGCGGCAGGATTGTTATAAGAAGGTAATATCAACTTGGGCGCTCAGTGCAGGCGCATTCTCCCGAGCTGTGACTCTTCCCCTCTTTATCGCTCGCAATTGCTGGCGCAATCCGCGGCGCAGCGTTCTCACCGTACTCAGTCTAGCTTTTCCTTTCCTGCTTCTCACCTTCATGGTGACCATCTGGCGCAGTTTCTATATTGACCAGTGGACCGCCAATGGTGCGCTGCGCCTGGTTTGCCGGCACCGGGTGTCGTTCTTCGTGCCCATGCCCAGCTATTACCGCGAGAAAATTCGTTCGATTCCGGGCGTGGTCCACGTGGTTCCCATGAACCGCTTTGACGGCCTCTATAAGGACAAGACGTCAAGGCATGATTTCGTGCAGATCGGCACCGATCCCAGCGAGTTCCTCGATGTTTACGGTGGAGAATATGAGATTTCTCCCGAGCAGGTCGCGGCCTGGCAAAAAGACCCGGCGGGCGCAATCGCCGACAGCGGGTTGGCCAAGAGTCTTGGCTGGAAGCTGGGAGACCACATCGTGATTCAGGGCGTGAAGTTTCCCCTCGATTTGGAACTCAATCTTCGCGGAACGTTCAAGAGTCCCACCTCGATGCCAGTCGTTTATTTCAACTGGAATTACGTCGAAACCAAGATTCACCGCGGAAAGGACGAAGTGTTCCTGCTGCTGGCCGAGTCGCCGGCGCACGTCGGCCCGATTGCCGCGAAGGTTGACGACATGTTCCGCAACTCTAATGCGCCCACGCGAACCGAGGCTGAAAAATCTTTCGATCTCGATATGGTCGCCATGTTCGGCAACCTGAAAGCTTTCATTCTGAGCATCTGCCTGGCCGTGTTGTTTGCCAGCATTCTGGTTTCGGCGACTTCGATTGCCATGTCAATCCGCGAGCGGACGGGCGAAGTCGCCGTGCTGCGCGCTTTGGGCTTTATGCCCGGCACGATCCTCGTGCTGTTCGTGGGAGAAGCGGTACTCTTGTGCCTGGCGGGCTGGCTGCTCGCTTCCCTGGCCGCTTATGGCCTGGTGCACGGCGCAACTCATTCCGGGGGAGCGCTGGCCGTGTTTCTGAAGATCAAATTAATCACTCTCGCCGTGCCTTTGCCGCTGGCGATAGCAGTCGGCTTGCTCAGCGCAGTGTTTCCCGCTTACCGCGTTTCCCACGGGAACATTGTGCAGGGCTTGCGGCATGTGGGATAGCGATTCCTCGGTTGTGAATTCCCATCTTAAGATCGAGATTCCGGGCCAGGGTGCCCCATTCTCTTCAGCTCAACAACGGCAATTGCCATCCGAATCTGTAATCGTCGTCCCACGCGGCAATTGTCATCCAAGCGAAGCGAGCGATCTAGGTCCTCGCCGTCAAAACCCAAACCCCCGCTCAACTCATAAACCAACCCCCATTCACATTGATCGTCTGCCCGGTCATGTACCCATTTCCCGCCAGCATCACGACCACCGAACTCACATCCTCCACCTCGCCGAAGTGTCCCATGGGAATCACGTCCGCGGTAGCGCGCGGATTCATAGTCACCATCTCGGTCTTAATCAGCGCCGGCGCAATCGCGTTAACCGTGATTCCTTCCCTGACCAGCAACGCCGCGTAAGAATGAGTCAGCCCGATCATGCCCGCCTTGGATGAAGCATAATGCGGCCCAACCAACCCTCCGGTCTGCGCAGCCACCGACGAAATGTTGATAATGCGCCCCCAGCGCCGCCGCCGCATGGCAGGCAGAACCGCCTGCGTAACCAGAAACGCCGACTTAAGATTCACGTCAATAATCTCGTCCCAATCGGCCTCGGTAATGTCCTCAATTTTCTGCGGCCGCGAAATTCCCGCGTTGTTCACCAGAATGCTGACCACCCCAAGTTCGCGCTCGATCTGCGCAACCATCCCGTTGACAGCCGCTGCCTGCGAAACATCCGCCTGCACCAAGGCCGCCCGCCGGCCCAGCCCGCGAATCCTACCGAGGATTACTTCAGCCTCATCACGACGCGACCGGAAGTTCACCGCAACGTCACACCCAGCCTCAGCGAGAGCCACAGAAACAGCCGCGCCAATTCCACGACTACCGCCAGTAACCAGCGCGATTTTGTTGTTAAGGATTTGCATAATGATTCACTGGGCCGAGATGCCAAAAGTTTATCCTACCCAGGAATTGTGAGAGCGAACCTAGATGTTGTGCTAACATGAATTCACCATATATTCGCTTTTGATTCGCCTATTACTGCCCGAGAGGAAAGAAGCAATGGCGGCCGTAGCGCAAGTTCTCTCTACCAACAGCGTCTCACCACTGCGTGAGATGGGTGCCTATGAAGCGCTGTGGGCGAAGACCAGCGCAACATTTAAGCGGCTAGCAGATCGGTTTCGGTTGCACCCCGAAGCTGTTCCTTCTGATTTTGTCGACCCGGCTGTCGCTGACAAATTTGCTCTACAGGCTATCGAGATTCTGAAGCGTGCGAGAGTCACACGGTTTGGAGTCCTCGTGCACGGTACGGGTGAATACCCTGAGCGCTTAAGGGAAGCGGCTCATCCTGTTGAGCTGCTCTATTATCAGGGGTGGCTGGATTTGGCTGAAAGCCAGTGCGTGGCGGTTGTTGGGACAAGGGCTCCTTCGAGTGATGCCGCTAAGAGGACTAGGAGCTTAGTACGCCGATTGGTGGCGGACAAATTCACTGTAGTTTCCGGACTGGCGAGGGGTATCGACACTATTGCTCATGAGACTGCGATAGCCGAGGGCGGTCTGACCATCGCCGTTATAGGCACCGCGCTTTCTCGCGCATATCCTGCTGAGAATCGTGCCCTGCAGCGGAGGGTCGCCCATGAGTACCTGCTGATCAGCCAGGTCCCGATAATCCGATTCACGCATCAAGGCCCAAAGCAAAATCGTATCTTTTTTCCTGAACGCAACGTCACGATGTCTGCACTCACGCAGGCAACAATAATCGTCGAGGCTGGAGAGACTTCGGGCACGCTAGTCCAGGCCAATGCGGCGTTGAAGCAAGGTAGAAAACTCTTCATCCTGGACAGCTGCTTTCGAAACCCAGGGTTGACTTGGCCAGCCCGTTTAGAGAAACAGGGGGCGATTCGCGTCAAGGAGTACGACGAGATCGCGCGTCACCTTGCCAGTTAGGCTTATCAGGGTTGACGCCCTCATCCTGGACAACCAGGATCACTACTACCTCGACCGAAACGACCAGTGCTATTTCATTGGTGAGTACACTGCCCGGCGTGGCTACAAGTTTAGCGAAACCAATCAGCTTATCTTCAACCTTAAGAAGAGCCCACAGCTCCGGGGAACAAACCAGTGGTATTGGAAGGAGCAAGCAATTGCTCAAGCGGGCAGACTCCTTCGGACGGTGCTTACGGTCGGGTTGAACCAGGACGTGCTGCGACAAACTGTCTTTGTGCCGGTTCCGCCGTCGAAAGCACGCGGTGACCCGCTGTACGACGACCGAATGTTGCGGGTGCTGGACGAATTAAGTCGGGGCCTTGACCTGGACGTTCGTGAGCTTGTCTTGCAGCGGCAAAGTACATCTGCCGCCCATGAGCGCGATGACAGGCCAACGCCAGAGGAGCTTGCCGCAAACTACTACATTAACGACGAGTGCCGAGAGCCGGTACCGACGAACGTTATCATCTGCGACGATCTACTCACGAGCGGGAGCCACTTTAAAGCAATGCAGTCCATACTCGGAGACGCATTTCCTAACGTCCCGATTGCGGGGGTCTTTATTGCGCGCCGTGTGCCACAGACGGATGATCCCGCAGATACAAACGCTGTGATCTGAGCCAATAAGTGTGAAAAAAGGCCGCGACAGATACTCCCATGCCGAATGTTGTTCGCACGGAACAAATCCCAATCGCTCAAGAGCGCGGATTGTGTCTGCCCCAGAAAGCCGGGGCAGCCTAGGCATAGCGGGCCTCGAACACCGTGACCAGCGGGCGACCGGAGTTCCCTGGCGGGAACTCCTCCAAATACAGCTCAGTAGCTTCCTTGAGGTTTGCCACGGCTTCTTCGACAGTCGCGCCCTGACTGACGGTGCCTTCCTCGGGACACTCGGCGACGTACAGTCCCTCTTCCTTGCGCAGGACATCTGTGAATGTGCCAACTGGCATTTGGAAACTCCGCATTAGATTGTGCCCCGGTACAGGCTTCAAGGGCAATCGAATTCGACGGTGAAAGCCATCGCCGCCACCGTCCTACCCCTTCACCCGAAGCAACCCAATCCCGAGGGCAAGTAGTCCCACTGCCAACAGCACCGCACCCACATAGGCCAGATAAATGAATCCATTAGGCGCAGTCGCATGCGGCGACAACACCGAGAAGAAAAACGCCGCCGGCAGAAAAATCGCCGCCGAAGGAATGGACGCGCGCACATAGTGCTTCCACCCCTCGGGCAACCTGGCCTCATCAACGTACCGCAGCGTCACCAGCGAAAGCACCAGCAGCACTCCCGCATGTGCATGTCCTGCGCGAAACAGATTTTGCCGTAGAGGGTTCTGCATATATCCCGATTGCGGATCAATCAGAAACATCAGCAGCGAAACTCCGCCATACAAAACTGTAGGCAGAACCACAAGAAGAATTCCAGCAATGCGGCGCGACTCATGGCTGATCATTTTGCTAGCCTCATTTTCGGAGAATCTCAAGCCATTACTTCAGATGGCCCACTGTCTATTGGCGCAACAGTCCTCGGCGGCCACGCAGTACCCCCGCGATCTCGGCGTTTCAGATTTTTTTCAGCCGACAACAAACCTGATCGTCAAGGATCGCAGAGAGTAAGACGCACTGTGAAATATGACACCCCCCCAACACCAATCCAAGCGCCCTAGATCCGCCACCGGCATGGTATAATAGAGCATCATCAAAACTGATTTAATGTCCTGTAAATACAATGACTTACGGCGTCTTTGCGAGCTACCAGCTAAGAGCCAAAAGCCAGGAGCTAGAAGCCAGGAGCTAGAAGCTACCCATGCCTGACGATCCCCAGAATCCCGAACTTCCATTAACGCCTCCTCCCGGCGATGGCGGCCCGGGCGCGGCCAACATTCAGCCGGTCAACATTGAAGAGGAGATGCGCCGGTCGTATCTCGATTACTCCATGTCGGTGATCATCGGCCGCGCTTTGCCTGACGTGCGCGACGGCCTGAAGCCGGTACATCGCCGCATTCTGTACACCATGCAGCAGATGGGCCTGCAGCCCAACCGCGCCACCCGCAAGTGCGCCAGGATCGTCGGAGACGTGATGGGCAAATACCATCCGCACGGTAACCTCGCGGTGTATGACGCCCTGGTGCGCCTGGCGCAACCCTGGAGCATGCGTTATCCCCTGATTTTCGGCCAGGGAAATTTCGGTTCGGTGGATGGCGACCCGCCCGCAGCCGACCGCTACACCGAAGCCAAGCTGGCTCAAGTGGCCGCGTCGCTGCTGGAAGATCTCGATAAGGAAACGGTTGACTTCGTTCCCAATTACGACGAAACCGAAATCGAGCCCACGGTCCTGCCCACGCGAATTCCCAATCTGCTGGTAAATGGCTCGGACGGCATCGCGGTCGGCATGGCGACGAAGATTCCCCCGCACAACCTCACCGAGGTCGTGGATGCAACCATCACCCTGATCAACAATCCCGCAGCCCAGCTGGCGGAAATTCTCAAATTCGTTCAAGGCCCCGACTTCCCCACCGCAGGCATCATCCACGGCCGCTCGGGAATTCTCGACGCCTACAAAACCGGCCGCGGCCGCTTCGTGATGCGCGCCCGCGCCGCCATTGAAAACATCACCAAAGAGCGCCAGGCAATTATCATCACCGAGATCCCCTATCAGGTGAATAAAGCGAAGCTCGTAGAGCGCATCGCGGCGCTGGTGAACGACAAAGTGGTTGACGCCATCTCCGACGTGCGCGACGAGAGCGACCGCGACGGCATGCGCATCGTGATTGAGCTGAAGCGCGACGGCGAGCCGCAACTCGTGCTCAACCAGCTCTTCAAGCACACCCAAATGCAAGAGAGTTTCAGCATGATTCTCTTGGCAGTGGTGAACGGCCAGCCCAAGGAAATGGGCCTCATTCAGGCCATCAAACATTTCATTGACCACCGCGTGGACGTGGTGCGCCGCCGCACCGCCTATCTGCTGAACAAAGCTAAGGACCGCGAGCACATCCTCGAAGGCTACCTCACTGCCCTCGATCACCTCGACAACGTGATCACCATCATCCGTGGCAGCGCCAACCGCAGCGAAGCCCGCGAGAACTTGGTGGCCTATTTTGGCGGCAAGAAAATTGACATCAACACCACCGGCCGCGCCCCCAAGCTCGATCCCGAGAAGCCATTCACTGCCAAGCAGGCCGACGCCATCCTCGAATTACAACTGCACCGCCTGACCAGGCTCTCGATTGACGAAATTGCCAACGAGTTGAAGCAGGTTCGGGAGAACATTTCCGAGTTCGAATCCATTCTCGCCTCGGAGAGAAAGCTGCGCGGCGTAATCATCAAAGAGCTGGAAGAAGTGAAGAAGCAATTCGGCGACGAACGCCGCACCCGCATTGAAGACGAAGCCGCCGAGATCATGCTGGAAGACCTGATCGCCGACGAGCAAGTCGCGGTCACAGTAAGCCACTCCGGCTACTTCAAGCGCACGCCGATTTCCACTTACCGCATGCAGCGCCGGGGGGGCACCGGCCGCCAGGGCATGAAGACCCGCGACGAGGATTTCGTCGAGCACCTGTTCATCGCCTCGACCCACGCCTACATCCTCATCTTCACCAACGCGGGCCGCGTCTATTGGCTCAAAGTCTATGAAATTCCCGACGTGAGCGCCGCCGGCAAGGGCAAGCATGTGGGCAATCTGGTGGCCCTGCAACCGGGCGAAACCGTGCGTACCATGCTGGCCGTGCGCGACCTGGAAGAGGCCGGCAAGTTCATCTTCTTCGCCACGCGCAATGGCCTGGTGAAAAAGTGCGAGCTGAAAGAGTTTTGCCACGTGCGCTCGGCCGGGATTTTCGCCATCAGCATCGAGGAGGGCGATGAACTGGTCGCCGCCAGCGTCACCGATGGCAGCCAGATCATTTTCCTCGCCACCCACGAAGGCCAGGCCATCCGCTTTGACGAGGACGACGTGCGCCCCATGGGCCGCCAAGCCTACGGCGTCTTCGGCATGCGCATGGAGAAGGGCGATTACGTGGTCGGCATGGCCACCACGCCGAAGCCGGATGTGGCGCGGGCGCCCTCGCCCGCGACCGGCACAGCCGAATCGCCAACCGATGCAGCCGCCGACCTGCTGCCCGAAAAAGGCTCGCTGATTCTCTCGGTCACCGAAGGCGGCTACGGCAAGCGCACTCCCGCCGATGAATACCGCCTGCAAGGCCGCGGCGGCTTGGGCGTGATCAACGTCAAAACTACCGAGCGCAACGGCAAAGTAGTTGGCATCGCCCAGGTGACGGAGAAGTCCGAAGTCATGCTCATCAGCCAATACGGCAAAATCATTCGCATGGATTCCACCACCATCCGCGAATCCGGCCGCAGCGCCCAGGGCGTGCGCCTGCTGCACCTGGAGCCGGGCGACCGCGTAGCAGCGGCGGTGGTGATCCCGCCGGATGAGGTGCCCAACGGAAATGGGGGAACGCTGATTCAGTAGGCAGCTGTCAGCTGTTAGTCTCTTAGCTGGATCAGCCACGTCTTCACCCTTATGAAAACGTGGGCAGCTTTACCACGTCGTCTTTGGGCACGGCTTCCAGGGGCTGGCCGGCTTTGCGCCAGGCTGCCAGGCCGCCTACGATGACGAAGGCGTTGAATCCATGTTGCCGCAAGAGATGCGCCACCCGGGCGCTTGTGGCTTCGCGCGCTCACGTGCAGTACAGGTAAATGAGCTTGTCTTTGGGCAGGTGCTTGATTTCTTCGTTGAGGTTGTTGGGCTCGATGCGCAGCGATCCCTGAATGCGGCTGGCCCCGGAGTCGTAGTAGCCGTGGCTGCGCACGTCCACCAGCAGGATGTTGTCTTTGTCCTCCGACGCCAGCTTCTTGGCCAGATCTTCCACCTGTATACGCGGCACTATGCTGTAAACCCGCTGCCGGCTGTACATCACCAGGCGATAACCGAGATATGCGACGAACAGAATCAGCGCGCCGATTTCCACTACGTGACTCGCCAGCGAGAAGCCGCGCACGATCATCTTTAGAAAGTCGCGAAATACATAGCCCAGTGCCAGGTACGCGCCCGCGTACAAGATGGCTCCGGCAAGATCGAAGCGCAGAAACTGCAGCGGCGGCATCCTCATGCTGCCCGCGAGCGGGGCGGCCATGGTATTGACCCCGGGAATGAATTTGGAAATCAGCAGCGTGGCCTTGCCGCGCCGGTAGAACGACTCAGCCGAGCGCAGGATGCAGGTTTCGGGATTGATGGAAAGCCAGCACAGCGCACCCAGCAGGGTCCAGCCCATGTAGCCGCCTAGGACATAAAGCAGAAAGTCGCCGGTGAGCAGCGCGGCCAGGGACACTCCAAAGAGCAAGGGAGGGTTCAGCGTTCCGGCGGCTGCTGCCGCCCCGGCGCCTACCAGCGCAAGCGCCGCCGGCAGCGGGAAGCCCAAGGCCTCAGCCAGGACTACGGCGAAAAGCAACGCGTACCCATGGTGCGCCATTACGGCAAAAAGGTCGTTCATGCGGATTGCATCAGTATAAGGAAAAGGCATTGGTTGTGCCGGGAGGTGTCAAGCGGCGCTTGCGGCGGCGAGGCTGATTTCTGGATGCCGATTCGTTCTGGATCAGCGCATAGGCCTTCTTGACTTCTTCAGGATTTCATTCGGAAAGCATCGGCTGAACTCGTAGACCTGAACTTCTTGTGCCCCGAGCGAGTTGTTTGCGTCGGCGCTAAACTCTAACCATGCCGCATAAACAGAATGACTCCCGCCGCCACATTAATCTGCCCGGCCGCTCGCCGGCGCTGCCCTTCAGCGACGCGGTGCTGGTGGGCGACACGCTTTATCTTTCAGGACGCATTGGGATTGATCCCGCTACCGGCCTGGCCCCGGCGGATGTGGATAAAGAACTGAGTTTGCTTTTCGATGGATTCGAGGCCGTGCTGAAACAAGCCGGCATGACCATGGACGAGTTGGTTTGGGTGCAGGTGTTTTCAACCGACGTTGCCCTGTGGGAGAAATTCAACGCCGCCTACGTGAAGCGATTTTGTCAGGAACTGCCGGCGCGGGCGTTCATCGGGTCCGGGCCCCTGCTTCGGGGTGGCAGGTTTGAGATGATGGGCACTGCAGTTAGAAAATCTTAAAGATAAATAGCACGCAAGCGTGCCGAAATTCACTTAGCAGTCTTATGCGAACTTGCTTTTACTTTTCCCGCGCCACCACAAACTCCGGGGCCCACAAGAGTGCGCGCTTGATCTCGGAATCAGGGAAACTGGAGGCGGAATTGCGCGCCAGGTCGGCGTACTGAACGGCGCGGGCGTTGGCCGCTTCCAGAGAGCCGTAGCGATTCAATACTTCGAGGATTTGCGCGTGGGTCACGCCGTCGAAGGCGCGCTCGCGCAGCACGGTTTCAATCAGCTTTCGTTCGGGCGGCGTGCAGCGCTCCAGCGCGTGGATCACCGCCATGGTTACTTTGCCTTCGCGCAAATCGCTGGCCACCGGTTTGCCCAGCACGCTCTCCGAGGCGGTGAGGTCAAGAACGTCGTCCACGATCTGAAAAGCCATGCCAAGGTTGCGCCCGTATTGCGCCAGGCTTTCTTCCTGCTCGGGCGTTGCGTCGCCCAGGATCGCACCCAGCCGCATGCAAACCGAAAACAAACAAGCCGTCTTGCGATAAATGAGGTCGAAGTGTTCGTCGAGGGAAATGAGCTTGCCCAGCTTTTCCATCTGCAGCAGTTCGCCCTCGACCATTTGCTGGGTGAGTTCGATGAGCGTGTCCAGAACGCGGAAGTTGCGCTCCTGCACCGCGACTTTGAAGGCCTGCATGTAAAGCCAGTCGCCGGCCAGCACGCACTTGGAGTTTCCCCACTGCGTATTGGCTGCGGGACGTCCGCGCCGCGTCTGCGCTTCATCAATGATGTCGTCGTGCACCAGCGTCGCGGTGTGAATGATTTCCATCACCGCGCCCAAGCGGATGGCGCCGCGTCCTTCATAGTTAAACAGCTTCGCCGAAAGCAGCAGCAGCGCCGGCCGCAGCCGCTTGCCCCCGCCATTGCGCAGATACTCGCCAATCTCCGTGATGGCCTGCACGCCAGCCACGGTGTCGCGCCCGAACTCGCGTTCAATGGCGGCGAGGTCTTCGCGCAAAAGCTCGAAGATTTCTTTTCCGTTGATGGCGGCGGTGGTGCTCATTGTCCTTGATTGGTAATCGGGTAATTTGTAATTTTGTAATTTGAAAACCTTGATGTCCCGTGCCGTTAATTTACAAATTACCCGATTACAAAATTACAAATTCCTCCTCAGTTGCTCCGGTAATTCGTAAACTCCATATCAATCCCGAAATCCTGCTGCCGCAGCAAGGCGATGACATCCTGCAGCGCGTCGCGGTCTTTGCCGCTCACCCGTACCAGATCGCCCTGGATCGAGGCCTGCACTTTCTTTTTGGAGTTCTTGATCAGCTTCACGATATCGCGCGCCTTCTCAATCGGAATGCCCTGCTGCATGGTGACGCGCTGCCGCGCCGTCCCGCCCAGCGCCGATTCCACCGCGCTGTAAGTCAGGCCCTTGAGCGACACGCCGCGCTTCACCAGCTTCTGTTGCAGGATTTCGTTCACCGCTTTCAGTTTGTATTCGTCCACTGACTGCAGCACGAGCGCGTCTTTCTCCAGCGTGATGTTCGACTTCGAATCTTTAAGGTCGAAGCGGGTGTGGACCTCCTTCAGCGCCTGCTGAATCGCGTTGGAAACTTCCTGCAGATCAATTTTGCTTACGATGTCGAAAGTATTTTCCGGCATGCACTTTCCTCAACTTACCCGGCGCCCTCTCAATTTTCGTGTCATTCCCGTTCCACCAATTTGATGGAGGCGGAATGACAGTGGCCGCGCCTACCTCGCCACACCCGACGCGTATATCAATCTTTGAGGTTACCAGAAGAAACCGCACCGCGGCAGTTCTTACGCGTTGACGCCGCTGTTTTCGTTGGATTCAACCAGTTTGAAAAAGTTGTAGAAGTTGCGCGAAGTCAGCCGGCCAATCTCCTCGCGGGAAAGCTCGCGCAATTCGCCCAACTGCCGCGCCGTTTCCACCACAAACGCGGGCTCATTGCGTTTGCCGCGATGCGGCACCGGCGCCAGAAACGGCGAATCGGTTTCAATGAAAATTCGCTCGAGCGGAACTTCTTTGGCCGCGTCGCGGATTTGTTGTGCCTTGGGAAAGGTGAGGTTGCCGGCGAAAGAAATCATGAAGCCCGCGTCGAGCGCCCGCTTGGCCTGCGGCCAGGTTCCGGTAAAGCAGTGTAGAACTCCGCCCAGCCCGCTCGGCGCCCAATGCTGTTCGATCAAGGCGAGGCAATCTTCCCAAGCGTTGTCGCTGCCGTCGGAGGGCCGGCAGTGAATCACGATGGGCAACTCCGCGGCGCGCGCCAGCTCCATTTGCTTTATGAAAACATGCTGTTGCACCTGGCGCGGCGAGTGATCGTAGAAATAATCCAGCCCAATCTCGCCCCACGCGATCACCTTGGGCCGCTTGGCCAGTTGCTCAAGCTCGACGAAATCCGTCTCAGCCGCCAGCTTCGCCTCATGGGGATGAATCCCGATGGTCGCGTAAATAAAATCGTGCTGCTCCGCGATCCGAATTCCGCAATCCAGCGACCCCGGCCCGGTTCCGCTGCCGATTGCGACAATCGTCTCGACCCCAGCCTCCCGCGCGCGCGCCAGCACCGCGTCGCGGTCGGCGTCGAACCTTTCACCATCGAGATGAGCGTGGGAATCTACGAACATCAGTCGTCAGTCTTCAGTCGCCAGCGAACAGAAGATGCAGGCGCGGGCGTTCCCGTCCGTCCGGGCGCCTGAGACTTGTCATTCCGACAGAAGCGAGGCATCTGCATATTTTGTCCGCGAGAAAGTGGTTACCTACTTCAACCTTGCTCCTATCGGCACATCCTCTAAAAACCCCGCCAGTACCGGCTTTCCGCCTTCAAGCGAGGCCGCTACAATCATCCCATTCGACTCCAGCCCGCGCAGTTTGCGCGGCGCAAGGTTCGCCACGATCACCACTTTGCGCCCAATCAACGTCTCCGGCGCATAAGCTTCCGCGATCCCGGCCACAATCTGCCGCACTTCACTGCCCAGGTCCACTTCCAGCCGTAGCAGCTTGTCGGCGTTCTTCACTTTCTCCGCGACTTTCACCAGCCCCACGCGCAGCTCGACTTTGGCAAAATCCTCAATGCTGATTTTTCCATCGAGCGTGACCGCAGGTGCAGTCGGTTTTGCGGGTTCGGTAGAAACCCCGCCTATTGGCGTAGCGCTTGCCGGCGCGGCTCCCGCTGCGGCAACGCTGGCCGCCGCCGGCGCGCTCCCTAACGCCGCACTTCGTCCTTGCTCTTCCATCTGCTGCATCCTTTCGACCGCCGATTTGTCAGCCCGCGGAAACACCGGCTGCACATCGCCGAGTTTCATCCCCAGCTTGAGCTGTCCCCACTGCAACTGCGCGAGCGAAAAGTTCTTGATGTCGCCCAGTCCCAGTTGCGTCCAAATTTTCGCCGTCGCCTGCGGCATCACCGGATGCGCCAGCGCGGTCACAATCCGCAGCGCCTCGGCAGATGTGTAGAGCACCGTTGCTAGCCGCGCCCGGCTTTCTTCGTCTTCTTTCTCGCCCAGGGCCCAGGGCTCGTTCTCCACGATGTATTTGTCCACCGCGGAAACCAAGCCCCATGCGGCTTCCAGCGCCTTGGAAAACTGATACTGCTCGAACTGCGCGTGAAATTCCGCAATGACCTTGCGCGCCGTTTCAGCGATGGCATCATCCGCCGCTTTGCGCCCGGCCGCCGGCGAAGGATAAGGCACCTCGCCGTGGAAATAGCGCCGGATCATGGTGAGCGTTCGGCTAGCTAAGTTCCCCAGCCCATTGGCCAGGTCGGAGTTGTAACGCTGCACCAGCGCGTCGAAGGAAAACGAGCCATCCTGCCCGAAGACAATTTCGCGCAGCAGAAAGTAGCGCAGCGCGTCCGTACCCAGCACATCCAGAATCGTCTCAGCCCGCACAATGTTGCCCCGCGACTTCGACATCTTGTTCTCTTCGAACAAAAGCCAGCCATGCGCTACAATAGCTTTGGGCAAAGGCAGGCCGGCCGCCATCAGAAACGCCGGCCAGTAGACGCAGTGAAAGCGCACAATCTCCTTGCCGATCATATGCAGATCGGCCGGCCAGTATTTCTGGTACTTGCTATCGTCGTCGCTCCCGTAGCCCAGCGCGGTAATGTAGTTCGCTAGCGCGTCCAGCCAAACGTAAATCACGTGCTTGGGATCACCAGGGACGGGAATGCCCCAGGAAAACGTGCTCCTGCTGATGGAGAGATCGCGCAATCCCGAGCGCACGAAGGAAATTACTTCATTGCGCCTCGTTTCCGGGCGAATGAAATCGGGCTGCTCCGCGTAAAGCCGCAGCAGCTTGTCTTCAAACGCCGACAGCTTGAAGAAATAGTTCTCTTCCTTCAACGTCTCAGTCGGACGGCCGCATTCTGGACAAGGCTCCCCTGGCCCGACCTCGACATACATTTCGTCGAACACGCAATACTGCCCGCTGTAGCTGCCTTTGTAGATGAAGCCCTTATCGCACAACAGCCGCCACAGCGCCTGCACCCCGCGCTTGTGCCGCTCGGAAGTCGTGCGGATGAAATCGTCGTAGCTCAGCCCCATGCGGTCCCACAGCCCGCGAAACTCGGCCGAGACTTCATCGGTCAGCTGCTGCGGAGTCTTGCCCGCGGCCTGCGCCGCCCGTTCGATCTTCTGCCCGTGCTCATCCGTGCCGGTGAGGAACCAGGTATCGAAACCCATCATGCGCTGGCGGCGCGCAATGGTGTCGCAGGCCAACGTGGTGTAGGCATGGCCAATGTGCGGCCGCGCGTTCACGTAGTAGATGGGCGTCGTGATGTAGAACTTGGACATAATTTGTAATTTGGTAATCGGGTAATTTGTAAATTAAACCCCTCGTCATTCTGGCAAAGCGAGGAATCTGCAGTTCCGCCGCCGTCAAATTACAAATTACCCGATTACAAAATTACAAATTCAAGTACTTCCGCACCGCCTCCTGCATCACATTCTTCAGCGGAATCTCCTGCTCAGCCGCGATCTTCCGGCAATCCTCATATTCCGGCGCATAGTTCGTGACCGTGCCATTCATGCTGGCGATCTTCATCCGCACCTCGCCCCATTGCGTGCTCACAGTAATCCACTTCCGCGCCAGCACTTGCCGCTGCTCGTCGCGCCGCCGCACGCCCAGCGTGGTCGTCTCAGCGAAAATAATCTGCGTCACCTTCGCCGCATCTTCCGGCTTGCACAAAACCGTCAGCAGCATCCCCGGACGCCCTTTTTTCATCTGCACCGGCACACCGAATGCATCCAAAGCGCCTTCCGCTAGCAATCGGTCCATCACATAGCCAAAAACCTGCGGATTCAAATCGTCCAGGTTCGCTTCCAGCACGGTGATCGTTTCCAGCGAAGTTTTCGCGGCGAGTTGCGGCAACGCCTCGCCAATCGTCAGCCGCACCACATTCGCATGCCCCGGAAAATCGTGCGTCCCCGCCCCGTAACCGGCCTTTTCGATTCTCATCTCGGGAAATGCGCCGAAGCGCTTCGCCAGGACCTTCGCAATGGCCGCGCCAGTCGGCGTAACCAGTTCAGCCTGCAACCCGGACGAATACACCGGCGCATCCTTCAACAACTCCACGGTCGCAGGGGCAGGTATAGGAAACGTCCCGTGGGCACATTCCACGGTCCCACCGCCGACGTTCAGCGGCGAACAAACAATTTCGTTCACGCCCAGCGCCTCAGCCCCAACCCCCGCGCAGATGATGTCCACCAGGGCATCCACGGCGCCCACTTCATGGAAGTGAATCTTTTCGATGGGCACATTGTGAATCTTCGCTTCGGCCGTGCCCAGCGCATCGAAGATCGCGATTGCAGTTTCCTTAGCCGAATCGCTGATCGCCGCTCCGCGAATGATCGCCTTGATCTCGTCAAGTCCGCGCCCATGTGAATGCTCATGTGCAGCGGGCACTCCTGCCCGCGAGGGCAGCGCCGGTGAACCCGCCGACTCGCCATGTTCATGCTCTTGCGCGGCGTGCGAGTGCGAGTGCGAGTCGTGCTCATGCCCATGACGGTGCTCGTGCGAACGCCCCCAATCCTCCTGCCGCGGCATTTCCTTCTCGCCGCCAACGAACACATCTACCTTGGTCGCGCTGATTCCGCTGCGATTCACCCGCGAAATCTCCAGCCGCGCGCCCAGGTTGGGCCCGGCCGCGTTGAGCGCCGCCACGGTTTCCTCGAACAACCGCGCAGGCACACCCGCATCCACCAGCGCGCCAAGAAACATGTCGCCGCTGAGGCCGGAGAAACAATCGAGGTAGGCAAGACGCATAAAAAGCAGTAATCAGTGGCCGGTGGTCAGTGGCTGGCGAAATCAATGGCCACTCGCCACCACCCACTGACCACTTGATCATAGGGAACCTCCTCCCCTCCGTCAAACCAGCCAGCCGCTGGCTTGTTTGCTACAATCACTGTTTCTTCAATCACTTAGAGGGACTCTTTGTATCGCCATCTGGAACGCCGTCTGGCCCAGCGCGTGCACGATTTTCTGCAGCGCGCCTACAGCCTCGATCTGCCTAAAATCGTCATTGAGCAGCCGCCGAAAGTTGAGTTCGGCGAGTACGCGCTGCCCCTGGCTTTTGAACTGGCGAAGAAATTGCGCAAGCCGCCGCGCAAGATTGCCGAGGAAATTGTCGCCGGCATCGGCCCCATCGAGGGTTTTGAAAAGCTGGAGCTCGCCGGCGCCGGCTACATCAACGCGCGAGTGAAGCGTGCCGAACTAGCCCACGTCTTAGCCAACGACCAAGGACCAACGACCAACGACTGCGCTGGAAAGATTCTGGTGGAGCACTCCAGCATCAACCCCAACAAGGCGGCGCACGTGGGGCACCTGCGCAATGCGATCCTCGGCGATACGTTCGTCCGCCTGCTGCGCTACGCGGGGCGCGAAGTGGACATCCAGAACTACATTGACAATACCGGCGCGCAAGTCGCCGATGTGGTTGTAGGTTTTCTGCGCCTGGAGAAAAAGTCGCGCGCGGAAATCGAGCAGCTCATCGCGCAGCCCCGCTTCGATTACTACTGCTGGGACCTCTACGCCCGGGTTTCGCAGTGGTACGCGCAGGACAAACAAAATCTGCTGGCCCGCGGAGAAGCCCTGCATGCCATTGAAGCAGGCGGGAACGAGACCGCTGCTCTCGCCGAACTGATCTCCACTGCCGTGCTCCGCCGCCATCTCGAGACCATGGACCGGCTGGACATCGAGTACGACTTCTTGCCCCGCGAAAGCGAGATCCTGCACTTGCATTTCTGGGACGCAGCTTTCACCAAGCTGAAAGACGCCGAGGTGCTGACGTTCGAGAACGAAGGCAAAAACAAAGGCTGTTGGGTAATGCGGCGGGCAGGAACGGGTTCAACCACAGAGGACACCGAGGACGCAGCAGAGACCGCGCTCTCCGAAGAAGATCAGAAAGTAATCGTCCGCTCCAACGGCACCGTCGGCTACGTCGGTAAAGACATCGCCTACCACATGTGGAAGTTCGGCCTGCTGGGCCGCGACTTCGGCTATCGCAGGTTCTACAAATATCCCAACCAGCACGATTGTTGGATCTCAACCGCGAACGGCGAGCCCGACCACCCCCACTTTGGCGACGTCGCCGAAATTTACAACGTGATTGACGCCCGCCAGTCCGAAGCGCAGAACACGGTGATCGAAGCCCTACGCGGCCTGGGCCACGGCGAGGCCGCCGACCACTACACCCATTTTTCCTACGAGATGGTCGCGCTCACCCCGCGCTGTGCCGCTGAGCTGGGATATGAGCTGAGCGAGGAAGACAAATCACGGGCCTACATCGAAGTTTCCGGCCGCAAAGGCTTTGGAGTGAAGGCCGACGATCTTCTGGATACGCTGATCGCGTCGGCAAAAAAAGAAGTTGACTCCCGCCACCCGCAACTCAGCGACGCCGAACGCCTCGATATCGCGACAAAAATCGCCATTGGCGCTCTGCGCTACTTCATGTTGAAATTCACCAAGAACTCCGTAATCGCCTTCGACTTCAACGAAGCCCTCAGCTTTGAAGGCGAAACCGGCCCCTACGCGCAATATGCGGTGGTGCGCGCGACAAATATTTTCCGCAAAGGCGGATACGATCCCGATACTTTCTGTAGAGACGTTGCTGGCAACGTCTCTACGCCGGACCTGGCAACCCACTTAACCGGCGCGGGCGCTGACGAACTTTGGGAACTTTGGCTCGCGTCATCGAAAACCTCGTACATCGTTGACCAATGCATCGCCACCACCGAGCCCGCATATTTGGCCAAACATGCCTTTCAACTGGCGCAGCTTTTCAACACCTTCTACCATCGCTACCCGATCCTCACCGAACCCGATGAAGGCCGAAAAACCTTCCTGCTGGCCACCGCAGCCGTCGTCCGCCGCGAGTTGATTCGCGTGCTCGCGGTGATGGGCATTACCGTGCCGCCAGTGATGTAGGGAGTGTTCAGTGGCTTGTGGTTAGTGGCCAGTGACTGGCTTTCTACGTAAATTCCTGTAAACATACGCTAAACGCAATGGCCTCCATCACATGCCGCTTCACCGGCGGAAGATCAAGCGGTTCGCAGACTGCATCTAAATAATTGTGAGGCAACCTATGAAGAAGTTTCTGGGCATCGCTGCGATGCTGTTGCTCGGCTTTAACGCAGCTATGGCAGCGCCGGTGAAGACGGAGACTCCTATTCCGCCATTTCCCAAGACGCTGACCAATGC
>Ga0335078_10003289_pt1 | contig 24111 bp, 24 predicted proteins | sample Lox_Sample_32_FD_206711 | JGI IMG/M metagenome (GOLD analysis project Ga0335078, IMG submission 206711) | Soil microbial communities from Loxahatchee National Wildlife Refuge, Florida, United States - Lox_Sample_3.2 | ecosystem: Environmental > Terrestrial > Soil > Wetlands | place: USA... | reverse complement strand
CGGCCGCCATGGCCCGGTGCGCCTGCGCCGCCTGTGACATGGGCAGTTCCCTGTCGATGACGGCGGCGACCCGCCCGGCGCCGATCAGCGGCCATACGTGGTCGCGCACGGCCGCCACGACCGCGGCTTTCTCGCTCGCGGGCCGGGCCCGCAGCGTCGTCGCGTACACGCTGGCCCGCTTGGCCTGCAGGACGCCCAGGTCGATCTCGGCCCGGCTGCCGCCCTGCCGGCCGATGATGACCAGCCGGCCGCCGGCGGCCAGCGCGGCCAGGTTGCGGGCCAGGTAGCTGGCGCCCATGATGTCGAGGATCACGTCGGCGCCCGCGCCGCCGGTGGCGTCGAGCAGCGCCGCGACGAAGTCCTCGTCCCGGTAGCTGATGGCGACGTCGGCGCCGAGCTCGCGGCAGCGGGCCAGCTTGTCCGGCGATCCCGCGGTGCAGGCGACCCTGGCGCCGAAGGCCTTGCCCAGCTGGATCGCCATCGTGCCGATCCCGCCGCTGCCGCCGTGCACGAGCAGCGTTTCGCCGGCGGCCAGCCGGGCCAGCTGGAAGACGTTGGCGTACACCGTGCACGCGGTCTCCGGGAAGGCGGCCGCGGTCGTCACGTCCACCCGCCCGGGAACCGGCAGGACCTGCCCCGCGGGCACCACGACCTGCTCCGCGTAGCCGCCGCCGGCCAGCAGCGCGCACACCTCGTCCCCGGGCCGCCAGCCGGCCACCCCGTCGCCGGCGGCCCGGATCCGGCCCGAGCACTCCAGGCCCGGGTACGGCGGGGCCCCCGGCGGGGGCGGGTAGAGCCCCTGCCGCTGCATCAGGTCCGCGCGGTTGACGCCGCCGGCGGCGATGTCGATGACCACTTCACCGGGGCCAGGGACCGGGTCGGGCACCTCGAGCCAGCGCAGGACCTCGGGCCCGCCGGGCTCGGTGATGACGACGGCGCGCATTACCTCTCCTCATGTTCGGCAGCCAGGCGTGCCAACTCTGCCATCTCCGGGCCGTCCGCCGGATCGGGAGCCCGATATCGCAACTGAGTGCCACCACTCCAGTGCGCTGGGTGTCGAAATAGTGCGTCGTTTGGCTTACGCTCGAAGAGATGCACGAACCCGGCCCGCATGCGCGCCCACCCGTGAGGACCAAGAGGGGCGACCCCGTGACGATGAACAACGATGCGCCGCAGATCTTCGGCGACGACGCACACGACTATGCGCACGAGTCCGGTCCGTTCCCCGGGCATGACGGCGAGGCCTTCCCGGCCTTCCGCGGGTGGGCCGGCTGGGGCGACCGGGCCGAGCCGCTAGCGCCGGACGATGACTACCGGCAACCGTCGTTCTCGCCCCATGAGCCCGCTGCCTATGAAACCCCCTATGAACCGGAGTACCCGCTCGCCCCGGGGGACCCGGGGGACCCGGGGGGCGATCGCGATCCGTGGGACGAGAGCGGCTCGGGGTACGCGGGCCATCTCGGCTACCTGGATGAGTCCCGGTACGCCGGGTACGCGCCGGTGATCAGTTACCCGCCGGAGCGCGGCCACGCTGTGGACCCGGGCTTCGCGGCGGACCCCGGCTACGCGGAGGACCCGGATCTTGGCCACCAACTGTACCCCGTGCCGCCGATGGAGCCGCTGCCGGATCTCCAGGAGCAGATAGCCGCCCCGGCGAACGGGACGGCCCCGCCGGTCATGAGCGCACCGCTGCCGACGATGGTTCCGCCGGCGGCTCCCGGCGGCCGCCGCGCCGTCCCGGACGAGGCGCTCACCCTGCTGCCGCAGGCAGCCGATCCGGACTACGGGCGGGAGACTTCCGACAGCCTGACCACCGAGTCCCTGCTGCACGGCAAGCGGGCCGCCCCGGTGTCGGGCTGGCGCCGCGGCGTGTACCGGGCGACCGGCGGGCTGCTGCGGCTCGGCGAGTCGGCGGCCGAAATGCGCCGCCGTGACCTCATCAACCGGGTCAGGACGCCGGTCGCGGGCGGTCACCACCGGGTCGCGGTGCTCAGCCTCAAGGGCGGCGTGGGCAAGACGACGACCGCGGTGGGACTCGGCGCCACGCTTGCCACGCTGCGCGGCGACCGGGTGATAGCCCTCGACGCCAACCCCGACCGCGGCACGCTGTCCGACAAGGTGCGGCTGGAGACGGCCGCGACGATCAGGGACCTGCTGGACGAGCGCGATCAGGTCAGCCGGTACGCCGACGTGCGAGCCTTCACCTCCCAGGCGCCGAGCCGGCTGGAGGTGCTCGCCTCCGACCGCGATCCCGCGGTGTCGGTCGCGTTCGGCGCGGACGATTACTATGACGCGGCGCGGATGCTCGAGCACTTCTACTCGATCTGCATCACCGACTGCGGCACCGGCCTGCTGCACTCGGCCATGGCCGGCGTGCTGCACCTGGCCGACCAGATCATCCTGGTCAGCTCGCCGTCGGTGGACGGCGCGCGAAGCGCCAGCGCCACCCTGGACTGGCTGGAGGCGCACAACTACGGCGACCTGGTCAGGAACGGGGTGGTGGTGCTGTCGGCGATAAGGCCGAAGAGCAAGAGCACCGTCGACCTCGACCGGCTCGAGCATCATTTCGCCGTCCGCTGCCGCGCGGTGGCCCGGATCCCCTACGACCCGCACCTGGAGGAGGGCGCGGAGATCGAACTCGAGCTGCTCAGCAGCGAAACGGCCGAGGCGTACCTGACCCTGGCCGCGGCCGTCGGCGACGGGCTCGCCTGGCCGCGCCGGCTGACGCCGCCTCCGGCGTTACCGTAGGCTGTTGACCCACAGGAGGGCTCGCCTAGTGGCCGATGGCGATGGTCTTGAAAACCATTGTGGCGGCAACGTCACCGTGGGTTCGAATCCCACGCCCTCCGCTGAACCATCGTTCTAAAGCTCAGCCGCGTCTAGGCTGCGTGCATGTCATGGGCTATCGCTGCGAACTGGCTGGCGGTACTCGGCACGCTCGTGCTGACCTTCGGGACGGGCGCGCAGGCGTGGGCCAACCTGGCCGAGTTCAAGAGCCTGCAGGCATCGGTCTCGGAGGCGGCTACTGATGTCCTTGCAGAGACGCTGGGGGATGCGCTTAGAGCGGTTATAGCGGCTCCGGTCACAGACACACTGGAATATTGGTCCTTGTTGGCCCGGTTGCTTGTGCGCGGGCTTCGGCTGAGGCTCGTACAAAGGTCGATCCAGGGTGCGATTATCTTGATGCCCCGCAGGCTGGCTCAGCTCCGCGATAAAGGCGGCGAGGAGGCTGTCCAGATGGCACGGTTCATCCGGGCGGCCGAGGTATGGGCCATCTTCATGATCGGATCTGGTCTCGCGCTGGTGGGCGCGACCATCCAGCTAGCGCTCGCCTATCAGTGAGACGGCTGAATCTCCGCGGCGCTCCCGTTCAGCTCGATCCCGCTCATCAGCAGCTGCGCACTGGCACGCGCGAGGACCGCGATAAGGCCCCGATCCGGCAGGGTGGTCCCCTCGGCCGCGGCCAGGCGCTCGAGCAGCTGGCTGGCCGCCGCGGTGACGTACACCGCAGGCGCGCCCTGGATCCGCCGCTGGAGCACATCGGCGTCGTCGAGTGACACGCCCAGGTGCCTGGCCTCGGCCTCGAGGATCTCACGGGCAAGCGCCCGCAGCGCGGGAGCCGCAGCCTCTGCCGCGTCCAGGATCAGCTGCTCACGCATTCAGGCACGCTAACTCGCGGTGCCGACATTCCAGGGCGACGAGTCAGCCGTCCTCGCCTTCGCACCAGTCGGACCAGCCCGCAGGCCTGCCGACGCCGTACATGGCACGCTCGTCCGATTCGGCCCAGTCGGCCCAGAGAGCCCGCGGGACTTCCGGGAAAGCTGGCAGGCGATGGTATATGTGGTGCGACACCAGGCTCATGCCGTCGTAGCTGAACTGCGCCTCCACACCGCATCAACGGGTTCCGCCTGAGGTTCCGCCGGATCACGAACCGGGGTTCAGGGACTGGCAGTCCCGCGCGACCGCGGAAGCGGCGGACGGGATCATGTTCTCGTATGCCTTGCCGACGCTGCCGGACGCGAAAGACGTCATCACATCGGACTCCAGCGTGAACAGGTCCTCGAACAGCCGCCCGGACGGCGCCTGCGCGGTAGCGAGCAGCAGCATGTCCTTCTTGTTCCAGTTGGTGGGATTGCCCTGCGTCTGCTTCCGCCAGGACGCGAAACCGGAGCAGGCCGCTGCCGCAGAAATAGGCGGTACGGAGATGGAAGGGCCAGGTGCCACGCTCCCGGAACTGCCACCGCATGCGGCGATCGTGATCGCCGCTAGTGCTGTCACGATGATTCCGGCAGTGGCGCGCATGAACGTCCCCTTCCTGATGTTGATTGTCCAGTCTGGCGCATGACGCCGCGGCGCGCGTGCCCGCACGCGCAGCCGACACGCCCGGCCGTCCCGTTTCGACGAGTGCGGCCGGGACAGGCGCATCTGCCGGCGTGCGCTGCCGGGCCTGGATTCCATGCCCGGCGTCGTTGCTGGTGTGCCCGGGCAGGGGCGGAGCCTGACCGGCCGCCGCCGCGCCTAGGGTGGCGGTATGGATGATGAGCAGGCGTTCCCGGTCATCCGGCAGACGGTCCTGGACACCACCGACCCACGGCGCCTGGCCGAGTTCTACCGGCAGCTGTTCGGCCTGCGGTACTGCCCGGGCGACGAGCCGCCCGGACCGGGCCAGCCGGACCCGAAAGGGCAGGACTGGCTGATCCTGACGAGCCCCGTCGGCGGCGCGGCGCTGGCATTTCAGAAGGTCGGGGAGCTGCCCAGGGCAACCTGGCCGGACGGCCCGGTGCCGCAGCAGTTGCACCTGGACGCCACGGTGCCCACCATGGCCGGCCTGGACGTCGCGCATGAGCGGGCGCTGGCGCTCGGCGCCCGGCTGCTGGAGGACCGCTCGGATGACCCGGAGGAGCCGCTGCGGGTCTACGCCGACCCCGCGGGGCACCCGTTCTGCCTTATCGCCGCTATTTAGCCGCTCGCGTCCACCGGCTGGATAGCGGGATCGCCGGCGGGTGATCCCGGGTGGCAGCAGCGTCCGGGTGTGCCTGGTGATGATGCTGGTTCCGGGGATGAGGTGCTGGCTGCGCTGGCCAGGGCCAGCGTACGCGTTGCTCCTGTCCCCTCACCGAGGCGATAACCCCGTGGCAGGCCAGTTGATCGTCGTCGGCCTGTTCGCCTGGTTGCTGGTCGTCATCTTCGCTGCGATGGCAGAGCGCGTGCCGGCCTGCGCGGACCCGCCAGGGGACCCCCCAGACCCCGTTTCCTGAGAGCCGGGCACGGACCGGACGCAAGACGCGCGGGATGATCTTGCCTGGCGGGTCATCCCCGAGTACCGGTGACGCAGGTAACAGTGCCGCCGGGCCGTGAACCACGGACGCTCTTGAAAACCATTGTGGCGGTGACGTCACCGTGGGTTCGAATCCCGCGCCCTCGCTACGCCCTGGTCAGGGTGGCCAGGATGTCGTGTGCTATGGCCACCGTGGCGGCCAGCTGGGCCGCGGGGGCCGGCATGGGCGGCCCGGAGAGATACGCGTAGCTGGTGTAGGTGATCTGGATCACGGCGTTGCCCGACCATACGATCAGCAGCACGACGCCGGGAGTTCCCGTCAGCTCCGATATCGTTTCTGCTTCGTCGCCGAGGCCGGTCACCGCGGTGCCCGGCTTGGACTTGACCAGGGAGTCAAACGCTTGCTCCGCGCCATGAGCGCCGGTAACGAAGCCGTAGATGGTGACATCCGGGCCGGGTTCTTCCGGGCTGGGTTCTTCCGGGCTGGGTTCTTCCGGCATCGCGCACCCCGCTCTGAGGCGCCGGTGTGTCCGCCGGTGCCGTCATGTCTGGCCCCCGGTCCGGAGCGTATAGGACAGTTGGCGGCGTGCGTCATGGATGAGGTCACAGATGAAGACTGTGCTCGCCTCGGAAGCGTAACGACGCTCCGAATCCCTGGGCCTGACTGCGGGCTAGTAGTCTCGGCGGCATGGAACTGCCCCCCTTCAGCCTGGCCGAGGTCGTGAGCCGGTGGCAGTTCGCGCCGCTAGTCACCGGGTTTGCCGTGGTGGCGGCGGGCCTGTACCTGTGGGGCGTGCTCCGCGTGCGGCGGCGTCATCCGGCGCGCCCGTGGCCGCTGTACCGGACCGCGCTGTTCCTCGGCGGCCTGGCCGTCGTGGTGATCGCGACCCAGAGCGGCATCGGCACCTACGACGACGTGCTCTTCTACGATCACATGATGCAGCACCTGCTGCTCCTCATGGTCGCGCCGCCGCTGCTTGTGGTCGGCCAGCCGGTCACGCTGCTGCTGCACGCGAGCCGCAACCCGCTGCACACCTGGGTCAAGAAGGTGCTGCGCTCACGGGTGGTGGCCGCCATCACCTGGCCGCCGTTCGGGGTCGCGCTCTACGTCGCCACCATCGTGGGCACGCACCTCACCGGCTTCATGAACCTGGTGGAGACCAACGGCACGGTACACGACGCCGAGCATGCGCTCTACCTGATCGCCGGCTACCTGTACTTCCTGCCGCTGATCGGCCGGGAGCCGATCCGGTGGCGGGTCTCCTATCCGTCGCGGATCTTCCTGCTCTTCATCGCCATGCCGGTGGACGCGTTCACGGGCCTGGTCCTCGGCTCCGAGGGCAGCAACCCGTTCCCTGGCCTGGCGGAGCAGCGGCCCGGGTGGGCGCCGAGTCCTATCGACGATGTGCACATCGGCGGCGCGGTGATGTGGGTGGGTGGCGCCGGCATCATGTTCGCGCTCGTGATGGCGGTGTTCTTCGCCTGGAGCCGGGAAAAGCGCGGCGACGGCGGCCTCGGCTGGCTCGAGTCCGCGCGGCGCTCGAATTTCGCCACGCTGGTCAGCGCGCATCAGGACGCGAGCGCCGCCGCCGGGTTGCCGGGCACCGCGTCTTCGGGTAGCGCGGCCCCGGTCGGCGGATCCCTGGCCGGCGCGGCCCCGGTCAGGGACAGGGACAGCGTTGACGATGACGACGATGCCCTGGCCGCCTACAACGCCTTCCTGGCCCGCATCAACAAGCCACCGGACCGGTGACGGCGCCCGGACGGTCCAGATGACCGGGCCTGGTGCACGACACGCCGGTAGGGCTTTCTAAGCAAATCTAGGGTTCAGGCTAGATCTGGCCATAGAGTCCGATGTCATGGATCCGGTGCGTAATCCGTACGCTCCCGGCGCGGGACAGCGACCGCCCGAACTCGCCGGGCGCGACCGGGAGATCGGCCAGTTCGAGGTGGTGCTCGAACGGGTAGCCCGCGGCCGTCCGGAGCGGAGCATGGTGCTGACCGGGCTGCGCGGAGTCGGCAAGACGGTGCTGCTGAACACCTTCAGGTCGATGGCCCTGCAGCGGCTGTGGGGCACCGGGAAGATCGAGGCCCGGCCCGACCAGTCGATCAGGCGGCCGGTAGCGGCCGCGCTGCACATGGCCGTGCGGGAAATCGCGCCCCGGCACCGCGCCCCGGACCGGGTCGAGTACTTCCTCGGCGTCCTGAAGGCGTTCGCCGCCCGCGACCCGAAGGCGCCTAAGGGCTCATCCGTCACCACCGCGCTCGGCATCGATGTGCCGATGCAGCGCGGCCGGGCAGACTCCGGAGACCTCGAGGTCGACCTGACCGAGCTGTTCGCCGAGGCCGCATCGGTCGCGGCCGACCTCGGCGTCGGGATCGCCCTGTTCGTCGACGAGATGCAGGACATTCCCCCGGCCGACGTGTCCGCCCTGTGCGCTGCCTGCCACGAGCTGTCGCAGACCGGTGGCCCGCTCATCGTGGTCGGCGCCGGCCTGCCGCATCTGCCCGCCGTGCTTTCGGCGAGCAAGAGCTATTCGGAACGGCTGTTCAGGTACGCGCGCATCGACCGGCTGGAACGGGAGGCCGCCGATCTGGCGCTGCTCGCCCCGGCCGAACGGGAAGGCGTGACCTTCACCGCCGGCGCGCTCGACGCGCTGTACGCCGCCGCCGACGGCTATCCCTACTTCGTCCAGGCTTACGGCAAGGTGACCTGGGACGTGGCCGCGTCGACCCCGGTGACAGCCGCCGACGTGAGCATGGCCGCGCCCGAGGCGGAGGGCGAGCTGGCCGTCGGCTTCTTCGGCAGCAGGTACGAGCGGGCCACGCTCGCCGAGCGGCAGTACATGCGGGCGATGGCCGCCACCGGGGATGACCCGGTGCCGACCTCGGTCGTGGCCGACGAGCTCGGGCGCAAGCCGTCAAGCCTGTCGCCGGCCCGGGACGGGCTGATCAAGAAGGGGCTCATCTACAGCTCCGAGCGCGGCCTGATCGCGTTCACTGTCCCGCACTTCGGCAAGTTCCTGCGTTCCCAGCCCATCTGACACCGAGCTCGGCTGGCGCTCGGCCCGGCAGCTCTCAGCCACCTGGCGCCGGGTCGGCTCTAGACGACTATCGGGCTGTCTAGCCAGTTCTCTAGACTCCGCTAGATAACGGCAGACTCGGGGGTTACCGTGAGGCCGAGGACCTCGTCGGTATCCGCGTCGAGGACCGCCGCGCGGATCGCGGGCCTGCGGGACTGAAGGTAGACGGCGAAGACGATGTCGACCGGCCGCCCGCGCTCGGAGCCCGGGTACACCACGAACCGCCAGCATCCTTCCCGCCAGACATCGGACGGCGCCGCGGCGGAGACCTGCGCCGCGTGCCTGCGCCATAGTGAGCTCGCGTGCAGGGCGGTCAAGGTCCGCCCGACCGGCAGCCGCCGCAACTCGCAGGGCTCGGAATGACCGAGCCTGACCATGATCTCACCGAGCTCGGGCGACAGGAAGGCGATGAGGGCTGCCTCGAAGGCGAGCACGGCCAGCCAGAGACCAGCCTCGGCCGGGAAGGACGGCATGCGCAGCGGCGGCAGGCCGAGCGTGGCGACAGCGGACGCGCACAGCAGGGCGGGACGCGCGATGGTCCGCAGCCCTATCGGCGTGCCGCTGACCTCGCCGAAACAGCCGCAGCCGGAGTCGGGACGCCGCTGCCTCATCTCGTTCAGGGCGCCGACCGCGACGAGGAAGAACAGCGCGGTTCCGGCCCGCACGATGGTCGCGGGCAGGCCCTGTGCGAGGTGGCCGAACCTGCCGGCCGTCCCGATCAGCCCAAGACCCAGGCCGAGTTCGGCCGCGAACATCAAGATCATGATCGGGTGCCGCAGGTGGGCTGGGAACAACGCGGCCGGGTCCGCGCGGGCGGTGCCTGCCCGGGCGTGCAGCGCCCGCCAGGCCTTGGCCGCGCACGCGCCGAGCAGCATGGCGGCCAGCAGCGGGACCTGCGCCTCTCGGATGGCGGTGAGCATGCCTCAGCCGCCGATCATCATCGTGGCGTTGAAGCAGCCGGACTCGAGGGCGCCGCCAAGTTCCACGAAGGCAGCCATGGTGAGGTCGGCGACCCGGCCCTTCCGCGAGGTCCCGCAGGTGACACAGCGATCGCAGAACAGCCTGGCGGTCGCTCCGCAGCTGGTCACGGGGATGACCCTGGTGCGTTTCGCGCAGTCGTTCCGAACCTTGATCAGGCTCCCTACCGACAGGTAGGGGAGGCGGACGCAGCCGGTTCCCGTGACGTGCGGGTCGACCGCGTGCTCCTCGGCCGCGTGCGGGTCACCGGAACAAGCCGACATCGCCGCGGCGGCGTGCTCGCAGCACGCCTCCGGGTCCAGGGCCGGGTAGGCCAGCCCGAGCAGGTTCTCCGGCTCTTCTCCCCGCTCGTGCCAGACCGCGGTCCCGCTGACCGGGTCGGGCACGGGATCGCTGACCATCGGCGCGGCGGGCTGATGACCGGCCCGGTAGGGGGGCTGCGCTGTCGCGGGTATCAGGGCCTGCAGGAAGCCATCGCGCTTCAGGCCGATCACGTCGATCAGGTAGCCGGGTTCGAGCCGCGGGAAGCGAACCTGAATCCGGCCGGTGACCTTCGGGCCGATGATCACCCTCCGGCGGCCCTTGGCCGGGCCCTCGCCGACGAGCAGGCTGCCCGGCTCGTCCCGTTCGATGATCGTGCCGGTGACCCGGCCGATCTCGGCCCAGATCCGGTCCACGACCAGCCCGCCGTGGACGCGGCGGGCAATTGCGTGATCGCCTTGCCTGAGAGCCGCCGGGGACACCGGGCCGCCACGCCAGGCCTCGGCCGAAGCGGCGAGCGCCAGACGCTGCTCGCCCCATTCGGTGAGCAGGACGAGAACGTGCGGGCTGACGTCCAGGATCCGTCCCGTTACCGTCTGCACCAGAGATTCCCCCCGGTTTCTGCGGCGCCACCTCCCTTGGTTACGGGCAGGAAGCCCGATTGGTCACGCTGGCCCAGGACCGCTGCCTTGAGCAGCGACCTGCGCGCGAATCGTGCCGCACTGGCGGAGCCCGTGACATCGTCGCACCAGCGGGGAATGTCAGCCACATGCCGCACTTGCCCTCTATGGGATTGCATAGGCATTCGTATGACCCTGCTTGGTGCCGCCGTTCACGTCAAGTCATTCGGTGAGCTTCGTGGCCGGGGACACAGAGATACATCCCGGCGGATAGCCGGGCCCAGCCCGGAATGACTCACATGACGGTCGGCCTGCGGGGGTCTACTGCCGGGCGCCTGACTCATGGCACTATCAGGTATGCAGGTCAGGCGCCCATAGGAGGTGGCTCGGTGCGGAGCACGATGATGGATCTCCCGCTTACGATCACATCGATCATGCGGTACGGAACGTCCGTATTCGGCGATCGGGAGGTTGTCACCTGGACCGGGGACGGGACCAGGCGTCGTACTTATGCCGAAGCGGGCCGCCGGGCCGCGCGGCTGGCCAACGCCCTGCGCCGGCTGGGCGTCGACAGTGACCAGCGTGTCGCCACCTTCATGTGGAACAACGCCGAGCATCTCGAGGCCTATATGGCGGTGCCCTCGATGGGCGCGGTGCTGCACACGCTGAACATCCGCCTCGCGACGGCCGAGATCGGGTACATCGCCACCCACGCGGAAGACTCCATCGTCATCGTGGATGCGTCGCTGCTCTCCAGATTCGCCGAGATCCTGCCGCACGCGCCCACGGTCAAGCATGTGATCGTCAGCGGCGGCCCGCTCGCCGAGATGCCCGGGGCCGGCCAGCTCACCGGCGCCAGCGTGCACTCCTACGAGGACCTGCTCGGCGCGGAGGCCGACTCGTTCGAGTGGCCGTCGCTCGATGAGCGTTCGGCCGCGGCGATGTGCTACACCAGCGGGACCACCGGGAACCCGAAGGGCGTCGTCTACAGCCACCGGTCCAGCTACCTGCATTCGATGGGCGCCTGCCTCGGGAACGCCTTCGCGCTCTCCGAGCGCGACCGGGTGCTGCCCGTGGTGCCCATGTTCCACGCCAACGCGTGGGGCCTGCCCTACGCCGGCCTGCTGTCCGGCGCCGCCCTGATCATGCCGGACCGGGACCTGCAGCCGGGCACGCTCGTCAAGCTCATCGGCGACGAGCGTGTCACCCTGGCCGGCGGGGTGCCGACGATCTGGGCGGGCGTCCTGGAATACATGCGGGCCCAGGGCGGCGACCTGTCCTCGCTGCGCCTGGTCATCTGTGGCGGCTCTGCGGTTCCGCATGCGATGCAGGTCAGGTACGAGTCCGAGCTCGGCGTGCACCTGCTGCAGGCCTGGGGGATGACCGAGACCTCACCGCTGGGCAGCGTGGCGTGGCCGCCGGCCGGCGTCATCAAGGAGGAGGAGTGGTCATACCGGGACAGCCAGGGCCGGCTGTTCTGCGCCGTCGAGGGGCGGCTGGCCGGGGACGGCGGGGCGCTGCTGCCGAGCGACGGCGAGGCGGTGGGCGAGATCGAGGTCCGCGGCCCGTGGATCACCGGCTCCTACTACAAGGATGACGATCCGGGCAAGTTCCATGACGGCTGGCTGCGGACCGGCGACGTGGGGACGATGGACGGGCGCGGCTTCATCCAGCTGACCGACCGGGCCAAGGACGTGATCAAGTCCGGCGGCGAATGGATCTCCTCGATGGAACTCGAAAACATCCTGATGGCCCATCCGGACGTGGCCGAGGCTGCGGTGATCGGAGTCGCCGACGAGAAGTGGGGCGAGCGGCCGCTCGCGGCAGTGGTGCTGCGGTCCGGCGCGGATGTCACCGCGGAGAAGCTGCGGGCCTACATGACCGAGCAGGTCCCGCGCTGGCAGGTTCCCGAGCGCTGGTGCTTCGTCGCCGAGGTACCCAAGACCAGCGTGGGCAAGTTCTCCAAGCGGCGGATGCGGGAGGCGTACCAGAACGGCGACTACGAGATCATCGAGGTGCGCTGAGCGATCCAGCGCCGATGCTTTGCCGGCGCCGGGTCTGTACCGGTACGCTATGGCCCACCGCACCGCTCGTGCGGGTGGAGGATTCGCCTAGTCCGGTCTATGGCGCCGCACTGCTAATGCGGTTGGGTGGCAACACCCTCCGGGGTTCAAATCCCCGATCCTCCGCAGCAGCTCCCAGGCCCTGTCCCGCATCCGCCGCGGGCAGGGCCTGATCCATGAGAAGACCCAAGCCGGGCCGCGCACGGGCTCACCGTCGCCGGGGTCCTGAACGCCGCGGACCGCAGGGGAAGCCAGGCCGTCTTGTAAAGGTTGCTTGACATCGCTGCCTAAGTAAAGCTACCTTTACATCATGCGGAACCGAGTCCGGGAGCAGCGCACCCAGCGGGGACTGTCGCAGGCTGAGGTTGCGGCGGCGCTGGGCGTGTCGCGGCAGACGGTGATCTCCATCGAGGGCGGCCGTTACCTGCCGTCGCTGCCGCTGGCGTTCGCGATCGCGCGGTTCTTCGACATGACGGTCGACAAGATGTTCGACCCGGATGACCAGGAGGCAGGCACATGATGAGATTCATCGCGCCGCGGCTGCGCAAGCCTGTGGGCATTGCCCTGTTCGGGACGATATACGCCGCCGCGTGGCTTGTGCACGGCGGCAATGGGTGGTTGTGGGCGATCGTGACCGAGATAGGCGTGATCGCCTTCGTGATCGCCGCGTACGTGCACGGCGGGCGAGACAGCGACGAGGATGCGCTGTACGGTTCCCGGGTTGATGAGCGCCAGCAGCTCATCGCCCAGCGATCGTGGGCCCTGGCCGGGAAGGTCACCATGTTCGCCGCGTTCGTCGGCTTGACCATCGGGGTCGCGACCAGGGCCACCTGGTGGTGGTCGTTCGCGGTCATCATCGCCGTCACAGGTTTTGGTTACCTCCTCGGCTTGTCGAACTACGGTGTCGGAGAAGAGGCCCCAGCCGATGACGCGAACGACGGGTACCAGGCACGATCCCCGGTCACCCACTGACCCTGCTGCTGACCCTGCTGCCGATGCAGGGCATGTTCAGACCTGAATAGCGACGATCGCCCATGACGAAGAGCAGCACCGGGGCCACTGCCACCGCGGTGACATTACGGGAAAGGTGCAAAGGCCCCCCGCCAGACTGCCCGCCGGGTCGTGATACGCCTCGGGTCCGGCGAATGGTGTCCTGGCAGGCCACGCCGGCCGGCGATATTGCTCTTTGCTAAGGCATTTCCCTAGACTTAGCGTGGCTCAGCGGCCGGACTAGGAGGACGCATGCCCGTCGACTGGGTTGTTATCGGCTTGGATAACGGCGGGACCACCAACAACGGGACCATCCTCGACTCCAGCGGCCGGTTCCTTCTCGACCGGATGGCGGAGGTTCCGAGCGACGTCAGGGAGGGCCCGGACAAGGCCATCCGGTCGCTGGTCGTCTCCGTGGAGCAGGTGCTCGGGCTTACCGGCGTGCCGGTCACCGCGGTCAGGGCCGTGGGCCTGGACACGCCGGGTCCGGCCAGCGGGGACGGCGTCATCTCGTCCAAGGGCGCCACGAACTTCGGTCACGCGGGCTGGCGCGGTTTCGACATCCGCGGCGCGCTGGCCGAACGCCTCGGGCTCCCGGTGATCTACAACAACGACGGGAACTCGGCCGCGCTGTACGCGCACCACGTCCGGTTCGGCGCCGAGTCCGGGCAGCGGAGCTCGGTGGCCGCGATCGTCGGCACCGGGCTCGGCGGCGGGATCATCAACGCCGGGCAGGTCATCAAGGGCGCGGCCGGGATGGCGGGGGAACTGGGCCATGTCCCCATCCCGCTCGACGGCCTGCTCGGCACCGGCCAGCCGATGCCCGCGTGCAACTGCGGCCAGTCGGGCGACGCGGAGAGCGTGGCCTCGCTCACCGGCATCCAGAACAACCTGCTGCCGTACTGGCTCACCAGGTACGAGGGCCACGAGCTCGGCGGCCTGCCTGCTGGCAAGGCCGCCAAGCTCGTCCGCAAGTACGCCGAGGCCGGCGACGAGATGGCGCTGGCGATCTTCAGGCAGCAGGCGGTCGCGCTCGGACGGCTGTTCACTATCGCCGCGAACTTCCTCGATCCCGACGCCTACTTCCTCGGCGGCGGCGTGGTGGAGGCCGCATCGCATTTCCGCGACTGGTTCTTCGCCGAGGTGCGCGCCAATACCGTGCTGCGTGAGGAGCAGGCCAGGGCGGCCGAGATCTCCCTGGTCCCCGATCTCGACATGGCGGGTGCCCGCGGCTCGGCCGTCGCCGCCCGCGACTGGCTCATCCGGCAGGAGCACGGGGCCAAGACCGGGTACGGGGTCAAGACCGCCGGGCTCTTACCCCCCGCGTATCCCCGCGGCCTATTCCTGCGCCGGCGGGATCACGACGACCATGGTGAGGCGGGCCGGCTCATCGCCCTCGTTGTCGTAGCGGTGCGGACGGCTGGCCGGAAAGCGGGCACACTGGCCCGCGCTGACGGCGTGGCGCTGGCCGGCGACCGTCAGCGTCAGGGTGCCTGACCCGACCCAGATCATCTCGCGGGTGGCCGGAGCGTGCGCGTCACCGCCGAATGTCTCGCCGGGCATCACCACCCAGTGCCACAACTCGACGGCCCAGGGCGGGTCGGTGGCGCCGATGATCGTCCCGGTGCCGCCGGACGGACCGCGCCAGAGCACGCGGGAGGCGTCCGGTCCGCTGATCCGGATGGCTGGCTCGCCGCCCACCTCGACCAGCAGCGTCACCGGAACCCCGAAGGCATCCCCGATGCGGGCCAGGGTGGCCAGGTTGGGGTTGGACCGTCCCTGCTCGAGCGCTACGAGCACGCCCTTGCTCACGCCGGAGCGCGCGGCGAGCTGGTCCAGCGACCAGCCGCGGTCGGCGCGCAGGGTCTGAAGGGTCCGGGCCACCGCGGCCGTTATGTCGGGCACGTCCGCCATTGCTTCCCTCTCTGGATACGCCGGGCCCGCTGAACCGCCGGGCGGCGGTCGATATAATCAACTATATAGATCAATATTCCGACCGGCATCGCTGTTTCAAAGGACGCTGACCGTGGTGACAATCCTGGCCCTGGCCGCCGCCGTGCTCTACGGCACCGCCGATTTTCTCGGCGGGGTGGCGTCCCGGCGGGCGAGCGTGTCCGCCGTGCTGGCGATGACCGTCCCGGCGGGCGCGGTGGTCGTCGTGGTGGTCGCATTGCTCGGCGAAGCCCCGTGGCCGGGCGGGCTTTCCGGGTCCGGCCTGGGTACGCCCGCCTCGCTCGGAGACTGGGGTGCCGTCGGCTGGGCGGCCGCGTCCGGCGTCTGCGGTACCGCCGGCCTGATCGCGTTCTACGCCGGGTTCGCCGCCGCGCCGATCAGCGTGGTGGCCCCGGTCGCCGCGCTCGTCTCCACCGTCCTGCCGGTCGGCGTCGCGCTGGCCGGCGGCGAGCGCCTCACCGCCGGCATGGCCGCCGGGGGCCTGATCTGCCTGCTCGCCATCGTCCTGGTCAGCATGCCGCCCGCCCGCCGCGGGCCGCGGCCGGATGCGGGCCGCCGAGGCGGCGACCGGACCGCGGTCGGCCGGCCCGGGGCCGCCAGCCGGCTGCGCGGCCTCGGTTTCGGTGTCGCCGCGGGCGCGGGATTCGGCCTGTTCTTCCTGTTCCTCAAGAACGCCGGCCAGTCCGGCGTGCTCTGGCCGGTAGCGGTCTCGCGGACGGCGGGAACCCTGGCCGCCTTCGGCATCGCGCTGGCGACCAGGACACGCCCGTGGCGGGGCGTGAGCGGCAGGACGGGCATCATCGCGCTGGTTTCCGGGGCGGTCGACGCGGCCGCCAACGTCTGCTACGTGCTGGCCACCCGGGCCGGGCTGTTCGGGCTGGCCGTCGTGATCACGTCGCTGTACCCGGGCATGACGGTACTGCTGGCCCGGTGGGTGCTCGGCGAGCGGATGCGCTGGCTGCAGCGAGCCGGCCTGCTGCTCGCCGCGGCCGGCGTCGTGCTGCTGACCGCGTGAGCGAGCCGCGGCGGGCAGCGGGGCCAGGGAATGAGGAGGCGAGGGAGAAGATACGGTGATTTCCCGAGATCGTGAAGGTTTTTAGGTCATATCGGGTACAAAAGTCTTCTCGATCATGAAATCATGTATGAATGTTCGAATCCAGGCCCGCTGTATGGAATATGCTCTGGGCCGTCCGGAACGTACCCGCTGCTGTGGCGCTAGTCGGAGCCGTCGTCCTTGTCCTTGAAGATCAGGCCGCACACCTCGAGGTAGAGCTGCTCCGGATAAGGAAGGTAATCGACGCGGTTGAGCGCCTGATCCTGTCCCGCGGACTCCAGGATGAACTCGCCGTAGCCGAGGATCCGGCCCATCGCGGAACGCTGGAAGCTCATGTCCGTCACCTTGGCGAGCGGCATCATGTTCACTTTGCGGTTCACGATCCCGGTGGCCAGCAGGAACCGCTGAGACGTGACGACGAAGTAGGTTTCGACCCATTCGAAAACCTTTACTACCAGCCTCAGGAGGAGGAGCCCCCACAGGATCCAGATGATGAGGATCGCGGTGCCGTTGCCGCTCGCGACGGAGTTGCTCAGCCAGCCCGCGATCGCCAGCCCGATGAGAACTTCGAAGATGGGCCTGATCAGCATGGCCGGATGCTGATGGACGGTGATGACCTGCCGCTCGTGGGGCAGAAGGTACCTGTTTACCGAGGCAGGGACCGTATCGGTGTTCGGGACCAGCCTCATTCCAGCGCCTGCCTGACTATCTAAAGGGACTGGAAGAAGTGGGAAAGACCGATCGCCGCGTTGGACAGGAAGGTCCCGATGTTGTGAACAAGGTGAGCAGCAGCTGCAGGCTGCTCGATCACCCACCAAACTACGAACGCGAGAGCCACCCATCCGAGGACGGTTTTCATCTTCACGTCGCCTCCCGTGGGCGCCGGACTTGTCCTGCCTGCCAGAGAACCTATGCTAGCTTGCGCCGATTAACCGGCCAACGCTAACGCGGTGAAGCTGCCGTGTCGGCATGAGTATGCCCCCCTGCCGCCCTCAGTATGCCCGATCGGCGCAAGCAGTGCGTAACCGGGCGTGAGAATCGCGTCGAAGTCGCGCCCCGGCCCCCTCGCCCGCCGCCCTGATCGGCGATTTTGCCGCCGGGACCGGCAGCCATCTGACAGCATTCCTCCGTGCGGAGCATGCTGGTGACATGACGGTGGCAGACGTGGGTGAGACTGACTTCGCGGTCATCGTCTACCGGGAAGAAGACCAGTGGGAGGCTGACGTCCTGCCGACGGCGGTGACCGCCGACCTGGACGGCTTCGTCCAGGCGCTGCGCCGGCAGCCGAGCATGGGCGGCACCATCGGTTTCGCGGGCGTGGGCGATGACTTCTGGGTCGCGGTCAGGGTCCTCGGCGAAGACGTGTCACTGTTCCTTTCCGACCTCACCGCGGCGGTGGACTATCCGCTGGCCCGCCAGGTGCTCGAGGCCCTGGACATCCCGGTGCCCTCAGATGACGAGCTCGACCAGGTGCTGCCCGCGGGTGATCTGTCCATCTTCGCGGACCTGGGGCTCGATGAGATGGAACTCGGCGCGGTCTCGGCCGACCTCGACCTCTACCCCGAGGACGCCGTGGTTCACATCGCCGAACGGCTCAGGTTCGGCGAGGCGGTGGAGCGTGCGCTCGATATCGCGCTCGGCCCGTGACCGGATATACCGGCTCTTTCGAGCCCGCGATGCGGCTCGCGCTGGCCGAGGCGGCCGAGGCGGCCAAGGGCGAGCCCTGGCCCGCCGGGTCCGCGCCCGAGGAGAAAGGGCCGGCCTGGCCGGCGGACGTCCCGGTCGGCGCCGTCATCCTCGACGAGGCCGGCACGGTCATCGCCCGGGCCCGCAACCGCAGGGAGATGGACCGCGACCCCACCGCGCACGCGGAGATCGTCGCGATCAGGCAGGCGGCCAGGGCTCTCGGCAGCTGGCGGCTGACCGGGCTGACACTGGTCGTCACCCTCGAACCGTGCACGATGTGCGCGGGCGCCGTGACGGCGGCCCGGCTGGCGCGAGTGGTCTACGGGGCCGAAGATCCTAAGGCCGGGGCCGTGGGGTCGCTCTGGGACGTGCTGAGGGACACCCGCCTGAACCACCGTCCCGAAGTCATCGGCGGTGTCCTCGCCGGCGAATGCGGCGTCCTGCTGCGCGACTTCTTCGCGGCGCGAAGGCCGCATGCCGGGTAGGTCATGCCGCGTACGCGCGGATTCGGGTAAGCTCGCCTGCGGTGGAGTCGCCTAGTGGCCGAGGGCGCACGCCTCGAAAGCGTGTGAGGGGGCAACCCCTCCGTGGGTTCAAATCCCACCTCCACCGCTGAGCGGGGGCGCGGCTCTTTCCGCGTGCCCGATAGGGAACTTAATGTCACGCCTCGGACGTTCGCTGTTGTGATCATGTGGTTGTGCGGTGGTGCGACCTGCCCTCGGTGAGGCGGATCACGGGTAGACCAGACTCCCGCGAGGAGACCGAGTGTTTGAACCGCAAGGGACCGGTTTCTTCCTGCTGCTCATGGTGGTCTTCGGAGGCTTGCTCGTCTGGGTGGCCCTGGCCAGGCAGGTCGTGTTCCGGGTGCTCGCCGGGTGCCTGGCGTTCGTTCCCGCCATGGTCTTCGGGATCGCCGCCGTCAATAAGTTCTATGACTACTACCAGACCTGGGGCGGCATGATCAACGACCTGACCGGCCAGGGCGTGAGCAGCATCCCCAAGTACGCCGCCGGCCAGGGCTCCAACAAGCAATTCGACAAGAACATCGGCCGGGTCACCAGCCTCGCCGAAGACGCCCAGGTCGGATACCTGTTCCAGACGTCGGTCACGGGCGAGCGGAGCCACCTCACCCGTGACGTGTACGTCTACCTCCCGCCGCAGTATTTCCAGAAGGCATACAAGCACTACAAGTTCCCCGTCATCGAACTGCTGCACGGCTCGCCGGGCAACCCGCAGGCCTGGGTCGACGTCATGGGCGTTATCCCCACCTTCCTCAACCTGCTCGAGACCCACCCAGCGGACGCCGCGGTGCTCGTGATGCCCGACACCGACGGCGGCCTGCACTATGGGCTGCAGTGCCTCAACAACCCGGGCGGCATCCAGGACATGACCTTCGTGGCCCGGGACGTGCCCCAGGCGATCGCGCGGGTCGCCCGCGTCCAGCCGCCGGGCCGCACCTGGGGGCTGGCCGGCTACTCGGAGGGCGGCTACTGCGCCGCCAACATCGCGTTGCAAGACCCGGGGGGCTACGGCGCCGTGGGCGTGATGTCCGGGTACTTCGCCCCGATCCCGAGTACGGTGCCGCAGGGCAACAAGCCGGGCGGCAAGCCGCGCCGGATCAACGTGTTCCGCGGCCATCCCGGCTTGCAGCTCATCAACACGCCGCAGTGGTATGTGACCCGGGTACCGATCAACGATGTGCTCCCCGCCTTCTGGCTCGCGGCCGGCGCCGAGGACAGACCGGATGTCAATGCCGCGGCGAATTTCAGGCAGCTGCTGGAAACCCGGGTGGCGAACGTGCCGTTCGACATCGTGCAAGGTGGCGGCCACCAGGGCAGCGTGTGGCGCGCGGCCCTCGGCCCGATGCTCAGCTGGATGACGCCGCAGCTGGCCCATCAGGCTGCGAAGGCTGACGCCGCCGCGGCCAGGACGGCCGCTGCCCGGGCCGCCGCGGTGCGCAAGGCGCACGAGGCCAAGGCCCGCCCGTCACGGACCCCGGCGCCCAAGAAGGGCCCTAGCTCACGGGCCCCGGCCGGCATGACACCGGTCACCGGCTCCTGAAGACGGCGAAAAGCACCCGCAGCACCAGGATGCTGGCCACGAGGAGCAGGTTGTAGCCGATCAGCTGGAAGAGGCTGACCTCAGGGGCGATCTTCGGCCCGCCGGGCGCGCCGATCAGCAGCACGGCGCCGATGCCGGTCGCCGCGCCGAGGAGCGTCAGCAGGAACTGGTGGGTCAGGTCGGTGACCACCCGGCGGTCGCGTTCATCGGCGAATAGCCGCACGTTAACGCTGAACTTGCCTTGCTCCATGGCACCGGTGATGCGGTCAGCCCGGCGCGGCAGCCTGCGCAGCACCGGAAGCAGCGCCATCAGCTCGTCAGCGGCCGTCTTGGTCACGGCTTGCGGCGACAGCTGCCCGGTCACATGGGCGGCGGCGTACTGACGCGCCTCCGTGACCAGGTCGAACTCGGGCTGCACCAGGGTGAGCGTGCCTTCCATGGTGGCCATGGCGCGCAGGACGGTGCCGATCTCGGCCGGGATGGCCAGCTCGAAGCGGGAGCCCAGGCGGAACAGGTCGGTGAACATCTCGGTGGCCGGCGCGGTGCCGCCTGTGAGGTGGACCGCCATGAACTGGCCGAGGGCCCGCTCCAGCTGCTGTTCGTCGAGCTCGTCAGAGTAGGTGACCAGATCCAGCAGGGCATCGCGGAGCGCCGCGGGGTCGCCGCGTCCGATGGCGAGCAGCAGGTTCTGCAGTCCGGACCGCAGCTGGGCGTCGAGGCGGCCGACCGAGCCGAAGTCGAGCAGGGCGAGGCGGTTGTCGGCGAGCAGCAGGACGTTGCCCGGATGCGGGTCGGCGTGGAACACGCCGCTCTCCGTCAGCTGGTACACCATGCTGCGCAGCAGCGTGCGGGCCAGTTCGGCCCGGTCAAGCCCGCGGTCGTCGATGAGCTGTCCCGCTTTCCGCAGGCTGACCCCGTCCAGCCATTCGATGACGAGCACGTGCTCGCTGCTCAGCTGGTCATGGAGCGCCGGAAGCGTCACCGGTATGCTGCCCCCGACCGCGCGCTGCTGGCCCGGCCAGGTGGCCGCCATCGCGGCCATGTTGCGGGCCTCGACCCGGAAGTCGAGTTCTTCCCGCATGGCGGCGGCGAATCCCCGGGCCAGGGCCACCACGCCGTACGTGCGCGCCCAGCGGGTGCGGCTCTCCAGCCTGGCCGCCATCCGCTGCAGGATGTCCAGGTCCTGGTCGACGGTGGCCCGGATCCCCGGGCGCTGGACCTTGACCGCGACCTCGGCGTCCGGCCCGTCGTCGCGGCGCAGCCGGGCCTTGTGCACCTGCGCGATCGATGCGGCCGCGGCCGGCTCCGGGTCCAGCTCCGCGAAAACCTGTCCGGTGGGCATCCCGAGCGACTGGGTGATCACTCCCTCTACCTGCTCCCACGGGGCCGGCTCGGCCCGGTCCTGCAGCTGGGCGAGCTCGGAGATGAACTCCTCGGGGAGGAGATCACGGCGGGTGGACAGCAGCTGTCCCAGCTTGGTGAAGGTCACCCCGCCCTCTTCCAGGGCCTGCCGCAGCGACACCGCCAGCGCGGCCCGGCCGCCATCCGCGTCCGCGCGGCGCTGCCGTCTCCCGCGCAGGTAGGGGCCCAGGCCGTGCCGCACCGCGATGCGGCTGATCTGCGAGTAGCGCCGCGATCGCGCGATCGCGTGCCGCGTGCCGCGAACCACCTCCAGCGGCTGCGGGCCCGTCCCGGTCGGCACCAGCGCCTCCGCCGCCACGATGAAGACCATCGCGACGATCAGCGGGACGCCCAGGGCCACGGTGAGGAATACGACCTCATGCCCGGGCTGGGCCGCCCGCAGCGACCGGCCCACAAGGTAAGCGGCAGCGAAGCCGAGCAGTCCCGCGATGAGCGCCCGCAGCATTCCGACCGGCCGCCCGAGCAGCCGCCGCGATGTCCAGGCCAGGCCCGCCACCAGCACCACGCTGGTGGCCAGCACGGCCACCGCGAACACCAGCCCGCTCACCGGCGAGGATTCCGCAGCCAGCATCGCTTCCTCCGGGCCGCGGGCAGTCCGGCCCGCGTGGCGGTCCGGTCAGGAGCCGGTCGTGCCGAGCGCCGCCGTGATCTGCTCGATAGCCGAGGCCTCCGCGGGGCTCACGCTCTGCCCGTGCTCCCGGTGGGCGGCCGCCACCTTGTCGGCGAGGGTGAGGACGAAGCGCCGGTAGTCGTCGCATTCCTCGGCGGTCGCCTTGCTCTCGAGCAGCGCCATTGCGTCGCGGAGCTGCCCGAGCCCGCTGTCCCTGAGCTCTTCGGGTGAGTGATACCGGGTGTGGTCCATCTTGGGTTTCGCCGACACGATCTCGTCGAGGAGCTCGCTCTCGCCGTGCTCGCCACGCGCTTCGGCATAAGCCTTGGACATGGCGACCGTCTCGCGGAACATGCCCCCGTGCGACGCGGTGATCACGATCAGGCCGGCGGCCGGAGGTCCCTCCAGCACCACCTTCCATTCCTCATCCGAAAAGGCGGCCTTACTCGTCATGTCACGCTCCTGCGCTCCTCGGGATGCGGGCCACGTCAAGAATCTCGCGGCCCCTGGTCATGCGCGTCACCCCACAGGGGTGAAGCGCCAGGGTCACGACCAGCTCTGCGGGCCGGGTGGCTGGCGGCCCACCGCGGACGAAACCCGCCACGGCAGCCAGGTCAGGAAACCCGGACCGGCCTGATGACAAGGATTCCCGCGTCCAGGCCGATCGCCAGTGAACCGGCTACCCAGGCCACGGCCAGGGCGGCGTGGTGAGTGAGCAGGGTCAGCACGCAGATCAGAGTCCGCGGATCCCAGACCCGCACGGTACGATCGTTGCTCGCGCTGGCGAGGAATTGCTGGCCGTTCATCGTAACCGGGCATATCCCGTAGACCCCGCTCTGGTGGCCTTCCAGGATGGCGGGCCGCACCTCCGGCTGCGGGTCCCAGAGCCGGACCGTGGCGTCGTTGCCGGCGCTGGCGAGCAGCTGCCGGCCGTTCACGGTGACCGCGCATACCGCGTAGACGGCGCCCTGGTGGCCTCGCAGGACGGCGTGCTGGGTACCGGTGGCCAGATCCCAGAGCCGGACCGTGGCGTCGTCGCCGGCGCTGGCGAGCATGTCCTGGCCGTCCGCGGTGACCGGGCATATCCCGTAGACGGCGCCCTGGTGGCCTCGCAGGACGGCGTGCTGGGTACCCGTGGCCGGGTCCCAGAGCCGGACCGTGCGGTCATAGCTGGCGCTGGCGAGCAGCTGCTGCCCCTCGGCAGAGACCGCGCATATCCCGCGGACCCCGCTCTGGTGGCCTCGCAGGACGGCGTGCTGGGTACCCGTGGCCGGGTCCCAGAGCCGGACCGTGCGGTCGTTGCCGGCGCTGGCGAGCAGCTGCCGGCCGTCCGCGGTGACCGGGCATACCGCGTAGACGGCGCGCTGGTGGCCTTGCAGGATGGCGTGCTGCTTTCCGGTCCGGGGGTCCCAGAGCCGGACCGTGGCGTCGTTGCCGGCGCTGGCGAGCAGCTGCTGCCCGCTCAAGGTAACCGCCCGCACCGCCCTCACGTGGCCCCGATGTCGCTGCGGCGTAGCCTGCTGCTCCCCGGCCTGCGGGTCCCAGAGCCGGACCGTGCCGTCGGAGCTGGCGCTGGCGAGCAGTTGCCGGCCGTCCGCGGTGACCGGGCATACCGCGTAGACGGCGCGCTGGTGGCCTCGCAGGACGGCGTGCTGGGTACCGGTGGCCGGGTCCCAGAGCCGGACCGTGGCGTCGTTGCCGGCGCTGGCGAGCAGCTGCTGGCCGTCCGCGGTGACCGGGCATACCGCGTAGACGGCGCCCTGGTGGCCTCGCAGGACGGCGTGCTGGGTACCGGTGGCCGGGTCCCAGAGCCGGACCGTGCCGTCAAAGCCCGCGCTGGCGAGCATGTCCTGGCCGTTCACGGTGACCGGGCATACTCCGTGGACCCCGCCCTGGTGGCCTCGGATCATCGCGTGCTGCGTACCTGCGGCCGGGTCCCAGAGCCGGACGGTGCGGTCGTTGCCGGCGCTGGCGAGCAGTTGCCGGCCGTTCACGGTGACCGGGCAAACCGCGTAGACGGCGCCCTGGTGGCCTCGGATCACCGCGTGCTGC
>Ga0335078_10003288_pt1 | contig 24114 bp, 25 predicted proteins | sample Lox_Sample_32_FD_206711 | JGI IMG/M metagenome (GOLD analysis project Ga0335078, IMG submission 206711) | Soil microbial communities from Loxahatchee National Wildlife Refuge, Florida, United States - Lox_Sample_3.2 | ecosystem: Environmental > Terrestrial > Soil > Wetlands | place: USA... | reverse complement strand
AGACCGATATGGCGGCCGCGCACCTGCAGGACGAGCGCGGGGACGCGATCCGCGCGCAGAGCCCGTACGGCCGGGTCGCGCGGCCCGAGGAGGTCGCGGCCGCGGTGCTGTACCTCGCCTCGCCGGCCGCGGCGTGGTCGACGGGCGCGATCCTCGACCTCAACGGAGCCTCGTACCTGCGGACCTGACGGCCCGCGCGTCCGCGCGCCCGGTTGCGCGGGCCTGGCGGATGCCAGAGAGTCGCTGGCATGCAATCGACCACTTTCCGGGTGCGCACTGGCAGCCGGGACACAGTGCACGACATCACCGGCGAGTGCGAGCGGTTCGCGCGCGAGGCAGCGGCGGGCGCGGACGGGCTGCTCAACGTCTTCGTCCCGCACGCCACCGCAGGGGTGGCCATCCTCGAGCTGGGCGCCGGCAGCGACTCCGATCTGCTCGCCGTCCTGGCTCGCCTGCTGCCGGCCGACTTCGGCTGGCGGCATGCGCACGGCTCTCCCGGCCACGGCCGGTCGCACGTGCTGCCCGTGTTCGTGCCCCCGTCGGTCACGGTGCCGGTACTGGCCGGGCAGCTGGGCCTCGGCACCTGGCAGTCGATCGCGCTGGTGGACCTCAACGCCGACAACCCGGACCGCCAGGTTCGGCTTTCCCTTATCAGCTAGGCCCTTGGCAGCTATCGGCCGACTGTTTACCAATACATCGCCAGTTAGTAATTTTGCGGTCGTAATCTCCGTACTGGCCATCCGGATTGGCGAGCGAGGAGGCATGCACCGTGCCCGAAGTACGCGATGAAGGCGCCGGCCACCACCGCGGGCTGAGCCGCAGGACCGCACTGCAGGCGGGGCTGATCGCCGCCGCGGGCGTCGGCGCCGGCGGCTGGGCCCCGGTCGCGAACGCAGCGGCCGGCTGGGGTCACCGGCAGCTGCGCCAGCCGGGGTCGCTGCCCTACCCCGGCCTGCCGGCCGGCACCGACACGATCCCGCAGATCAAGCACATCGTCGTGCTGATGATGGAGAACCACTCCTACGACAACCGGCTGGGCGTGCTGCGCCGCCCGGACGCCGACGGGTTCCGCCTCGGCAGCCACGGTCAGCCGTCGGCGGTCAACCCGTACCCCGACGGCGACCTGCAGCACGCGTTCCACCTGCCGACCACCTGTCAGCTCACCGCCCAGCCGAGCCAGAACTGGACCGACAGCCACACCCAGTTCGACGGCGGCCGGAACGACGGGTTCGTGCGGTCCGGCAGCGGCCCGGTGTCGATGGGCTACTGGGACGAATCCGACCAGCCGTTCTACTACTCGCTCGCGCGCCAGTACCCGATCGCGGACCGGTACTTCTGCTCGCTGCTCGGCCAGACCTATCCCAACCGGCGGTACCTGATCTCAGCCACGTCCCTGGGCATGATCAACGACACGCTGCCGGCGCTCAGCGACTACCCGCCGAACGGCACGATCTTCGACAAGCTCGACGCGGCGAGCGTGACCTGGAAGGACTACTACTCGACGCTGCCGACCGTCGAGCTCTACCCGCAGCTGTACCTGAAGAATGCGGGCACGAAGGTCGTCCCGGTGGCCGACTTCTTCGCCGACGCGGCGGCCGGCACGCTGCCCGGCTACTGCCTGGTCGAGCCGAACTACGAGACCCAGTCCGAGGAGAACCCGCAGAACATCGCGCTCGGCGAGCAGTTCGCCGCGCAGGTGATCGACGCGGTCACATCCGGGCCGGGCTGGCCGCAGACGCTGCTGATCTGGACCTACGACGAGCACGGCGGCTACTACGATCACGTCCCGCCGCCGCCTGCACTCGCGCCGGACGACATAGCGCCGCTGCTCACCGACGGCGACCAGGCCTACGGCGGGTTCGCGCAGTACGGCTTCAGGGTGCCCTGCGCGGTGGTCTCGCCGTGGTCGCGACCGCACTACGTGTCACATCAGGTCATGGACCACACCAGCATCTGCGCGCTGGTCGAGGCGAAGTGGAACCTGCCGGCGATGACGATGCGGGACGCGAACGCGCGCAACATGCTGGACATGCTCGACCTGCGCCGGCCGCACTTCGTCGAGCCGCCGCAGCTCGCGCAGCCGCTGGTTGTCACCGACCCGGCCGCGCTCGCGTGCAGCACGTCCGGACCGGGCACGATCCCGCCGCCGGGCTCGGTGACGCCGCCGCGGCACTAGCCGGTCCCGGGCGGCGAAGCCGCGGAGACTTCGCATGAAACGCCCGGTGCTGGACACCTGACGGGGCATGACGACTTCGAGCGTGCAGCCAGATCCATCATCCGGGGCCGGCGGGCAGGACATGAGCCTGCAGAGCGAGGAGGCCAGGGCGACTGTCGAGGAGATCAGGGCCGAGAACGCCGCGCTGACGGAGGCCGAGCAGGTCGCCGAGGCGCAGGCCGAGTTCGTCGTGGAGCAGGCGCAGCAGCTGGCAGAGGCGGTAGCGGAAGTGCTCGAGGAGCTGACGGAAGCCGAGCCCGGATCAGGCCGCGGGTGACCTGATTACCAGGCGTAGGCCTCGGGCGCCGCACCGCCGGGGCCGGGGAAGATCTCGTCGAGCCGGCCGAGCGCCTTCTCGTCGAGCTCGATCTGCGTCCCCGCGAGCGCGCCGTCTAGCTGCTCTAGCGTTCGCGGTCCCGCGATCGGCGCCGTGACCGCCGGCTGGTGCAGCAGCCAGGCGAGCGCGACCCTGGCCGGCGGGTGTCCTAGCTCGGCGCAGAAAGCCTCGTACGACTCGATCTGCTCGCGCCGCGCGGCGAGGCCCTCGGCGGACCGGCCGCCGCTGGTCCGCCCGGTGGACGGCCGGCTGAGCACGCCGCTGAGCAGCCCGCCGTGCAGCGGGCTCCAGGGCAGCACGCCGATGCCGTAGCCCTGGCAGGCGGGCAGCACCTCGAGCTCGACGGTGCGCTCCGCCAGGTTGTACAGCGACTGCTCGGACACCAGGCCGAAGGTGCGGTGCCGGCGCGCCGCCTCCTGCGCCTGGGCGATGTGCCAGCCGGCGAAGTTGGAGGAGCCGGCGTAGACGACCTTGCCCTGCGTGCGCAGCACCGACATCGCCTCCCAGATCTCCTCCCACGGCGTGCTGCGGTCGACGTGATGCATCTGGTAGAGGTCGATGTGGTCGGTCCGAAGCCGGCGCAGCGACGCGTCGCACGCCTGCCGGATGTTCACCGCGGACAGGAACCGGTCGTTCGGCCAGGCGCCCTTGCCGCCGTAGAGCTTCGTCGCCAGCACGATCTTGTCCCGCCGCCCGGGCCCGGCGGCGAACCAATCACCGATGATCGACTCGGTCACGCCCTCGGCCCGTGGCCGGCCGTAGGTGTTCGCCGTGTCGAAGAAGTTCACGCCTTGCTCGAGCGCGTGATCCATGATCTCGTGCGCGTCGGCAGGCTCGGTGTACGAGCCGAAGTTCATCGTGCCGAGGCAGATCCTGCTGACGGATACGCCGCTGCGGCCGAGGTGGGTGTAGTCCATCTCTGCACAATACGATCCGGCCGGGTAGCGGGGCAGCAGCGGGAGCAGACCGGGACGCATGTGCGATGATCGCCCGGGAAGGCCGAGCGAGAGGTGCGACGTGGACGTTTACGAGGCTCTCTACACGACCAGGGCGATGCGCCGGGTCTTGCCCGATCCGATCCCGCAGGACGTGCAGGCGCGCATCCTCGACGCCGCGATCCGCGCACCCAGCGGCGGGAACGCGCAGGGCTGGCGATTCCTGCTCGTCGACGATCCCGGCGTCCGGTCGCAGCTCGGCCCCCTGTACCGGGACGCCATCGGCCGGCTCTGGGAGACCTTCTACCGAGAGAACCTGGAGCAGGCGCGCAGCTCACCCGAGAACCCGGAGAGCGCGTCCCTGCTGAAGGTGCAGGCGTCCGCGCAGTACCTGGCCGATCACTTCGAGGACGTGCCGCTGTTCCTGTTCGCGTTCAGCCGCGGCGACCCGACCGGCGGCTCGATCTTCCCGGCGATCTGGAGCGCGCAGCTCGCCGCCAGGGCCGACGGCGTCGGCAGCGCGCTCACCTCAGTGCTCGGCATCTTCCACGGCGAGGAGGCGCTGCGCATCCTGGGCGTGCCGGCGAACAAGGGCTGGACGATGGCGTGCTGCGTCTCGTTCGGATACCCGCGCGGGCGCTGGGCCGTCGCGCCGCGCAGGCCAGCGCACGAGGTCGCCTACCGCAACCAGTGGGGCAACCCGGTCGGCTTCGAGGTGCCCCGGCCGCTCTGGGGATCGCCCGGCTAGACATCCGCTGGCCTGGTGTGGATGAGCTTCTTGTTCACGAACTCCTCGATGCCGAGCGGGCCGAGCTCCCGGCCCACGCCCGAGCGCTTGGTCCCGCCGAACGGCAGTTCCGCGCCGCCGCCCTCGATCCGGTTGATCCAGACCATGCCGACCTCCAGCCGGTCGGCCACCTCCGCGGCAAGCTCTTCGTCCGTCGTCCACACGGACCCGCCGAGCCCGAATGCGCTGCCGTTGGCAAGCGCGACGGCCTCGGCGGCGTCCTTGACCCGGTACACGACGGCCGCCGGGCCGAACAGCTCCTCACTGTAGGCCCGCATCTGAGGGGTCACCCCGGACAGCACCGTCGCCGCCACGAACGCACCCGGCCGGTCGATGCGGTGCCCGCCGGTGTGCACGGTCGCGCCCTTGCCCACGGCATCGTCGATCTGGCCCATCAGGTTGACGGCGGCCTGCTCGGAGGACAGCGGGCCGAAGGTGACGGCCGGGTCGGTCGGGTCCCCGGCGACCTGGCCCGCCATCAGCCTGACGAACTCCCGCATGAACTCGTCATAGACCGCGTCGGCCACGATCATCCGCTTGGCGGCGTTGCAGGCCTGGCCCGCGTTGGCCATCCGGGCGCCGACTGCCGCCTTGGCGACCGCGCTGATGTCCGGCGCGTCCAGCACGATGAACGGGTCCGAGCCGCCCAGCTCCAGCACGACCTTCTTGAGGTTCTGCCCGGCCGCCGCGGCCACGGCCGATCCCGCGCGCTCGCTGCCGGTCACGGACACACCGCAGATCCGCGGGTCGGCCACCATCGTCGCGACCTGCTCGTTAGAAGCGAACACGTTGATGTAGGCGTCCGCCGGCAGCCCGGCGTCGGTGAAGATCCGCGCCATCGCCAGGGCCGACTCCGGGCACTGCGGCGCGTGCTTGAGCACCACCGTGTTGCCGATCATCAGGTTGGGCGCGGCGAACCTGGCCACCTGGTAATACGGGTAGTTCCACGGCATGATGCCGAGAATCGGGCCGATCGGGGTTTTCCGCACGACCGCGGTACCTGGCGTGTTGGAGTGCAGCGGCTGGTCCTTGAGCAGCTCAGCCGCATTGTCCGCGTAGTACTTGTAGATCGACGCGGTGAACAGCACCTCGCCCTTGGCCTGCCGGGTAGGTTTGCCCATCTCCCTGGTGATGATCGCGGCCAGCTCGTCGGCGCGCTCGGCGTGCAGCTGGCCGACCCTGGCCACGATCTGCGCCCGGTGCGGCAGGTCGGTCGTCTTCCAGGCCGCGTAGCCGCGGGCCGCCCTGGCCAGCAGGTCGCTGATCTCGGCATCGGTGGCGGTCGGGTACTCGCTCTCGATCTTTCCGGTGGCCGGGTTGGTGACCTGGTATTTCATGACGGCTGCCTCCATGGCGCAGGCTCGGCATAGCGGATGTCTGACTTCATTGTCGCCTGCCGCGAAGCGACAATGAATCATGGCTTACTCCGGCCGGGACGCGTATGGCCGGGACCGGGACGAGGTGCTGGACACCGGCCCGGACCGTCCGCCCCGGCGCCCGTGGCTTACGCCGGCGCTGCTCGCGCTCGTCGTCATCGCGGCCGGCGCGGTCGCGCTGTCACAGTCTGGCGGCGGCGGGACCCACCACGGTCACCCGCGACCACCGCAGCCACCGCCGCTGCCGCCCGTCTCGATCCGGCTGATCGGCCACCCGCTGCTCGATGTCCGGTCCGGCTGGGAGGTGTTCGCCCGCGGTCCGGACTCGATGGTCGCGATCGACCTGGCGGCCGGCCGGATCACGACGACCTCGGTACCGGAGCTGGAATCCAACAGCCCGGAGGTCTCCTTCATCGTCGGCGCTCACGAGGCGATCATCCGGTCCTTCGATCAGGTGCCTGGCTACGTCATCCCGGACGGCGCCGAGCCGCGACTGCTCACCGGGGTCCTCGCCCAGTACGAGCCCGGGGTACTCCTGCCCGGACCGCGGCCCGGTCAGACCTGGGTCATGGGCGGGAACGAGCATTCGCCCTCGCTGCTGCTGATCGGCACCGACGGGCGTCCGACCGGCACCGTCGCCCCGCTGCCGCCGGGCGACGCCAATAAGGCGACCGCCATCCCGGACGGACGGGGTAACGCGCTCGTGCTCGACACCAGCAATGCCGCCTTCGACGCGAGCGCTACCCGGTACTGGCGGGTGCGGGCCACCGTGCTCGCCGTCGGGCCGGTGAGCTGGCTCGGGTTCGCCTGCCGCGGCCTGCGCTGCGAGAATGTTGTGGTCAACGCCGCCACCGGCGCGCAGCACGCGCTGCCCCGCGGCGGCCCGGTGGTGCCGGTCTTCGCCTGGCCGACCCTGGGGGCGACCTCACCCGACGGGCGGTACGCGGCCGTGCCGAGTGCCGGCGGCATGAGCCCGGTGCTGCGGCTGGTCAACCTCCGCACCGGCGCTACCGTCCCGGTCAGCGTGCCGCTGGCACCCAGCCCGGAAAACCAGGACATGGCGTGGTCGCCCGACAGCCGGTGGCTGTTCGTCGCCGCCGCGGGCGGGAAGCTGATGGCCGTGAACGCGGCGACCGGCAAGGTGACCGGGCTCGGCGTCCCGCTGCCGGCCGTCAGCCAGGTCGCGGTCCGCGCCGCGGCCGGCCACGGGCCGTGACGCGCACGCGCAGCGCGCCCGGCAGCACCCGCGCGGACAGCTCCCGGCCGGGCGCGATCATCTCGCCGTCCACCTGCCGCGGCAGCGCCGCGGCGGCCCTGATCTCGACGCTGCGGGCCTGGAAGCGCTCCAGCCGCGAGTCGTCGCGGCGGCTCCCCGCCACCGCGCGGTAACCCACGCTGACCCAGTCGGCCAGGCTCGCCGGCGCGAGGATGCCCACGTCCAGGAGGCCGTCGTCGGGGCGCGCGGCCGGCAGGATCGGGAAGCCGCCAGGCAGCAGCCCGGTGTTGCCGACCGCGACGCCACGCGCCCGGCGGACCAGCGGCGCCCTGTCGTCCAGCCGGATGCTGACCTCGGTCAGCGGCGCCCGCAGCTGGCGCAGCGCCGCCGCCGCGTAGGCGGGCCAGCCTGCCAGGCGCTTGTGCCGGTCTCGCGTCGCGCCGACGACCGCGGCGTCGACCCCGAGGCCCGCCATCGCGACGCACACCAGGCCGTCGACGGCGACCAGGTCCAGCCGCCGGTCGGCGCCGCTCAGGCCCGTCTCGAGGGCGGCCGTGAGCCCGCGCGGCAGGCCGAGGGCGCGCGCGGTCAGGTTGGCCGAGCCGGCCGGCACGATCGCGAGCGGCACGGCCGTCCCCGCGAGCACCTGCGCGCAGGCGCGGACCGTGCCGTCGCCCCCGGCCGCGATGACGACCGTCGCGCCCGCCGCCAGCGCGGCCCGCGCCGCGCCCTCGCCACTGTCGGCCGGCGTCGTGAGCAGGGCCGACGCGGCGTACCCGCGCGCCGCGGCCAGGGCGGGGAACGCGGCCAGGAGGCCAGCCAGCCGGCCAGCCCGCGCGCCGTTCACGACCAGGGCCGCCAGACCGTTCTCGGGCACGCCACCATCATGACGGGCGCGGCAAGGGCGACCGTCCATCTGGGCCGGCGGCGTTCGTCGTATCTGTAATCTGATCGAACTGGAGGCAACGATGCACGAGGAGACAGCGAACGCGGCCCTGCCGCCAGTCACCGACCGGGCTACCTGGCAGGCGCAGCTAGACGAGCTGCTCGTCCGGGAGAAGGCCCACACCAGGGAAGGCGACGCGATCGCGGCCGCCCGCCGCCGGCTGCCGATGATCGAGGTCGACGGCTCGGTCCCGGTAACCGGCGCGGCCGGGCCGGTGCCGCTGCGGGAGGTGTTCGAGGGCCGCCGCCAGCTCATCGTCTACTACCACATGTGGCACGACGGCCAGCCGGCCCCTGGCCAGTGCGAGGGCTGCACATTCTTCAACGGGCAGGTCAGCGAGCTGTCCTACCTGCACTCGCGCGATGTCACGTACGCCGTGTTCTGCCAGGGCAGCTGCCCCGAGAGCGCCGCCTACCACGACTTCATGGGCTGGCAGATGCCCTGGTACTCGGCCCGCGATTCGGCCGATGCCCTGCTGGCCGGCCGCTGGTTCGGCATGCAGGTCTGCTACCTGCTCGAGGGTGACCGGGTCTTCGAGACGTACTGGAGCAGCGGCCGCGCCGCCGAGGCGTGGGCGCCCGCCTACGGCCTGCTGGACATCACCGTCTACGGCCGGCAGGAGCTCTGGGAGGACTCGCCGGCCGGCTGGCCGCAGCGCTTCCGCACCGACGGCGACCAGTTCCGCCGCGACGGGCGGCCGACAGCGCAGTGGGAGCGGCTGGCCGCCGGCCGCTCCGACGACCTCGCCGTGCGCGGCTAGCCGCCGAGCACAGCGGCGAGCAGCTCCTGCGCCTCGGCCTGGATCCTGGCCAGGTGGCCGGGGCCGCGGAAGGATTCCGCGTACAGCTTGTATACGTCCTCGGTGCCGGACGGCCTGGCCGCGAACCAGCCCGCGTCGGTCACGACCTTGATGCCGCCGAGCGGCTCTCCGTTGCCGGGGGCGGCAGTCAGCCGGTCCCGCACCCCGTCGCCGGCCAGCGTCGCCGCCGGGAACTGCTCCGGCGACAGCTTGCTCAGCGCCGCCTTCTGCTCCCGGCTGGCCGGGGCGTCGATCCGCGCGTAGGCCGGGTCGCCGAGATCCTGGGTGAGCCGCGCGTACCGCTCGCTCGGGGTGCTGCCGGTCACCGCCGTGATCTCGGCCGCGAGCAGGTCGAGGATGATCCCGTCCTTGTCAGTCGTCCAGACCCGCCCGTCCGTGCGCAGGAACGACGCGCCCGCGCTCTCCTCGCCGCCGAACCCGACACCGCCGTCCAGCAGCCCCGGCACGAACCACTTGAAACCTACCGGGACCTCCATGAGATCGCGGCCGACCCGGTCGGCGACCCGGTCGATGATCGAGGAGCTGACCATCGTCTTGCCGACGGCGGCCGACGCCGGCCAGCTAGTCCGGCTGGAGAACAGGTACTCGATCGCCGCGGCGAGATAGTGATTCGGGTTCATCAGGCCCGCGTCCGGCGTGACGATGCCGTGCCGGTCGGCGTCGGTGTCGTTCCCGGTCGCGATCGCGAACTCGGTCCGGCGCCCGATCAGCGACGCCATCGCGCTCGGCGACGAGCAGTCCATCCGGATCCGACCGTCCCAGTCCAGCGTCATGAACCGGAACGTCGGGTCGACCCGCGGATTCACAACCGTCAGGTCCAGCTTGTAGTGGCTCGCGATCTCGGCCCAGTACGCGACGCTGGCACCGCCCAGCGGGTCAGCCCCGATACGTATCCCCGCAGCCCTGATCGCGTCCATGTCGATCACCGCCGGCAGCTCGCCGGCATAGGCGCCGAGGAAGTCGTAGCCGCCGGTCTGCGCCCTGGCCCTGGCGATGGGCATCCGCCGTACCTCGCGCAGCCCGCCGCGCAGCAGCTCGTTGGCGCGCCGCTGGATCTGGCCGGTGATCTCGGTCCCCGCCGGGCCGCCGTCGGGCGGGTTGTACTTGAACCCGCCGTCCTCGGGCGGGTTGTGCGACGGTGTCACCACGATCCCGTCGGCCTGGCCGCCGCCGGAGCCCGCGTTGTGCACCAGGATCGCGCGCGACAGCGCGGGCGTCGGGGTATAGCCGTCGCGGCTGTCGGCGAGCACCCGCACGTCGTTGGCTGCCAGCACCTCGAGCGCGGTGACGAGCGCGGGCTCCGACAGCGCGTGCGTGTCGCGGCCGATGAACAGCGGTCCGGTGATGCCTGCGGCGGCCCGGTACTCGCAGATCGCCTGCGTGGCGGCCGCGATGTGATCGTCGTTGAACGACAGCCGCAGCGCGCTGCCGCGGTGCCCCGAGGTGCCGAAGGTGACCTGCTGGGCCGGCTCGGCCGGATCGGGGTGCTCGGCGAAGTACGCGGTGACCAGGCCGGCGACGTCGACCAGGTCATCGTCACTGGCAGGCTGTCCGGCGCGCTCATTCATGTGCTGCCTGGCCTCCGGTTCGTGTGGCTAACTCGGGCCCTGTCCGTCAGCGGGAAGGGTTAGGGACGCGTCAGGTCTCTAACCCTTCCCATTGTTCACGCCGGCTAGCCGCGGGCCGCCTTTTCCTGCACCGGCAGCACGTCCGGGAGCTCCAGCGCGGCGGCCGACAGCTCGAAGCCGGCCCGGCGGGCCAGGTCGGCGTACACGGCCGTGCAGTCGGCCCGCACCCCGGCCTCAGCCCGCAGGTACCGCTCGGCGGACGAACCCGGCGCGGCCGGCTGCTCGCGGTAGTCGAAGTAGTACTTCAGCTTGGCCTCGGTGCCCGACGGCCGGATCACGACGCGGTAGTGCTCGCTGCCGAACTCGAGCACGTCGCGGGCGGACTTCTCGCCCTCGGTCAGTGTTCCGGTGACGCCGTCGACCAGGAAGTCCTGCCGTCCGGTGACCGGCTCGCTCCCGATCATCGCCAGCGGCTGCTCTCGCAGCGAGCGCATGACGGCACGGATCGTCTGCGCGCCGTCGGCGCCGAGCAGCACCAGTGACCTGCCGTGCTCGATGTGCACGCCGGTGTCGTCGAACACCTGCATCAGGTAGTCCCACAGTGTCTGGCCGCGGCTGCGCATGAGCGCGTGCAGGTGCGCGATCAGGTACCCGCCCGATGCCGCGTCCTTGTCCCGCAGCTGCGTCGTGGTCAGGTAGCCGTGGCTCTCCTCCGAGGCCAGCACGAGGTCGGGCAGCGCACCGCGTGCCTCGGCGTTGTCCAGCAGCTGGCCGATGAACTTGAAGCCGATCATGAGGTCGTCGGTCAGGTCGATCCCGGCGCCGAGCCCGGCGATGGCGCGCAGCACGCGGCTGGTCGCCACGGTGGTGATCACCGAGCCGGACAGCCGCGGGCCGCCGGGGTCGGCGATCAGGAAGTAGGCGAGGATGGCGCCGATCTGGTTGCCGGTCAGGTGCCGCCATCCGCCCGCGGCGAGCCGGACCTCCACGCCCAGCCGGTCGGCGTCCGGGTCGGTGGACAGCACCAGATCGGCACCCTGGCCGTCGGCAAATTCGATGGCGGGGTCGGTGACGCCGGGGATCTCCGGGTTGGGCGAGCGCAGCGGGACCGCCGCGAACGACCCGTCCGGGTACTGATCGGGCGGCACGAGCAGGCGGAAGCCCGCGCCGGTCACCGTCTCGCCGACGTTCGCCAGGCCGGTGCCGCACAGCGGCGTGTACACGACCGGCGCGGCGTCCCTGACGTCCTGCGGCGAACGGCAGAGCACGGCGGCACGGTCGGTGTACATGCTGATGTACCTGCGGTGCACGCCGGGGTCGATCTCCGCGGCCGCGCCCAGGTGCCCGGCCACCAGTTCCTCGATCCGCGGGTCGAGCACGACCTGCTCGACGGTGGCGGAGAGGTTGGCGTCGTCGGGCGGGCAGTACTGACCGCCGGTCGGCGTGTACACCTTCAGGCCGTTGTCGTCGGGGTGGTTGTGCGACGCGGAGACGTTCAGGCCGCCCGCGGCGCGCAGGTCCCTGATCGCGAACGACAGCTCCGGCGTCGGCATGTACGCGCTGTCGTCACCCGGCGCGGTCATGCACGTCTCGACCCCGTACACCGCGTAGAGCTGGCAGGCCAGCTGGGCAAGGCTGCGCGAGCTGGTGCGCAACAGCGACCAGCCCGGGCCCATGAACGTGTGCAGCCGGTTGATGTCGGTGAAGACCCTGGTGTCGTTGGCCACGACGACGAGCAGGTCGTCCGACTCGGCGGTCTTGCGCAGGAACTCGCAGTGCCCGGCCACGGTCAGCGCCAGAGTCCGCGGGTTGATCCGGTTGGGCCCGATGCCGACGCGACCGCGGCGGCCGCCCGTGCCGAACGGGATGTCGCAGCGGAATGAGTCCACGACCAGGCCGACCGGGGCCAGCTCCGCGAACCTGGCCAGCTCGGCCTCGTCTACGAACGGCTGCGAGCTGTCGAGCCAGCCGCGCAGCGTCTCCGCCGCCTCGGCGCCGCCGTTGCGCTGGCCAGCTATCTCGGCTAGCCGTCTGGTGAGCCCTGGATCGGTCATCGTCCTCTCTCTTCCGGGCAACCACCCTATGCGCGGGGCCGCCCGTCCGCTGGGACGCCCCCGGTTACCCGCGCGAGTCCCGCGGAAACGCGACATAGAACGAGCTAGTAGGCCTACCATGCGTGACAGGTTCATACCGCCAGCGCGACCCCCCTCCCCTGCTGGCAGCGCTAACTCTCGCTCGCAGTACCCGGAGGAACTCGTGACTGCTATTCCGGATGCCGGCTTCCGGCCCGCGCGGACCGCCAGGGGGCCTGCAGTGCTCGGCGGCGATCTGCTGGTGCCGCTCGCGGACGGCCGGACAGTTACCTACGCCAACCTCGACTACGCCGCGACCGCCCCGTGCATGGCCGTCGTCGCCGAGACGGTCAGCGAGCTGCTGCCGTGGTATTCCAGCGTGCACCGGGGCGCGGGGGCCGCGTCCCGGCGATGTACCCGGGAGTACGAGCAGGCACGCGAGACCATCGCTGACTTCCTCGACGCCCGCGCCGACGATCATGTGATCTTCACGCGGAACACCACGGACGCGCTCAATCTCCTGGCCAGGGCACTGCCCGAGGGCACGACCGTGATCGGCTGGGACGGCGAGCACCACGCCAACCTGCTGCCCTGGCGCGCCACCGTGCTGCTGCCGGTGCCCGCGGATCCCGGCCAGGCGGCTGCTCAGCTGGATGAGGCGCTGGCCCGCGTGCCGGGCCAGGCGCTCGTGACGGTGACCGGGGCGTCGAACGTGACCGGCGAGATCTGGCCGATCGCGGAACTGGCCGGGGTCGCGCACGCCCGCGGCGCCCGGATAGCCGTGGATGCCGCCCAGCTGGCACCGCACCGGCCAGTGTCGCTGGCCGGCCCCGGAATCGACTACCTGGCGCTGTCCGGGCACAAGGCGTACGCGCCGTTCGGGGCCGGGGTGCTGGCGGGCAGGGGTGACTGGCTGGACGCGGCGCCGCCCTACCTGGCCGGCGGCGGGGCCACAGCCTGGGTGGGCGGTCCGTCCGACGTGCGCTGGCACGCGGGCCCGGCCCGGCACGAGGCGGGGACACCGAATCTGATCGGCGCGGTGGCGCTCGCCGCCGCGTGCGGGCAGCTGGCGGCCGCCGACCGAGGTGCGCTGGAGGCGGCGGAGAACGAGCTCGTGGCGCGGCTGCGGGCCGGGCTGGCGGACCTGCCCCTCGTCCAGGAGCTGCGGATGTTCGGCCCAGACCACCACCGCGTCGGAATCGTCACGTTCGCCGTGGCCGGGCACGAGGCAGCCGCGGTGGCCGCGCACCTGGCCGCCCGGCACGGCATCGGCGTGCGCGACGGGCAGTTCTGCGCGCACCCGCTGGCGCGGCGGCTGCTGGCGCAGGCCGGGGAGCGCGCCGGCCAGCCGCTAGGTGACTTTGCCGTGCGGGCGAGCATCGGCATCGGCTCGCGGGCGGAACACGTCGACAGGCTGATCGCCGGCGTGACCGAGCTGGTCACGCCGGGTTATTAGGGTGGCGAGGGAACCAGACCCCTCGCCACCAGGACGCCGATGACCGATACCCGGCCCGCCGGCCCGCCGGGCTGTGACCTCGCGGCGCCAGCACAGCCTGGCCCGCAGGCGCAGGCCAGGCATGCCCCGGCGGTGCTCGCGAACCGGCTGCAGCTGGCCGGCACCTGGGGCGAGCCGTGCCTCGGCTACCTGCTGCTGTTCCGGCCGTCTGCCCAGGTCACCGCCGAGCTGGCCGCGCTGCAGGAGCAGGTCCTGGCGCTCGAACCCGATCTGCTGCGCCAGCCAGGGTCGGCCATGCACAGCACCGTCGCCTTCCTCGTCCCGGTCTACCGGCCGGTCGACCAGGACAAGGACGAGATCTGGCGGCTGCGCGGCGAGCGGTGGCTGAGAGTCATCGGTGCGCACACCGCCGGGATCCGCGGCCCGCTCCGCCTCTCGTTCCGGCGGCTCATCGCCACCGACGCCGCGGTCATCGCGGTAGCCGACGCGCCGAACCCGGTCACGAGCCTGCGCGATGCGCTGACTGCCGGGCTGGAGCTGCCCTGGCCGCTGGCCAAGGGACCGCTCGTGCATGTCAGCCTGTTCCGCTATCGCCGGCCGCTGCGCGACCCGGCCGGGCTGCTCGGCATGCTGGCAGAGCTGGACTTCGCGATCGAGGCCGAGATCGGCGAACTGCTCGTGGTGCGCGAGACGACGTTCCCTTCACTCGACTATGAGGTTCTGCACCGGCTGCCGATCGGGAGGCCTGCGTGGCGAGCGAGCTGATCACGTCCGCGGACAAGGTGTACTTCGCCGAGCGCGGCGAGACCAAGGGTGACCTCGCCGCGCACTACGAGCGCGTCGCGGGGCCGCTCATGCGCACGATGGGCGGCCGCCCGGTCCTGCTGCAGCGGTTTCCCGAGGGCGCGGGCGGGCCGTCGTTCTTCCAGAAGCGGGTGCCGAAGAACAGGCCCGGCTGGCTGCAGACGACCGTCGTGTCCACGCCGAACGGCACCACCTCCGAGGCGCTGGTCGCGGCCGACCTGGATCATGTGCTGTGGGCGGTGAACCTCGGCTGCCTCGGCTTCCACGTCTGGCCGTACCTGGCTGCCGACCCCGGCCACACCGACGAGCTGCGGATAGACCTGGACCCCACGCCGGGCACGGACTTCGGTCACATTCGCGCGGCGGCCAGCGAGCTGCGGCGGCTGCTCGCCGAGTCAGGTGTCACGGGCTATCCGAAGACCACCGGCAACCGCGGCCTGCACGTCTACATCCGGCTTGCGCCGCGCTGGGACTCCTACCAGGTCCGCAGCGCCGCGGTCGCGATCGCGAGGGAACTGGAACGGCGGCGGCCGGAGCTGATCACCGCCGCGTGGTGGAAAGAGGAGCGCGGGCAGCGCATCTTCGTCGACTTCAACCAGAACGCCCCGCACAAGACGGTATTCGGCGCCTGGTCGGTCCGGGCCAGGCCGGGCGCGCAGGTGTCGGCGCCCCTGGCCTGGGACGAGATCGGGCAGATCCACCCCGACCAGCTCACGCTCGCTACGCTGCCGGGCCGGCTCGACGCCGTCGGCGACCCATGGCAGGGGATGAACGACGACCCGCAGTCACTCGAGCCGTTCCTGCGGATGCAGGCCCGCGACCTGGAGCAGGGCATCCCGGATGCGCCCTGGCCGCCGGTGTACCCCAAGCAGCCGGGCGAGCCGCCCAGGGTTGCACCGAGCCGCGCGAAGAAGCTGTAGGCCGGGCTCACGCCAGGGCCGCGTAGGCGCCGGCCCGGATGTCGGCGTGCACCGCGGGCAGGGCGGACGACTCGAACACGCGCGGGGTCAGCGTGATGACGATCAGGTCCCTGGCCGGGTCCACGAGCCAGGAGCAGCCGAGCCCGCCGTCCCAGCCGAACGAGCCGTCGTCGTGCACCGCCTGGCAGAACGACCACGACTGGCCGGCGAAGAAGTCGGCGCCGAGGCCGCCGCGGGCCTTCTGCGCGGGCGTGAGCTGGTCGGTCCGCATGGCCACGGCGGCGCCGGCGGGCAGGACGCCGTCGCCGTCGTGCAGCAGCATCCGGCCGAAGGCCAGCAGGTCGTCCGCCGTCGAGAGCAGGCCGGCGGCGCCGTCCCCGAACGCGGGCGGCCTGCTCCACCGGCCGTCCGGCGTGTCCCACACGACGAGTCCGTCCCGGCCGGGCCAGTACGAGGGCACCAGCCGGCGCGTGTCCGCGGTCCAGAACGACGTGCTCGCCATGCCCAGCGGCTCGAAGATCCGGGTGCGCAGCACGTCGCCGAACGGCTGGCCGGCGGCGCGGGCGAGCAGTACGCCGAGCACCGAGGCGCCGGTGTTGTACAGCCACCGCTCGCCCGGCTGCGTCATCAGCGGCAGCGAGCCGAGCCCGGCGATCCACGTGTCGGGCTCGGGCTGCACCGCGGGGTCCGGCGGGCCGAGCGTGGCCAGGCTCAGCTCATCGACCGCGGTCATGATCGGCCAGGGCTCCGCCGCCATGAACATGTCCAGGCACGCGCCGAAGCCGAACGTGAAGGTCAGCAGATCGCGGGGCGTGACCGGCCGGCTCGCCGGCACCGTGTCGTCCAGCGGCCCGTCCATCCGGCGCAGTACCGAGCGGTTCGCCAGCTCGGGCAGCAGCATGTCGACGGGCTCGTCCAGCCCGACGAGTCCCTCATCCGCGAGCGCAAGCGTCGCGGCGCCGGTGACCGGCTTGGTCGTCGACGCGATGCGGAACAAGGAGTCTCTTGCCATCGGCGGCCCGCCGAACGACATCTGCCCCAGCGCTTCCACGTGCACCTGGTCGCCGCTGGCTGCGAGCGCGACCAGGCCTGGCACCCCGTCGTCGCCGATATGCCGCTCCGCGGCCGCGCGCAGCCGGTCCAGTCCGCTGCCGGTGAGTTTGTCCGCCACAGCGCGTAGTCTGCCGTAAACCGACGAGCGAATCAGGTGCTTCATGACCGTGCAGGCCGCCGCCGGGCTCACGGCCGCGCAGGCCCGCACGGTCGGCGCGATCCGGGCCGAGCTCGCCCGGTGCGCGCGATATGACGACGAGTCGATCGTGCACGAGCGGTGGATCAGGCAGCGCTATGAGTGCGGGTGCTATGCGAGCTACTCGCCCGCCCGCACGGCGGTGGTGCGGACAGCCTGGCACGAGGCAGGCCACGCGGTCGCCGCCCTCACGATCGGCGCGCGGTTCAGCTCGGCCAGCATCCATCACGGGCACCAGAGCGAGGGCCGGGTGCACAACATCACCAGCGGCCTGCCGCAGTCGTTCGTGGTGGACGCCGCCGGCCAGATCGGCGAGCGGCTGATGACCTGGGCCATGCTGACGGGCGACGCCGAGCTGGCGGCCTGGCTGCCTACGTGGCGCCGCGACGGCGGCGACGCGCAGCGGTTCCGCCGCGCGATCCGGGCCAGGTTCGGCGCGGACGAGGCCGCGGCCTGGCGCTACTGCGAGGACGTTCTGACCCCGGAGCGGCCGCGCATCCGCGAGCTGGCCAGGGCCCTGCTCGTGCATCCGCGCCATCTCCCCTACCACGTCGCGGCGGCGCTTTCCGTCTGACCGGGCCCGCAGGGCAGCAGAGGGCAGAATGCTGCCCCTCTTCGGGCCCCGATGGCGCGCCTGCTGCCCCATGGCCGGCCGGTACGGGGCAGTGATCTGCCCATTGCTGCCCTTTACCGCGGTGCTGTCCTAGGCTCGGCTTGATGACGGCAACGATGCAAGCCGCGACGTCCGCCAGCCGGGACGTCGCGCAGCGGCTCATGGACGACGGCTACGTGATCGTCACGGGCATGATGTCCGATGACGACCTGCGGGCTGCGCGCGCGGACCTGGACCGGGTGCTCCGGGCCACGCCGACCGGGCGCAACTCTTTCGAGGGCTACTCGACGCAGCGAATCTACGCGCTTTTCGCCAAGACCCGGGTGTTCGACCGGGTCGCGACCGACCCGCTGCTGCTCGCCGTGCTCGATGATGTGCTCGGCCACTACCAGCTCAGCGCCCCGGTCGGCATCCGCATCGGGCCGGGTGAGGAGGCGCAGATCCTGCACCGCGACGACTCGGTCTACCCGGTGCCCGAGCCGCATCCGCCGCTGGTGGTCAACACCATGTGGCCGCTCGACGAGTTCACCGCCGAGAACGGTGCCACCAGGTTCATCCCCGGCAGCCATGCGTGGGAGCCGGGCCGCCGTCCGGTCCCCGGCGACCCGGTCGTCCAGGCAGTCATGTCGCCCGGCTCGGCGATGTTCTACCTCGGCAGCCTCTGGCACGGCGGCGGCGCGAACCAGACCTCGCGGCCCAGGCTGGGCGTCATCCTGGAGTACGCGGCCGGATGGCTGCGCCAGCAGGAGAACAACCTGCTCGCGGTGCCCCGCAGCGTGGTCAGGGACCTGCCGGAGCGGCTGCAGGAACTGCTCGGCTACAACATCTACCCGCCGTTCGTCGGCTATGTGGACGGGGCGCATCCGCGCAAGGCGCTGGCGCGCGACGACTGACCGGCGGCCGCGGCAGCTGCGTCGTCAGGGCAGCAGCTGGGCGATGAGGAGCGCCGTCAGCCACTTCTGGTAGCGCTCGCCGCTCCAGCCCCGGTCGAGCACCAGCAAGCCGTATACCTCGGGCGAGGCGAGCGCGTGAATGATGTCGGCGGCGTCACGCTCGCGGAGCCCGGCCCGCAGCGCGCCGGCCCGGGCGATCGTGCGCGCGATCCGCTGCTGGCCATCCTGACGCCGCCGGGCCACGTCGGCGAGCTGTGCAGCGGCGTCCTCGTCGGATCTGGCCGCGTCCGCCAGGATGCGGTGCACGGGCGCGGTGCGGGCCATCAGATCGCGCAGCAGCGCGGCGAAGCCCGCCAGCTGGTTCCTCGGGTCTGGGTCGGCGAGCAGCGCGCCCACCCGCGGGCGGTCCAGCATCGCCACGGAATCGTCGTCACCCGCGATCGAGACGTCGAGCACGGCCCTGAGGATCCCGAGTTTCGAGGAGAACAGCCGGTACACGGTCGCCTGGGGGGTATCCGAGTGGTCGCTGATCGCCTCGATCGTCGTCGCCGCGTACCCGCGCTCGAGGAACAGGGACCTGGCCGCCTCGACGACGGCCGCGCGCGTGCGGCGCGTGCGCGCCTGCCTGGCGGCTCCCTCGCGGCGGAGGCCGGCGTTGACATCGTCGCTCATGGATGTGATAGTACCACTATCGAAACGAGAGCGATACTCTCGAATTGAGAGTCCGACTACAAGAGCGGGCCCCGATGACAGGAGTGATCATGACTGGCTCTGCCACCCAGGGAATCAAGACCGTCCTGCACCCCGTCTCCGACCTGGAGAAGGCCAAGGCGGTGTACACCGCGCTACTCGGCCTCGAGCCGCAGCACGACGCGCCCTACTACGTCGGCTACGACGCAGCGGGCCAGCACATCGGCCTGGTGCCGGGCGGCGGCGCACAGGGCATGACCGCCCCGGTCGCCTACTGGCACGTGCCCGACATCGAGGCGAGGCTGGCCGAGGTCGCCGCCGCCGGCGCCACCGTGGCGGAAGCACCGCACGACGTCGGCGCCGGCCGCCTGGTCGCCACGTTCACCGACCCCGACGGCAACGTACTCGGCCTGATCCAGGACCACTGACCGCCACTTCCGGGCAGCTTCCCGAAAGGACCCGCCATGACCACCATCGACTCGGTCACCCTGCAGGTGGCCGACCCCGCAGCCGCCACCGCCTTCTACGCCGCCGCCTTCGGCATCGGCCCGGAGCTCGGCCTGGCCGGCGCGACGGCGCCCGCCACCGGATTTCGCGGCTTCACGATGTCGCTCGTCGTGTCCCAGCCGGCCACCGTCGACGCGCTCGTTGGCGGCGCCCTCGACGCAGGCGCCACGGCCCTGAAGCCCGCGAAGAAGGGCTTCTGGGGCTACGGCGGCGTCGTGCAGGCACCAGACGGCACGATCTGGAAGGTCGCGACGTCGGCGAAGACGGACAGCGGGCCCGCCACCCGGCAGATCGACCAGATCGTGCTGCTGCTTGGCGCCTCGGACGTGGCCGCGAGCAAGCAGTTCTACGTCGGCCGCGGCATGGCCGTGGCGAAGAGCTTCGGCCGCAAGTATGTCGAGTTCGCGTCGTCGTCGTCGCCCGTCAATCTCGGGCTCTACGGGCGCCGGGCACTCGCCAGGGACGCGGGCGTCGCGCCGGAGGGCACCGGATCCCACCGGATCGTCATCGGCAGCGATGCGGGCACGTTCACCGATCCGGACGGGTTCGCGTGGCAGGCCGCCCGAGCCTGATCCGGATGGTAAGAGTGAGCGCAGGCGACCGCGGCAGCCGTGATCGGGCCGGAGACATAGTCACCGGCTCGCGAACGGGGCCGCGGTCGCATGCGCTACGCCAGTTCCGCCTCCAGCCCGGCGCGATGCGCCGGATCTGCGATGGCCAGCATCCGCCGCTGCCGCTCGCGGACGGGCTGACCGCGCAGGTCCGCGACACCGTGCTCGGTCACGACGACGCCGGCGTCGCTGCGCGCGATGCTGGCGGGACCGGCCAGCGACCGCAGCGCCGCGGACGGCATGCTCCCGGTCCCGAGTTCCGGCGTGGCGCCGTCGGGCACCAGTCCCGCGACCAGCTCGCCGATCGCGACCTCGGCCGGGCCGGCCGGGCGGGCGGCGTCGTACTCGGCTGGCGGCCTGGACGTGCGCACGACGACGTCGAGGCGCTCGCGCGGCAGCGCCGGCGCGCACCCGACATCCGGGACCTGATCGTTTACCTCGGCGACGACGCGCGCGGACCTGGCCACCGCGGCGACGTGGTCCGCGCACAGGCCGAGCCCGTGGCTGCCATCCGGCCGGGCCGGCGGCAGCGCGAGCAGCACGACGTCGGCGCGCAGCGGGCCCGCTGACAGCAGCGACGGCAGGGCCGAGTAGTGACACGGGACGATGTCCAGGACGCCCGCGCGCAGCAGCGCCTGGTTCGGCCCGGCCCCCGAGTAGGACAGGAACCGCAGCTCGTCACCGTGCTCGGGCCGCACCGTATCGGTGCACGGGATGCCCAGGAAGCACCGGATGCCCGGCACGCTGGCGCGCTGGGCCATCAGCGCCTCGGTCAGCGACTGCGGCTCCCCGCAGGCCTGGCCCCACGCCACCAGGTCGCCCGGCCGCAGGTAACGGGAGAACTCGAGCTGCGCCGGGCTGCCGATTTCCATGGTCACGTGCGCAACCTACCGTCAGGCCCGATGGGACCTCACGTCAGCGCAGGCCGTGCCACCGGCCGTGGCCGCGCACCTCGGCCCGCAGCCGCTCGGCGTAGGCCTCCCGCCTCTCATGCTCCCCGGCCTGCGACCCGTCCGGCGGCCCGTCCTGCGGCCCGGCTGGGCCGGCCGGGCCGGGCGCCTGCGCCGCGGACACCCCCGCGGCACTGCCTGCCTGGCGGGCCTCGTCCCTGATCGAGCGGGCCCAGAAGTACAGGCCGAACGCCGCGAACAGCGGCCACTCGACGGTGTATGCCCAGCTCAGCTCGTTACCGGACTCGGCACGGCGCAGCTGCCAGTCGCCCAGCCACAGCATCCCCGCGGTCGCGAGCACCGCGAACGCGTGCCAGCACAGCCACCTCGGCCGCAGCAGGAACGCCCAGCGCCGCCCGGCCACGGTCGTCACCAATGGCCGCGCGGCAGCAGCGCGGTCACCGCCACCACCGCGAAGAGCAGGGTCAGGTACGCGATCGAGAGGTGGAACAGGCGCATGGGAGCCGGTGACCGGCTGTCTCCCGCGGCCGCGATGCTGGCGCGCAGCCGGTGCGCCTCGACCAGGAACCAGCCACCGAGCCCGGCGGCGCACAGCGCGTACGGCCACCCGGCGTACGGGGCCAGCAGCAGCGTCGCGGCCACCATCGCGTAGGAGTACAGCAGGATCTTGCGCGCAACGGTGCCCGCGGACGCAACCACCGGCAGCATCGGCACGTTCGCAGCCGCGTAGTCCTCGCGGAACTTCATCGCCAGCGCCCAGAAGTGCGGCGGCGTCCAGAGGAAGATGACCGCGAACAGCACGACCGCCGGCCAGCTGACCGTGCCCGTCACTGCGGCCCAGCCGACGAGCACGGGGAAGCAGCCGGCCGCTCCCCCGATCACGATGTTCGCCGCCGTCCGGCGCTTGAGCAGCAGCGTGTAAACGAAGACATAGAACAAGATGGCCCCGTCGGCAAGCGCGGCAGACAGCCAGTTGGCGAGCAGGCCGAGCAGCAGCGTCGAGGCGATCCCGAGTGCGATGCCAGACGCCAGCGCCTCGCCCGGCCTGATCGTGGCGGGGCCGCGCGCGACCAGGGGGCGGCGCGAGGTCCGCTTCATCACGGCGTCGATGTCGCGGTCGATGTAGCAGTTCAGCGTGTTCGCGCTGCCGGCCGCCAGCGCGCCCCCGATCAGCGTCACGAGGATCAGCCCGAGACCCGGCAGGCCGCGCCTGGCCAGCAGCATCGTGGGCAGCGTGGTCACCAGCAGCAGCTCGATGATGCGCGGCTTGGTGAGCTGGAACAGCGACCTGATCACGACCAGCGCGGACCGCCGGCCGGCCGGCCGTGTCCCGGCAGCACCGGGCGCGGGCAGGCCGTCCTGCGCGGTGAGAGCGCTGATCAGTTCGGTCACTCCGCGTCCCCGGCGTTCTCCGCGTCGCCGTCAGCTGCATCCGCCGGGCCGGCCTCCGCAGCCGGCGTGGTGTCGACCGGCTCGGCGTCCGTCGAGGCGACCAGGTGCGCCCCGTGCGGCTCCAGGTGCGTCTCCGCTATGCCGCCGCCAGCCGCGACCGTGAGGCCGCCCGCGACCGCCGCCGACTCCGCAGCCGTCGCGCCCGGCGGTGCAGACGTGCGGGCCGGCAGCGTCAGCGCACGCGCCGGAATCCGCCGGTGCGGCCTGCTGAACAGCAGGTACAGGATTCCCATGATGACGATAAACAGCAGCATCGGGAATGCGAACGTCAGGTTGTATCCGTGCGGGGTGTTGTCGGGATTGACCACCGCCAGGATCAGTGTGTGCACTGCCGCCTCCTGCCAGGAACCGCTGTGTGGGTCATCTGCTACCGGGCCGGGCCGACCAGGCATTCTTGCGCGGGGTGAGCAGCCGGTCCAGGCCTGCCGACAGATCCGCGGACTCCTCATCGCTCAGCCAGCGCATCAGCAGCGCCACCGCCACGATAATGAGTGGCGGCAGCATCCCCATCCAGAGCACGGCCCCGGATAGCTGCTGATCGTCGAGCACCGTCATCACCCGGTGCCACTGGTTTGCGTAGCCGGGGTACAGCACACCGGAGCCGAACACCAGCACCATGCCCCAGATCGTGGTGACGCCGACGCTCGCCACCACCAGCGCGAGCCGCCGCAGCGGCGGCGCGGCCGGCGACAGCGGCCGCGATCCGACGAGCTGCAGCCAGAAGACAAGCCCGGCCGCCAGGCACGTCGCGTGGAAGCCGAGCGCGACCGCGGCGCTGGCGCGGGCCGCATCGGCCAGCGCCGGCAGCTGCCAGGCAAGCCAGACCACGTTCGCCAGCGTGATCGCCGCGACCGGATGGCGCAGCAGCTCCGCCGCGTTCACCTGCCGCCGCACGCCTGGAACGTCGGCTCGCGCCTGCTGCCGGGCGTTGTCCGCGCGGCCGTCACGCGCAACCGGTCCGAGTGCCAGCCGCAGCGGCTGCCAGGGCGCGCCCAGGATCATCAGCCCCGGCGCCGCGACACCGATCGCCATGAACTGCAGCGCGCGGATCCACAGGTACCGGTCTGCCCAGTAGCCGACCGGTGAGACGAGGACGAGCAGCGCGAGCAGCAGGCCGACCTGGAACAGCAGCGCCTCGCGCCTGCGCTCGTTCCAGCCGCTGCCTGCCTCGGTCCGGCCAGCCGCGAGCCTGGCGAGCCCTCGCAGGTGCGCGGCGGCCACGATCGCGTAGCTCCCGAGCGCCGGCCAGCTCACCGACCAGTCCGTGAACCCAGCGGCCACCTGTTCATTCTCCTCGTCGGCCTAGTGGACCAGGTAGAACAGGATCCAGGCTACGACCGCCACGACGGCCAGGTAATTCCAGATAGCGGTGAACGCGCTGAGCGCGGCCTGGAACCGCTGGACGGCGAATGCCTCCGCGTAGGTGGGCGGCTGTTCGACGAACGCGATCTCGGGGATGTGCCGGCAGCGCATAATGAGCGTCTCCAGCCAGACCAGGACGCAGAATGCCACCGCCACATAGACCGGGCAGTACCCGGTGAACACGCTGGCGAAGCCGGACGAGCCCGGCCAGAAGGACAGGCTGGTCAGCTGGTAGATCTGCAGCGATATCGCGACGAGGCCGAGGACGAGGGCCACCGCCGCGCCCTGCAGCCAGATGCCCTTGTGACCCGCCTTGATCCGCTGCAGCACGAGCGTCTGGGCGACCGCGCTGACGACGATCAGCAGCATGATCA
>Ga0335078_10003287_pt1 | contig 24117 bp, 25 predicted proteins | sample Lox_Sample_32_FD_206711 | JGI IMG/M metagenome (GOLD analysis project Ga0335078, IMG submission 206711) | Soil microbial communities from Loxahatchee National Wildlife Refuge, Florida, United States - Lox_Sample_3.2 | ecosystem: Environmental > Terrestrial > Soil > Wetlands | place: USA... | reverse complement strand
CCGGGCCGTCCCCCAGGTCGTCGAGGTTCGCAACGGCATAGCCCTCGCCGACGGTCACGCCTGGGTGCTCCGTTGACGCCTCCATGTGGTCTCCTCTCTGGCTGGTTTGGTCGACCATCGTCCCACGGTGAGAGCTTTCCGAGGGGTTGCCGGCGTCGCACCCCTCATCATCATCCCTCTAATGCTCGGCCACGCGGCCGCCCTGCGGCGACAGCGGCCTGCCCTCGCCGGCCCAGCGCACGAGCCCGCCGGCCATCGAGTAGGCCTCGTAGCCCGCCGCGCGGAAGGCCTGCGCGGCCATGTCCGAGCGGGCGCCCACGCGGCAGTAGAACACCACCGGCCTGTCGCGCTCCACGGTGGCCGCCTGCGAGCTGAGCGCCTGCAGCTCGATGTGGCGGCTGCCGGCGACGTGCCCGGCCTCGCGCTCATACGGCTCGCGCACATCGATCACCTGCGGCGGCGCGTCCTGCGCCATCCATGCGGCGACGCGCTCGGGCTCCAGCTCGATCGAGGACTGCTCGGGTTGCGCGCTCATCGCGGTGAGCGTAGCTAGGATCAGCGGACATGCAGGCTGTCAGCGACGTCTACACGATCCCCCAGGAGCATCTCGACTTCTGCGCCACCATCGGGCAGATCGCGCGCGAGCGGATCGCGCCGCGCTCCGCCGAGATCGACGAGGCCGCGGAGTACCCGTGGGACGTGCGCAAGCTGCTCGCCGAGCAGGACGTGCTGGGCCTGCCGTTCGCAACCGAGCACGGAGGCACGGGCACGGGCACGCTGATGCTGAACATGGCCGTCGAGGAGATCGCCAAGGTGGACGCCTCGTGCGCGCTGATCCTGATGGTGCAGGAGCTCGGCACGCTGCCGATCCAGCTGTTCGGCTCCGAGGAGCTGAAGGAGCGCTTCCTGCCCAGGTGCGCCAGCGGCGAGTGGTCGCCCGCGTTCGCGCTGTCGGAGCCCGAGGCCGGCTCGGACCCGGCGGGCATGAAGACCACCGCCGTCAGGGACGGCGAGGAGTGGGTCATCAACGGCACCAAGAACTGGATCTCCAACCTCGGCATCGCCGACTTCTACGTCGTGTTCGCCGTCTCCGACCGCGACAGCCGCCGCATGACCGCGTTCGTGGTCGAGTCCGACCGCCCCGGCTTCAGCGTCGGCAAGCTCGAGCACAAGCTCGGCATCCGCGCCTCGCCCACCGGCCAGCCGATCTTCGAGGAGGTGCGCGTGCCGCACGAGAACGTCATCGGCGAGGTCGGCAAGGGCCTGTCGGTGGCGCTCGCCACGCTCGAGAAAACACGTCTCGGCGCGGCCGCGCAGGCGGTGGGCATCGCCCAGGGCGCCACCGACTACGCCGTCGCCTACGCGCGCGAGCGCCGCCAGTTCGGGCAGGCCATCAACGAGTTCCAGGGAGTCTCCTTCAAGCTCGCGGACATGGAAACGCGGACGGCCGCCGCGCGCGAGCTGCTTTACAAGGCCTGCGCGATGGCCGATCAGGGCCATCCGCTGCGCGCCAAGTACTCCTCCATGGCCAAGGTCTTCTGCTCGGACACCGCCATGGCCGTGACCGTCGACGCGGTGCAGGTGCTGGGCGGGTACGGTTATGTCAAGGAGTACCCCGTGGAGCGCATGATGCGAGACGCGAAGATCACCCAGATCTACGAGGGCACCAACGAGATCCAGCGTCTCGTGATCGCCCGCACCCTCAAATAAGCCCGCGAGGATCACCCGGCGATGCCCGCGTCCAAGCCTCCCGGAGCCCCAAGTTTCCTTCGCCGCACGGGCGTCGCTGCGCTGATCGCCATGTCTGTCGGGCTGGTCGTGCTCGTCGTCGGGCAGGGCTTCAGCTCGATCGGCGCCGTGCGCGCGCTCGAGGACGTGGCGCTGGGCGTGATCGTCGCGGCCGCGCTGATGGGCAGCGTCGCGTTCGTGGCCGTGCACATGGCCGGCTGGCGCGATCCAGAGTCCGAGCTGGAGTTCGATGAGATCGTGCGCCACGCGGAGGAGCTCGCGCGCGAAGGGCTGGCGGTGGCGCCCGACGAAGGCGAGTTCCTGGAGCTCGACCCGCTCAACGACCGCGACTTCGAAGAGCTCGTGCGAGATGCGCTCGACGACCTGCCCGACCTGCTGCAGAACGCGCTCGAGCACGTCGCCGTGGTGATCTCCGACGGCGGGCGGCGCCGCGGCGCCTACGGGCTGTACGAAGGCGACGGCGCCAGCCGCGACAACGCGCACGACCGCATCGTCATCTTCCGCGACACGCTGCGGCGCGACTTCGGCCACGACGCCGAGGAGCTGCGCGACCAGGTCACGCGCACCGTGCGCCACGAGCTCGCCCACCACGTCGGCTTCGACGAGCTCGGTGTCAGTCGTTTGGACCTTTAGGTGGCTGGTATTCTCAAGCGGGGATGACTGTGTCGACGGAGCGACCGGTTGCAGACGCGCACGAGGGCGGGACGATCGAGAGGGACGCAGGCGGGAGGGTCCCCGACTTCTTCATCGTGGGCCACGCCAAGAGCGGCACCACCGCGCTGCACAGGATGCTCGGCGCGCACCCCCAGATCCACATGCCCGCCAAGGAGCCGCGCTTCTTCGCCATCAAGGACATCGACCTCGAGGGCGGGCGGCTCAAGGACCAGCCCGGCCGGCGCCCGTGCACGCTCGAGGGCTACCTGCGGCTGTTCGCCGGCGCAGCCCCCGGCCAGCTGATCGGCGAGGCCACCCCCGCGTACCTGCGCTCCCCTCTGGCAGCCGAGCGCATCGCGCGCGTGTGCCCGCAGGCGCGCATCGTCGCCATCCTGCGCGAGCCCGTCAGCTTCCTGCGCTCGTTCCACCTGCAGTCCGTGCGCGGCTACAACGAGAGCCAGCAGGACTTCCGCAAGGCGATCGAGCTGGTCGAGCGCCGCCGCCAGGGCCAGCGCATCCCGCGCCGCTGCGCCACCCCCGCCGACCTGCTCTACACCGACCACGTGCGCTACGTCGAGCAGCTTCGCCGCTTCCACGAGCGCTTCCCGCGCGAGCAGGTGCTGGTGCTGATCTACGACGACTTCCGCGCCGACAACGACGCCGCCGTGCGCCAGGTGCTGCGCTTCCTGCGCCTCGACGACGCAGCCCTCGTCGCCGCCGTGCGCACGCGTCCCTCGCGCGACCTGCGCATGGCGCCGCTGCACACGCTGGTGCAGCTTCGGCGCAAAGCGCTGCGCGGCGTGCCCGTCGCCGCCGCGCTGTCGCGCACCGTCGGCGCGCTCACCCCCGCGCCCCTGCGCGGGCGCCTGCGCGCGAGCTGGCGGCGCGTCGCGTTCACCGACCCGCAGGCCCCCGACGAGGCGTTCAGCCGCGAGCTGCGCAGCCGCTTCAAGCCCGAGGTGCAGGCGCTCAGCGAGTACCTCGGCCGCGACCTCGTCACGCTGTGGGGCTACCACGATGTCGCCTGAGGCCGCGCGCGCGCCCTCCAGCGCGAGCGCGCCGGGCGCGAACGGCGCGTCGGCTCCCGCGCGCGAGCCCGACCGCCGCTTCCCCGACTTCTACATCGTCGGGCACGGCAAGTGCGGCACCACCGCGCTGCATCGCATGCTGCTCAGCCACCCGCAGATCCACATGCCGGTGAAGGAGCCGCGCTACTTCGCGCCCGACCGCCGCACGCGCTACTGGCGCCCCGCGTCCAGCCGCCGCAAGCACCCCACCACCGAGGACGGCTACGTGGCGCTGTTCGCCGGCGCGCGCCCCGGCCAGCGCGTGGGGGAGGCGTCGCCCACCTACCTGCGCTCCGCGCTGGCCGCGCGCAACATCGCGGCCGTTCGCCCCGACGCGCGCATCATCGCCATCCTGCGCGAGCCCGCCAGCCTGCTGCGCTCGGTGCACCTGCAGGCGCTGCGCAACTACGACGAGACGCAGAAGGACCTCCGCAGCGCGCTGGCGCTCGAGCAGGAGCGCCGGCACGGCAGGCGCATCCCGCGCCTGTCGCAGTTCCCGCAGGTGCTGCTGTACTCGGAGCTGATCCGCTATGTGGAGCAGTTGCGCCGCTACCACGAGCGCTTCCCCCGCGAGCAGGTGCTGGTGCTGATCTACGACGACTTCCGCGCCGACAACGAGGCGACCGTGCGCCAGGTGCTGCGCTTCCTCGACGTCGACGACACGCTGCCCGTCCCCCAGGTCGAGCTCGAGTCGCTGCGCACGCCCCGCTACGTGCTGCTCGACCAGGCCATGCGCGCGCTGCACATGCTGCGCAACCGCACCCCCGCCGGCGCCGCCGCCAGGGCGCTCGAACGGCGCGCGCCCGCGCCGCTGCGCGAGGGCGGCGCCGTCGCCTCGGCGTGGCGGCGGCTGCGCTACGTCGACTCGCCGCCGCAGGACGAGCAGCTGATGCTCGAGCTGCGACGGCGCTTCAAGCCGGAGGTGCAGGCCGTCAGCGAGTACCTGGGCCGCGACCTGGTGAAGCTGTGGGGCTATGACCGCATCGACTGACGCGTCGCGCAGGCGGCTGCCGGACTTCTTCATCGTGGGCCACCCAAAGAGCGGCACCACCGCGCTGTGGGACATGCTCAAAGGCCACCCGCAGGTGTTCCCCTCGGCGGTCAAGGAGCCTTACTTCATGGCCGACGAGCTGCGCCCGCCGGCCGCCACGCCGCGCAGCTTCGGCTGGACGCCCGCGAACATGGACGAGTACCTGTCGCTGTTCGCTGGCGCCGCGCCGGAGCAGCGCGCGGGCGAGGCCTCAGCGCCGTACCTGTGGTCGCGCACCGCCGCCGCGCGCATCGCCGATCTGGCGCCCGCCGCGCGCATCGTCGCCATCCTGCGCGAGCCCGCCAGCTTCCTGCACTCGCTGCACCTGCAGCTCGTGCAGATCTACATCGAGCCCGAGACGGACATGCGCAAGGCGATCGCGCTCGAGGACGAGCGCCGCCAGGGCAGGAGCCTGCCCGAGAACCGCTTCTGGGGGCCGCACGGCACGCTCTACTCCGAGTACGTGCGCTACGTCGAGCAGCTTCGCCGCTACCACGAGCGCTTCCCGCGCGAGCAGGTGCTGGTGCTGATCTACGACGACTACCGCGACGACAACGAGGCCACCATCCGCCGCGTGCAGCGCTTCCTCGAGATCGACGACACGCGGCCGATCGACATCAGGCGCTCCAACCCCACCGTGCGCGTGCGCTCGCAGCGCGTGCACTCGCTGGTGCACGGCCTCGCCGCCGGCGACGGGCCGCTGCCGCGCGCCGTGCAGGCCACCGCCCGCAGGCTCGCCCCGCCCCAGCTCAGCCGCCAGCAGGCCGTGGCGCTGCGCAACCGCCTGCTGTTCGGCAGCCCGCGCGAGCCCGACGAGCAGCTGATGCTAGAGCTGCGACGCCGCTTCGAGCCGGAGGTGCAGGCCGTCAGCGAGTACCTGGGCCGCGACCTGGTGAAGCTGTGGGGCTATGACCGGCTCGATTGAGCCGGCCGCGGTGTCGGTCGTGGTGCCGACGTTCAACGACCTCGAGCGCATCGGCGACGCGCTCGCCTCGCTCGTCGCCCAGAGCGCGCGCCCCGGTGAGATAGTCGTCAGCGACGATGCCTCGGTGGAGGACGTGGAGGGCTTCGTGCGCGAGTTCGCGCAGCGCGACGCCGACGGCATCAGCGTGCGCTACGTGCGGCTGCAGACCAACTCGGGGGACGCCGCCGCGCGCAACGCCGGCATCGCCGCCTCCAGCGGCGAGTGGATCGCCATCTGCGACTCCGACGACGTGTGGGCGCCGAACAAGCTCGAGCGTCAGATCGAGTTCATCCGCGGCTGGTCGGGGCGGCGGCCGATCGCGCTGCTGGGCACCTACGGCTACAACGTCAACGACGCCAGGCGCGTGATCTCCACCGCCGCCATGGGCGCCACCAGCGAGCGCGAGTACGAGGACATCCGCCGGCGCGGCGGCCTGTTCTTCGCCATCCACTCCTCGATCGTGTACTCGCGCGCCGACTACGACGCGCTCGGCGGCTACCGCACCGAGGAGTACGGAGCGGCCAACGAGTTCGAGATGTTCTGCCGCATGGCCGAGCGCGGCGTCGTCATGAACCTCCCCGAGCCGCTCGTCTACTACCGCAAGCGCGCCGGCTCGATGCAGCTCGACCTGTTCTGGGAGCGCCACCGCAACGTCACGCGCCTGGCCGAGAACCAGCGCAGGCGCGCGCGCGGGGAGCCTCCGCTGAGCAGGGAGCAGTTCGTCGCGCAGCTCGCCCGCGAGCCCGCCTGGCGGCGGCTGATGCGCAACAAGCGCGTGTGGGGCATGTACTGGTACCGCAGGGGCGCCACCGACATGATCAACGGACGCCGCCTGCACGGCGCGAGCGAGCTGGCGCTCGCCTCGGTCCTCGACAGCGCGCGGCTGCGCCACGGCGTCGGCAACGCCCTGCGCGGACGGCGCCGGGCGCTCCCGCGGCCCGAGCGCGGCGATGGCGTAGGATGAGCCCCGCCAGGCGTCCCAGCTCGGCACCCTGCCGGGCCCCCGAGGCGACCCGCCGGACGCGCCAAGCACCAAGGAGAGAGACCATATGCCCGAAGCAGTGATCGTCGACGCCATTCGCACGCCCATCGGACGGGCTGCCAAGGGCTCGCTGAAGACCGTCCGCGGCGACGACCTCGCGGCGATCCCGCTGAGGGCGCTGATCGAGCGCAACCCGCAGCTGGACCCCAGCACGATCGGCGACGTGATGATGGGCTGCGGCTACGGCGAGCGCGAGACGGGCTACAACATCGGGCGCATGGCCTCGCTGCTCGCGGGCATCGACCACCACGTGCCCGGCTGCACCGTCAACCGCTTCTGCGCCTCCTCGCTGCAAACCACGCGCATGGCCTTCCACGCGATCAAGAGCGGCGAGGGCGACACCTACATCGCCGCCGGCGTGGAGGCCGTCTCGCGCACCGCCCCGGGCGCGCCGTTCGAGTTCCACCCCAAGCTCGACGGCTCGCCAGGCTCGATGTACGACGCCTACATCACCATGGGCATGACCGCCGAGAACGTCGCCCGGGAGAAGAACGTCAGCCGCGAGGAGCAGGACGAATGGGCGGTCATCTCCCAGGATCGCGCCGTCAAAGCGGTCGAGTCGGGGCACTTCGACAAGGAGATCGTGCCGGTGACCGTGCCCGCGCACAAGGACGTGGACAGGGAGGGCAACGAGATCGACGTGCCCGAGACGGTCGTCAGCAAGGACGACGGCCCGCGCGCGGGCACGACCCTGGAGGTGCTGGCCAAGCTCAAGCCCGTGTTCAAGGAGGACGGCAGCGTCACCGCCGGCAACGCCTGCCCGCTCAACGACGGCGCCGCCGCGCTGCTGATCATGAGCGAGGAGAAGGCCAGGGCCGGCGGCTTTCAGCCGCGCGCGCGCATCATCGCCTCGACCGTCGCCGCGATCCGCCCGGAGGTGATGGGCCTCGGCCCGATCCCCGCGATCCAGGCGCTCTTCGAGAACACCGGCATGAAGATCGAGGACATCGACGTGGTCGAGATCAACGAGGCGTTCGCCGCCCAGATCGTGCCGTGCAAGCGTGAGCTGAACATCCCCGACGACAAGCTCAACCCCTTCGGCGGCGCGATCGCGCTGGGCCACCCGTTCGGCATGACCGGCGCGCGCATCATGACCACGCTGCTCAACGACCTCGAGACGCTCGACGGGACCTACGGCGTCGAGTCGATGTGCGTGGCCGGCGGCATGGGCATGGCGATGCTGGTCGAACGGCTGTCCTGACGGACGGCCTCGACGCGGGCGGTCCAGCGATGAGCGCGCACGCGAGACGATCGGGCGGGCTGCGGGGCGCCGGCGCGAGGGCGCTGCGCGGCGCGCGCCGGCGGCTGTTCAGGCTGAGGGGCGCCGCCGCGGGCGGCCAGCGCCACTCCTACGTCGGCCCCGCGCACCTGTGGCTCCTCAAGCGCCGCTTCCAGTTCGAGTTCCTCACCTCCAACGGCCTGCGCCCGGAGTCCAGGCTGCTGGACATCGGCTGCGGCACGCTGCGCGGCGGCATACCGCTGATCGAGTACCTGCAGCCGGGCCACTACGTCGGCGTGGAGGCCCGTTCGGAGGTGCTCCAGGAGGCGCGCAGGGAGCTCGCGGAGGCCAAGCTGGCGGGCAAGCGCCCGCTGCTGATCAACACCGCCGACCCCAGCCGCGTCCACCTCGAGGCGCCCGTGGACTTCGCGTGGGCGTTCTCGGTGCTGTTCCACATGAGCGACGAGATCGTCGACGCGTGCCTGGGGATGGTCGCGCGCGAACTGGCCGACGGGGGCGTGTTCTACGCCAACGTGGGCCTGGCCGAGCAGACCGAGCAGCAGGGCGACTGGCAGGGCTTCCCCGTCATCTCCCGGCCGCGAGCCTTCTACCAGAGCCTCGCCGCCGGGCACGGGCTCGACGTCGCCGACGTCGGCAGCCTCGACGCGCTCGGCCACCCGAGCGAGGCGGGCGGACGCTCGATGATGCTGCGCTTCACGCGCGCGCCCGGGGCGACCGCCGGCGCGCGCGACGCTCACTCCAGCTCGTCATAGCCCCACAGGCTCACGAGGTCGCGGCCGAGGTGTTCGCTCAACGCGACCACCTCGGGCTCGAAGCGGCGGCGCAGCTCGAGCATCAGGCCGTCCTCCGGCGGCGGCGGCTGGGCGAACAGCAGGCGTTCGCTGATCTGGCCGGAGCGGTCGCGCATCCGCCGCGGCGCGAGCGTCTTGACCGCGCGATGCGCCATGCGCGGCAGCGGGCGCCGGCCCGCGGCGATCGACTGCACCATCGACTGCATGCGCTGGGAGCGCACGCTGACGCTCTGGTTGGCCTTGCGCACGGGGATCGGGTGCGTGTCATCGACGCCGAGGAAGCGCAGCACGCCGCGCATCGTGCCGCGGTAGTCGGCCTGGAAGTCGTCGTAGATCAGCACCAGCATCTGCTCGGCGGGGAAGCGCGCGCGGTAGCGCTCGAGCTGCTCGACGTAGCGCACGTGCTGTGAGTACTGAAGCATCTGCGGCCGGCCGGCTCCGCGCGGGAGGCGCCTGCCCTCGCGTCTGTCAGCCTCCAGCGAGATCGCCCTGCGCAGGCTCTTCTCGTCCTCCTCGCCGACCCGCTGGTACAGCAGGTGCAGCGAGCGCAGGAAGCTCGCCGGCTCGCGCAGCGTCGCGATGATTCGAGCCTTGGGCTGAAGCTCGGCGATGTTGCTCGCCGCGACCCGCGAGAACAGGTACGACGGGCTGGCCTCGCCGGCGAGCTGGTCGGGGGCGGCGTCCTCGAACAACGTCAGGTACGCCTCGAGCGTCATCGGGTAGCCGGCCTGCCACGGCGCGCCCGCGGCGGGATGGTGGAGCAGCTCTCCCTCCAGGAACCGCGGCTCCTTCAGCTCCGGCATGTGGACCTGCGGGTGCCGGCGCAGCATCCGGTACAGCGACGTGGTGCCCGTCCTGGGCGAGCCGACGATGAAGAAGTCGGGCACCCGCCCGTTCTCGACCGAGCCCGCAGCGCGCTCAGCCGAGCTCGTCATAGCCCCACAGGCTCACGAGGTCGCGGCCCAGGTGCTCGCTCAACGCGACCACCTCGGGCTTGAAGCGGCGGCGCAGCTCCAGCATCAGGCCCTCGTCGGGCGCCGGCGGCTGCTTGAACACCAGGCGCCTGCGGAGCAGGTACGAGCGGTAGCGCACCCGCCGCGGCGCCAGCGTCTTGACCGCGCTCGTCAGGCGGCCTTCCGAGCCGCCGATCGCGCCCACCAGCGCCTGCATCCGCCGGGAGCGCACGCTCACGCTCTGGTTGGCCTTGCGCACGGGGATCGGGTGCGTGTCATCGACGCCGAGGAAGCGCAGCACGCCGCGCATCGTGCCGCGGTAGTCGGCCTGGAAGTCGTCGTAGATCAGCACCAGCATCTGCTCGGCGGGGAAGCGCGCGCGGTAGCGCTCGAGCTGCTCGACGTAGCGCAGGTGCTCGGAGTACTGCAGCAGCGCCGGGCGGCGCGCGCCGCGCGGGACGCGCCTGCCCTCGCGCCTGTCGGCCTCCAGCGAGATCGCCGTGCGCAGGTCCTTCTCGTCCTCGAGGCCCACCTTCAGGCACTGCAGGTGAAACGAGCGCAGGAAGCTCGCCGGCTCGCGCAGGATGGCGATGATGCGCGCCCGGGGCTGCAGATCGGCGATGTGATCGGCCGCCGAGTGAGAAACCAAATAGGTGGAGGTCGCCTCGCCCGCCAGCTGCTCGGGGGCGGCGTCTTGGAACAGCGCCAGATAGTCCTCCAGCGTGGCCGGGCACTCGTCCTCGCGGCCGGAGGACTCGCCCTCCCCGCGGCCGGAGGACTCGCCCTGCCCGCGGGAGGCGCGATCGGCGCGGGAGGCGCGATCGGGGCTGGCGAGCGGGCCGCGTTCGAGGTACTGCGGCTCCTTCAGCTCCGACATGAAGATCTGCGGATGCTTGCGGAGCATCAGGTACAGCGAGGTCGTTCCCGTCTTGGGGGCGCCGACGATGAAGAAGTCGGGCACCCTCTGCGTGCGCGCCGCGTCGAGGGTGGCTGCTGGCGTGGCCGGCATGGTCAGGACGCCAGAGGTTACCGGCGCACAACTGGCTTGACAACCTGCTCCGCCGTGTGTTCCCGAGGCCGAAGCCTCGCGCCGGCGCTCAGCGCGGAGGCATCCGCAGCGCGCCGTCGAGGCGGATCGTCTCGCCGTTGAGCATGCGGTTCTCGACGATGTGGCAGGCCAGCTGCGCGTACTCGCTGGGCTTGCCCAGGCGCGGGGGATAGGGCACGCCGGCGCCGAGCTTCTGGCGCGCCTCCTCCGGCAGCGCCGCCAGCAGCGGCGTGTCGAACAGGCCCGGCGCGATCGTGTTGACGCGGATGCCGTACTGCGACAGGTCGCGCGCGGCGGGCAGCGTCATGCCCACGACGCCGCCCTTCGAGGCCGAGTAGGCGATCTGGCCGATCTGGCCGTCGAACGCGGCGATCGAGGCGGTGTGCACGCACACGCCGCGCTCGCCGTCCTCCAGAGGCTCGGACGCGATCATCGCGCTCGCTGCAAGCCGCAGCAGGTTGAACGTCCCGATCAGGTTGATGGCGACGATGATCTCGAACGGCATCAGCGGGTGCGGGCCCTTGGAGCCCGCCACCTTCTGCGCCCAGCCGGTGCCCGCGCACGCCACCGCGATGCGCAGGCCGCCGTCGGCGGCTGCGGCCCGCTCCACCGCAGCCTGCACCTGCTCCTCCTCGCGCACGTCGCACGACACGAACTCGATCCCCAGCTCCGACGCCAGCGCCTCGCCCTTCTCGGCGTTGACGTCCGCGATCGTCACCGCCGCGCCGCGCCCGTGCAGCTCGCGCACGGTCGCCTCGCCCAGGCCCGAGGCGCCGCCCGTGACGATCGCGGCGCTGCCGTCGATGTTCATGGGCGGAAGGGTATTGGAATCGCGGGGCTCGGGACCATGTAGGGTGAGCGGTCGATCGGGCGGCGATGGGGGAGTCGAAGATGCTTGATGCTGGCGAGTTTCGAGACGGACAGCGGCATCAGTGGAACAGCGCTGCGACCGGCTGGCGCAGATGGTCGGAGATGATCGACGGCGCGGCCAGCGGGATCAGCGAGCGCCTGGTCGATCTGGCCGGGGTCGAGCCCGGCAGCCGCGTGTTGGACGTGGCCGCCGGCTACGGCGAGCCGTCGCTGAGCGCCGCCAGGAGAGCCGGCTCCGAGGGTGCCGTGCTGGCCACCGACATCTCCGCCGAGATGATCGCGTTCGGACGCGAGCGCGCCGCCGCGACCGGGCTCGGAAACATCGAGTTCGTGCAGTCCGATGCGGCGTCCCTGGACTTCCCGCAGGCCAGCTTCGACGCCGCGCTGTCGCGCTGGGGGATCATCTTCGAGCCCGACGCCGAGGCCGCTGCGGCTCGTATCCGCGGCTTCCTCGAGCGCGGCGGGCGGATGGCGATCAGCTCGTGGGGGCCGCCGGATCGCGTCCCGTTCCTGGGGATTCCGATGCGGACCGCGATGCAGCGCCTGCAAGTCTCGCCCCCGCCGCCGGGAACGCCCGGTCCGCTCTCGCGTCCGACGCCGCAGGCGCTGGGCGGACTGCTGGAAGCGGCCGGCTTCTCCGACGTGGAGGTGGAGGAGGCCGAGGTCGTCTTCGAGTGGCGGTCGCCCGAGGAGTTCACCGTCTTCATCAGGGAGATCGCCCCGCCGATCACCGCGATGGTCGCGCCACACCCGCAGGAGGTGCAGGACGAGACCTGGGCCGCCATCGGCGAGGCGGTCCGAGAGGCGGCCGGAGGCGGCGAAGCGGTGAGCTTCTCCAACCTGGTCCTGCTGGCCGCCGGGCGAGCGTAGCCGAGGACCGTCAGCGAGGCGCCGTGCACGACCCGCAGCTCCATCACGCGGCGGCCGGCGGCGCGGCGATCGAGCTCCTCGCCGCCGAGATCTCCGAGCTGGCGCGCTCGCTCGCGCCGGAGACCGAGCGCCGGCGCCAGCTCGCGGACGAGCTGCTCTCGCGCCTGCGCGCGTCCGGTCTGATGATCGCGGGCGCTCCGCGCGAGGTCGGCGGCCTCGAGCTCGCGCCCGGCCTGGCGCTGCGCTGCGCCGAGGAGATCGCGCGCGGCGACGCGTCCGCCGGCTGGTGCGTGTCGATCGCCGCTACGAGCAGCCTGCTCGCGGCCTACCTGCCCGCGGAGGGCCGCGACCGGCTGTTCGCCGACCCGCAGGGGATCGCGTCGGGGATCTTCGCCCCGCGCGGGCGGGCGCGAGCGGTCGATGGCGGCGTGATCGTCAGCGGACGCTGGGCCTACTGCAGCGGGATCATGCACGCCGGCGTGCTGTTCGCCGGCTGCTTCGTCGAGGGCGACGATGCGCCCAGCGACGCGCCACCGCGCCCCCACAGCGTCGGCATGCTCCGCGACGAGCTCGAGATCGTGGACACGTGGCACACGCTCGGCCTGCGCGGCACCGGAAGCCACGACGCCGTCGCCGACGAGCTGTTCGTTCCGGCGGAGCGCGTGTTCTGCCTGCTCGACGGCCCGGTCATCCAGCGGCCGCTGTACCGCTTCCCCGTCTTCGGCTACTTCGCGCTGTCGATAGCAGCCGCCGCCCTGGGCAACGCGCGCGGCGCGATCGACGAGTTCGCCGCTCTGGCCGCGCACAAGGTCGGGCAGGGCTCGACCCGCACGCTCGCCGAACGCTCGGCGACGCACGCCGTCGCCGCCGACGCGGAGGCGTCGCTGCGCGCGGCGCGCGGCCTGTTCTACGACGCGATCGAGGCCGCGTGGGCGGCGGCGCAGGAGGATCGGCCGGTGCCCGTAGCGCTGCGCAACGACCTGCGCCTGGCGGCCACGCACGCCGCACGCACCTCAGCGGCGGTGGTCCGCGACCTGTACGACCTCGCGGGCGGACCCGCGATCTATGACGACTCGGCGCTTCAGCGGCGCTTTCGGGACGCCCACACGGCCACCGCCCACTTCCAGGTCAACGCCGCCTCGCGCGAGCTGCAGGGGCGCATACTGCTGGGAGTGCCGGCCGAGACGGGGATGATCTGAGGAGTTTGGGCCGTCGAGGGTTCGGCCGTCCCCGTGAGGCCGGATGAGCAAGCTGTCGGGGGCATGCCTGGCGGCTCGCGCGGCGGGCCGCACGCCGGCGCGACCTTCAGCGCACGATGTCCGGCTGACGGTTGGAGTCCTCGGGCGAGGAGGGTCATGCTTGCTTACGCGACTCGTGCGCGAGCCTCTCTGTTGGCGTGCGTCGGTGTCGCTGGTCGTCCGTTGGGAGACCCTGGTGTTGCCGGCTTGCGCTCCTGCTCTCGCCCACGAAGCAGAGACCTGACCTACGGGATCAACGGGAGCCCCCGAACCCGGATCCGGTCTGGTTCAACGACAACGATGCTGCCGTTGGCAAGATCGCGCTCGACTGTCCCAAGATTGGCGAGCAGCATCTCCGATTGCTGCTCGGGTCGTCGTTGTGTGTCGTGGCGAAACAACACGACCGAGGGCGACCGCTCACGGCGCAAGGCGAGCAGAGTCCCAAAGTCCGTGTCCGCGGAGACGACCACGCGTTTCTCTTGCTGTGCGCGCTCGAAGATCTCCTCGTCGCTGGCTGCCTGTAGTCCGTAGTCGCGCACGTGCGCGGCATCGTGTCCGGCGGCTTCCAGGCGCTCAGCGACGGCCGGCGAGAGCGCGTTGTCGACCAGGAACCTCACACAGAGGCGACGAGTGGGAGCTCTCGCTCGCGGACAGCCTCTGCGGCATAGCGCATCGCCTCCCGAATGTCCTCAGCCTCTAGGTCCGGGTAGGCAGCGAGGATCTCTGGATCGTTCATACCGTCGGCGAGCATCCCAACCACAGTCGCGACCGGGATCCGCAGACCGCGGATGCACGGGACACCGCCCATCTGGTCTCCTCGCACCGTGATCCTCGTGAAGCTCATCGCCTCCAGCTTACCGTGCGAGAAGAACCCCCAAAGCTGCCAGCCCGACGCCATGAGCATGCAGGCCGATCGGCTGGGCCGAGAGTCCTCCCCTCAAAAGCAGGCGTATCTGTCGCGGCCGTGGTACGCCCGCAACGGACGAGCCGCGGTGGTGTCGGCGACGCTCGATGCGTTTGCCGTCTCGCGCGGAAGCGGGAGCCCACGTGGGCGCCCGGCTTTCGCTGACTGGGTTTCAGAACTGCAGGCCGGCGCTGGCGGGCATCATCGGCCCTCGCCGTGAGTTCACGGCCGCGATGATCTCCTCTGTGTCGATCCCCTGCAGGTAGATTGACGTTGTCCCGAGATTGACGTGCCCGAGCTGGCGCTGAATGATGTTCAGCGGCACCCCCTCGCGTGCTAGCTCGACCGCATGGGCGTGGCGTAGCTGGTGCGGCGCGAACCGGCGCCGGACCCCGGCCTGAGCAGCGAGACGACGAAGCTCGCTCCGCACCGCGGCACTCGACCACGGCCTGCCGCGCGTCGGCCCGCCGATCACGCAAAGCATCGGCCCGACCGGCAATGAGACGCGCGCCGTGAGCCAGGGCCGAAGCTGCTCCCAGCCCCAGGCGTCCATCCCGATCTCGCGGCGCCGCCCGCCCTTGCCACTGCGCACGAGTAGAGAGCCGCGTTGTGGGTCAAGGTCGCGTTCGCTGAGGCTGAGCGCCTCCTGGATGCGTAGCCCGCCGCGCCAGAGCACGACTATCAGCGCACGCAGGCGAGCGCCGTGGAGGTCGGTGCCGGCCTCGCGCATCACCGCGATGATCTCCTGCACCGTGGGCGGGTCGGCCGGATAGCGCAACCCCTTGTTACGAGGCGGACGGCCGGCGTGGAAGCCGGGCAGGGTCGCTGGCGAGCGACGCCGTCCAGCGGAATCGAGAACAGCGGAAAGGGTCATGGGATCCTCCTCGGGATCGAAACAGCGAACAGTTCTCGCTGCTCTACCAGCCCACCGGGGACTCCCATACCGCGTCTGCCGATCGGTTCATGTCGTGTTCGGACGCTACTCTTGAAGTCGTGAAGCATTCTGTTTTGAGCACCACCCCGACGGCTGAGAAGCCCGCGCTGAGCGACGAGGAGCGCGCCGAGCGGCGGCGTCGGCTCGCCGAGCGCGTGTTTAGCCCTGACGGGCTTGATCGGGATACGCTCGAGCACATCGAGCAGCTAACGGACAACGAGTCCTAGCGACCTGCAGTGGACGCCGTCGAGCTGCTGGAAGGCGATGCGCCGTTCATCGCCGACACATCGGCATGGTGGCGGTTCTCCTCCCTCCCCGCTGTGCTTGCCGGGCTCGTCAAGCAAGCGATGGACGATGACCGGCTGTGGATCACGCCGATCATGCGGATGGAGATCCCTGTACTCCACTCGCAGCACCTCCGAGTACACCGCAGTCGAGACAGAGCTCGACGGGTTCCGAATCCTGCGCAACGATCGAGCCGTCGCTGACGCGGCGATGAGCGCGGTCGGCGAGCTGGCCCAGCGCAGCGACGGATACCACCGCGTACCGCTAACGGACGCACTGATCGCCGCAGCCGCCGCCGAGCACGGTGCCATCGCTCTGCTCCACCGCGACACCCACTTCGACAAGCTCGCCTAAGTCCTCACATTCGAGAACGTCAAGCTTCCCGGGTCCTGAGTACACCGACGTCGCCAGCGTGTACGAGACGCCTCGGCATCGTCCTAAGCGCAAGCGCGGGGCGGAAACTGCGGGACGGCTCATTTATGCGATAAAGCGGTGGATGGCCTCGTTGGCGTGGTCCTGAAACGACGGGTTGGCTAGGTCGGGGAAGATGTTTGTTTGGTCGACCGCGGGCCCACTCATCTTGTTGGCCGCGCTGGCGTAGAAGACGCCGCTTGACAGGGTTGGGTCGGTGACGCCGTCGACCAGTCGCTTCGCGCCCACGTCAAGCTTGTGGGAGAGACCGGGCACGCGGGGCATGACGTACTTGGCCGCCATCCGCAGCGGCAATGCGAGGTCATTGGGTGCTTGGGTGCCGGTGGTGTTGCCAGGGCTCACGCTGATGAAGCGGCGCTCAGGGTGTTGGCGGGCCAGGTAGGCCATCCACAGGATGCCGATCAACTTGGCCTGCCCATAGGCCAGATTGACGTCAGGCTTCCCGTCGGCGAAATAGCTGCCGTCGATCACAGTGGCGAGCTCGTCGGCGGAGTTTGAGTTAAACGACGGCCGCTTGAACCCCATTTTCGGGATTCCCCTGGCCGCCTCGCTTCCAGCGAAGACCGCCACCGCGCCGAGCCGGTCCTCGGCAAGAAGCGTCTCGAGGAGCACGACATGGCCAAGAACGTTCTGCGCGAACATGTAAGTGGCCCCATCGGCGGTCAACGCCATGGGCGTTTTGCCGCCCATTCCACCGGCGTTCATGACCAGCGCGTCGATCGATCCGTCGACGCCCGCGAGACCGGCGCGGACCGAGCGCGGATCGGATACGTCCATGAGAACGACGTCGAAGATGCGCCGGCCGGTCTCCGCTTCGAGCTCGGCCTTCGCCGTTGCCGCCCGGTCTTGGTTGCGGCACGCCAGGTAGATGCGCGCAATCTCGGGACGCATTGCCAGTTGCCGGGCGATCTCTTTGCCGAGACCGACGTTGGCGCCGGTTATCAACACGGTGTTTTCTGCGGTGGTTTGCATTTGAGTACTTGGTCCTCTCAGATCGCGGTGCGGCCGCCGTCGACGTGGATGACGGCGCCGTTGATGTAGCCGGCCGCGTGGGTCGCGAGGAACGTGATGACGTCGGACAGCTCCTGCACTTCAGCGACGCGGCGGAGCGGGATCTGCTTGGCGAACTCTTCGGCCATCTCCAACCTCGGCTCCACCGCCGGGGTCAACGTCGGACCGGGGGCGACCGCGTTGACCCGAACGTTCTCTGGTCCGTATTCGGCGGCCCACGCCTTGGTGAGCAGCTCGATGGCGGCGCGCGAGGCGCCGTAGGCAGCCGTGCCTGGCTGGCCGTAGCTGGCGACCATCGTTGAGACGTTGATGATCGAGCCGCCGCCACGGGCGGCGATCTTCGGGGCGAGCGCGGCGACCAGGAAGAACGGCGCCTTGACGTTGATTTGGAACAGCTCGTCGAACGCGGCCTCGTCGGTGTCAGCCGTGGGTCCGAGGGCGGCAAAACCGGCACAGTTGACAAGAACGTCGATCTCACCTGCTGCGTCGGCAACGCGCTCCACCTCGGACATCTCCGAGAAATCAGCGGCGATGAACTGCGCATCGTGCCCTCCCGCGCGGATCTTCTCCACGGTGCTCGCGCCGCGGGTCTCGTCGCGGCCGGTGATGATCACCGACGCGCCCTTCTCAGCCATCGCGAGTGCGGTGGCGGAACCCATCCCGGATGTGCCGCCGGTGATAAGGGCGGTCTTGCCTTGAAGTGACATGTATCGCGTTCTCCCTTTGAGTGGTTGTCGCGACCCGGAAATGGATCGTGCGATCCACTCTAGCACAGACTGGATTGTGTGATCCATTCCGCTGGTAGAATCGGTCGTATGAGCACGACCAGCCCCTCCTCTCGCGCGTTGACGCGCAAGGGTCAGGAGACCCGTCAGCGCATAGTCGACGTGGCTGCCGCCTTGATCTTCCGGCAGGGCGTCGCCCACACGACGATCGAGGACGTACGCGCGGCGGCGGGCGTCTCGAGCTCGCAGCTCTACCACTACTTCGAGGACAAGCCGGCCCTGGTCCGGGCGGTCGTTGACCACCAGGCCGACACAATGGTCGGCGGGCAGGAGAACTTCGATTTCAGCACGCTGGATGGCCTCCGAGCCTGGCGCGACTTCGTGGTCGCGGGCCAACGCGAGCACCGGTGCATCGGCGGCTGCCCAATCGGCTCTCTCGGCGGCGAGCTAGCCGAGACCGATCCCGACGCAAGAGCCCACGTCGCCGAGGGCTTCAAACGATGGGAAGCGACAATCCAGAGCGGTCTACGAGAGATGCATGCTCGAGGCGAGCTCCCGCCCGACACCGACCCCGACACGCTCGCGCTCGCGCTGCTAGCGGCCCTGCAGGGCGGCCTGCTCCTCACAAAGATCAAACGCGACACCAAGCCGCTAGAGGCCGCGCTTGACGCGATGATCGAACTCGTCGCCCGAATCAGCGCCGACAGATAACGTCGGACCGCTGTCGCGTCTCACCGACCGAGCACGCGGTCGGCGTCGTCCAGGGAGAGCTGCTCACCTAGAGACTGCCCGCGCCCCCCCTTGTTGACCAGACTCGTCGGCAGGCACCGAGGCCAACGCCATCCTTTGCGCGGAAGGCAGGCGGGCCCCGCGGCGGCAACAAGACGCCTGAGTTGGACGAAGCTCACCTGTGTCGTGGTCAGCCCTTTCAGCTTCCGTTGCGGCTTGGCGATGCGGGAGTCGGGGGGCCATCAGGATCCTGGTAGCTGGACGCCCTGGAATGTAAGAACCTCGGCGAGCTTGTCGAAGTGTGTGTCGCGGTGGAGCACCGCTACAGCCCCGTGCTCCGCGGCAGCCGCGGCGATGAGCGCGTCCGTGAATGGCACGCGATGGTACCCGTCGCTGCGTTGGGCCAGTTCGCCGATAGCGCTCATCGCGGCATCCGTGACGGCGCGATCGTTGCGCAAGATTCGCAACGCATCGAGATCTGTCTCGAGCTCGGTGTACTCGGCGCTGCTAAGAGCGGAGTAGAGGACCTCCATACGTACGATCGCCCTCCAGCAGCTCGAGAATGTCCACTGCGGGTCGCTAGGAGTCCTCGCCGGTCAACTGCTCGATGTGCTTGAGCGTCTCGTGATCCAGCCCGTCTGGGCTGAACATGCGCTCGGTGAGTCGCCGCAAACGCTCGGCTCGCTCCTCATCGCTCAGCGACGGCCTCTCCGGTCCCGGAATCGTGCTCTGGACGGGGTGCCTCATGACCCCAGGGTAGCGCCTGGACACGCCCGCGCTGCGTGGGTTGCGCCGGGTGCTGGTAGAGCTGCAACGAGAACTGTCCATTGCGATTGGGAGGAGGATCCCCATGACCGGGCGTCGCTGTTCGCCGGCGACTATGCCGGGCTACCACGCTGGACGGCCGCCGCGCAACGAGGGTTGCGCTGCCCGGCCGACCCGCCCACGTGCAGGAGATCATCGCGGTGATGCGCGAGGCTGGCAGCGACGGTCGCGGCGCTCGCCTGCGAGCCCTCATCGTCATGCTCTGGCGCGGCGGGCTGCGCATCCAAGAGGCGCTCGCCCTCAGCCAACGCGATCTCGACCCACAACGCGGCTCTGTGCTCGTGCGAAACGGCAAGGGCGGCCGGCGCCGCGAGATCGGCATGGACACCCGGGGCTGGGAGCAGCTACGGCCGTGGCTCACCACGCGTGTCGAACTGCCGATCGGCCCGCTGTTCTGTGTCATCGATGGGCCGACTCGCGGCAGACCTTGGTCAAGCGCCGCGGTGCGATGCGAGTTTCGTCGACTCGCCGCTCGGCCGGAATCCGGCGCCGATTCGCACCGCACCAGCTACGCCATGCCCCATGCGGTCGAGCTCGCGCGCGAGGGGGTGCCGCTGAACGTCGTTCAGCGCCAGCTTGGCCACGTGAACCTTGGCACCACCTCGACCTACCTGCAGGGGATCGACACAGAGGAGATCATCGCGGCCGTGAGCTCACGGCGAACGCCGATGATGCCAGCCAGCACGGGCCTCCAATTCTGAGACACCGACCACCGAAGCAGGAGCGCCGACAAGGACGCTCCTGCTCCGGCCCACGACACCAACGAGAACTCATTACTCTCTCTCACTCGGGCGTCTTTATCCTTCGGGGGCCGTGCGTGTCGGAGTCGATTGAACTTGCGACGATCCTGCTGACCGATCTGGTCGGCTCGACTCGGCTTGCCACGTCGGTGGGCCCGGTGCGCGCGGATGAGCTGCGCGAGGAGCATTTCGGCCTGTTGCGCCAGGCGATCGCCTCAACCGGCGGGCAGGAGGTCAAGAACCTGGGCGACGGCTTGATGGTCGCGTTCGGCTCGGCCTCTGGCGCGGTGAGCTGTGCGGTGGCGGTGCAGCAGCTGTTCGAGCGCCGCTACGGTCAGGCCGAGCAGGGTCTGCATGTGCGGATCGGCTTGGGCGCGGGCGAGTCGACCGTGAAGGACGGTGATTACTTCGGGATGCCCACGGTCGAGGCGGCGCGCCTGTGCGCGCAGGCCCCCGCGGACGGGATTCTCGTCTCGGCGCTCGTCAAGACGCTCGCGGGGCGCTGTGAGGGTGTGGAGTTCGTGTCGGCCGGACTGCTGGAGCTGAAGGGCCTCCCCGAGGCGGTGGAGGCGTTCTCGGTCTCCTGGGCTCCGCTCGGCGAGGAGGCTTCCGTGGCTGGCGGCTGGCCGCTGCCAGCGGTGCTGCGCTCGGTTCCCCCCGTCTCCTACGTGGGTCGCGTCGAGGAGCGCGCGGCGCTCGAGGAGGCGATGGTCCTTGCCCGCGACGGGGCGCGCCAGGCGGTGTTGCTCTCCGGTGAGCCGGGGATCGGCAAGACGAGGCTTTCCAGCTTTGCGGCGCATCGCGCCCACGCCGAGGGCTTCGCCGTCTGCTGGGGCGCTTGCTCTGAAGAGCTGGCGGTGCCGTATGAGCCGTGGATCGAGGTCTGCTCGCAGCTTGTCGAGCACGCGCCGCAAGAGGTGCTGAACCGCCTCGTAGACCGTCATAGGGGCGAGCTCGGCCGACTGGCTCGAAACCTGGAGCAGCGCGTGGCGGACTTGCCCGCGCCTCAGACGTCTGACCCCGAGACCGAGCGTTACCTGCTGTTTTCGGCCATCGCGGGACTGCTCCAGGAGGTAGCGCAGAGCGTGCCGGTGTGCCTGGTGTTGGACGACCTGCACTGGGCCGACGGGCAGTCGGTTGCGCTTCTCAAGCATGTCGTGCGAACCGTCGAGCAGGGTGCGCTTCAGGTGATCGCGACCTACCGCGACTCAGACCTCGGCAAGGATCACCCGCTGAGCGCGGTGCTGGCCGACCTGCGGTCCGTCGAGGGTGTTCAGCGTCTCGCCCTGCACGGCCTCGGCGCCGACGAGGTGGCCCAGATCATGACCGTCGTGGCCGGGTATGAGCTCGACGAGGACATCCTTCAGCTGGCGGGGGAGATCGCCGCCGAGACCGATGGCAACCCGTTCTTCGTGGGAGAGATCCTGCGCGGCCTTTGGGAGTCCGGGGCGCTGACCTTCGACGAGGCCAGCGGGCGCTGGAGCGTCGATCGCTCCACGGCCATCGCGCTGCCAGAGAGCGTGCGCGAGGTGATCGAGCGGCGCGTGGAGCGCCTGGGCGAGGAGGCGCTCGAGGTCCTGAGGCTCGCAGCGGTGATCGGCCGTTCGTTTGACCTGGAGCTGCTCGAGTCGATGCTCGACATCGACGAGAGCCGGCTGCTGGATCACCTCGAGGCGGCGGTCGCCGCCTCGATGCTTGCCGAGTCCTCCGAGCGGGTCGGGCAGTTTCGCTTCGCCCACGCGCTCATCAACCAGACGCTCTATGAGGGCCTTGGGGCCACCCGCCGGGCGCGCATGCACCAGCGCGTGGCCCAAGCGCTCGAGGACCTCTACGGCGAGGACCCGGACGAGCACCTGGCAGAGCTCGCGCTTCACTGGCGCCTGGCGGTCGTCTCGCTCGACAAGGCCAAGGCGGCCGGCTACGCGCTCAGGGCCGGTCAGCGTGCGCTCGACAGCCTCGCGCCGGCCGAGGCCGTAAAACTGTTCACCGACGCTGTCGAGCTGACCGGCGATGTCGACGGCGCCGAGCGTTGTGAGGCGCTGATCGGGCTCGGCGAGGCACAGCTCCAGACCGGCGATGCCGCCTACCGCGAGACGCTGCTCGACGCGGCGCGGATCGCCTCAGTCGTGGCCGACGCCGAGCTCGCCGCGCGAGCGGCACTGGCGAACAACCGCGGAGGGGGGGTCTCGAGCGCGTTCGGTGAGGTCGATGCAGAGCGGCTTGCAGCGATCGAGCGGGCGATCGAGCTCGACGACCCACCGAATCGCGCGCGCCGCGCGCGACTGCTCGCGATCAAGGCGCTGGAACTCCAGTGGGACCCGGACTTCGACATGCGTCGCTCGCTCGCCGAGGAAGCGATCTCGCTGGCTCGTGCCACCGACGACACGAGGACGCTCGTCGAAGTCCTCCACAACGTCCACGAGACGATCCGAGCACCGGATACGCTGGCCTGGCGAATCAGTCTTGCCGAGGAGCTCGTTGACTGCGCCGCCGAGGTGGGCGATCCCGCCCTCCGATCCTCGGCGCACAACTTCGAGCTTCACACCTGCGTCGAAAGGGGGGACCTCGAGCGCGCAAAGCTCGCCCTGGAGCGGCAGCAGCTGCTCGCAGACGAGCTCGACCAGCCAACGCTCAAGTGGTTCGCCACGTTCAACACAGCCGGTTGGGAGCTCATGCGCGGCGATCTGGTCGCCGGCGAGCGCCTATTCGAGAGCGCGTTCCAGATCGGGCAGGAGGCCGGGCAGCCTGACGCCGTCCTTGTCTACGCCGCCGCGCTGCAGCAGGCGCGTATCTATCAAGGCCGCGCACAAGAGGTCATCGCGATGATGGAGCAGAGCGTGAGCGCCTATCCGGCGATCGCGGCCTGGCGAGCCGGGCTGGCGTCGATGCTTGGCTATCTCGAGCGAGGAGTCGAGGCCGCGAAGATCCTCGAGGAGGCCGCAAGTGACCGCTTCGAGCACGTCGCGCCGAGCACGGCCACGTTGACCGCCCTGGCGCTGTATGCCGACGCCGCCGTGGAGACCGACAGCTCAGGCCCTGCCTCCATCCTGTACGAGCTCATCGAGCCGTGGGCCGACCAGATCGTCTGGAACGGCGTCATCGGCTACGGACACGCCCGCATGTGGCTGGGCCTACTCGCCGCCTGTACGGGAGACCACGAACAGGCCGATCAGCACTTGGCGTTCGCGTGCGATTTCCAGGACACCCACGGCCTGCTTCTGTGGACGGCCCGCGCGCATTTGGGCTGGGCGGAGGCGCTCGCTGGGCGCGGCGATGCTGCTCGAGCACGCGAGCACGCCGCCCGCGCGCTCGAGGTCTCGCGGGAGCACGGCTACGGCCTCTTCGAGGAGCGCGCAGCCGCTCTCGTCGGGGCGCAGTCAACTGCCTGATGTGACCGGGCGATGCGGCGCTCTCGACTCGCGAGCGTCCCGCGCGAAGGTGACGTCCCGGGCGCGTTGGGGCTATGCGGTGCCCGATCCCTCAGGGGGCGTCGCCCCTACACAGCCCGGACCCGCGACAGCGACAGCGCGAACAGCCCGTCGGGGTCCGTCAGCCAGCACTCGAGGTCGAGCCCCGCCGCGGCCAGGTCGCCCTGCAGGCGCTCGCGCGTGAACTTGGCGCTGATCTCCGTGCGCAGCTCCTCGCCCGCGTCGAAGTGCACCGGCAGGTCCAGGTCGCGCACGAGCGTGGTGTGCTCGCGGCGCGCGCGCAGGCGCATCTCGATCCACTCGTTGTGCGTGTCGAACAGCGCCACGTGCTCGAAGTCCTCCGGGTCGAAGTCCGCTCGCAGCTCGCGGTTGAGCACGCGCAGCACGTTGCGGTTGAACTCCGCCGTCACGCCCTGGCGGTCGTCGTAGGCGTCCTTGAGCACGCGCGGGTCCTTCACCAGGTCGGTGCCCATCAGCAGGTGCCCGTCCTCGCCGAGGATGTCCGCGATCTGGCGCAGCATGCGCCGCCGCGTGCCCGGCGGGAAGTTGCCGATGGTGCCGCCCAGGAACGCCACGATGCGCGGGCCG
>Ga0335078_10003286_pt1 | contig 24118 bp, 17 predicted proteins | sample Lox_Sample_32_FD_206711 | JGI IMG/M metagenome (GOLD analysis project Ga0335078, IMG submission 206711) | Soil microbial communities from Loxahatchee National Wildlife Refuge, Florida, United States - Lox_Sample_3.2 | ecosystem: Environmental > Terrestrial > Soil > Wetlands | place: USA... | reverse complement strand
AGGCGCTGGAACACGCCAAATAACTTATCGGCATATTTCATGCTGAAGCCCACTCCGTTATCGCGTACGAAGATCACGGGTTTGCCGGCGTGGTCGGCGGCGCCCACTTCGATGGTTGGGTCGGGCCGGTTGCGTGAGTACTTAATGGCATTGGAAAGGAGATTCTGAAAAACCTGCTTGATCAGGACCGCGTCGCACTCTACAGCGGGCAGCTTGTCGATCCGCCATTCGATTTGCCGGCCGCTGGCTTCATGCGCGAGCATGGCGCGCACCTCCTCGACGACGCTGTTTAGCCTAGTTGTTTGGGTTTGCAAAGACTGGCGGCCGACACGGGCCAGGTTCAGCAGTTCATCCACTAGCAGCCCCATGCGGTGTGCGCCCTCCTGGATGCGGCGCAGATATTGCTGCGCCGGCGTCGGAAGTGCGGGCGAGAATTCATCGAGCAGGATTCCCGAAAAGCCGCTGATGTGCCGCAGCGGAGCGCGCAGATCGTGGGAAACGGAGTAGGTGAAGGCTTCTAATTCCTTGTTGGCGCTCTCCAGCTGGGCCGTGCGTTCCTCCACGCGCTGCTCGAGCTCCTGGTTTAACTTGCGGATTTCCCGCTCCGACCGGACGAGTTCGTCGGATTGATGGGCGAGTTCCTCGGCCTGGCCGGCGAGCTGCCGCTGCGCGCGCTCGCGTTCCGTGATGTCTTCGGCAAAGATCATGATCCCGCCGATTCCGCCCGTTGTCTCATACCACGGTCGGACTTCCCACCTGATCCACTGCACCACGCCATCAGCGCGTTCAAAGCGGTCACTTTCCTCGCGCCTTACCTCGCCCGCGAGGCCGCGGCGATGGATCTCCTTCCACCGCTCAGAAACCTCCGGGAAAACCTCATAGTGGGAGATTCCAAGCAAGTTGCGGTCCCCCAGGCCATAGTCAGCTCGCCAGCGGCGGCTGGCGTGCAGGTAGCGCATTTCGCGGTCAAACATGGCCAGCGCCGCGGGCGCGTGCTCGATGAAAAGGCGCAGCCGCTCTTCGCTTTCTTTTAGTGCTTCCCGGGTGCGCTTGCGCTCGGTAATGTCGTGCGCGATGCTGGAAGCGCCGACGATCTTGCCACTCGAATCGCGCACGGGGGACGCGATCAGGGAGACACAAATGAGGCTTCCGTCCTTCCTGCGCCGCAAGGTCTCCTCGCGCCGCGCCAGCTTCCCGTCGGCAATCTGCCGCAGAAGCTCCTGTTCTTCGCTCTGCAGCTCTGCCGGGATGATCCGACTGATATGCTTCCCCAGCATCTCGGCTTCGCTGTAACCGTAGAGCTTTTCTGCGCTTTTATTCCAGCTGATGACAATGCCGTTGAGATCCTTGCTGAGTACGGCGTTGTCGGTGGATTCCACGATGGCCGCCAGCTGTGACCGGCTAGCCTCAGCACGGTCCCTCTCGGTGACATCGCGAATGATGATGGTGAATAGCTTTTTCCTCCCTACGTTTATCTGCGAAATCGAGGCATCGATGGGGAATTCTTCGCCGCCCCCACGCAGCCCCTTGCGTTCTCCCAGAGGACACGTGTTGCGCCTGGTGACGCCGCTTTCCCCGAACCTGCGGACGTGCTCGCGATGTCTTGTTCGGAAACGCTCTGGAATAAAGCGTTCAACTGGCTGCCCGAGAGCCTCAGCCGCCGGGCAGAGGAACATTTTTTCTGCGGCGGCATTGAACAGCACGATGCGCTGCTCCTCGCCCACGGAAATGATCGCGTCCATCGCGGAGCCGATGATGCTGGTGAGGCGGTCCTGGCTTTCGCGGAGGGCTTGCTCCGCCTGCAGCCGGCTCGGCCACGAGATCGCCTTTGGAACCCGGGGCACGATCACGGCCGCCGTGCTCACCGACACAATGGCGGTGACGGCTTTAATCAAGCCAGAAATCAGGTAACTGGAGTGCCAGATGTTCCAAACTTCCATCAGATGAGTGGTGCCGCACGCGAGGATGAAGGCGCTGAACAACCAAAAAATGCGGTGGAAGGGAAGGTCGCGATTTTTGTAGGCAAAATAGATCAGTGCGGCAGGAATGCAGTAGTAAGAAACGGCGATCAAAGCATCCGAGATCACGTGCAGCCAAACGATGGTCGGGTCCCACTGGTAGCAGAATCCGTGGGGCATGAAGTCAGGGGAAAACAGGCGTTCCAGCGGGTTCCATGAAATTATGCTGGCGGGCAGCGGCTTCGCCGCCGAAAGTCGAGACAAGGCCGGTATGCTCCCAGACCAGGTGGGTGTGAAATCAATCATCATTCAACGCAACTCGTTCGGGGGAGAGGGCTTGAGCAGACACGCATAGAACCAAAGACGAAGTGGCGCGAACTCATCATGCTTTATGAAAATCGGCCCTCGCGGGCTGGGCTTTAGGAGTTCCTGGTCTTGGCGACGCGTCCTGCATCACGAAAGACGAAGCGAAGATCGTCCCTTCGGCCGATGAACCTTCGGAGTGCAAGTAACCCGTCGCATGCGCGGAACGAAGACCAAGTAAAGAACCCTCATTTCCGGTCGAAAAGAACCTGTAGACGACTGCTTGAGGTATGGCCCGTGGAGAAGATCAATCCTCATTGCTGGCAGATCGCGGCAGCCCTGGAGCGTCTCGGCGGCGACCAAGAATTGCTGCGAAAGCTGTGCCAGATTTTTCAGGAGGAATGTCCCAAGCTGGTAAAGAAGCTGCGTGTCGCGGTGCGGGCGGGTGATGCGGAAGAAACTTTGCGTGCGGCGCGCAATCTTAAGGGAGAACTTCGCTATCTCGGCGGAACCTGCGCAGCCGAGACTGCGGGAGAACTAGAAACGATGGGGCGAAACCAGAACCTAACCCAAGCCGCCGAGAAGCTGGTCTTCCTGGAAAACGAACTGGGCACTCTCCTCATCCTGATGAAGCATGCAATGGAAACGTCCTGCCAGAGCAGTCCGCGGGCTCGCCCACCGGGCCTTGGCGGAAGCCACTGAAATCGCAGCGTCTCTTCGGTTATTAGGTAAAGCCGTGCAGATGCGCGGATATCCGAATGTCCGAATGTCCGAATGGCACGATGGTGGCCCATTCTGGCACATTCGTGCTATTCCAAAGGATTAGCCCGGGGTTTACCTTTCTATTCGAGCAGTTCTGGGGGAGGGCTGCCCGGGCGTCCTGACTCGCAAGAGTCAAGGCGCCTGTTAATTTTTGGGGAAGATTTCCCGGACCAGGCCGTCAAAGTTGTCCATCCAGCAGCGGAAGCCCTACGCCGACCTAGCCCGAAACTTAGCGCTGATATTTTCCCATCCACTCTGCCTGACCCAGAATTTGACCCTGCATTGCTTTTTCGACTTCCTGTTTGCTGACTCCCGCTTGCAGATTTAACTTGCGGCTCAACGCGTACAGTTTGAAGAAATAACGGTGAGGTTTGCCCGGCGGCGGACAAGGCCCGTTATAGCCGGTCTTGCGGAAATCGTTGCGCCCCTGGCGTGCGCCGTTCGGCAATTCTTCCGTCCTGCCTAAGTTCTCTGGCAGGCTGGAAGTGTTCGCCGGCAAATCGAAAAGTACCCAATGATTCCACGTGCCTCCGGGCGCGTCGGGATCGTCTGCAATCAGAGCGAAGCTCTGGGTCCCGGCGGGGGCGCCGCTCCAGGAAAATTCCGGAGAAACATCGGCGCCGTCGCAGGTGAATTTCTTGGGGAATTCCGCGCCGTTCGAGAAGCTGGGACTGGAAATGGCAAACGCCATGGCGGAACCTCCTTGGGCCAGTAAGGATTGCAGCACGCTCGCGCCCAAAGCCAACGACAACGCGCAGCCAATTAGCTTCAGGAGCGGAATTCGAGCGTAGCGCACAACTCTCTCACTAGGCAGGGAAAATCATTGGGTTGAAATGGTGAAGTTGACGGTGATGCGGGCTTCCGTTTCAACTGCCTTGCCCGCCTGCAGATAAGGCCGAAACCGCCATTGCTTCACCGCTTCGCGGGCGGCGGCGGAAAGAATGGCCGGTCCGCTCAGGACGTGCAGGTCCTGAATATTGCCTTCTTTTCCGATTAGAGCTTTCAGCACCACCGCGCCCTGCACCTTCATTTGCTTGGCCAGCAAAGGATAAGTCGGTTCCACCGGGCGCGAAAGCAGCTCAACGGCTCCGGGGGAAAGGTGAACGCCCGTGGAAGCAGTAACAGCCGGAGGCGTCGTAGCGCTGGGGACGACGGGTGTTTTTGGCTGTAGGTCCACGCTCACTGCGCTGTTGCCTGGCCTGACCACTCGATGTTCGTCGCCGGCAATAACCTCAACTTCGAGAGGCGGCAGCACGGTGCGGTTTGGAATTTCTGGCGCGAGAGCTGGTTCAGGCGCCGGCGGTTCCGTAGCCTTGGCGACCAGGTGTTGTTTGGGCTTGGACGCGGGGGCGGTTACTGGAGGCGCGGGTGTCGCCTGGGTTTCCGGCGGAGTCGCGGCAGCGGTTTCGCTGTCATCCGACTGCTCTGACTCCGCAACTGGAGTGGAAGGAAACCAGAAGTCGCGATCTTTGATGAGCACCAAAACCAGAGCGACTAACAAGAGCGCCAGCGCGATGAGCATCTGGCGGCGCTGTTTTTGATCGGATTCGAAGTCGAGCGCAGCAGTCTGATCGGCTTCTAATTCCGGCGGGCTGGTTTCGTCGAGCTTAAGCATCTACCTCTGCCTCCCGCCCGTAGGGGAGCCGGGCCTGTCGCTTAGTATGCCTTGAATTTCGCGCCGAAGCCAGAGGGAAGTCGCATCGCCAGGAAAGTCAAATGCGAAACAAAACCGGCCCGCGATTGCGGGCCGGGCACATGGTGCAAAGGTTTTCCTACCGCCGCCTTAGGCCGATTTTCTGGTCTCGGCTGGGAATTCGATCACCTTTCCACGCTGCTCACTCGGTAGCCACCTCACCTTGCGATGAAAACGAGCCGGAACGTAGAACTCAATCACCTTTGCCATACCACCCTCCGATCCAAGAGCAGGTCACCCGTCTGTACTCATCATCACCGGGACGGGCCTCTGCCTCTAATTGATTAGTTAGATGCGGGGAGAAGTTTGGCAGTTACGGGAAGAGCACCAAGCCCGGGCCGGGGTTGCTGTATGCGGGGGGGAATTCCCACTTGAGAAACTGGATTCAACACGCCAGCTGATCGCGGTTTAGCTTCAGACCGCTCAGGTTTCCCAGCACGGTCACGGCAATGGCTTCAGGGCGGAAGAATTCGTTGGCCAGTTGCCGCAGTTCGGCCGCAGTCACGTTCTCGATCCTTTCGATCAATTCATCCAGCGTGTAGAAGTGATCAAAATACATTTCCTGGCGCGCCAGATTTGACATGCGTGCCGTGGAAGACTCGAGCGAGAGCATCAGACTGCCTTTCATTTGGTCTTTGGCGCGGCGCAATTCTTCTTCCGGTACGATTTCAGACTTGAGTTTGCGGAACTCGGAAACGATCGAAAGCACAACCTTCACCGCCGATTCCCGGGAAGTTCCGGCATACACCGATAAGCAGCCGGTGTCGCGATAAGGCGTGAGATCGCTGTAGATGGCGTAGGCCAGTCCCTGGCGTTCGCGGATATTCTGGAAGAGCCGCGAACTCATGCCCCCGCCCAGCAGCGTGTTCAAGATGTAGGAGGCGTGGCGCTTTTCATGCGCCATAGGATGGGACGGCACGCCCAGACAAATCTGCACCTGCTCAAGCGCCTTCTTGTTGCGCAAAATAACGCGTGAATCAATGGCCGGCTGCGAGCTGTGGAAGCCATTCTTCATCGGCTTCATCCCGGCAAAATGTTTGCCAGTGAGATCGACAAAATGCTCGTGCTTCAAATTTCCCGCGGCGGAGATGATGAGATTTCCCGGCACAAATCTCTGCTTGTAAACGTCATGTACCGGGCCACGCTCAAACTTGCGAACCGTCTCCTTCGTGCCCAGAATCGGCTTCCCCAGGGGATGGTCTTTCCAGAAGTTCTGCGTGAAAATTTCATGAACCAAGTAATCCGGGCTGTCCTCGTCCATTTTGATTTCTTCCAAAATCACGCCGCGTTCCCGGCCAATGTCTTCCGCGGTGAAGACGGGATTGAGAACAAGGTCCCCGAGCATGTCGAGGGCGATGGGCAGATGCTCATCGAGCACTTTGATGTTGAAGCAGATGCACTCTTTGGCGGTGAAGGCATCCATGTTGCCACCGATCGAGTCGACCTGGCGAGCAATGTCCTCAGCTGAACGGTTGCTCGTGCCTTTGAACACCATGTGCTCGATAAAGTGCGATATGCCATTCCAGGGCAAGTCTTCGTCGCGGGATCCGGTTTTGACCCAGACGCCGATGGAAATAGAGCGCAGGTGCTGCATTTCCTCGGTTATGACGATCAGCCCATTGGGGAGGACCGTCCGTCGAATATTGCGGATTTCAGAAACCATGCGCCCTTTCTGGCGGATTCCCTGGAGAAGACTTCTTAGTATTGTTACACACCCCCGGGCGAGTAGGCGAATCTGCAGTTTAGTTATTTATAATCAATTACTTAGCGCGGAATCTGGCGGGGCGACAGCGACCTGGCCATTTGCCGAGTTGAAACATCCTCTACAATTCCTCCGAGGATTCTCCCGAGACTCGATTGAGCCACACAAGCCAAACCATGCTGCTGGGACTTGGGCTTGGGGAGCTCTCGCTTTTGGTTGAAGATTTTGGCCAGCCCGGCTATCGGGCGCGGCAGCTCTTTGAGGCGCTTTATCAGCAGCGTGTCACGTCGGCACAATCGGTTTCGGTTCTGCCGCAGGATTTTCGCCAGAGTCTCGCGAGCCAGGGATATGAAGTTGGCTCTCCGACAATCGAGAATCAATTCAGCTCCACGGATGGCACGATCCGTTACTTGATCAAGTTCGCCGACAATCAAAGCGTGGAAACGGTTTGGATGCCCGAAGGAGACGGGGGCGAGATGGGCGATGGGAGCGAAGCAGGATTGGAAGAAGGTCGCGTTGGTCCTCGCAAGGGGGACCGCGCAACGATCTGCGTTTCAAGCCAGGTGGGCTGCGCCGTAGATTGCCAGTTCTGCCTTACCGCATTGCTGGGAGTGAAGCGCAACCTGACCGCAGGTGAGATTGTGGGCCAGGTATGCGCCGTACTGAACGAACGGCGCGTTTCTCCGCCGAACGACCGGGTGAATTTAGTTTTCATGGGCATGGGTGAACCTTTTCTGAACTATGAAAACTTCATGAAGGCGGCGCAATTGCTGGTGGAGGGCGTAGGGATTCCGGAATCGAGGATGACAGTTTCCACAGTCGGCATTGTGCCCCGCATCTACGATTTTGGCAGTGAGGCAATTCGCCCGAAACTGGCAATTTCACTGAATGCCTCGAATGACAGCTTGCGCAGCCGTCTCGTGCCACTCAACCGCAAATGGAATCTGCGGGCGCTCATAGCAGCAGCCCGGGCATTTCCTTTGCGCAGCCGCGAGAAGCTCACATTCGAGTATGTTCTGTTGCGCGAAGTGAACGATTCGGCTCAAAACGCGCGCGAAGTCGTCGAGTTGATTCGAGGCATTCGGGCCAAAGTGAACCTGATCGCGCTCAATCCCGGACCGGGAATCGATTTTCAAACCCCGCAGGAAGAACAGGTGCTGCGGTTCCAGAAAATCCTGATGGACGCTGGCATTCCCACGTTCATACGGCGGCCGCGCGGGCGGGACATCTACGCCGCCTGCGGGCAACTCAAGCGCACAATTGAGTTGCAGGCAACGTCATAGGCGAAAGACGGGTCCAAGCAAGAAAGGCCAGGTAACCTGTGAAAAATCGCATGGGTCAGCCGCGTAGTGCCAAGTTTAGAAGGGAACGGGTGGGGGCGACTGAGGCCGGCTGGGTGAATGTGATGGGCAACTCGATCCGAATAGTTTCGCAACCTTTGATCGAAGCATCCTGAGTGATCGTTCCATTGTGTTCCTGGACAATCCCGTAGCAGGCACTCAGGCCAGCTCCGGTTTCTCTTCCGCCAGATTGATCCATGGAAGCATCAGTTTCACCCGCTTTGATGGCCAAACTATCTGCGGAAAACTCAAGGCCGACACGTCCAGTTGCTTGGTAGGTGCGCACTTTGAAAACACCCCCCGTTTTCGCGAGAGCGTCAAACAGGCTGACGCAAATGTGCCGGCAGACTTGCAAGAGCTGATTTGAATCGCCGAGGATTTGCGGAAGATCCACGCCTAGGTCGGTGTGGATTCTGACCGCGTGGTCGCGCGCTTGCCCGTCGAAGAGCTGAATCGCCGTCTGGATCAGAGCATTAACGTCAATCCGTCCCATTTTGCTGGGCACCTGCTTGGCAAAACTCAGCAAGCTTGAAATCAGAGACTTGGTGCGCCGCACTTGTTGCCCGATGCTCTCCGCCATGGCTTGCTGCTCAGGGTTCAGTTGGCTTGCACTCAGGAGCTCAGAATATCCAAGCATCGCCGTCAAGGGGTTGTTGAGCTCATGCGCTGCGCCACCCACCAGCAGACCTAGCGAGGCCATTCTTTCCGACTGCACCAGCTGCGTCTGGAGACGTTGCAGACTTTGGAAAGATTCCTGCGAGGCCCGCAGCAGTTGCCTGAGCTCGAGGTCGAGCAGGTGCTGCCTTAAGAAGACGAGCACGCTCAAGGCCAGCATACTCGTTAGAGTCAGAGCCAGGCGAAAGGTGCGGATGCGCGTTTCAGCCGTGCTAAAGAGCACGTTCCACACGGCGAATAGGGGCAAAGAGAAAATGGCAATCATTCCCACCCGGGCAACCCAAACACCGTACGCGCTGGAGAGCAAATCCGGCCGCTGCTTGGGCGAGAAACCATGTGTGAACAAACCGATCGCGGTGACAGCAGCGATTGACGCCACCAGGGGCACATCGTAAAGACTGCCGGAGTAGTAGACGCTGCGCTCGATCGCCCAATTGGCGACGTAGGAACTCAGGGCATAGGTCAGGCTGGCCACGAACCAGCAGATATAGATGGTTCTCCATGACTTGTGGCTGTTCCACCAACTCAACACCAGGCCGCCGAGAAAGACGATTTTTTCCGTCAGATACAGAATGTTGAGGTTGTGCTCGTAGAGCACGGCATTGCGCTGAACGTATTGCCAGGGAATGACTGCGAACAAGTAGAGATACAACCACCAGACCAGCAGCAAGGTGAAATCGAGAAAGCCGAGGCGAGTGGTGCGCTCATCGTGCTCCAGGTGAGGCTGGAGCGCAAGCGCAGCCGTCATCGGCACAAGGTGAAGGAACAGGATGACGTCGCCGCCGAATGGGTTGGGAACGTCTCGGCGCAGGACCACCTCAAAATAAGTCCAGAGGAGCTGATAAACCAGCCAGAAGAACACTCCGATATTCATCAAAGCCCAGAACAACCGTGCCCGGCCGCGGGAGCCAAGCACATTGGGCAATAGAGCCAGAGCTCCGGAGAGAAGAAGAAGAGACTGGATGACGTCACTGAGAGCAATCAGCGCGAAGCTCTGACGAAGAAATAGAGACCCCGCTGCTTGAACCAGAACGAGAGCGCAGGCGGCAATCAACCAGATTTTCGCGCGCCAAGACATGACACAGCCGTGCCGTCATTCTAGACACTGGCTGTCACCGCGGCACGTTACCTGCGTAATCGTGAAGTGTAGAGAATCTGTGCTCTCTCCGCTTGGGGCAAGGGCCGCCTTCGGCAACTTTCGCTTGCTCTCGGCAAACGACTGCCAATAATATCCTTGTCAGCATAAGCCCTGGTTGAGCCGTACCCCATTGTCAGTGCGAGCCTTGCGACATCGATTTCTGTGGAGATTGCGTGCCCCCGCCGATCCCGGTGAGGTGCGTCGCACTGAACGTTGGCTCGCTACGGCACGCGTGGGCCTGGCTGTATCGGCGCTGGTCGCGATCTGGATGGATCCGGTAGAAATCCGGTATTCGGTCTGGGCCTACGGGTTGCTCTTTGTTTATATCCTTCAAGGTGTAGCGGTAATCATTTTGCTGCGGCGCCGTGAGCGTTCCACGCCCGCTTTCAGATCTGTAGTCCATGCCGCCGATGTGCTTTGGCCCGCCTTGATGTCGGTGTTTGCCACGGGCCTGGCCAATCCCTTCTTCTTATTCTTTGTGTTCGTCCTGGCCGCCGCAGCTTACCGGTGGGGGCTTTGGGAAACTGTGGGCACGGCTGCGTCCGCCGTGACGTTGCTCTGGATAGACAGCATGGCGTTTCATCTCGGGTTTTTCGACTGGCTGGATGGCCTCCTGCTGCGGCATAATCTTCCGCCCTTGCGGGCGGTGGCCACAGATTTTGAGCCCAAACGTCTCTTTATGTTGTCCATCTCGCTGGTGGTGATGGGCCTGCTTTTGGGGTATCTGGCCGAACAGCAAAAGCAGCTTCGGGCGGAAAAAGCCGTAATTGCTCGAGTCCTCGGAAAAGCCCGAGTGGAGGCGGGACTTACCGGCACATTACAAGACATTGTTGGCGAGATGCTGCGATTGTATGGCGCTAAACGCGGCCTCGTGGTTTCGCAGGAGGCCAACAGCAAGCGGGTTTTTGTAGGCGATGTGCGATCGGGGAACCCTGGAGGGCATGGCTTCCACTGGCTTGACCCGCTCCCGTCCGATCATGACACGTATCTTTTCAGCAGTCCCGTCGAATCCTGCTTTGTGTGGCGCATGGGCAAGGATGGCCGCGGGAAGATGGAGCTGGCGGGCATCGACGCGGAAGGCCGAAAGGTATCAAACGCCCCGGCAACTTCTTTCGACCGGTTGGCACAGCAGCATGAATTCAGCAGCCTGCTGATGGTCTCTTTTATATTCGGACGCGAATGGTGGGGCCGCATTTTTTTGCTCGACCCGTCTTTGGCGGGAGAGATCGACGAAGAGCTGCGTTTTCTCCAGGAATTGGTGCGGCAGATTGGCCCAGCGGTGTATAACGTTTATCTTTTGCGGCGGTTGCGGCTTCGCGCCGGAGCTGTAGAACGCGCGCGCTTCGCCCGCGAGCTGCACGATGGCGCGGTACAGTCGCTGATTGCCGTCGAAATGCAGGTGGACGTGCTGCGAAGGCAGCCCGGAAACTCGGACTCGATGAGCCAGGAACTGAGGCGAATCCAGGGACTGCTACGCGAGGAAGTGCTCAAACTGCGTGAACTGATGCAGCAAATGAAATCTCTGGACGTTGATTCGCGAAGGTTGCTGGGTTTCCTGACGGATGTAGTCGAACGTTTTCAGAGAGAGACGGGAATCGCCGCGCGCTTCTATTCGGACCTGGAGGAGTTCGAGATACCGCAACCGGTTTGCCGGGAGCTGGCCCGAATCGTACAGGAGGGGCTGGTCAATGTCCGCAAGCACAGCGGAGCCCACCAAGTGCTGGTACGATTGAGTGCGCAGAATGGTTTGTGGAAACTGACCATCGAAGATGATGGCTGCGGGTTTCCCTTCGCCGGCCGTTTTTCCCACGTCGAGGAAGACAGTCAGGGAAGAGGACCTTTGGTGATTAAGGAGCGGGTCCGTTTGATTGCAGGCGAACTCACGATAGAATCCATTCCGGGCCAGGGAGCGCGTTTGGAGATCAGCATTCCGCAGGAACAGAAGGCCGCGCATGGATAGCCGCAGAGCACAGCCAGTACGCATTGTCATTGCCGACGATCACCCGATTTTTCGCGACGGCCTGCGCCGCCTGCTGGAGTCGGAACAAGACCTGAAGGTGATCGGCGAAGCCTGTGACGGTTCGGAAGCGGTAAAACTGGCTCGGCAGCTCAAACCGGATATTTTGCTGCTGGATCTGGCTATGCCTCGCCAGCCCGGACTGGAAGCATTGCGTGAGCTGAGCTCTGGGCCGCCCTCGAATTCGGTTCGCGTGATCCTGCTTACTGCCGCCGCAGAAAAACGCCAGATCGTCGAGGCGCTACAACTCGGCGCGCGCGGGGTGGTACTGAAAGATTCGGCCACTCAGCTTTTGCTGAAGGCGATTCATACCGTGATGTCCGGAGAATACTGGGTGGGGCGGGAGAGTGTTTCCAACCTGGTGCAATATCTGCGGACACTCGTCCAATCCTCCGGAGAAGACGCTCGGCAAAAGAAATTCGGCCTTACGCCGCGTGAACTGGAAATTGTCTCGACGGTCGTAGCCGGTTATTCCAACAAAGAAATCGCCGAGTATTTTAAGATCAGCGAAGACACGGTCAAACATCATCTTTCTAATATCTTCGACAAGCTGGGAGTTTCCACACGCCTGGAGTTGGCGCTATTTGCGGTGAACCAATCCTTGCCCCTGAAGACCATCGCCTAAAATGAGTCCATTAAACTTGGAATACCCTCATTGCACAGGACTTAGGGCATAGCACTTTAGTGCCATATCTACCACGCCGGTGCTATTGGCAGCCCTTACCCATAAGGCTTAATCTTTACTCAGAATCCAAGAACTTTGAGGATTTCTCCACGGCCCACCCTCAACCGTAGGGGCTTTTCTCAAGGTGTCCTTAGGGTAATCGGGAGGAGAAGGAGGGTACCCGTGGCAGGCTTGCTACACAAACTTTGGTTTGACGAACAGGGCCAGGACATCGCTGAGTACGCGGTCATGTTGGCCGTGATTCTGGTTATTGTCGTGGGCACGATTCGACTGATCGGGTCGAATGCCAACAACGTATTTTCTGAAGTGGGCAGCGCGATCCAATAGCTCCAAGTTTAAAGCGTTCGCCGTAGTCTAGTTTCTCACCAAGGCAGCCTTGCGAAGCAGCCGGAGGGTTGGTGTGTGTTCTCACCCGCAGGCTGGCTGCCGCGTCCGGAAAGCACTCCTGCCAAGAAAACTCCCATTAGGCTATCTGGAAGATGATGTGTACGACGGCGGTCCAATCCGTGGGCTGGCCGTCGCGCAACGCCGGCTTGAAGTGGATTTGCTCCGCCGCACGCACCGCGGACTCATCCAGGCCGTGCCCTAATCCCTGAACCACGCGGACAATTCTCAACTTTCCCGTAGACTCAAAAACAACTTCCAAAAGCACTTCGCCCTCGATCCGCAGATTCTTGGCTTCGGCGGTGTATAGCGGAGCCGGCTTGAACACGATCTCGGCGGGAACCAGCTTGGATGTCGGGCCGTCGATAGGTTTCGTCACTGAGGCTGCGGTCATGGCTTCCGCGGAAGTAAAGCCGCTCGTGCGCACGGTTCCACGAGAAGTATTGACTCGCCCGCTGCCGTCGCCGATGGCGACATCATTGCCGAAGCCTGCGCTGGCGACGACGCCGCGAACACCCTGGCCTCCATGCGTTCCGTTACCCTGACCTTCGCCAGTCGGCAACGAGAAGGATCCGAGAGAAGCAATGGTGACCGGTTTGCCGTTATTGGCTTTGGCGGTCATGCCGTTCGGATCGCCAAAGCCGCCGGTCTGCACTTGCTGCGGCGGGCGCGCAATCGTTGGAGGATCGGAATTGCCCGTGGAGAAAACGTTGGTTTTTACCAGCTGACGCGGAATCGCGGGAACTGTAGGCGGAAGATCGAGTGGCCGATTGGTTGCCACCTCGACTTTAGGTGTTGGAACTGACGGCTGCACGATCTTTGGTTTCTCAGCGGCGGGAACATGCAAAACCGGAGCAGGAGATTCAGCGGCCTGAAAAGCCGGAATGTAACGGGCCGGAGCGGGCGTCTGGTCCACTGGAACCGGGGTCTCAACCAGATGCACAAAATGGTAGTCGTGAACAGGCGGCGCCAGGAATTCAGGATGCAACACTCCGATCCAGGCGAATGCGACTAAAGCCACGCTCTCCGCAGCCAAGCAGAAGACGAATTTTCCATAGGGAGGCCGCCGCCGGGGCAGCATCGAAAAGAGGCCAGGCTCAGAGATTGTCCACATGGGATACCTGCTCAGATGTCTTACGGTCATCGTACGCTGCCACATCCCGAAAGAATTGCTGCAAGAAATCCACTCTCCCCACGCTGCGGGAATGCGTTGAAAGAAATACTCTCGAAGGGAAGAAGCAAGCATAAGGCCACTTCCGAGGCAAACCGGCAAAAGTAAGAGGCTGTCTTCACAGCAACTTAGGTCTTTCGGCCAGTATGCGGAGGAAAGGCAAGGTTGGAAAGGAAAAAATTTGCACAGCGAAGGTGCAGGAATTCAGCTTCTAACGGCCTCGCAGCCTGCCATCAGCAGCGCACAACCTTTGGGCTTTGGATGCCTCGCGTGGCATTCCTCGTATCCACCACCAGCTGAGATTCCCGCACAATTCGCTGGTAGTCATAGTTGGAGTGGTCGGTGACAATCAACACACAGTCGTACTGCCCTAGATTATCCAGCGCCGCGCATTTCATTTGCAGGTCGTATTTGCGGCCCTTTCCGACGGCAGGGAAGTAGGGATCGTTGTAGCTCACAACGGCGCCCTGTTGCTGAAGCAACTCGATGATGGTGAGCGAAGGAGATTCGCGGAGATCGTCGATGTCTTTCTTGTAGGCCAACCCGAGAACAAGCACCTTGGCGCCATTGAGCGCCTTGTGGTGTTGATTGAGAGCCTTGACCACCGAGTCGAGCACGTGGTACGGCATGCTGACGTTGATCTCACCGGCCAGCTCGATAAACCGGGTGCGAAAATCCCATTCCTTGGCCTTCCAGGACAGATAGAAAGGATCGACCGGAATACAGTGTCCACCAAGGCCGGGGCCCGGATAAAAAGGCTGGAAACCGAAAGGTTTGGTCGAGGCGGCTTCAATCACCTCCCAAATATCGATGCCCATGCGGAGCGAAAGCAGTTTGAGTTCATTGACCAGCGCGATGTTCACGCAACGGTAAATATTTTCGAGCAGCTTGGTCATTTCTGCTGCCGCCGGAGAAGAGACGCGCACGGTGCGCGTGAAGATAGCTCCGTATAAGGAAGCGGCGAGCTCGGAAGCTTGAGCGTCCAAGCCGCCCACCACTTTCGGAATATCACGGCGTACCACCGTCTGGTTGCCCGGATCTTCGCGCTCCGGAGAGAATGCGACATAGAATTCCCGCCCGTTCGATTCGCCGCCACGCGCGGCTTCCAGTCCCTGCCGGTTCCCTTTTTCGAGGATCGGAATCATCACCTCTTCGGTTGTTCCGGGATAGGTCGTGCTCTCAAGCACAACGAGTTGTCCGGCGCGAAGGTGTGGAGCAATGGCAGTGGCTGTGTTCGTTATGTAACTCAGGTCTGGTTCGTGATATTCGTTCAGCGGAGTAGGCACGCAAATGATGATCGCGTCCATCTCAGACAGGCGGGAATAATCCGAGGTCGCGGCAAACCCCTGCTTGCGGGCCTGTTGAATTTCCTGGGCAGGAATGCGAAAAATATACGAAGTCCCGTTCGTCAGCGCCGTTACTTTGCGTTCGTCAATATCAAAACCCGTGACCGGGAACTTCTGCTCAACATAAAGCAGAGCCAAAGGCAGACCTACATAGCCCAGGCCGATAATGGCGACGCGTGCCTCACGTTGCCGGATTTTATGGTCCAGTTCAGAAAACAGCGTAGTTGTCACCGAAGAAGTAGTCATTTGGAAAAGTGCTAACTACAGGATTCTAGCATTCTGCAGTCTTGATCCAGGCCAGCTCTTTCATAGTCTTCCAGAATGTCTTTTTACCGCGAAGGTGATTTCAGATAATCTCGCTTACTTCCGTAACCTGAAATATCTCGATGAAAACCGGAATGCAGAACAGCCTGAAACTCAAGAGGTGGGTGGGTCTAGTTGTCAGCGTATTCCTGCTGGTTTTTGCGGCAGTCAATTCAGCCAGGTGGCTGGTAGTCGACGACCGCCAGAAGGCTGATGTCATTGTTGTGCTCGCAGGAGAAACGGATGTTCGCCCCGCGCTCGGGCTGGAGTTGCTGCGTGGAGGTTATGGCAGCCGGTTGGTTCTTGACGTGCCGGCCGGAGGCAAAATCTACCGATGGACCCAAGTTGACCTCGCTCAGAACTATATCCAAACTCTGCCCGAGTCGAAGTTGATCTCGATTTGTCCGATCCGAGGACTTTCCACCAAGGACGAAGCAGTGGAGGCAGGCAAGTGTATCGATGGGACCGGCGGTCGCAAGGTGCTTATAGTCACGTCGGACTATCACACGCGGCGGGCTCTGAGTATTTTTCGTACGCTCGTTACCGGTCACGAATTTTGCGTTGCTGCAGCCCACGAACCGGAAGAGTTTGGTCGGAAGTGGTGGCGGCACCGGGAATGGGCCAAGACCAATTTCTACGAATGGCTAAGGCTGAGCTGGTGGGAATTGATCGATCGCTGGCGGTAAGGCTCACAGCATGAGCACCTTGGGTGTGACCATGATGAGTAATTGACGGCCCATTCTGAGCGAAGCTAGCATGACACTGGACATCCATTCTATGAGGACCTCGAGACTGCGCTCGGCGTTTTGCTGGATCACAATGGCAACCTTGCCAGTGTCGGTTTGGGCAGCGGACACGGACTCCGCCATGCTTTACACCAAGGGAGCAACTTGGCTGAACGGCGGATCAGTTCCGAAATCTTCGGCAATTTTCCCCGGAGATCTCGTACAGACTCATTCGGACTCGATGGCCAACATCAATGCCACCGGCTCGAGTGTTGTGATCCTGGCGGATTCACTGGTCAAATTCGAAGGCCAGGACGTGGCGCTCGAACATGGCAGCGTTACCATCGCTACTTCGCGCGGTTTGAGCACGAAAGTCGGCGAGGTCACCGTAACTCCGGCGTCGGACCGCTGGACAGAATTTCAGGTCACGGATATAAACGGCACGGTGCAGATTGTGGCGCAAAAGGGCGACGTGAGCGTCAGCGATCAGTCAGGGACGACAACCGTACCTCAGGGACAGCAAACCACTCGCGGCGAATCTTCCCAACATAAACGCAGAAAGGGCGCTGGCGCTCCCGTAGCCGCAGGCGGAAGCATTCTGGACTCGCCAACCGCGATCTGGGTCGGCGCAGGCGTGATTGGCGGCCTGGCTACCTGGGCCATCATTCAAAGTGACAATCCTGCCAGCCCCAGCGCGCCATAGTGAAAGTTTCTCGCATCTCCGCAACTCTAAGTTTACTATTGCAGGAGTTTTTCTTCTTCTGCTGAATTTACCGGAAGCCATTCGTGGCGCACGATCCTCCGCCGTGACATCCGGCGGCGAGGCGGGGTAAAACGGGCATCGAGAGCCGCAACTGTGCACAGCACATAGAACAGCGCAGCGTTGGCGGGAATCTCCAGATTGAAATCCACGAAGCTGTGGACCAGAATTCCGATTATGCCCAACAGGGCCGCCAGGGCCACAGTTCCATTTACATTTTCCGGCCATTGAGCCAACTTCTTTAGCGCCTGGCGGAACATGGCGACCAAAAACCAAAGCATGGCGGCAAATCCGAAGACTCCCATTTCGACGAGCAATTGAATGTAGTCATCGTGGGCCTGGTTGATGAAGAAGTTCGTGTAAAACGTCCGGAATTGCGGATACACCTCAGGAAACGTGCCCAGGCCCCAACCGAGCACTGGCTTGTGGAGGAACATGCGAAGGCCGTCTCGGTTAATGGCCATGCGCAGGCCGCCGGAAAGCTCGCTGCGGGTTTCCGAATGAATGCTGGCCATGCGCTTCGTCAGTTCGCCGCCACCGAGCCAGGCGAGCAATCCGATGGTGATGGTTAAAAAAATACCGAAGGCGATGGCTGCTTTGCGCCCCTTTTCCTTGCTGGCAAGCAGAGCTATGAGAACTGCCATTTGCACGGCGAACGCCAGCATTCCGCCCCGTGATCCGGAAAGAAAAATGGTGCCTGCTATCACCGCAGCGGCGACAGCGGCCATCATTCTCCTGGGGCCTTGAGCGAAGCGGCTCAAGGCGAAAACCAGGGGGATGGGCAGCAACATTTCCATCAAACCGGCGTAGTGGTTGTGGTTCACGTAGGGACCGTAAATCCAGCCGCCGGAACGCGGAGTGCGAATGCCGTACAAGCGCGTGGGAGACCCCATGCCCTGGATCAGAGCAAACAGGGCCACGCCGAATCCGTAGGCAGAAAACATCCACGTCAATTTCTTGACCTGTGAAGTTCGCCGCACGACCTGGACCGCGAGAAAGCAGAGCAAGCCGTAGGCGCAATAGAGGAGCGCCCATGAATACGTAGCGTAGGGGTAAGCGGTGTGTCCGCTTGCTAATTGAGTCGCGATGAGCCCAGCAAAAGCCAGCATGGGCGCAAACAGCGGACTGCCGGAAATCGCTATTTCGCCGGACTGAATCTGCCGAATGCACCAGAGCAAAAAGAGAATGGCCGCGCCGGCCTCGAGAATGAAGATCGACCAGGGTTCCACGGAGCCAAACGCGAGTGGTCCAAAGAGAAGAAGACCGAATAGTCCGAAGAACACCACAGAATCCAGCCGGGAAGGGGCTGAAAGCTGCGATACAGCGGCCTGGCCGGTCGGCGGATTAAGAACCGCAGATGTCATGCTTTCGTGTTTCTCCGCCCCGATTACTCGCTATCAGCTTGCGTCAGGCGAACCCCATCAATCCACAGCTTGCCACGCATCGGGCTTCCCGGCGGGACACGTTGAATATGCAGCATCAGCAGCTTTGTGTCAGTGCCGGTGGAAAAGCTGCCGTCGACTTCTTTCCAAAAGTCCGCATCTTTCAGCTCATCGCTCTGGAAATATGTAGTTCCGCTGTAGAAGTCCTGAATGGCGAAGCGCGGTCCGCCAGCTCCCTGAATGTCCTCCGCCTGAAAATTTGCAGAGAAGTCATAGCTTGTATTTGGCTGCACCGGGATGAGCTGACGGAGACCAAGATCTTCAAGTCCGCGGCTGTCGAGAGTGACCAGCAACGAGCGGTGCCCGGAATGCGATCGTGTCGGGTCCAGGGCCAGCGAGACCTCACGGGATTGTTGATACAACCAATCGAATCCACCGTTGAGAACGGTCAGGCTGAAATCGCCGTTCACCACCAGATTTTGCGGCGAGGGCTGGTAAGCCTGAAGCCCGCTCAAAGCCGCAGCCTGCTGCCATACCAACCGTGCCTGGTCGACTTCGTGCTGGCCGATCAGATAACGGAGATAGTCGAAGGTATGAGACATCCCGACCGGCTGGTTTAGCTGTACCATGCGCATCCAGACTTTGGCAGCGGCGCCGCTTTCATTGCGCGAAATCAGAAAATCCAGGAACGCTGAGTAAACTTCGGCATTGGCCGGTATCACATCCTCTAGAAGGAAATCGGCATCCGGCTTAATCCGCCAGCACAGGCGCAGGGCCGCCGGAGGCAAATACGGATCGTTTTGCAAAACTACCCGAAATTCACGCAACGCATGGTCGAAGTCTCCCTGGACCAGAAAGAGATTGGCCGCCTCCCACGCAAGTTCCGGTGTAGTGGGATCGACTTCAATGGCGCGCTGCAAGGCAATCGCCTGTTCTTGCGTGTTCCCGAGCAATTGATAAGCACTCGAAAGATCGAACCAGTAGCGGGCTTGATTGGGGTTCAACGCAGTCGCGGTGCGATAAGCATCGATTGCCAGATCTGGGGACTGCTGAACCAGGAACCGGTATCGCCCCAGCCGATAGTGAGATTCGGCATTACCGGGCTGCAATCGAACGGCTCTCTGCAGGCTGGCCAGGTCAGGCTTTGCGGAAAAGTAAGCAGCGAGGAAAACCACAGCGCTGAACGAGCAATAAGCGGTCATAGGAACCGCCACCGCGCTCAACAGGAGGATCTTCCTGGCGGGGCTCCCTAGCGCAATTCGCATGCTCTTACCTCAGGCGTTGCCTGATGCGGCCTTGGCCACCGGTTCTTTGGCATCAGCTAACTCGTCTTCCTGATAGTAGTGCTGCCCGTATTTGCCCTGGTATTCGTAGTAATAGTAATAATCGGGAGAATTGAGGTTGACGGCGTTGAGCAGTACGCCCGCGATTCTGGCGTTGACCTGCATGAGAATCTCGCGCGAGCGCCGCAAGGCTTGCTTCGTGGTCTGTCCCGAGCGAATCACGAGAACCACCGCATCGGCGCGAGTAGACATGACCACGGCATCTGTGACCGAAAGCGTCGGCGGAGTATCGATCACAATATGATCATATTGCTCGCGTAACTCAGCAACGACGTCCCGCATATTGGAAGATGCCAGGAGTTCCGCTGGATTCGGCGGTGGCGGCCCGGCTGGCAGCACAAAAAGAGTGGGCAGCAGGGTGGAACGAATCGTGGCCTGCTGCAGCGTCGCGTTGCCGGTCAGAACGTTGCTGAGCCCAGTCTTGGGGCCGATGCTAAGGGCCTTGTGAATGCTGGGCCGGCGCAAGTCGGCATCAATGAGCAAAACGCGAGTGCCCTTTTGCGCCAGCACAATGGCCGTGTTGATGCTGGTTGTGGTCTTGCCTTCCTGTGGCAGCGCGCTGGTGATGAGGATCACTTTGGGCGGCGCGCCCAGCGAGGTCAGCAAAAGGGAAGTACGCAACGCGCGGTACGATTCCGCCATCTGCGACTGCGGGCGCGACTGGGTCACTAGCTCCACGATTTCTTTCGTCGGGGCCAGAGATAATTGCGGCCGCCCTCCGGACTCTGACGAGTTTTTTGAGCCGAGCGGGATGATGCCAAGGGGCGACAGGCCGGAGATCGTCTGCGCTTGCTCCGGCGTTCGCACCGTGTTGTCCATTCCTTCGAGCAGGAAAGCTAATCCGATTCCGGTTGTGAGCCCCAGCGCCAGCGCAAAAGTGAGGTTCCGCGGAACATTCGGCTCCGAGGGCGCCGCCGGAACGCGGGCCACATCCACGCTCCGAATATTGTTAGAGCGCAGCCCGGCAGTGACGCCGGCTTCTTTCAGCTTCTCGAGCAGGCCTTCGTAAAGCGTGCGATTCGTTTCCACATCGCGCTTCAGCAGGCTGTATTCAATGGCACTCTCGTTGAGTTGGTTGGCCTCCTGCTTTTGCTTGTCCATGGCGGCATGCAGCATATTTTCGCGCTGCAGGGCGGTCAGGTATTCGCCGCGCACCCGCGCGACCACCTTTTTCATTTCCGCCTGAATTTGTACTTCCACCTCTTTCAACTGACTATCCAACTGGGCGACCTTGGGGTAGGAGGGGCCAAATTGGGTGCTGAACTGGGCCACTTGAATTTTGAGATCGGCCTGCTGCTCACGAAGTTTCTCCATCAACGACGAAGAAGAAATATTGCCGCCTTCACCTCCCGCGCTAATGGCAGCAGCGGTGGCGGTTTCCTTGTCCCCCGATTGCACCAGGTTGTAGACCGATTCCTTCTCCATGCGCTCAGACTCAGCCGCGGTGAGTTCTTTGTTCAGCTCGTCCAGCTTGGAAGTAATGATGTTCTGCTTTTCGTCGATTCCAAGAATTTCGTGTTCCTTCTGGTAGCGAACCAGCTTTTCCTGCGAGGTTTCAACCTTCATCTGCAGGTCGACCAGCTGCTTAGAGAGCCAATCCGAAGCCTGCATGGTGGATTCGAACCTGGTCTTAAAGTTCTGCTCGATGTAGGTATTAATCAACGTGTTCACCACGCGCGCTGCGAGATCGCGATCGATGCTGCGGAAGTGGATTTCGATGATTCGCGTATTGGGGACAAGCGAGACGCCGAGGTTTCCTTTGAAGGTGCCTAGCAGGGCACTGGTCTTCTCGGAGTCCGGCTGAAGCGCGTCGGTGGTAAGCGCCAGTGAGGCGGTAGAGGCTTCTCCGCTGCCTCCGAACTCGGGGCGCTTGTCGAGATTCAGTTGCTTGATGACCTGCAAGGCCAGAAGATCGCTGCGCAGAATTCTGGCTTCGGTGTCGAGGTCTGCCGGGTCGTAGTAATCTTCGCCTCCGCCTCCCGGGTCTTTCAAATTCAGAAAGGTTGGATCTGGTTTGTTGATGGCGATGGTACCCGCTGCGTCATAAATCGGCGTTTTGCGCAGCGTCGCGATGGTGACGACGCCAAAGATGATGGCGACAGTGCTCAAGACCGTCCACCTGCGCTTGATAAGGACGCGGAGATACTCGCGTAAGACCGAGTCCTGCGTGGGGAGGGTTGAAAGATAAGCGCTGTGCTGACGGCCAATTTCCAGCGGGGGTTGCACCTCGCACAAGCCTTGACCAATGGCCGGAATCAGCGGACCGGAACCCATGCCTGCTCCTCAAACTGGCTTGCGGCCACGGACACACAACCGTGAACTCATGGGTGTGCGCAAATTCCGTTGGCTTCGTTGCGGAACGACTGATTCTACAATGCAGCAGCAGCGCCCCATCTTGACCACAGTGGTTCCTCATGATGAGTTCTTCGCAAGCTGTGCAAAGCTCCGTTCTCTTCTTCGCTATAATCCGCTCACGACAAGGCCACACATGATGAATTGGTCGGAGCAGGTGGTTCTGGTCACCGGCGGCACCGGTTCGTTCGGAAAGAAGTTCGTCGAGTTGATGCTCCGCGAGTACCACCCTCTCAAAATCATCATCTTCAGCCGCGACGAACTTAAGCAGCATGACATGCGCACAGCGGGTTTTGACCACCCCAGCCTGCGCTACTTCATTGGTGACGTGCGCGACGCGCAGCGGTTGGACCGCGCGCTGACCGGAGTCACAGTAGTGGTGCACGCGGCGGCGCTCAAGCAGGTGCCGGCCTGCGAGTACAACCCTTTTGAGGCCATTCAGACCAACATCATGGGCGGCCGCAATGTGATTGACGCGGCCATCAATCGTGGCGTGCCCCGGATTCTCGCGCTCAGCACTGACAAGGCGGTCAATCCCATCAATCTTTATGGCGCGACCAAACTTTGCGCCGAGAAAATGTTTGTGCAGGCCAACGCCTATGCGGGAGCGCAGGACACGCGCTTCAGTTGCGCGCGCTATGGCAATGTCGTCGCCAGCCGGGGAAGCGTGATTCCGGTTTTCCTGGAGCAGCGTCGCCGTGGCCGCATCACCATTACCGATCCCCGCATGACCCGCTTCTGGCTGACGCTCGAACAGGGCGTGCGTTTCGTCGTGGATTGCATCGAGCGCATGCATGGCGGCGAAATTTTTGTGCCCAAGATCCCAAGCATGAGCCTGGTGGAAATGGCAAGGGCCATCGCTCCCGGTTGTGAAGTGGAATACGTTGGCATTCGCCCCGGAGAGAAGCTTCACGAAGTGTTGGTTTCGGAAGACGAAGCGCGGCACACGGTGGAACTGGATGACATGTACGTCATTCGTCCCGCACACTCCTGGTGGAACAATCGGAATTGGAATGATGCGCGCCCGCTTCCCGACGGATTTCGCTACACCAGCGACTCCAACTCGCGCTGGCTCACCGCGGGCGAACTCCGGGAGTTGATCGAAGCGGGATCTCCTGTCCAGGAAAAGCTCCACGTGTTGGAGGCGCGCGCCTCCGCTTGAGGAGTTTTATGGCAGTAACTTCCCCAAGCCGGGAAATGCTGGCAATCGAGGGCGGTGTCCCTGCGCGCAGCAGGCTTCTTCCCTATGGGCGCCAGACGGTTACCGAAGACGACATCGCCGCCGTGGTTGAGACGCTGCGTTCTGATTGGCTGACTACCGGCCCCAGGATAGCTGAATTCGAGGAGCGATTTGCTGCCGAGGTAGGAGCGAAATATGCGGTCAGCTTTAGTTCCGGCACAGCGGGCTTGCATGCGGCTGCTTTTTCCGCAGGCTTGGGATCCGGTGATGAGGCTATCACTTCACCGCTTACTTTCGTCGCGACAGCGAATTGTGTCCTCTATCAAAACGCCACTCCCGTATTCGCCGATGTGACGCCGGACACGCTGAATCTTGATCCCGAGCGGGTTGCTTCGAAAATCACCCCGCGCACTCGCGCGATTCTTCCCGTTGATTTTGCCGGCCATCCCGCGGAACTTGAGCCGCTCCATGAATTGGCCGAACGTCGTGGATCGATCGTGATTGAAGACGCCTGCCATGCGCTTGGAGCAGAAGATCATAGACAGAGAGTGGGAAGCCGCGCGCACATGACCGTTTTCAGTTTTCATCCGGTGAAACATCTGACTACCGGCGAAGGCGGAATGGTGACGACCGATGAGGCCGGTTTTGCGGAGACTCTGCGGCGTTTCCGAAACCACGGGATCAGCAGCGAAGCGCGGCAGCGCCAGTCTGCGGGGCAATGGCACTACGAAATGACGCTGCTGGGCTTCAATTATCGGCTGACTGATATTGCGTGCGCCCTGGGCACTTCGCAACTCACAAGGCTGGATACCAATCTGGCGCGGCGTCGGCAGATTGCAGAGCGGTACAGCAATGCGTTTCAAGATCTCGCCGGCCTGGAGTTGCCCGCGGTGCGGCCC
>Ga0335078_10003283_pt1 | contig 24129 bp, 24 predicted proteins | sample Lox_Sample_32_FD_206711 | JGI IMG/M metagenome (GOLD analysis project Ga0335078, IMG submission 206711) | Soil microbial communities from Loxahatchee National Wildlife Refuge, Florida, United States - Lox_Sample_3.2 | ecosystem: Environmental > Terrestrial > Soil > Wetlands | place: USA... | reverse complement strand
CGCCGGGGCAGCACGGGCCACGGTTGACTGCCGCGTAGAAGCGCCACTTTCCGTACCGTTTTCTGCTGTTCTCCTGGCCTTGCTGACCTGCTCAGTTCCTGCCCGCTGTCCCTCTTGCCGATCTTGCTCACCGACTTCTGTCGCTGCTCTGCCGCATCCTGTCACCGGACCAAAGTGCCGCTACGAGCCTTGCATTACCAACGATCATGGTCCGCGCCGTGTGCGGGAGGAGGAACCGCCAGGGTGGCTGTCCGGGTGAGCGCCGAGTCCGGGTTCGATCCTGGCTACATGCTCAAAGGCCAGGCGGAGCAGGCGGCTGGCGAGCGGACTGCGGGCGGCTATTACATCAACGCGGCGCAGGCGGGGGAGGCGCCGGGCCGGTGGTTCGGCAAGGGCGCTGAGGCGCTCGGTTTCGCTGAGGGCCAGGTAGTGGAGGCGGCGCCGTTCCTGGCGGTCTACCAACAGGTTCATCCGGTCACGGGAGAGCGGATGGGCCGCGCACCGGGCGGTTATGCCAAGACGAAGGACATTTTGGCCGGGCTGCTGGCAGGTGAGCCACACGCGACCGTGGAGCGGCGAATCGAGCTGGAGCGGGAGGCAGCGCAACAGACCCGAAGGTCACCGTCTTATACGGACGTGACCGCGAGCCATGACAAGACGATCTCGGTGGTGCACGCGGCAATCAGGGAGAACGAGCGGCAAGCCCGGCTGGCCGGGAACGAGCAGGCGGCTGTGCTGTGGGCTGCCCGGGAGGCGCGCTGGCAGGAGATCCTGCAGGAAGGCAATCGGCGCGGGTTGGAGTATATGCAAGAGACGGCCGGCTGGACCCGCACCGGCTACCACGGCAAGCGCGTCGACGCGATAGAACCGGGCCGGTGGGAGCGGGCGCTGCCGGTCGTAACCACTTGGCTCCAGGGCACCAACCGCAAGGGCGAGCCGCACGATCATAGCCATAACCTCTGGGCCCGGATGGCGCTGACCGAGTCGGACGGGAAGTGGCGTGCTCTGGACACGATGCGCATCCGGGGTCACCTTGGCGCGATGTCCGCGGTGGTGGCCGCGTACGTGGAGTCGGCGCTGGCGCGGGAGTTCGGCGTGCGCTGGGTGCGCCGCGCGGACGGCATGGGCAACGAGATCGCCGGCGTGACGCAGGAGTGGAAAGACGCGTTCTCCACACGCACCCGGCAGGTCGACGCGAAGGAGAAGCATCTCGCGCTGCAGTGGGAACTTCGGTTTGGCCGCGAGCCGACCGCGCGGGAGATGTTGTTCATCCGGCACACGGCGCGCGACTACTCGCGCAAGTCCAAGGAAGACGTGCAGATCGACTGGGACGCCGAGGTTGAGAAGTGGGACGGGACGATCGGCGGCCGCCTCGCTGAGGTCGCCGACGCCGCACTCGGCCACTGGCAGCCAGGCGCCGCCGCGCCGGGGCGGCAGGCGCAGGAGCAGGCGATCCAGGCGGCGCTGGCCCGGGTGCAGCGTGAGCACAGCACCTGGACAAAGGCGGACCTGATGAAGGTGCTGGGCTGGTCGATGGGCCCAGGGTTCGCGCACGTGGACCCGGACGCGCGCCAAGATCTGCTGCTCGCGATGACCGAGCGCGCGCTCAGCCCGGACTTCGGGGTCAAATGTCTGGAGGCACCCGAGTGGCCGCCAGTGCCGCAGGCGCTGCGCCGCGAACTGGACGGGCGCAGCATCTACACCGCTCCCGGCACCGAGCGGTACGCCACGCACGGACAACTATCGATGGAGGAGACGCTGTGCCAGCGGGCGCAGCGGCACGGCGCGGCGTGCCTGGCGCCCGAGGCACTGGCGGCGCGGCTCGGCGCGGACGCGGATGTGCTCGACGCGGTCTTGCGCGAGTACGCGCAGGACGCGGCGCAACGCACCCGCGCAGGGCTGCGGCTGGACCAGGCATCAATGATCTACGAGGCGCTCACCTCGGACCGGCGGGTGTCGGTCGGCGTCGGCCCGGCCGGGTCCGGCAAGACCTACACAGCCGGCGCCGCGGCGCGCGTGTGGGAGGCCGAAGGCGGGCAGGTGATCGGGGTCACCACCTCGCAGGCCGCGCGGAACGTGCTCGTCGAGGCCGGGATCGGCAACGCGTGGAACTCGACCCAGTTCCTGCAGCAGATGAGCGAACCTCGGGAGCGGCTGCAGCCCGGGACGCTGATCGTCATCGACGAGGGCAGCACCATCTCGATGACCCACCTCGCCGGGATCGTGGCACTGGCCGAGCGGGATGACGCCAAGGTGCTCATCACTGGCGACCACCAGCAGCTCGCCGCGGTGGAAAGCGGCGGCGGCATGACCCTGCTGGCAGGCCACCTTGGTCACACCCAGCTGGCCCGCCCGGTCCGGTTTACCGCGGAGTGGGAGCAGCAGGCCACCTTGCGGCTGCGCGAAGGCGACAAGGCCGCGCTGGAGGCCTACGACGAGCACGGCCGGATCACCGGCGGCAGCCGTGACCAGGTGTTCGAGGACGCCCGGCGTGCCTACGTCGCCGCCCGGCTGGCGGGTGACGACGTGCTGCTGATGGCCTACACCAGGGAGGACTGCCACGAGCTGAGCCGGATCATCCGCGACGACCTGATCCACCTCGGCCTGGTCGATAATGGCCGCTCGGTGCCGCTTGCGGCTAAGGCCCGGGCCTCGGCCGGGGACCTCATCGTGGCCCGGGAGAACGACCACCGGCTCGTCACCGACCCAGGGCACCCGCTGGCTAACGGCGACCGGTTCGTCGTCGACGCCGTCGTCAGCGATGGGCTGCTCGTGCGGCGGGTCCTTGAGGACGAGCAGATGGCGGAGCGGCCGGTGCTTTACCCGGCGGCCAAGCTCACCACCACTGATCTGGGCTATGCGGTCACCGGGCACAACGGCCAAGGCGGCACGGTGACCCGGGGCGAGGCCGTGTTTCGCGGTGGTGAGCCGCGCGAATGGACCTACGTCGCCCTCACTCGCGGGCGGGAGCGGAATACCGCGCGCGTCATCGCGCAGGCCCGGGCCGCCGATCCCGGCGCCGGGACGCAAGCTGACCCGGAACTGGCCCGCGCGGACCTGCTCCGCCGCGAGCGCGCCGGGCTGCCAGCCGAGCCTGCCAAGGCTGACCTGGACGCCCGGGAGCCTGTCGCGGTGCTCGCCGATTGCCTGGACCGGGAGGCGGGCGAGGACTCGGCGACCGTGTACCAGCGCAAGAGCCTGGTCCGGGCCGATCACCTCGGTCTGCTGCACGCCCGCTGGACCGACCAGGTCAAAACCGCGGACCGGGACCGCTACCACCGCATCGTCCAGGATGCGCTGCCGGAGGAGTGGCGCGGCAAGCTCAGCCCGCAGGCCACCTGGCTGTACAGGACCATGAAGGCCGCCGAACTGGCAGGCCTGGACGCCGCCGAGGTCACCCAGACAGCCATCCGGTCCCGCTCCCTCGAAGGAACCAGGGACGTGGCCAGCGTGCTGGACGCGCGGATGCGGGCGATGGTGGAGCCACTTGTCCCCTTGCCGCTGAGCCCGTGGACCGAGCAGGTGCCCGAGATCGCTGACCCCGAAAGGCAGCAGTACGTTCGCCGACTCGCCGAGGCGATGGACGAACGTAAGGAACGGATCGGCGAGCACGCCGTGCTGGCGCAGCCCGCGTGGGCACTGCGCGCCTTTGGGCCCGTGCCCGATGAGCCGGGGGAGCGGCTGGACTGGCAGCAGCGGGCCAGCGCGATCGGCGCCTACCGCGAGCTGTACGGCGTCGAGGACCAGGCCGACCCGCTCGGCCCCGAGCCCGCGGGCAGCTCGCCCGAGCAGCGGGCCGCCTGGCACGCCGGGTTCGCCGCCCTCACCCGCACCGACACCGTCGACGTGCGCGCGCTGCCAGAGGCCTCGCTGTGGCACATGCGCGACAGCTACAAGGCCGAGACCGAGTGGGCACCACCGCACGTCGGTCGGCAGCTGCGCGGGGTCCGGCTCGCCGCTGAGGACGCCCGGCAGCTCGCCATCCGCTCCCAGGCCGAAGCCCATGCCGCCATCGACCCAGAAACCGCGGCGCGGCACACTCGCATGGCCGCCTCTGCCGAGGCACTTCAGCCTGCCTACAGGCGGATCGAGGCCAGGCTGGAGGAGGCGATGGACGACCGCCGGGCATGGGAGCAGATCACCGCCGGGCCACGCCGCCTGGCGGTCGCCGCCGACTCCGAGCTCCGCCGCCGCTACCCTGACCAGCCGATTGAGCCGCTCCGCTCCGCCGAGCCTCGCTCACCCGAAGGCGACGAGATCACCAGGCCGCCGGATGCGGCGAAGTCGGCGGAGCCACCCGAATGGGTGACCCAGCTTGCCGAGCAGCGGCGCGTGTTCCAGGAGAAGCTCGAGGAACGGCAGAACGTCATGGTCCCGGACGAGGATCCCGATTGCGGCTTCGTCGGCCAGGCATGGCCTTGGCAAGAACGGGACCCCGACGCCATCCTCCAGCCGCCCAAGCCCGAGCTGTGGCCTTGCGCCGGGATCGAGCGGCTCACTGGGTACGAGATGCCAGAAATGGAAGCAGGGAGCTAATGAGCGATCAGGACGAGGCCGCGCGTCGTATGGCCTTCTTCCAGCAACTGGTGCGGGAAGCGGCGGCCGCTGACGTCCAGGATGAGTGCGACGACCCCGACTGCGCCTGCCATGGAGACGTCGGTGACCGGCCCGGCGACGGCGCGGCGGAGGTCACCATGACCGAGGTCTACGAGGACGAGCCTGGATGGGGCCACCACTGCGACCGGTAACACGCTGCGCCCTTGTGACTTCGGCTCCGCCGTGTCGATCTTGCAGTCTGCAGGCTTCGCCGGTTTCTGCCATCCTCAGCTACGCCTGGCGACAACTACGCCCGTGCGTCGAGATGATCAAGGTGGAAACCGGTGAACAGCACGGACCTGAACGAGCGGCTGGCGTACAGCGTCGATGAGGCCGCGGCGATCACCGGCCTCTCCCGCGACCTGCTGTATGACCAGATGCGCGCCGGCAAGCTGGCCTACTTGAAGGTCGGCCGGCGCCGCATCATCACGCGCCTGCATCTCGAAGCGTTCCTCGCTGGTACCACCTGACCCGAGCGTCTGCGGAAACCGAGGCGACCTAGCAAGGGCTCCGCGTCAGCGGTTCGGCGAGGAATCAGGCGCTGCGGCGGAACACTGCCTGCTCGAGCCGGGCGACCCGGGCCGCCAGATCGCCGTGTACGCCGGTCTCCTCGCGCAGCCGGGCGAGAATCCACGCCCGGGCAAGGGTGCGGGCGGGCAGGCCGCGCTGGCCAGCGTAGCGTTCCAGCTCAGCCAGCTCATCGGGGTTGAGCCGGATGGAAAACATCACCGACCGGCCAAGATTTCGGCGCTCGCCCTGGACGTCCTCCGGAACCTGCGCGGTCTCGGCAGCCGCGCCGTCGGCGGCGATCAGGTCGTCAATCTTGCTCATCTGGCTTCTCCACATACAGCCGCTGGTCCCGCTCGCTGGCGGCCCAGGCGTTCACTCCCCACCAGTCACCGTCGGTCGGCTCGGCCGGGTCGGCATCCCCGGGCAGCAAGATCACCGTCAGCACGGCGTCTGCGCTGCCCGAGTAGCCGATCACACGGACCGACATCCCGCTTGTGCTGGCCGGGTCTGGGACCAGCCAGCAAGCTTCCGGATCGGTCACCGCCTCGTCGGCCCAAACCGTCTCGACGTGGTGCCGCTCACGGATGTAGTCCGCGCGCTTACTCCAGTCGATCCGGCCCGTCACGTACTCCATTGTACTCCGGCGGACGTCGCTGTCCCGGATTCGGTCGTCGAATCTGGTGTGCCCGGGTGGTTGGGGTGCCAGTGCTCAGGCTGACGGGGCAGCGGCGCCACCAGCGAACCGTGCTGGGCGGCCTCCCGGGCGCTGACCTGGCGGAAGTGGACGAACCCCGCCTCGACTGCCATCACCACCGCCCACGACCAGGCGCTAGGCGCGCCCGCCACCAGCACTGCCCCGGGCCTGGCCGTCTCCGGAGTGACTGCGTCGGCCAGCCGGGCGATGTTGCGGCCCTGGTCATCCTCGGCGTTCAGGTCAGCCGGAAGATCGATGTAGATCATCTCAGTGCCCTTATCGTCCTCTGCCCGCTACAAGCGCGGTCTGGGTTCTAGCCAGCGAAAAGGTGGTCCATGACCTCGGCTCCGGTCGTGATCACTGGGCGGAGCTCGCGCCGGTAGATGGTCTCAGTGGTGCGGCTGGAGCTGTGACCGGCAAGGCGCGCGATCTCCTCGACGCTCACCCCGCGGTGGCTCATCAAGCTGACAAACGAGGTGCGAAGCTCCTTGGGCACCCAGCGCTCGCCGAGCCCGGCGGCCTTCGTCACCTTGCGGAAGTCGCGCCGGACGTTGTGCGAGTCCAGCGGCGTGCCCACCGAGGTAGCCAGGACCAGCCCATGCTCCTGCCACAGCGGCCCGGCGTTGTCCCGGTCCCCGGCCTGGCGCTCCCGGTGCTCGCGCAGCGCCCTGACCACGACCTCGGGCAGTTTCAGGGTGCGGCGCGACCGCTGGGTCTTGGTGTCACCGTGGGCGCGCACCGACCGCCACACGGCCACGGTCCCGGCTTCCAGGTCGACATGGTCCCAGGTGAGCGCCCGCGCTTCCTCTGACCGGATCCCGGTCAGCAGGCACAGCGCGATGTACGCCCGCAGGCGGGACCGCTCCGCCGCCGCGAGCAGCGCGGTCGCCTGCTCCAGCGTCAGCGACTGGGACGGGCGTCCCTCCCGGCCGCGGGGCGTATCGACCAGCGCGGAGACGTTCCTGCGCACCAGGTCCTGGGCTTCGGCGTGGCGGATGGCGCGGGTCAGGCAGTTGTGCGCCTTCTGCACGGTGCGGGTCGCGTGCGTGCTAGCCATCGCGGTCAGCGCGGCCCGCACGTCGGCAGCGGTCAGGTCCTGCAGCGGCCGCGCGCCGATCCTGGCCAGGACCGGCTTGAGCGAATCCCGGTTGACCTCGATGGTCTTCGCGGTCCGGCCCGGCAGGCCTGACGCCAGCCAGTCCGTCACCGCCTGCCCGACGGTGTAACCGCGGACCGGCCGCACGCCCGCGTCCAGGTCGGTGTGCAGGTCCTTGAGCTTGTCCTTGACCTCGGACTTGGTCTGGCCGCTGACCTTCTTCCGGACCCGCTTCCCGCCCGGGCCGTACCCCAGCGACACGACGCCGCGCCAGCGCCCCGGGCAGCTACGGTGATGAGCGGGGTCGCGGCAGTCGCCACGGTGATCGAAGTAGATGCCGTCCTCGCCATAGCCGCGTCGCGCCACCACGCCAGGCTACTACTTGGCTCCCCACTTGGCTCCCCATCGAACCAAGATCAAAACCGGGCGAGCCACTGAACTGCTGAAACTCTGTGGAGCTGAGGGGATTTGAACCCCTGACCCCCTCGATGCGAACGAGGTGCGCTACCGGACTGCGCTACAGCCCCTGGGACGGGTGTCAGCGTAGCAAAGACCGTCGTGTGTTCGCGCCTTCGGCTCAGTCACCGACGGCGCGGTCGGCCGGGTCGGAGTACTGGTCGTAGAACTGGCCGCCGATCCGGGACGAGATGTCGATGATCTCGGCGTGCGGCCCGGTCGGCGCGGAACCGTGCTCCGCACCGGTGCTGGGCTGCGGCGTGGCCAGGACGGGCTCCGCCGGTGCCCCGGGCTCCTGGCCGGCCCCGGCCGGGGCGGCGGCGTGGCGGGCCCGGGCGGCGTGGCGGGCCCGCTGGGCATCGAGCTTGGCGAACTCGCGGAGCAGCAGCAGATAGCCGGCCAGCAGCGCCGCGGGCGGGGCCACGATCCAGTAGGCGTCGATGCGGGTGACCACGAACGCCACCGCGATCACGGTGAGGGTGATCAGGGTGGTCAGCAGGCGCCGGCGCGCCTTGAGCACCTCGGCGCGCCGCGACGGGGGCGCCGCCCGCTCCGGTTCCGCCTGGTCCCCGGCCCCGGCCTCGACGGGCTCGGCGACCTCGTGTGCGGTGGCAACGGGCATGACGGGCACCTCCCCGGCGGGCACGTCCTCCGTGGGCACGTCCGGGGCCCCGGCGCCCGCCAGCCACGGCAGGGGAGGCGGCGGGGCCGGGACCGCGGTCTCCGGCTTGTCCGCGTCCGCTGCCTCGGCCGGCGCCGCCTGCGGCGCGGCCGACCGGGGCCGCAGCCATCGCGGCACCAGCACAACGGCCCAGATCGCCACGATCGCGAGGTAGAGGATCGCGCTACTCAACGCTCCGCCTCGCGTTTCCATCCTGGCCGGTCCAGGCCGCGCTGCCGCCGCGCAGGCGCCGTCGCGGGCATGCTCACGTGACGCACGGTAAAGGCCAGGGCTGCCGTTGACGAGCATTCGGCCCGGTGTGTCGTGAGATCGGCCCGGCCAGGGCGCTTGACGCGGCCGCGTTATCCCGGAAAACCCCGATTGGTTGCGTTACGCAGCGCCCCGCCGGCCGGGCCGCCACGGCGCGCGGAATGCCACGGGTGCGGTGACGCTGCGCGGTCGCGGCCGGCGCCGCCTGCGGCCCGGGCCGGGACGGGGTCAGCTCGCGGTGCCGGACCGGGAGGCGGACAGGATGCCGCGCCAGCGGGCCAGCAGGCCACCGTGGACGTCCTCGATCGTCAGCGCGTAGCAGAGGTGGTCCCGCCAGGCACCGTCAATGTGCAGGTACCGCCGGCGGAGTCCTTCCTCGTGGAAGCCGAGCTTTTCCACCACGCGCCTGCTGGCGTGATTCTCCGGGCGGATGCTCGCCTCGATCCGGTGCAGCCCCACCACGAAGAAACAGTGGTCCACGGCCATCGCCAGCGCGGTGGGAATCACGCCCAGGCCCGCCGCCTTCTCGTCGATCCAGTAGCCCACCTGCCCGGACCGCGCCGAGCCCCACAGGATGCTGCCGACCGTCAGCTGGCCGACGAACCGCCCGCCGTACACGACCGTCCACGGCAGCGCCTGCCCCTGCCGCGCTTCGCGGCGCATGGTGCGGGCCATGGCCACGTAGGGGCTCACGCTCGAGCGGTACAGCGGAGTCTCCGGGTTGGTCGGCTCCCAGGGCCGCAGCCAGTTGGCGTTGCGCACCCGGGAGTCGCGCCACACGCGGGCGTCCCGGACGCGGACCGGGCGCAGCACGACGGAAGCCTCCAGCAGCGAAGGCTCGATCAGCGTTACCGGCCACCCTCGCAAGCGTCCCACGGGGTCATCATTCCCCTCGTCTGAGCAGGACGCACGGTCTATGCGATTCCGGTATTTTTCGCGCCCAAGGCCAGAACCTGGGCCCAGACTAATGCCGCCCCGCCGGCCGCGGCCAGCACCCCCGGGCGGGTTACCCCGCCGGGGCCCGCGGGTGGTCGCCGCCACGGGCCTGCTCGACCGCGTGCCGCAGCACCGGGGCGAGCACCGCCATGCCGTCCCTGACCCCGCCGGGCGAGCCGGCCAGGTTGACGATGAGCACGTCGCCCGCCAGGCCCGCCAGGCCGCGGGACAGCATCGCGGCCGGGACCCCGGCGGCGATACCGGCCGCCCTGATGGCCTCCGCGATCCCGGGAATCTCCCGGTCCAGCACCCGGCGGGTCATCTCCGGGGTGAGGTCGCCGGGGGTCAGCCCGGTGCCGCCGGTGGTCACCACGACGTGGTAACCGCCCGCGACCGCCGCGCGCAGGGCCGTCTCGACCGGCGCGCCGTCGGGCACCACCAGCGGCCCGTCCACCGCGCACCCCGCCCCGGCCAGCAGGCCCGCCAGCACCGGGCCGGAACGGTCCTCGTAGACGCCCGCCGACGCCCGGTTGGACACGGTCACCGCGAGCGCCCGGATCATGCCGGGGCCGCCCGGGCCGTCACCGCGCGGCCCGTCACCGAGGGCGGGCGCGCCGGGGCTGGTCACGGGCGCCGCCAGGCACCGGTCTTGCCGCCGCTCTTCTCCTCCACCCGGACGTCGCTGATCACCGCGGCGGGATCGATCGCCTTCACCATGTCGATCAGGGCGAGCGCCGCCACGGTCACCGAGGTCAGCGCCTCCATCTCCACGCCGGTGCGGTCCGCCGTGCGGACGGTCGCCTCGATCAGCACCGCGTCGCTGCCCACCGTCAGGTCCACGGCGACCGAGTGCACCGCGATCGGGTGGCACAGGGGAACAAGGTCGGGGGTGCGCTTGGCACCCTGGATGCCGGCGATCCGGGCGACCGCCAGGGCATCGCCCTTGGGCACCTGCCCCGCCCGCAGCGCGCTGATCGCCGCCTGCGACAGCAGCACCCGCCCCGAGGCCCGGGCCTCGCGCGCGGTCACGTCCTTGGCGGAAACGTCCACCATCCGGGCGTGCCCGGACTCGTCGAGATGCGTCAGCCCTGGCTGTGTCATGGCAGCGAGATTACGTCGGCGGTCTCGCCCGCTGCCATCGAGACCACCTGTTCGGCCACCACGATGAGCGCGTTCGCCCGGGCCAGCGCGCCGAGCTGGTGCGAGCCCTGCCCGGTGAGCGGGGCCACCGTCGCCCCGTCCGGGGCGAGCACGCCGCGCAGGTAGGACCGGCGGCCCCGGGGCGAGCGCAGCGGCCCGGCCAGTTCCGCCCGCCGGACCGGCCGCGGCCCGGGGGCCCGGCCGCGCAGGGCGTCGAGGGCGGGGCAGCCGAAGAGGACGAACGAGACGAACGCGCTGACCGGGTTGCCGGGCAGGGCGAGCAGCGGTGTCCGGCCCGGGCCGATCACGCCGAACCCCTGCGGCATGCCCGGCTGCATGGCGACCTTGCAGAACGTCATGTCCGCCGCCCCGCTGCCGGACAGCGCCGCCTTGACCACGTCGTGCTCCCCGCCCATGCTCACGCCGCCGCTGGTGATCAGCAGGTCGGCCACGGCGGACAGCTCGGTCAGCAGGGCGAGCACCGTGCCCGGGTCGTCCCCGGCCCGGTGCCTGGTGGCGGACCCGCCCGCCTGCCGCACCGCGGCCGCCAGCATGTAGGCGTTGGACTCCCAGATCTGGCCGGGGACGAGCGGGGCACCCGGCTCGGTCAGCTCGTTGCCCGTCGCGATCACCGCGACCCGCGGCGCGGCGCGCGCCAGCACGCTCCCGTGGCCGCTGGCTGCCAGCAGCGCGATCTGGGCCGGGCCGAGGGTGGTTCCCCCTGGCAGCAGCACGTCCCCGACGGCGACGTCTTCGCCGCGGTGCCGTATTGCATTGTCCTTGTGTACCGGCTGGAAGAAGCGCGCCTGCGCACGCCCACCGTCGGTCCACTCGACCGGGACCACCGCGTCGGCGCCGCCGGGAAGCAGCGCGCCGGTCATGATCCGCACGCACGTGCCGGCCGCCACGGTCACCGTGCGGGTGTCACCGGCCGGGATCTGATCGGCGACCGGCAGGGTGACCGGGCCCTCGCCGCTGGCCGCCGCGACGTCGGCGGCGTGCACGGCGTAGCCGTCCATCGAGGAGTTGTCGAACGAGGGCAGGGGAGTGGCCGCCGTCGCGTCCGCGGCGAGGACGGCTCCCTCGGCCGCCGCCAGCCCGAGCATGGCCGGCGCGACCGGGCGGACCGCGGCGAGCACCCGCGCGACGTGGGCTTCCACCGGCTCCATGTCGGTCACGACAGGTCGCCGATGTACTTCCGCAGCCATGGCACGAACTCGGTGGCCACGTCCGGCCGCTCGCACGCGAACTGGACGATCGTGCGCAGGTAGTCGACGGGGTTGCCGGTGTCGAACCGCCGCCCGCGGAACTGCACCCCGCGGACCTCGCCGCCGTCGCCGGCCGGCATCCGGGCCAGCGTCTTCAGCGCGTCGGTGAGCTGGATCTCGCCGCCCCGCCCCGGCTCGGTGTGCCGGAGCACCTCGAACACGGCCGGGTCGCACACGTACCGCCCGATGATGATCCAGTTGCTCGGCGCGTCGGCGGGCGCGGGCTTCTCCACCAGGTCGGTCACCGTGACCACGCCGTCGGTGCCGGTCGGCTGGATCGCCGCGCAGCCGTACTGGGACACCTGGTCGGGGTCCACCTCCATCAGCGCCACGACCGAGCCCCCGTAGCCGGCGCGGACGTCGATCATGCGCTGCAGCAGCGGGTCGCTGGGGTGGATGAAGTCGTCGCCGAGCAGCACCGCGAACGGCTCGTCGCCGACGTGGCAGGCCGCGCAGAGCACCGCGTGGCCCAGGCCCATCGGGATACCCTGCCTGGTGTAGTGGATCGTCGCCAGTTCGGTGGGTTCCTCGATCCGGGCGAGCCGCGCCTCGTCGCCCTTGGCGGCGAGCTTCTGCTCGAGTTCGTAGGCCCGGTCGAAGTGATCCTCGAGCGCGCCCTTGGCCCGGCCGGTGACCACCAGGACGTCGCGCAGCCCGGCGGCGACCGCCTCCTCGACCACGTACTGGATGGCGGGCTTGTCGACGACCGGCAGCATCTCTTTCGGGATCGCCTTCGTCGCGGGCAGGAACCGCGTTCCCAGGCCGGCCGCGGGGATGACCGCCTTGGCCACGGCGGTATTACTAGGCATGCCGATACCCTAGACGAGGGCTTGTCCCCGAGATAGCGGGCCCTGGGCCGCCGGGGACGCGGCGAGCGCCTGGTCGGCCGGTCATGATGTCGGTTGTCATGCCCGGGACCTACCTGGCGGGATCGGGATTAACCGTGACGATCGGTGCGGGTGAGCCACCGCTGGCCGCCGCCAAGGCGTCCCTGCGGCGCGAGATCCTGGGCGCCCGTGCGGCCATGCCTGCGGCCCGGCGCGCCGCGGCCGAACGTGCCCTGCGGGACGCCGTGCTCGGGCTCCCGCAGGTGGCGATGGCGGGCACGGCCGCGGTGTACTACTCGATCGGCGCCGAGCCGGGGACCCACGGGCTCGTCTACGCCCTGTGGAAGCGCGGCACCTACGTCCTGCTGCCGCTGCTCCGCCCGGACATGGACCTGGACTGGGCGTCCTACGAGGGCCCGGATTCGCTGCGGCCCGGGCCGCGCGGGCTCACCGAGCCGGCCGAGCCGCCGCGCGGCACCGGCGCGGTGTCGCGGGCGGACCTGGTGATCGTGCCGGCCCTGGCGGTGGACCGCCGGGGGACGCGGCTCGGCCGGGGCGGCGGAAGCTACGACCGCGCGCTGGCCAGGGTCGGCCCGCAGGTCCCGACGATCGCGCTGCTGTATGACGGGGAACTGCTGGACGAGGTGCCCGCCGCTGCCCACGACCAGCGGGTACGGCTCGCCGCCCGTCCTGGCCTGGGAATAACGCGCCTGCCGTATGAGCTACCATTTAGCAGTCCACTGCCGTGAGTGCCAACGGCGTGCGGAGGAGGGACCAGTGCCGACGTACGAGTACGCGTGCGCCGATTGCGGGGAGCGGCTGGAGGCCGTGCAGAAGTTCACCGACGACCCGCTGACCATCTGCGTGGCCTGCGGTGGCAAGCTCCGCAAGCTCTTCTCGCCGGTCGGCATCGTGTTCAAGGGGTCCGGCTTCTACCGCACCGACAGCCGCAGCGGCCCGGTGAACGGGTCCAAGGAAAAGCAGCCGAGCGGCGCCACGGCCGACTCCTCCGCCGCGGGCGACAAGCCCGCCGGGACTGACGCGAAGCCGTCGTCGTCGTCCTCCTCCACCCCGGCCGACGCCAAGCCGGCCAAGAAGGCGGACAAGGGCGCGTCGTCGTCCACGGGCACGAAGGTCGCCTGAGCGCCGTGGCCCCGCGGCGCCGCCGGGGCGGCCTGGCGAGTGCGCCCGCCATCGCTGGCGTGGCGCCGTGACCAGCCCTGATCCCGGGGCTGGCCCTGGTCCCGGGGCTGAGCGTGGTTCCGGGGCTGGCCCGGATGCCGCGGCCACCATCGGCGTCATCGGGGGCTCGGGCTTCTACGCGCTACTGCAACACGGGCACGAGGTGGCCGTGGACACCCCGTTCGGCCCGCCGAGCGATGTGGTCGTGACCGGCGAGGTCGCCGGGCGCCGGGTCGCTTTCCTGCCGCGTCACGGCCGCGACCACCGGTTCCCGCCGCACCGCATCCCCTACCGGGCGAACCTGTGGGCGCTGCGCTCGCTCGGCGTCCGCCAGGTGCTCGCGCCGAGCGCGGTCGGCGCGCTGACCCTCGACTACGAGCCGGGCACACTGGTGATCCCCGACCAGATCGTGGACCGCACCTACAGCCGGGAGCAGACCTACTACGACGCCGACCGGGCGGTGCACGTGCCCTTCGCCGACCCGTACTGCCCCACCGGCCGGGCCCGCGCGATCGCCGCGGCGCGGGCGGCGGGCTGGGCGCTGGAGGAGTCGGGCACCCTGGTCGTCATCGACGGGCCCCGGTTCTCCACCAGGGCGGAGTCGCGCTGGTACGCCGCCCAGGGGTGGACGCTGGTCGGCATGACCGCGCACCCCGAGGCCGTCCTGGCCCGCGAGCTCGCGCTGTGCTACACGACCCTCGCGCTGGTCACCGACACCGACGCGGGCGTGACCGAGGGGGAGGGCGTCACCCAGCAGGAGGTGTTCGCGGAGTTCGGCCGCAACGTCGGGCGGCTGCGCGACCTGGTCTTCGCCGTCCTCGCGGCCCTGCCCGAGGAGCGCGATTGCCCCTGCCCCAATGCCCTCGCCGGCATCACCCTCCCCTTCAACCTCCCCTAACCCCCTCCCGCCAGCCCGCCGGCCACGGCGTTTCATGATCCGTTCGGATGTTGGCCCTCCCCGGGGCGAAAATCCGAACGGATCACCGTTGTCCACAGCGACCCCCGCTCCGGCGCGGGACCGGCGGCCTACCGGCTAGGCTGGGTCCGGCTCCCGACGGCGGCGCGCCGCCGTGGCGGGCCACGGCCCCGATAGCTCAGTGGATAGAGCGACTGCCTCCTAAGCAGTAGGTCGCAGGTTCGAATCCTGCTCGGGGCGCAATTAGTGCAGGTAGCTCTGTATATTCGAAATCATCATCGCTACAGTGACGTACTGCTCGCAGACAATCATTCAGTCTGATACATCTCGTTGCGGACGAACAGTCGGAACGCGCTCACCAGGCAAAACCGCGATCCAGATATGCGATGCAGAGATGGTCCGCGACCGGGGAGCCAAACGGGGAGCCAACAACGGCAGATGCAGGGCGACACTGGGCCATTGCGCGCACGCGGGCTGGGCTAGATCGGAACCAAGCTCAGGTGTGCGCACCGTTCATCCGGTGGTGCGGGTTACTCCGCTAGAGGTGGGCCCAGCGGCTCTACTGAACAGTAACCTTCGGTACCGTAGGTTCTGGGGCTCATGGAGGGAAGTGCCTCATGCTGGATCTGCAAGGCAGCCGCGGAGTGGATGCCGCTGGCATCGCCGGCAGCGGTGGTGGGCCGGCCCGCGCGGGCGCTGCGGCGCCCCGGCTGCGGGGCCTGCTGCACGCCGGCGCCTTCCCCGTCGTCATAGCCGCCAGCGTGGTGCTTATCACCTTCGCCCCCACCCAGCCGAGCAGGATCTCCGCCGCCATATACGGCCTGAGCTGTATGGCCCTGTTCGGCGTGTCCGCGGCCTACCACCGGTCACCATTGGGCAGCAGGCGCCGGGGCATGCTGGCCCGGCTCGATCACGTGAGCATTCTGCTGCTGATCGCCGGCACCTACACCCCGCTGACAGTGCTCGCGCTCAGCGGCTGGACGCGGATCAGCATGCTGGCCATCATCTGGGCCGCGGCCACCGCCGGCATCCTGATCCGGCTCGCCTGGCGGCGCACCTGGCGCCCAGCGCCACGCTGGCTCATCACCGCACTGTTCATCGCGCTCGGCTGGGCCGCCGTGCTCATCCTGCCCCAGCTGCTGCACGGCGCCGGAGCGCGGCCCTGGTCTTGGTGCTGGCCGGGGGCATCCTGTACAGCCTCGGTGCAGTCGTCTACGCGCTGAAGCGGCCCGACCCCTCGCCGCAATGGTTCGGGTTCCACGAGGTCTTCCACGCCATCACCATCGTGGCCTACCTCACCCAGTACGCCGCTGTGTCACTCGTCGTCTACCGGGCAGCCTGATCCAGCCACAACGCAACCACCCTTCTCCCCTCTTGGGCGGCCGCCTTCACGGGCATCCACACGGCCTGCGGTCCTCTCCGCCGCACCGCCCCGGCCTGGCCGACCTCGACATCCAGAGCGACCTGATCGGCGCGCCTGAACCGACGACCATCGAGGCTGCCCCAGCCGCTCATAGCGGCGGCAGTGCGCGCTTGGAAATGACCGGCACAGATCCGGGCTATCGGCTCTGAAGGTGGAGACGGTCCTGCCCAGTTGAGCCGGCCATGACGCCGAGGATCGCGGACAGCTCCCGGCACAGAAGAAAATCCCGGCGGTCGGTGCTAACCCGCCTGATCGCCCGTACAACGGCTACTTGCGCACTCAGGCACGACGGGCGTGATAACGGAGAGTGAACCAATTTCGGAGCAGATCGCCTCCCTGCCGACTATGCATTCTGTGGAAATGATCAGCACAGGATGCCCGGGCGGCGCATATCACCCGGGTCTGCTCTCCGCTTTACTCGTCCATTGGGCGAGATCGGCACGCGTGTCCAAGGTGGCCGGGTGCCTGGGGCCGAGGGCCCGCTCGCGGACGGGCAGCAAGGCCGCGAACAGGTCGCGGGCGGCCGCCGGGTCGCCTGCCTCCCCCGTCCAGCGGGCAAGGTTGGCGCGGTCCACAAGGTGTCCGGGTGCTGGGGACCGAGGACCCGCTCTTCCACGGGGAGCAGCGCGGCAAGCAGGTCGCGGGCGGCCGCAGGGTCGCCCGCCTCGCCGGTCCAGCGGGCGAGACTGTGCCGACACCACAAGGTGTCCGGGTGCTCGGGGCCGTTGACTCGTTCACGGACGGGCAGCAACGCCGCGAGCAGGTCGCGGGCGGCGGCTGGGTCGCCCGCCTCCCCCGTCCAACGGGCGAGGTTATGCCGGGCGTCCAGGGTCTCTGGGTGCTCGTGCCCGAGCACCCGCCCTTCCACGGGGACCAATGCGGCAAGCAGGTCGCGGGCGGCGGCCGCGTCTTCGGCCTCCCCGGTCCAGCGGGCAAGGTTGCCGCGGGTGGTCAAGGTGTCCGGGTGCTCGGGGCCCAGCACCCGCTCACGGGTGGGTAGCAGCGCGGCGAGCTGGTCGCGGGCCCCGGCCGCATCCCCCGCATCCCCGGTCCAGGAGGCGAGCTGGCCGCGGTCGTTAAGGGTGTGCGGGTGTTCAGAGCCCAGGGTCCGGTCGTTGATGGGCAGCAGGGCAGCGTACTGATCCCGGGCTCCGGCGGCATCCCCGGCCTCCCCGGTCCAGCGGGCGAGGCTGTGGCGGGTGGTCAAGGTGTCGCGGTGCTCGGGGCCCAGGACCCGCTCCATAATGGGCAGGAGGGCGGCGGCTTGGTCGCGGGCTCCGGCCGCATCCCCCGCCTCCCCGGTCCAGCGGGCGAGGTTACCGCGGACCCACAGGGCGGGCGGATGTTCGGGCCCTCTACCCGCTCGATGACGGGCAGGAGGGCGGCGAGCTGGTCGCGGGCCCCGGCCGCATCCCCCGCCTCCCCGGTCCAGCGGGCCAGCCTGCCGCGGGTGTTCAGAGTGTCCGGGTGTTCGGGGCCTTCGACCCGCTCGATGATGGGCAGCAGGGCGGCGAGCTGGTCGCGGGCCCCCGCCACATTCCCCCCCACCGCCCCGGTCCAGCGGGCGAGCTCGTTACGGGCGCCCAGGGTGTCCGGGTGCTCTGGCCCGTAAGCATCACTTTCCCCGTATGCGTCGGCGATCAGCTGGAACAGGTCACGGGCGGCCCGGTAGCTGCCGCTATACCCGAGGTACTGTGCGATCCGTGCCATGCCGGCGCTGGTCAGGTCGAGGACGGCCCGGGCGTGCGGCAGAAGCACCGCGTATATCGGCCATGCCGCAGCCTGGCGGGCGTCGGCAGGAACCGCCGCATCGATCAAGGCCGCGGCGGCCTGTTCCCACTGGCCAGCCGCCTCCGCGGAGAGCTGGGCGCGGGTTATAGCCTGCACCAGGCGGTGCACCAGTACCAGGCCGTCCCCGGCTGGGCGGACCAGCGAGTACTGCCGCAGCGCCGCCACCGCATCCCCCACTGCCAGCTCATCATCCAGCAACGGCAGCAGCACCGGCGCTGCTTCAGCTAGTAGTTGTTCAGTGAGCCCGGGGCGGGTTTGCAGCAGCAGCCGCAACGGGATTGCCTCCGGCGCGCAGAACGCCAGCAGCCGCAGCAGCCCGGCCGCCGCGGGCGCGGTCTGCTCCAGCTCGGTGAACGCTAGCGCCCATGTCGCCGCTATCGTTGCGCCGTAGCGGGCAGGCTGGCCGCGGGCCAGCAAGTCTGTCCGCCGCTTGTGGAACAGGGCCAGGTACGTGGCCAGGCTGTTCCCGGTGGCCTGGGCGTAGGCGGCGGCCTGCTCCAGTGCCAGCGGTAGCCCGCCCACTGCCTCGGCCAGGCCCACGGCGGCCCGCCGGTCGGTGTCGCCGGTGCAGGCGGCCAGGAGATCAGCGGCAGCCTCCAGGTCCAGCACCGGCACCTCCAGACCCTGCCCCAGCGGCCAGAGCGCGTTGCGGCTGGTGATCAGCACCCGCCCGTTCCCAACGGGCGGCACGAATCTCTCGACCGCTTCCGGGCCTGGTGCGTTGTCGAACATCACGAGCCACCCTGAATAACCGGCAAGCGCCCCGTGGACCGCCACCACCGGGTCCCCGGTTCCCTGCCGTACCTCCAGCGCGGTGGCCAGCTCGGTGAACCCCGCCGCCAGCACCGCCGGATCCTCCGCCGCAAACTGCCAGGTAATGCAGCCCTCCGCAAGGTGATTGTGGGCGTAGGTCACCGCTACCGAGGTCTTCCCCGCACCAGCCAGCCCGTGCAACGCCACGACCCGCGGACCCGCAGCCTCACCGTCGGCCAGCCGGGCATCCAGTTCGGCCAGCAGATCCCCCCGCCCCGCCAGAAACGGCGGCCGCGGAGCCAGCCGCACCACTGGGCCCGCGCCTACCGGAGCCGCAGCCTGCTCTGCCACCTCGGCCCGGATCTTCTCCAACTCGGCCTGAACACCCGTGCTCAGCCCCTGCACCAGCCTCCGAAGATCGCCGAACTCGGCCGCCCGCACCGCACTGGCGACCTCCGCCCGGAACGCGCGCACCTGCGCCCACTTCTGCGGATCGTCCATGTCGGACAGGCGCTCGTCGGGAATGCTGGTGCGCACCAGCGCCACCCGTCGCTTGCCCGACTGGCCGGCCCGGCGGAACTCCAGGTGAGTGATCGACAACTGCTCCGGATTGTCATCCGGCGGCTGGAACCCGTACCGGTGCCCCAAGATCAGCACATACAGGTCACAGGTGTCGACATCGTCGAGACAACTGCCGCGCACCGTGTTGCTATTGGGCCGGTAACTGTGCACGACCTGATGCTGCGCCGCCACCAGCCAGTCGATGACCTCTTGGCGTTCGGCTTCCAGGTCAGCGATCGTGGATGACACATAAACCTTGGCCATCATCCGCCCCCAGGCCGCCCTGACCCCAGTGACCTTAACCATCGCACGGAGTAACCCGCCCGACCACCCAGACTGGCCATGTGAAATGTGGCGGGCTCAGGCCCACGCGAGCAGATCGGACCGTTCTGTCGTCACCATGGGCCGCACCCGCCACGGGCCGGTTGGCGCGCCGAGTGGCGGGTATGTGCGCACCGCCTTCGTGAGAGTCCATCACGGACGGTAACGAAGGGCTAGCGGGTCGTCGTCTTGCGGAAGCTTCGCTTGCCCGACGCGGTGGGCGGGATGTTCCTGCCGGTGCCCTGGGCTGGCGCTCAGGCTGAGTGCGGCAGTGGTGCCGCATCGGCGCGATCGAGCCGTTCTACGGCTACTACGCGGGCGCCGGGGATGCTGGACTCGATCGCGGCGATGGCGCTGGCGACCGCGGTGGCAAAGGTGGGGGCTTCTCGGTCGAAGATGGCCCGCTGCACGCCCGCGGAACTGGCCAACAACGCATCGTCGCAGCCGGCCTCATACAGGGCATCAGCGTCCGGGCTGTCCGGGCTGGTCAGGTCCACGCCGTCGATCACCACGGCGAACGAGTGAATCACGGCTTCTCCTCCTCGCCAGGCCGGTGGCGGCACTTGCTCACCTCGTCGCGTATCCGTTTACCAAGGGTAGCCGGGTCACGCGGGGCGGACCACACCGCGACCACGTGCTCAGCGGCAGGGCAGCGGGCGATGCCCCAGCGGTGGCCACGATGGATCTCCTCCACCACCCACCCAGCGGCCTCGGCTGCCTGGAGGGCGGCCTCGATGTCCTTCTTCGGATGCCGTCGGCGCGGGGCCACCCGGTCAGGCTACGGGCAGCCACTGGTTGGCGTGAGCGGATCTGGCGGCGAGCATGGATCCGGCTTCTGGCGCCAACCACGAGCCGTTCGGTGGCTCACCGCCCGTGCAACTGGATAACACCCGCGGCCAGTACCGGGCATCCTGTGTTCGCCCGTTCGAACATTAGCGAAACTAACGAGATTTCGGGGAGCCATCTGGGGAGCCAACAGCGGCCGGTATCAGGCGACTCCGAGCCACCGCCAGCCATTATCAGAGCAGCTAAGATGGCACATCAGGCGCTACCCAGCCACGTCTGGCGATGTGCCGGAAATGCCTCCTTAGCAGTAGGTCGCAGGTTCGAATCCTGCTCGGGGCGCCAATGTGCTCGGGGCGCAAAGGGGCATCTGACCTGGGATTTCGTAAGCCCGGAGGCTGCCGCCGATGTAGCTCCTGCTCGTGTCCCGACAGTAGGTCATCGGCCGGGCCGGCTCCTGGCGTGCCTGTCTGCTGGGTTCGTCGGGGTTGCGCCGCCGCGAGCGGTGCACGAGCTAACCCTTCAGTACACGGCAGCGGAGCCGAACGACCCAGCGTCCCAGTGACCGACGGCCCTACAGGGCTCGCGGAATGCGAGTTCGCTGCTAGGTAGAAGGCTCTGGGCGTGGAGGCGAAGCGTCATGGATATCTGCGTCATCGGATCCGGCGTGATCGGGACCATCTATGGTCACGTGTTCGCTGCGGCGGGGAACGAGGTGACGCACCTGGTGCGGCCCGGGCATGGCGTGAACTTGCGAGAGGGCGTCGAGATCCGGTTGCTCGACTGCCGGTCAGAGGGTGGTGGCGAGACCCGCGCTCGATATCGTCCGCGCGTCGTCGGGCGGCTGGGTGCCGCTGGCCGGTATGACCTGATCCTGGCGAGCGTCCGCCACTACCAGGTGCCGGACCTGCTCCCGGTTCTCGCAGCGGGCGCCGGTGCGGCGGAGATCTTGTTCTTTAACAACCTGTGGACCTCGTTCGAGCCGATCGAGGCTCAGCTTGGCGAGCGTTTCCTTTGGGGCTTCCCGGTGGCGGGCGGCGGGTTCGAGGGCAGCATCCTGCACGCGGCGCTGCTGGGTGAGGTCCAGCTCGGCGATCCGTCGGGCCGCTCGGCGCACCGGGTGGAGCGTGTGAGCGGGATGTTCTCCGAGTGCGGACTCCACGCCGGGGTGCAGCCGGACATCCTCGCCTGGCTGTGGGCGCACTTCGCCGTCGAGGCTGGCGTGATCGCGACCGCGATCAAGTCCGGCGGGGTAGACCAGTTCCTCGGCAGCGTCGATCGGATCGCGGCGGCGGTGCTCGCGGTCCGCGACGCTCTCGCGGTGGTCCGGGCGCGAGGGGTCGATGTCGCCGCGCTGCCTGACGCCCAGATGTTCGCCGCGCCCGACCAGATGGTGGCCCAGGGCATCAAGGATCTTTACGAGGCGGATCGGGCCGCTCGCCTGATCATGGAGCGCCACACCGGCGGCGAGGAGCTCAAGCGGATCTACGCCGACGTCGTGGCCACTGGCAGGAGACTCGGCGTCGACATGCCGGTTCTGGAGCCGCTCGGCTCGTTCGTCGACAGGTATGCGGCCCAAGCGGCGTGAGCCGCGGGCAACACGGGAGGATGTCATGAAGGTCTGCTTCGACGACGAGGATCTCGACGGGCAGTTCCAGCGGACTCTCACCCACGCCTACGAGCGCGGCGCTGACCTCGGCGAGGCTTTCGCGACAGCCGCGCGGATCACGCCCGGAGACGACGAGTCCTGGTACCGGGAGTGGTCGGCGGCCGCGGCAGCAGCCCAGGCCGCCGCGGAGACGAGCCGCCGCGCGGGCAGGACCCAGAGCGCGACTGACGCATTCCTCCGCGCCTCGGAGTACCACCGCCAGGCGATGTTCTACCTGCGCGGAGATCTGGACGATCCCCGGGTCAAGGAGTCATACCTCCAGGTGCGCGAGTGCTTCCGGCAGGCCATCCCGGGTCTGCCATACCAGGTCGAGGCCGTGCACATCCCCTGCGAGGGGGCGATGCTGAACGGCTACCTCATGACTCCGGACGGGTCGAACGAGCCGCGACCAGCCGTGCTGTTCCCGGCGGGGTACGACTCGGTGGCCGAGGAGTGCCACCTTTATGGGGCGTCGGCGATCCGCCGCGGCTATGCCGTGCTCGCGTTCGAGGGCCCCGGGCAGGGCGGAGTGCTGTATGAGCAGGGGCTGCACCTGCGGCCAGACTTCGAGGCCGTCCTAACACCGGTGGTGGACTTCGCGCTCGCCAGGCCCCAGGTCGACGGCGAAAGGCTGGCGCTCCTGGGACGATCGTTCGGCGGCTACCTCGCGCCCCGCGGCGCGACAGCGGAACATCGGATCGCCGCACTCGTTTGCGACCCCGGCCAGGTCGACCTTGGCGCGAGGGTGAAGGAAGGCGTGCCGACGCCGGCGCTGGACCTGATCCGGTCGAACGACTCCAAGGTCGATGCCCTGATCGCGCCGATGATGGCCAGCCCTCAGGCGCGACGGACATGGCAACCGCGAATGGCCGCACACGGGACTGCGACCTTCCGCGAGTACCTGCGCACGCTCCTCGGCTTCACCCTGGAAGACCGTGTCGCAGATATCGCCTGCCCCACCCTCGTCACCGAGAGCGAGGGCGACTTCGCCGCCGGGCAATCCAAGTGGCTGTACGAGCTGCTCAGATGCCCAAAGGCCTACCGGGCGTTCACCGAGGCCGAGGGGACCAGTGGGCACATGGAAGGGCTCGGCCAGCAGGTGTGGGACAGCTACGCCTTCGATTGGCTCGATGCGACATTGGCGGGCTGAGTCGATGGACAACCCAACCCTGGCTGGAAGCCCTGCCCGCGATACGGCCCGTGCCGTGCCCCCGGGGCGCTACTAAAGGCCCAGGTGGGCTACGGCGCGAGCTGGAGAAGGTTCTCGGTCTCCTCGGCGAGGACCGCCCACGTCAGCTCGGCGTCCTCGTTGTGGTCGTGTGGGCCGCGGAACTCGCTCAGGCCGAGCATGATCTCCTCCAGGCTCCAGCGCATCCGGTACATGCGCATCACGGCGGTGTTGACGCGGCGGCCGGTGAGCTCGGCATAGCGGTCCGCCTCCCGGCTGTCAGCGTCGGCCACGCTCCACAGGTCCCGTTCTGGCAGCGCGAGGCCAACGGTGCCCCAGTCGATGAGGTACAGCCGGCCTGCCGATCGCAGGGTGTTATGCGGTTCGCCGTGGGTGAGGACCGGGGGCCCGCTGCGGGCAGCCTCGCGCGCGAGTTCATCGAAGCTAGCCAGCGCCCGGCCGAGCTGGGATGCGTGCCGGGCCAGCAGCTGGCGGGCGGGTTCGCTGTACGGGCCACCATTCCAGGGCTGGCTCAGCTCGCCGAGCGCTGCTTCCAGAACCGGCCGGGTCGCCAGATCAAGGCGGCGGACCGGTGCTGTTCGCCGGGCCTGCGGGGTGGCGTTATGAAGTCTGGCCAGCATTTCGATCAGGGCAAGCCGCTCCCGCTCGGATGTCTGGTCCCCCAGGTCCTCGCCAGCGCCGTCGAGATACGGGAACACGGTGATGGCATGAGCACCACCAAGCAGAGCCAGGGTTTGCCCGCTGGTGGTGGGCACCGGTGCGACGGCGAACTCCAGGCCCGCCCCGGCGAGGGCCGTCACGGTGTCCATCGCGGCCCGCAGGTCCGCATATCCCGCGGCCGGGCCGGTGTCATGCCAGCCACCGGTCAGGCCAGCGACGGTCACGAACCAGCGGCGGCCCGCGGAATCGGTCAGTTCCCAATGGTGATCGCCAAAGCCCACCGGCAGATAGCCAAGCCTGGCAGGAGCAAGGCCCCAGTGGTCCTGCAGGGCGGCAGACAGCTCGCGTTCATCGATTCCGTCAGGCGCCGTTCTCACCGGTCCAGGCTACCGACGTCACCAGCGGCCAGGCCCGGCTGTTCGGGCTTGTGCCAGACCCGGCCGTCAGC
>Ga0335078_10003282_pt1 | contig 24131 bp, 20 predicted proteins | sample Lox_Sample_32_FD_206711 | JGI IMG/M metagenome (GOLD analysis project Ga0335078, IMG submission 206711) | Soil microbial communities from Loxahatchee National Wildlife Refuge, Florida, United States - Lox_Sample_3.2 | ecosystem: Environmental > Terrestrial > Soil > Wetlands | place: USA... | reverse complement strand
CTCAAGGCGCGCGACCAGATCGCGCCACGCAGCCTCGTCGCCGCTGACTTCGCCGCCGACGTCGCCCGGTCCGCTCATCCCCTCAATCCCCGCCAGTTGTCTGTCTGGTGATACCGCTGTGCAGTCTTATGAACTCAAGACTGCCCGAAAAAATTACCCGGGCATCGTTGTCTAGCGTGGCGACGTGATAGCTGTCGGTCAGCTCGCGGACCTCGAGCTGACCTCGCAGCGAGTCGGCTAGCAGCTTCATGCTGGCCGGCCCGACTACGTGATCGTCCGTGCTGTGGAAGGCAAGGACCGGCTGGTCCAGATCGGCGAGGTGCTGCCGGGTGATCCGCCACAGGCCCGGCAGCGTAGCCGCAGCCTTGACTGGCACCCGGTCATAGCCCACCTCGGCCGCCCGCGGGTTCTTGATGTCGCTCGCGATGCCTTTCAGCGAAGGCACTATCAGCTTGAGCAGCGGGGCGAGCAGGAACAGCTTCGTATCGGGGGTGATCGACGGGTTCACTAGCACCAGGCCGCGGACCGCGCTGCCGCGCAGTTCGGCCAGCCGCAGGGCCAGGCAGGCACCCATCGACAGCCCCATGACGAACATCTCGTCGCAGCTGGCCTGGAGCAGATCGAAGGCGCGGTCCACCTCCGCGTACCAGTCCTCCCACCGAGTCCCGGCCATCTCCTGCCAGGTGGTGCCGTGTCCCGGCAGGCGCGGTAGCGATACGCTGAGGCCGGCCTCGGCGAGGAACTCCGCCCAGGGACGCAGCGACTGCGGGCTGCCGGTGAAGCCGTGGCACAGCAGCACCCCGGTCTTGCCCCCGTCTCGGGCAAAAGGCTCTGCACCTGGCATTACCGGCATATTGCGAGTCCTCTCACCTGCTTCACGGGAGCATCTGCTACCGGAATCGTCCCATGCGGGACGGCAGTCCTGCACTGGGTCGGGGAACTGGAGTGACAGCCTAGCCATCGCCGGTTCGGCCCTGACGTGGGAACATATGACCGTGTTCTACTGGGTGGTCAAGGCGATAATCGGCCCGGTCCTGCGGCTGCTCTTCCGGCCCTGGGCAGAGGGGACCGACAACGTGCCGAAGACCGGCGCCGCCATCCTCGCTAGCAACCACCTCTCGTTCTCAGACCACTTCTTCGCCCCGCTGCCGCTGCCGCGCAAGGTGGTGTTCCTGGCGAAGTCCGAGTACTTCACCGGCGGGGGGATCAAGGGCCTGCTCAGCAAGGCCTTCTTCAGCGGTGTGGGCCAGATTCCGGTGGACCGCTCTGGCGGCGCGGCGAGCGAGCGGGCGCTGCGAACCGGCCTTCGCGTGCTCGCGGCCGGGCACCTGCTCGGTATCTACCCCGAGGGGACAAGGACGCCCGACGGCCGGCTCTTCCGCGGCAAGACCGGGGTCGCGCGGCTGGCGCTGGAGGCGAAGGTGCCAGTGGTCCCGACGGCGATGATCGGCGGGTTCGAATTCCAGCCGCCGGGCAAGCTCGCCCCCCGCCTGACGATCCGGCCGGGTGTCCGGTTCGGGAAGCCGCTCGATTTCTCCAGGTACTACGGACTGGAGCAGGACAGGATCGTGCTCCGGGCGGTCACCGACGAGATCATGTACGAGCTCATGCGGCTGTCCGGCCAGGAGTACGTCGACGAGTACGCGCAGCGCGCGAAGGGCAAGCTGAGCCAGGTCCTGCGCCATGGCAGCACCGGGAACGGCCAGGTGGTCGGCGCCCAGGATGCCGATCAGGCCCGGCCGGACGGCGCCGCCGGGCCTGCCGCTGCCGGGGCGGCCAGCAGGGCAGCCGACGGCGAGGACGAGGCCGGCGACGGGCTCGGCGACTGAGCCCGATCACGGTCACCGGCAGCCCGGCGCTCGGGTCAGGACCAGCCCTTTGTCCGCTCGACGGCGGTCCGCCAGCGGGCGTGCGCCGCGTCATCCCGAGGCCGGGGCTCGAATCTGCCGTCCAGCTGCCACGTCGCCGCCAGCTCGGCGCGCGATGACCAGACCTCCGTGCCCAGGCCGGCCAGGAACGCCGCGCCGAGCGCCGTCGTCTCGGCGATGACCGGACGCTCCACGGGTCGCTGCAGCTGGTCGGCCTGCAGCTGGAGCAGCAGGTCGTTCGCGCTCGCACCGCCATCGACCCGCAGCGGCGCGGCCGCCTGGTCAGAACCGGTGTACGTCTCGGCCGTCATCACGTCCACTACGTCGCGCACCTCGAACGCGATCGCCTCCAGCGCCGCCCGGATCAGGTGCGCCCTGGAGGTGCCGCGGGTCAGGCCGAAGATCGCACCGCGCGCCGCCGGATCCCAGTCAGGCGCGCCGAGCCCGGTCAGTGCAGGCACGAACACGACTCCGCCTGCGTCCGGCACGGACCTGGCGAGCGCCTCGCTCTGGCCCGCGTTGTCAAGCAGGCCGAGGCCATCGCGCAGCCACTGGATCGCGGCGCCGGTGACAAAGATCGAGCCCTCGAGCGCGTATGTCAGCTCGCCTGTGGGCTCGAGCCAGGCGACAGTCGACAGCAGGCCCGCCTGTGAGCGCACGATCGAGGTGCCGGTGTTGACCAGGACAAACGAGCCGGTCCCGTATGTGCATTTGCCTGTGCCCTGCTCGTAGCAGGCCTGGCCGAACAGGGCTGCCTGCTGATCGCCCGCGATGCCGGCGACGGGCAGGGCCATGCCGAGGAACGCGTCGGGGTCGGTGTGCCCGACGATCCCGGTGGACGGCACTACCTCGGGCAGCGCGTGCGGCGGCACGCCGAACACCTCGCACAGCTCGGCCGACCACTGGCCGGCCGAGATGTCGAACAGCAGCGTCCTGGAGGCATTGGACGCATCGCAGACATGCCGCCTGCCGCCGGTCAGCCGCGCGACCAGGTAGGAGTCGACGGTCCCCACGGCCACCGACCCGTCGGCTACGCCGGCCCACACCGCGGGCTCGTGCTGCGCGAGCCAGGTCAGCTTCGTGGCGGTGAAGTACGGGTCGATGCGCAGCCCGGTCAGCTCGGCCACCCGCGGCTCATGGCCCGCCTCCTGCAGTGCGGCGCAGATCGCCGCGGTGCGCCTGTCCTGCCAGACGATCGCGCGGTGCGGTGCTGCGAGCGTGGTGCGGTCCCAGAGCACCGCGGTCTCCCGCTGGTTGGTAATGCCCACGCACGCCAGGGCCGGGCTGCCTGCCGCCGTGACCGCCTGGGAGCAGGCGGCGAGCGTTGCCTGCCAGATACCTTCCGGCAGGTGTTCCACCCAGCCGGGCTGCGGGAAATACTGGCGGAATTCCTGGTATCCGCGACCCGCAACGGTGCCGTCGTCGGACACGATGAGAGCGGTCACGCCAGTAGTGCCCGCGTCGATCGCAAGGACGCTCATAACTACTAGTGTGGCGGTATTAGACGTGAGAGGAAGAACTGATGCGAGTGGGTGTCCTGACCGGCGGCGGTGACTGCCCCGGTCTGAACGCGGTGATCCGCGCGGTCGTCCGGACCGGCGTTGCCGAGCACGAGATGGAGTTCATCGGCTTCCGTGACGGATGGCGCGGTCCGCTTGAGGGCGACACGATGGTGCTGGACGTGGCCGCCGTCCGCGGCATCCTGCCGCGCGGCGGCACGATCCTTGGCTCGTCCCGGACCAACCCGGCTGCGGAGTCGGCCACTGTCGGCGGCAAGACCGGCATCGAGCGCATCAAGGAGAACCTCGAGAGCCTCGGCGTGGATGCGCTGGTGGCGATCGGCGGCGAGGACACGCTGGGCGTCGCTGCCAGGCTGCACGACGCGGGCGTGGCGGTCATCGGGGTGCCCAAGACCATCGACAACGACCTGAACGCGACCGACCTCACCTTCGGATTCGACACCGCGGTGAATATCGCGATGGAGGCGATCGACCGGCTGCACACCACGGCGGAGAGCCACCACCGCGCGCTCATCGTGGAGGTGATGGGGCGGCACGCGGGCTGGATAGCCCTGCACGCGGGCATGGCCGGCGGCGCGAACGTCATCCTGATCCCGGAGAAGCCGTTTGACATGGATCAGGTCTGCAAGTACGTCGAGCACCGGTTCCAGACCAGGTACGCGCCGATAGTGGTGGTCGCCGAGGGCGCCCAGGTGCTCGCCACGGACGAGGAGAAGGAACGGGCCGAGAAGGCCGAGCTGGACGCGTTCGGGCACGTCCAGCTCGCGAAGATCGGGCTGGGCCAGCGGCTGGCCGCCGAGATCGAGCGGCGGACCGGCAAGGAGGCCCGCTGCATCGTGCTCGGCCACGTCCAGCGCGGCGGCACGCCCACCGCGTTCGACCGCGTGCTCGCCACCAGGTTCGGCGTGCACGCGGCCCGGGCCGTGGCGGACGGCGCCTTCGGCTCGATGGTCGCGCTGCGCGGCACGGACATCGTCCGGGTGCCGCTCGCGGCTGCCACCAAGGAGCTGAAGCTCGTCAGCCCGGAACGCTACGCCGAGGCCGAGGTCTTCTTCGGCTGACGCCCGACGCCCGACGCCCGACGCCCGACGCCCGACGCCCGACGCCCGACGCCGCCCGGCTCAGCCGTGCCGAGCCCGGAACGCCGCTGCCTTCACCCGGTTCTGGCAGGACGTCGAGCAGAACTGGCGGGTTCCGTTCCGGGAGACGTCGACGTAGACGCGGTCACACCGCGGCGCGGTGCACACGCCGAGCCGGTCGTACAGCTCCGTGCCGAGGACGATCGCCAGGCCCGTGGCGCAGCCCGCCGCCCAGCCGTCCGGCAGTGAGCCGGTGCTGGCGTGAAAGTGCATGTGCCATGGCTCGCCGTCGTGGCGGTCCAGTTGCGGTCGCGCGCCGGTCTCCGCCAGCAGCGCGTTGACGCTGGCCGCCGCGGAGTCTACGTCGCCGCGGTCGACGGCGTCGAACACCGCGCGCAGCCGGCTGGCGACCACCGCGAGGCTGGCTGCCTCGGCCGCGCTGGGCGTGCGAGCGTGCGGGTTCGCGTCATGCAGCGCCTCGATGACGCGCGCGCGCAGCTCCTCGCCGGCCGGCTGATCGAACGGGCGGCCGCGCGCCCAACCCGGCGTGACCGCGTTGACGAGGTTAACCGCGGCGGTGACGACGGCGTCCACGTGACTGGTGAAATTCACTTGACCAGTTATGCCCTCATCGCTAGGTTATAACTGGCAAAACTCTACACGTCAGTGACGAATCGAGGACAGATGTCGGCGACAGCGAACGGGACCGTCTCCCAGCCCATCAGCAAGGACGCGGCGCGGCGGTGGATCGCCCGGTGGGACGCGCAGCAGCAGGCGTATCTGCCCGACCGGGAGGACCGCTTTACCGCGCTCGCCGACGCGGTGCAGGCCGGCGTGGACCGGGAGGACCCCCTCATCCTGGACCTCGGCTGCGGGCCTGGCTCGCTGGCGGTACGACTGCTGGAACGGCTGCCGGCGGCAACCGTCATCGCGATCGACGCCGATCCGCTCACGCTCGCGCTCGGCCGGGCCGCGTGGCAGGATCTGTCCGGCCTGCGATTCGTCGACGCTGATCTGCGCGAGTCCGGCTGGTCGGCCGGGCTAGGGCTGACGCGTCAGCCCGACGCGGCCGTCAGCACGACGGCATTGCACTGGCTGTCGCAGCCGGCGCTGACCGCCGTCTACGCCGAGGTCGCCAGCCTGCTCCGGCCGGGCGGGCTGCTGCTCAACGGCGATCACATGAGCGAGGACGCGTCCGCGCCGCGGCTCGGCAGGCTGGGCCGGGCGCTGATCGAGTCCGAGGAACGGCGGCGGCTGCCTGGCGGGACCGCGGAAAGCTGGGACGAGTGGTGGAGCGCGGTGGCCAGGGACGCTGACCTCGCGCCCCTGGACGCGGCGCGCAAGGCCCGCAATGTAGCCGCCGAGCACCACGGCTCGCCGGCGGGGCGGCTCAGCGTGCAGACAGCGGCCCTGCGAGCGGCAGGCTTCGCCGAGGTCGGCACGCTCTGGCAGCGTGGCGGCAACAGGCTGCTGTGCGGCATCCTGGCAGGCTAGCGCTCAGGCGCAGTTGCCGAACGACCCCTGGTAGCCGGCCGGCGGGGACACCAGCACGTACCGGCCTGCCTGACGCACCAGGTACAGCGAGATGCGCCACGTGGTGCATGCGGAGTGGTTCGGGCTGGCCGCGGCCAGCTGGTGGCTGGTAAAGGTCACCGCCGCGTTGATCTCGCCGCTGCCGACGGCCGTGATGCCGTGCAGCGTTGCCTTCGAGTCCTGTGTCGTACCGTAACCGCGCGTGAAGGCCGCCTGCGACAGGCCGCCGCGCAGCGACGTACCGAAAAGTCGTCGGTAAGCGGCGAAGTCGTGCTTGTTGATGGCCGTGAAGTAGCGCGTCAGGAACGTGACGACGGCGGCTGCGTTCGCTCCGCTGGCGGCGGGCTCGACCGTGATCAGGCCGCTAGGCGACGGCGCTGCCGTCGGACGCGGACGCGCGGCGCGCGCCGCCGCCGTCGACCGGGGCCTGGGCGCCGATTTGCCGTGCGACAGCAGGAGCACCGCGCTCGCCGCGCAGACGACCAGGACCACGGCCGCCGCCGCCACCGAGATCCACCGGCCGCTGCGGACCTGGCGGCCCGTTGCCGCGGGGCCTTCCGGAGGGAACGGCGGGTATCCCGGCGCCGGTGCACGACCGAGCGCGGCCGCACCGGGGGCGGGCGACATCGGTTGCGGCGCCGCGTCCGGGTACCCCTGGGCTAGCCACGCCGGACCAGACGGGAGTGGCTGCCCGGCTGGAATCGCCTGCTCGCGCCAGGTTCCGCTGGGCCTGCCGTAGCCCGTGAGCGGGCCGGCGAGGAGGTCATCGGCGGCCGTCATGGTGTTCGGGACGGGAGGCATCCGGCCGTCGGCCAGGCCCTGGTAGCCGGCATCCGGGCTGCCGTCTGGCGCCGGGCCGACGGCGGGCTCGTACGCCTGCGGCGGCAGCGTTCCCGGCGCGGAGTATCCGGCCGGCGGGTAGCCGGCGAGCGGGCCGCCGCCGGGACCGAACCCGGGCGCCGCGGGAGCCGGCTGATAGCCGGCCACCGCCCGGTCCGGGTAGGTGTCGTCCGGCTCGGGTGCCGGGTCGTCCGGGAAGTACCCTGCGGGGTCCGGGTAGTCGCCGGGGAAGCGCGGTGCGGGGTCCGGGTAGGTGCCAGCGGGCTCGCCGGGGAAGCGCGGTGCGGGGTCCGGGTAGGTGCCAGCGGGCTCGCCGGGGAAGCGCGGTGCGGGGTCCGGGTAGGTGCCAGCGGGCTCGCCGGGGAAGCGCGGTGCGGGGTCCGGGTAGGTGCCAGCGGGCTCGCCGGGGAAGCGCGGTGCGGGGTCCGGGTACCCGCCAGCGGGCCCGGCCTCGAGGTACGGGGCCCCGTCCGGGTAGGCGTCGGCCCGCGCGGCCGGGAAGTCCAGTGCCGCCTCCGGGTACGCGCTGCCGGCATCGTCCTGCGGATAGGCCGGCTGGGCAGGCTCGAAGGGACCGCGTGGCACGAGCGAGAAACCGCCGGACGCTGGCGTCGCCGCAGGGCCACCGGGACCGAACCGGTCAGAACCGAGTTCGTCGAGCGCGCCGCCGTTCCCGGCAAAGTCAGCGGGCGAACGAGGCGCAGGAAGATCCGGCGCATTTCCCGCGGGGGAGGGGGGCCGCAGTCCCCACTGGACGCGGTTGCCGGCGGGCGGGCTGTCGGGTTCGGCCCCGGCCGCGCGCTCGCCCGCGGTTCGTAACGGGGTGCCGCCGCCGAGATCGGAAGCGAATGGACGCAGGTAGCCGGCGCTGGCCGCCCCCGCGGAGACTGTCTGCGCCCGTTCCGGCTCTCGGGACCCCGGATAGCTGCCGCACCCCGAGCAGAACTCCGCGGTGTCCTCGGTCTGCCGACCGCACCGTGTGCAGAGTGCCATGTTGCTCGTGTCCTTCTGCCGACCGGCCGGACTGTGGCCGGCTGTCCTCACCTTCAGTATCGGATCAGATACTCAGCGCCGCCACCGAGACGGCAATTGAGACGGGAGTCTGACTCTTCGCGTCCTAGTAGCCTAAAGGCGCAGTTCGATGGCGGAGAGCGAATCGCCGGCCGGCGCCGGGATAACCGCGTCGGCATCGCCTCCGGCAGGTGGCAGACTGTTGAGATGTCCGTCCTGCCGCTTGCCAACCCCGCGGTCCCGTCCGTGCCCGCGACGCTGCATGAGCCGTGCGTTCTGCTCAAGCTCGGCGAGATCGTGCTCAAGGGCAGGAACCGGCAGCGGTTCGAGCGGCTGCTGCACGACAACATCCGGCGCGCGGTGCGGGACCTGGGCCTCGGCGTGCGGGTGTGGCAGCGCGAGGGCGTGATCGTGCTGCGCGTGGCCGGCGCCGAGGCCGGGGACTTCGCGGCCCAGACCGCCGCCGACGTTGTCGCCGAGCGGATGGGCCAGGTCATGGGCCTGGCCAGGGTCTGCCGGGCGATCCGGGTGCCGAAGGAGCCGGAGGCTGCCATCGAGGCAGCCGTCCAGCTGGTGGCCGGGCGTCAGGGCAGCTTCGCGGTCCGGGCCAGGCGGCGCGACAAGCGCTTCCCCGTCACGTCCGCCGAGCTGGCCGTGCTGATCGGCTCGCGGGTCCAGCAGGAATACGGCTACCCGGTGAACCTCCGCGCCCCCGACACAACGGTCTACGTGGAGGTGGATCAGCACGAGGTCTTCGTGTTCACCGACGGGCGGCCGGGTCAGGGCGGCCTGCCCGTCGGCATGAGCGGCCGTGCGGTGGTGCTGCTCTCGGGCGGCATCGATTCGCCGGTTGCCGCGTACCGGATGATGCGGCGCGGACTGCGCTGCAGCTACCTGCACTTTTCTGGCATGCCGCTGACCGGGCCGGAGTCGGTCTACAAGGCCTACGGCCTGGTCCGGCAGCTTGACCGCTACCAGGGTGACTCGAAGCTGTACGTGGTCGCGTTCGGCAACGCGCAGCGCAAGCTCGCGTCGTCCGGGGCCGGGAAGCTGCAGATCATGGCGCAGCGCCGGCTGATGCTGAAGACGGGCGCCGCGCTGGCCGCGAAGCTGCAGGCGTCGGCCCTGGTCACCGGGGACTCGCTGGGCCAGGTGAGCAGCCAGACCCTGGCGAACATCACCGCGCTCGACGACGCGGTGCGGCTCCCGATCCTCCGCCCGCTGATCGGACTCGACAAGATGGAGATCATCAGCGAGGCACGCAGGATCGACACGCTTGCGATCTCGGAGCTGCCCGATCAGGACTGCTGCTCGCTGCTGACGCCGCGGCAGGTGGAGACAAGGGCGCGGAGCGAGGACCTGCGCCGGATCGAGGCCCGGCTGGACGCCGACGACCTCGCGGCGGAACTCGCCGCCGCGGCCCAGGTGCACCTGCCTGGCGGCAGGATGGCCGCGGCGGGCTAGATCTCGTCCCGGTCGGTTTCCCTGGCCGCAGGCGACTCGCGCTTCCAGATCGCGGCGTCGCCGCCGAGCCTGGTGAGCGTGCCGCCGCTGACCCAGACGGCTCCGGTACCCGGCACCACGACCGCGTCGCTCGCGCCGCAGCCCAGGGCGGACCTGATCACGGAGGTGCTCACTCGGCCCCCGGCGGATGCGGTGACTATCAGCCCGGCGGGCACCTGCGCGTAGGACGTGGCGGTAGCGAGGATCCGGCCGTCCGGCCCGCTGGCAAGCTGTCCGGCCAGCGCAGGCACGGCGGTCGAGATCAGGTGCCAGCGCCAGCCGTTCCAGTGCGCCAGCACGAGCCGGCTCTTCGCGGAGTCGCCCAGCAGCCAGACGTCGTGCGCCGACTCGGCGAGGACGTCACGCCAGCGGATTGCTGCGACGGCCTTGCCGGTCCGCACCCGCGCCCACCGGCGGCCATCGAACCGCAGTACCGCGTCGGAGCGGGGCTGTGCCGCGACGGCCCAGATGTCGCGGCCGGACACCACGCTCGCCCGGTAGATGGCACTGGCGGCGCCGCCAGCCCGCCGCCAGCGGTGGTCGGCGTAGTGCCAGGTGCCGAGGCTGCGGCTGCCGTCGGGCGCGGTACCGAATACCCAGGCGTCGCGCCAGCTCGTGGCCACGATGTCGGTGAAGAAGCCCGGCCTGGGCCAGCTGCGGACCAGCAGCCAGCGGGTGCCGTCCCAGCGCAGCACGTAGCGCCCGTAGCTGCTGATCGCCCAGATGTCACTCCTCGACGGCGCGCTCGCGTCGCTGATGAAGTTGCTGAGCCCGGCGGGCAGCGACGACGCCGTCCACGTGCGGCCGCTCAGCTGGCCGGCGATCGGCGTACTGGCACCGCCCGGATTGGTGCCGCCGAACGCCCAGAGGTCGCGGCCCGCGCGCAGGATCGTGGAGAAGCCCGCCGCGTTCCCCTGCTGCCCGAAGTGCCTGGTCATGACCAGGTCCCAGGCCCGGTCCTCGACCCTCGCGCGCGCGGAGTCCCGGCCGGCGTACGCATGCCCGCCCGCCGGTACCAGGGCCGGCGCGTGCCTGCCCGGCGCCGCGCTGAGTGCCAGCACGGGCAGCACCGCCAGAGCTGCCGTGCTGATCGAGCGGAACCGCGGCATCCGATCCTCCCGCGAGGCCTTTGCCCAAGGCCCGCAGTTGCGCAACGTCAGAGTCAAGACTTGCACAAAATACCGGGTGAGGGCAGTGCTCCGGGGATCTGCGTCTCGCGGCTAGTGCACCGCTACCCGCGCGGCTTCCGGCTGGGGCGCTGGCGTGAGCTCACGGCCGAGCAGTGCGGGCAGGGTCCTGGCCATGGTCCCGAGCTCGGTAATGTCCTCGCCGGTCAGCGCCTGATCGCCGTCGCACAGCGCGGCAGAGGGGTGCGGATGCACGTCCACGATGATCCCGTCGGCGCCGACCGCGATCGCGGCCCGGCTCAGCGGCAGCACCAGCTCCCGGCGGCCGCCCGAATGCGACGGATCGATGATGACCGGCAGGTGGGACAGCCGCTGGGCGATCGGCACCGCGCTGATATCCAGCGTGTTCCTGGTGGCGGTCTCGAACGTGCGGATGCCGCGCTCGCACAGGACGATGTCGAGGTTGCCGCGCTGCGCGATGTACTCGGCGGCCATCAGCCATTCCTCGATCGTCGCGTTCATGCCGCGCTTGAGCAGCACCGGCTTGTCCGCCGCGCCCACGGCCTGCAGCAGCGTGAAGTTCTGCATGCTGCGGGTTCCGACCTGCAGCATGTCGGCGTAGGAGGACACGAGCTCGACGCTGGCCGGGTCGATGACCTCGGTCACGATCGGCAGGCCCGTCTCGGCCCGGACGTCGGCCAGTATCCGCAGGCCGGCCTCGCCGAGACCCTGGAACGCGTAGGGGGAGGTGCGCGGCTTGTAGGCGCCGCCGCGCAGCAGCGACGCGCCGGCCGCCTGGGCCATCCGCGCCGAGGCCAGCGTCTGCTCGGCCGTCTCGACCGTGCACGGTCCCGCGATGACGGTCACCGTATCCGGCCCGATAGGCACGCCCCGGACATTGATCACCGACCGGTTCGGATGATGCTCACGGCTGACGAGCTTGTAGGGCGACGAAATCCGCACCACGTCGCTGACGCCGCCGTAGCTGCGCAGGTTCAGCGCGCCGAACTGCTCGACGTCTCCGACGAGGCCGATGATCGTCCGGGACACGCCGCGGCTGACGAATGCCTCGCCGCCAGCCGTCTCGACGAGTCCGACGATCGCGTCGATATCGGATTGCGTGGCCTCCGGGGCCATCACCACCACCACAACATCCTCCCTGGCTCCATCATGACGAAAGCCCCGGGCCATCCGGGCCCGGGGCTTGCTGAGAGTCGCTCGCGTCAGCGCAGAGTCTGGCGGGCGACCGTCCCAGGACCGGGCCGGTAGCCAAAACCAAACCAATACTCGCCACGCACGGAACGTAGCCTAGCGCACCCGGGGCAATGCGGGCTCGGCGGTGGGCCAGGCTCGGGCAGTTTGGGTGTGGTGGCAAGATGGCTGCACCTGCGAGAGCGAGGGTCGGCTTCGCGGCCAGGTGCTGCGGGATTGCGGGAAGGGTCAGGTCAGCCGGATATGACGCAGCCTGATACAGGCGCGCGCGACAGTGGCGAGGTTTCCCGCCCGATGTCACAGCCGGCCACCGGGCACGAGGGCGTGCTGCCCCCCGGCCAGTACGTCCCGCGCACGCTGCCAGTGCTGCATTACGGACCGGTGCCGGCCTTTCATCCCGACAGCTGGGACCTGCGGATATTCGGCGCCACCGCGTCCGGCGAGGACACGCTGCTGAGCTGGCAGGAGCTGAGCGCGCTGCCGGCCTGCGAGGTCACCGCGGACTTCCACTGCGTGACGAAGTTCACAGTGCCCGCGGTGCGCTGGACGGGCGTTCCCGCCCCCGAGCTGCTGCGGCGGTATCCGCCGGCCCCCTCGGTAACCCACGTCATGATCTGGGCCGACTTCGGCTACAGCGCGAACGTCAGGATCAGCGACTTCGCGGCCGAGGACACGCTGCTGGCCACGCACCGCGACGCCGAGCCGCTGACGCCCGAGCACGGGTACCCGCTCCGCCTGGTGGTGCCGAGCCTGTACGCCTGGAAGAGCGTCAAGTGGGTACGGGCGATCGAGTACCTGACCGTCGACCGGCGCGGGTTCTGGGAGGAACGCGGGTACCACAACGTCGCCGATCCCTGGCGCGAGCAGCGCTACTCCTACCAGGAGCTCGAGGGCGAGGGCCCGCCGCTGTAGTGCCGGGCTACAGTGGCGCCCGGCTACAGTGGCGCCCGGCTACAGTGGCGCCCGGCTACAGTGGCGCCCGGCTACAGGCCGAGCCCGAGGACGATCGTGATCGTCGACCCCTGGGGAGCCTGGCCGGTCGGGCTGTAGCTGGTCACGGTGTTGCCGGTGAAGCCGCTGCCCTGGACGTTGACCTGGAAGCCGGCCTGCGTCAGCACCTTGACCGCCTGGTGCGCGGTCATGCCCGTGACGTCGGGCACCGGCACGCTCGGCGGTCCCTGGCTCACCTTGACCGAGACGACCTCGCCCTGGGTTATCGGGCTGCCGGGGGCGGGCGACTGGCTGACGATCGTGTTGGCGGGCTCGGTGCTGTTGGTCACCATGACCGGGTTGATGGTGTATCCGGCCTGCTGCGCCTCGGCCTGGGCCTGCGGCAGCTGCTGGCCGACGAAGTTGGGCAGCGGCGGGCCCTGGCTGACGACGATCTGGACGGGCTTGTTCTGCGGCCACTGCGTGTACGCGACCGGCGCGGTCGAGATCACGATGCCCGCCTGGATGCTGGCCGAGGTCTGGTATGCCGGCTGGCCGGGGATGAGCCCCGCCGCCCGCAGCGTCTTCGCTGCCTGGGCGAGCTGCTGGCCGGTCACCGACGGCACGCTGACCAGCACCGGGCCGAGCGACGAGATCATCGTGACCCGCGCGCCGTGGGTGACGCGAGCGCCCGAGGACGGGTCGGTGGCGATGATGTCTCCCCTGGGGACCGTGTTGCTGTGCTCGGCCTTGCCGAGGACCGGCACCAGGCCCGCCGACCTGAGCTCGCCGGTGGCCGCGCTGACGGTCATCCTCGTCACGTTCGGCAGGCCGAAGTACTGCCCGGCGATCAGCCACCACGCGACGACGGCTACCACGATCACCGCGAGCACGATGATGATCCGCCTGCTGAACAGCCAGCGCTGCAGGAACGGCTCCCGGTAGCCCCTGGACCGGCGCGGCCTGCGGGCGAAGGACCCGGTGTCGGCGTCGTCGTGCCCGCCCGCAGGGACGATCATGGTGTGGTTGGCCTGCGGGAGCTGCCCGGCGGGTGCCGCGCGCCCAGGGAGCGAATCGGCCCCCCGCGCTCCGCCGGCCGGGTCCGGCTGGGCGATGCGGCTGGTCGCGGCCATGGTGAACGTGCCGCCGTTCCCGGCAGCGGGAGCTGGAATCGGGGCGGGTTCCTCGGGATCGCGCGCGGCGTGCGCCCCGCGCCGTTCCGCCGGGGGCGACAGCGGCATGCCACGGCGGACCTGCACGATCGCCTGCAGGTAATGGCTCGCGTCCGGCGGCCGCAGCTCGGGGTCGCGGCTGGTGGCGAGCGCAACGAGCGCGTCCAGCGCGGCGGGCAGGCCGGGGACCAGGCTCGATGGCGCCGGCACGACGGCGTTGACGTGCTTGTACGCGACCGCCAGCGGGGTGTCGCCGGTGTGCGGCTGCGAGCCGGTCAGCATCTCGAACAGCAGCACGCCGGTCGCGTAGACGTCGGTCCGCTCGTCGGACCTGCTGGCGGAGACCTGCTCGGGCGCGAGGTAGGCGGCAGTGCCGATGAGCAGGCCGGTCTTGGTGTTGCGCATCGCCGCGGCGGCCCTGGCCAGGCCGAAGTCCGCGACCTTGATGACGCTGCCGGTGCCGAGCAGTACGTTCTCCGGCTTCACGTCGCGGTGGATGATGCCGGCCTCGTGCGCGGCCGCGAGGCCCGTCAGCACGCCCTCGACGATGTCCAGCGCCTCGCGCGGGTTCAGGCGGCCGCGGGAGCTGAGCAGCTCGCGCAGGGTCGGCCCCGGCACGTACTCCATCGCGATGTAATTGATGTCGCCGGTCGAGCCCTGATCGAAGACGGCGACGACGTTCGCGCTGGACAGCCGCGCAACGGCCCTGGCCTCGCCGATGAAACGAGCGCTGAACTCCGGGTCCCTGGCAAGCTCAGGGTGGGCGATCTTCAGTGCGACGGCGCGGTCCAGCCGCACGTCACGCCCCAGGTACACGGTGGCCATGCCGCCGCGCGCGAGCTGTGACTCGACCAGGTACCTGCCGTCGAGCAACTGCCCGATCGGAGCTGACAACGTCGTATCCATCGGGAGAATTCTAGGGTGCCCTAGCGTGTCCTCGCCCGGTAACGATGTGCCTGAGCAGGCGGCCAGCCGGCGTTCGGGTGCGTCAGGCGACCGGCGGGGACGAGGCATGGGCGTAGCGGCGCCTCGGTACCCGGCCCGCCCGGCAGGCAAGCCGGCCTGCCGTGACGGCCTCCCGCATGGCCGCAGCCATCAGTTCCGGGTCCCTTGCCCTGGTCACCGACGTGGCCAGCAGGACGGCGGCGCAGCCGAGCTCCATGGCGATGGCCGCGTCGCTCGCGGTGCCGATGCCCGCATCCAGCACGACGGGAACGGCGGCTGCCGCCACGATCAGCTCGATGTTGTGCGGGTTCCTGATGCCCAGGCCCGAGCCGATCGGCGCGCCGAGTGGCATGACCGCGGCGCAGCCTGCCTGCTCAAGGCGCCGCGCGAGGACAGGGTCGTCGTTGGTGTAGGGGAGGACGACGAAGTCGTCGGCGATCAGCTGCTCGGCGGCGGTCAGCAGCTCGACCGGGTCCGGCAGCAGAGTCCGCTCGTCGGCGATGACCTCGAGCTTTACCCAGCTGGTGCCGAGCGCCTCACGGGCCATCCTGGCTACCCGGACGGCCTCGCCCGCGGTGTAACAGCCCGCGGTGTTGGGCAGGGCGCGGATGCCCCGGCTGGCGAGCAGGTCGAGAACGGAGCCTGCTGCTTGCGGGTCTACCCGGCGCATCGCGACCGTGGTCAGCTCGGTGCCGGAGGCGACCAGCGCCCGGTCCAGCACGTCCAGGCTCGGCATGCCCCCGGTGCCCATGATCAGCCGCGAGCTGAACGACTCGCCGGCGATGACGAGCGGATCGTCCATCGTTATCTCAGCCTCCCTGGGTCGCGGTGACGACCTCGACCTCGTCACCATCGGCGAGCTGCGTCTGCGGCCAGTCCGCCCGGCGGACGACCTCTCCGTTGACTGCCGCCGCTACCCCCGTGGGCGCCGTCGTCAGCAGCCTGACGGCGCCGGCCAGCGACATCGGGCCCGCAGACTCGTGCTTCTCGCCGTTCAGGATCACGGTCATGCCGGGGCTTGTCGCGGTCGGGCTTGTCGCGGTCGGGCTTGTCGCGGTCGGGCTTGTCGCGGTCGGTCTCGTCATGCTCTGGCCCCCAGTGGTGCGGCGGGATTGCGGTGCTGCGCGGCGGCGAACCGGCCCGGCGCGAACGCCGACCAGAGCGGGTCCGGCGTGCCGTCTCGCAGGTAGGCGGTGATCGTATCGGCGGTGACCGGCGCCAGCAGCACGCCCGCGCGGAAATGCCCCGTCGCCAGCACCAGGCCCGGCAGGCTCGACGGACCAAGCACCGGCGCGTTGTCGGGCGTGCCCGGCCGCAGGCCCGCTACTACGTCGGCGAGCGCCAGCTCGGTGATGCCGGGCACGATCGTGCGGGCGTCGCGCAGCAGCTCCCAGATCGCGCCGGCGGTCACGGTGGTGTCAGGGCCGAGCTCCTCCTGGGTCGCGCCGATGACGAGTTCGCCGCTCTCGCGCGGCACCAGGTACACGCTGGCGCCGCGAACGATGCCGCGCACCGTCCGCCGCAGCAGGCCGGGCGGGAGTCCGGCAGCCGCCATCTGCTGTGTCGTGCGGAGCCTGATGATCTGTCCCTTGACCGGCCGGATGGGGGGAACGTCAGCTTGCGGTACGCCGGGCATGCTCGCGGACTGCCAGCCCGCTGCGAGCACGACCTGGCCCGCGGCGATGTTGCTGCCGTCGGCGAGCGTCACGCCGGAGGCGCGGCCCGCACCGGCAGTGATCCGCGCGACCTCGGCCGTGATGTGGCTCGCCCCCGCCGCGGTGGCGGCGCGCAGCAGCGCGGTCGCGAGCAGGCGGGGGTCGACGGACCCGTCCTCGGCGGCGATCAGGCCGCCGCGCACCGACGGGTCGAGCATCGGCTCGGCCTCCCGGCACTCGCGCGCGGTGAGCTGCCGGGTCCGGACGCCGAACGAGTCCTGCAGCGCGCGAATCTCGTCCAGCACGGCGAGATCGTCGGCGTCGTACGCGACCTGCAGCGTGCCCGTCTGCCGGTAGCCGGTGGACAGTCCGGTGGCCCGTTCCAGCTCGGCGGCGAATGCCTCGTAGCGGTGCAGGGACTCGCTGCCGAGCGCGAACAGCTCGCGCTCGGCATAGGCCGCCTCGGCGATGGGGGTCAGCATGCCCGCGGCGGCGTGCGTGGCACCCTGGCCGGGGCTCGGGTCGGCTAGCACGACGCGCATACCCTGCTGCGCGGCCCGCCAGGCGATGCTGAGGCCGATAATGCCGCCGCCGACGATGACGACGTCTGCGTCGTGGCCCCGACTGGCCTTACCGCTGATGGTCGGCTCCCTTCGCCGGCATGACCCGGATCAGGTTCCTGCGGTCGGCGGCTCGCCAGCCGCCCTCTCAGCCCGGTCAGCACCGGACTCCCGCGCGATTTTTACCAGCGTAGCGCTGTTCTGGCGCTGCGTGCTGGCCGCGTCTGGTCCGATCGATTCTTCTATCGATCACCGAGCCGAGATTGTCAGACCAGGCCGATAGTGTGTTCGTAATCGCGTTAGCCCGTCGGCGGCCGGAGGGAGGCACGCGCCGTGACGACAACATCCGGCAAGCAGCCCGGCACCAGGGAATCCGGTACCGGGGAATCCGGCACCAGGAAGTACCGCACCTGGGTGGACTTCCCGCCGGCGCGTCCGGCGACTGCCCGCGGAGCGACGGAGCCATTCGGGACTGGTTTCACGCGGCGCGAGATCGGGGCGTTCCCGGTGCTCGGCGCCGCGGCGTTCGAGGCTGGCGGTCCCGCGGACGTGATGGGCCCGTGCTCGGTACTGGCGGAGCTCACCGGCCAGGCGCTGGAGGCAGGACTAGAGCGGCTCACCGACGACGAGCTGGTCGGGGTGCTGCGCGCAGTCCGCCGGGTGATGTCCTGGCAGTCCGCGGTGGAGCTGGCTGCGGTCGAGGAGCTGGCAGCCAGGCGCCGGGCCGAGAGCTCTGCTGCGGCCGAGGGCGGGATGGCTCAGGCGGGCCCGCGTCCGGACGAGCGGGCATCGGCCGAGCTTGCGGTGGCGCTGACCCTCACCCAGCGGGCCGCCGACGCGCTGATGGGCGTTGCCTACGGGGTGACCCGCCTGCCTGAGGTGGCCGGAGCGCTTGCTGCCGGCGAGATAGACCTAGCCCGGGCCACCGTGTTCGGCGAGGAGCTGGCACATCTCGGGTGGATCCGGGCCGCGTTCATCGGCGGCAAGAACCTGCTTGCTGCCCGTGGCATGACCACCCGGCAGCTGCGCGACCTGCTGCGCCGCGAAGTGCTCGCGGAGGACCCCGACGCCCTGCGCCGCCGGCAGCGTGCCGCCCTGGCGGATGCGCGCGTGCAGTCCTGGGGCGAGATCTCCGGTAACGGGGCCATTGCCGGGCGCGAGCTGCCGGCCGGCCGGGCGCTGCTCGCCGATCGTCACATCGGCGCTCTCGCGACCGCGCTGAAAGCCGCCGGAATGCCCGGCACCCTCGACCAGATCCGGGCCGAGGTCTTTCTCGCGCTGCTGTCCGGGCAGTCACCCGAGCATCTCTTCCCGGCCGGAGTGGCGCCATCCGACTGGTCCGCCGACGACTGGCCCGCAGATGGCGGGCTCGCGGAGGGCCGGCTCGCGGAGGGCCGGCTCGCGGACGGCCGGACCACGGACGGCCCGGTCCCGTCGCCGGATGCCGAGGACCTGCTGCCCGGCCTGCCGCCCGAGGGCCTCTGGCCGCCGCCCGCGCCGCTGGCCGAGCCGGCCGGTAGTGGCTTGCTCTCTGGCGGGCGGGCGCCGAACGCTCCCTCCTGGCCGTCTGGCCCGCTCGGCACCGTGCACCTCACGATCCCGTGGAGCACCTGGCTCGGCCTGAGCGACCGGCCAGGCGCAATCGCCGGGCATGGGCCCGTCGACGCGTGGACGGCACGCGAGCTGGCCGAGTATCTGCGCGGCAAGGGCGGCACCCGGTACTGCGTCACGGTCGCCACCGACGACGGCCACCCGCTCGGGCATGCCTGCGCCGGTGCGGGTCCGCCGGGCGGTGCGGGTCCGCCGGGCGGTACGGGTCCGCCGCGAGGCACTGGTCCGCCGGGCGGTGCGGGTCCGTCGCGAGGCACTGGTCCGCCGGGCGGTGCGGGTCCGTCGCGAGGCACTGGTCCGCCGGGCAAGCCCACCGGGCCGTCAGCAAGCACCGGGCCGCCGGCCGACCCGTCGGTGTCGTGGATCGCCGGGCTCAGTTTCGAATGGCTCAGCTCTGCGACCTGCGATCACGCCCGCGAGACCACGGCATACCGGCCAGGCAGGGCGCTTGATCACCTGATCAAGATCCGCAATCCCACGTGCACCGCGCCGGGCTGCAGGCGGCCGTCCTGGCAGTGCGACGTCGATCATGTCAAGCCGTTCCATCTGGGCGGGCGGACGTGCGAGTGCAACTGCCATCCCGCGTGCCGGCGCCATCACCGGTGCAAGGGCAGCTCTGGCTGGCATCTGGACATGCCCGTGCCCGGAATCCTGGCGTGGCGGCTCCCGCACGGCCGCACGTACGTGACTACGGCCGAGTCATATCCCGTGTGAGAGTCTCGCTACTGCACGATTGACTCGACTGCCCGGCAGGAAGGCGGCACCCGATGACCGGCCCGGCCAAGGTGGCAGTCGTGGGGGCCGGCCTGGCGGGTCTGCGGACGATAGAGGAACTGCGGGCGAAGGGTTATCCGGGCCGGGTGACGCTGATCGGTGCCGAGACCCGGCCGCCGTATGACCGGCCGCCGCTGTCGAAGAAGCTGCTGGCCGGCGAGCTGGACGACACATCCCTCCGGGCAGACCTGGACTCGCTCGACATCGACGCGCGGCTCGGCGAGGTCGCGACGAAGCTTCGGCCCGGAGTGCTCAGTACCGACACCGGCGAACACGAATTCGACGCCCTCGTGCTGGCGACGGGCGCTGCACCGGTCCGGCTCCCAGGGCCCGGCCCGCAGCATGTCCTGCGGACTCTCGATGATGCGCTTAAGCTGCGCGAACTGCTCCAGCCGCGCACCAGGCTCTGCGTCGTCGGCGCCGGCTGGATCGGAGCCGAGCTCACCACCGCGGCGCGGCGGCGTGACTGCCAGGTCACTGTGCTCGAAGCCGCTGCGACGCCGCTGGCCGCGGCGGTCGGACCTGATATCGGCGCGATCACCGCCACCTGGTACGAGGAGGCGGGCGCTGAGCTCCGCGTCGGTCAGCAGGTGGCGTCGATCGAGGACGGAGGGGTTGCCCTCGGTGGCGGCGACTGGGTTGCTGCCGACGTGGTGGTGACGGCGATCGGCGTGCGCCCTGCCGTTGCCTGGCTGGACGGTTCGGGCGTGGACCTGGATAACGGCGTTGCCGTCGATGCCCGGCTGCGCACTACCATGCCGGGCGTCTTCGCGGCCGGGGACTGCGCCTCCTTCTGGTCGCAGCGGTACGGCCGGAGGCTCAGGTTCGAGCACTGGGACGTCGCGCTGCACCAGCCGGAGGTCGTGGCGGACGGACTCCTCGGCGGCGGCGCCAGCTACGACCCGGTGCCTTACTTCTGGTCCGAGCAGTTCGGCCGGATGGTGCAGTACGTCGGCTGGCACGGCGGCGCAGATCAGGTCGTCTGGCGCGGCGATCCGGCGGCGCCGAAGTGGGCGCTGTGCTGGCTGGCTGGCGGCCGGCTGGCCGCGGCGCTGACGGTCAGCTCGCCGCGGGACATGCTGCAGGCGCGCCGGCTGATCGAGTCCGGGGTGCAGGCCGACCCGGCGCGGCTCGCCGATCCGGCCATAGCCATCCGCGACTGCGCCGCCTGAGCCTAGCGCGGCGCCGAGGGCGGCAGATAGATTTCCCGCGGGCTGGAATGGCGAATCGCTTATCATGCGATCCATGCGTTCCGCAACGGTCGCCAGCGACATCGGAACACATGGCATTGTGTTATTGCGGGACGGCCATATCGGCATTCTGATCCGGAATTCTGGCCGACCTTATGAGTCCGCGCTCGTGACCATTGCCCGGAAGCTGACCAGACCGGGGGCGACGATTCTGGGCGTCGGCGCGAATCTCGGGAACCACACCGTCTACTGGGCCAGATCTGCGGCCGCTGCTGCCCGCCAATCAGGGCGCGGTCGCCGTCGAGCCGACCGCGACCGGGGCGATTCGCATCGTCGCGCTCGATGACCTGGAGTCCGGATTTCGCCGTAAATGAAGATCGACGTTGAGGGTGCGGAAGACGCCGTGCTCGCCGGCGCGCAGGACACGATAACCAGGGTGCGGCCCATCGTCATCGCCGAGGATCGCGAAGACGGGGCGGTTGCCCGCTCGATTATGCATTCATTCGGGTACCGGCGGGTACCCGTCTCGCTCGCCTGCACGCCGACATATCTGTATGTGCCGTCAATTCGGTCGGCGACCGGGCTGCTCCGCAGCGCGACCCTGGTAAGGAGAATGCTCGGTGCTACGGCTCGCCTAATGGGTCTGCGGGGCACGCGGCGGGCAGACGCAACCGGCCGCCCGGGCCGCAATTTCCGGGCGCAGAGCGGTAAATGTGATGAATGTGATGACATGCAACATGTTTTGCCGACACCGCAGTGTGGGAAGCTGCACTCGTGGCACAGATCGACCCCCCGACCGACGCCATCGTCGGCGACTGGCTCAGTGTCCCGGACGTGGCTGGCCGCCTCGGCCTGCCCGTGAACCGGGTCAAGCAACTGCTGCGCGACCACAAGCTGCTGGCCGTACAGCGGCCCAGCGGCGAGACCGCTGTGCCTGCCAGATTCCTGGACGGCAATCAGGTCATCCAGGGCCTTGGCGGCACCCTGACGCTGCTGTTCGACTGCGGCTTCACCGAGCGGGACGCCCTTAACTGGCTGTTCACCGCCGATGACTCGCTGCCGGGCACGCCGGTGCAGGCGCTCGCCGAGCACCGCCGGACCGAGGTGAACAGGCGGGCCCAGGCACTAGCCTTCTGAGCGTGCCTGAGCGCTCAACGGAACTGCGGGAACGCCTCGACTCCGCGCGTCTCTACCTGTGCACGGATGCGAGGGAACGGCAGGGCGACCTGCCGCGGTTCCTCGATGCCGTGCTCGGTAACGGCGTGGACATCGTCCAGCTGCGCCAGAAGGGCCTTGAGGCAGGCCAGGAGCTCCGCTATCTGGAGGTTTTCCGGCGGGCATGCACGGCGCACGGCGCGCTGCTCGCCGTCAACGACCGGGCAGACGTCGCCCGGGCCGCAGCTGCCGACGTGCTGCATCTCGGGCAGGACGACCTGCCCGTGGGTCCGGCCCGCGAGATCGTCGGACCGGTGCCGCTGATCGGGCTGTCCTCACACGCGGAATCCGAGACGCGCGCGGCCAGTTCCGAGCCGGCCGCGGACTACTTCTGCACCGGACCAGTCTGGCCGACACCTACCAAGCCGGGCCGGCCCGCACCCGGACTGCACCTGGTCAGGTACGCGGCCGGCCTGCGGTCCGGCAGGCCCTGGTTCGCCATCGGCGGCATCGACGAGCAGAACCTAGACCAGGTGCTGGCTGCCGGTGCCCGGCGGATAGTGGTGGTGCGGGTGCTGACAGCGGCCGACGAGCCCGGCGCGGTGGCGGCCCGCCTCGCGGCGCGGCTGCGCTGAGCGAGCCGCGGCAGCCGTCGCGAGGCCGGCGGTTGCCGCGATAGGCCCGGCCGCCTGGCAGTGCTGCGGCAGACCAGGCCGGATAGTCCTTCCGTCGGGGGTGATCGCGCTGGGCTGGGTCGCCGCGGTCACGATCGTGCTGATGTGGCTGGCGCTGCTCGGCGGATTCGCTGCTGCCGCCGAAGAAGGTCGCGGTCGGCGACATCCGGTATCAGGCCGTCACGGAGCTGGCGCTGGCCGCCGTCGGCCGCCGGCGGCGCCGCACGCGCCGCCGGCTGTCGGCGCGTGCGGCGCGGCATCCGAATCCGGGACGCGTCCGGCGAGCCGCCGGTCTACTTCCGGACCAGCCGGGCCGCCTCGCAGCAGTGGATCACCGCGCTCGCCGGCCGCGGCGTCCGGCTGACTGGCCAGGTCACGCCGAGGCGGCTGCCCTACATGATCAGCTACGCGTATCCCGACGCGGATCTGGAGCCGATTCCCGGCGCCTGACGAGAGGTTCTACTCGGCGCGGACGGTGGCCAGCACGGCCAGCTCGGTCAGCGCCGTGCGGGCCTCGCCGGTGATCGGCGCCCCATCCAGCGCGGATGTGGCCTCCTTCACGCTCGCGCTGATCAGCGTCTCGCATTCCGCCAGCGCGCCGGTGTCCGCGATGACGTTCCTGACCTCGGCCGCGCCAGCCTCGGTCAGCTGGCGGTCGCCGAGGCGCTGGTCGAGAACCCGCAGCTGGGCGCTTGTCGCGCGCTCCATGGCGAGCGCAACCAGGACGGTCCGCTTGCCCTCGCTGATGTCGCCGGTCACCGGCTTCCCCGTCAGCGCGGGGTCGCCGAAGACGCCGAGGATGTCGTCGCGCAGCTGGAACGCGACGCCCAGCGGCAGCCCGTATTCGGTGCAGGTCGTGGCCACGGCGCTGTCGGCCGGCCCGCCCGCGGCTGGCAGATCCGCCGGCGGCGAGCCCGCCATCGCGGCGCCCAGGTGCAGTGGCCGCTCGATCGTGTACTTCGCCGTCTTGTAGGTCACGACCCGCATGGCGCTGGCCACGCTGTCGTTCCTGGCGACCTGATTCAGCAGGTCCAGGTACTGGCCCGCGGCCACCTCGGTGCGCATCGCGTCGAGCACCGGCTGGCCGCGCTGCAGCATCTCCGGCGGCATGCCGCTGCGGTGGAACAGCTCGTCGGTCCAGGACAACAGCGCGTCTCCGATGAGGATCGCGGCGCCCGCGCCGAATGCGTCGGCGGTGCCGGAGTAGCCCATGCCCTCGTGCCTGGCCGCAAACTGGCGATGGACCGCCGGCCTGCCCCGCCTGGTGTCGCTGGCATCCATCACGTCGTCGTGCACGAGCGCGCTGGCGTGCAGCAGCTCCAGAGCCGCGGCGGCCGCGTAGATCTCCGGGCAGTCCGGGCCGCCCGCCGCCCGCCAGCCCCAGTAGCAGAACGCCGGGCGCAGCCGCTTCCCGCCTGCCAGCAGGTCAGTTATCGAGTCGATCCACGGCAGCAGGTCCGGCCCGGCGGCCGCCAGCACGGCGCGCTGGCCGTCCAGGAAGCGCGCGAGCGAGGCCGCGATCTCGCCGCGGATCCTGCCCAGGCCCGCCGGATCTGTTGCCATGCTGGCGAGACTAGCGCCGCCAGACCACTGGCCGCGGTCCGGGCCGCCTGAGGTAAGGCCGGGCCGCGAGCCGATAACCTGGTCAGCATGCCAGCTGCGCCAGCCATCAAGGACCTGCTCGCCGACGGCCGCCAGTCGTTCTCGTTCGAGTTCATGCCACCGCACACCGAGGCCGAGGAAGAGCGCCTCTGGCGGGCTGTCCGCCAGCT
>Ga0335078_10003281_pt1 | contig 24132 bp, 29 predicted proteins | sample Lox_Sample_32_FD_206711 | JGI IMG/M metagenome (GOLD analysis project Ga0335078, IMG submission 206711) | Soil microbial communities from Loxahatchee National Wildlife Refuge, Florida, United States - Lox_Sample_3.2 | ecosystem: Environmental > Terrestrial > Soil > Wetlands | place: USA... | reverse complement strand
AAGCGCGCCGCGCCAACGCATTTGGATTGCCTACCTCCGATCAGGCTGAAGACAACAGCAAGGACGTCGCTGCCGCCACTCGCCGCGGAGAGTATGATAACCCCGAGCAACGGCCGCTCAGCGAACGCTGCCTGCTCGGCTTCGGTTCCACTGCCGGCCCGCCCGCTCTGCCCGACTATTTCTATAACGACCTGCACCAGATCGTGCAAACGCCGGACACCATCATGATCCTCACGGAAATGATCCACGATGCGCGCGTGGTTCGGATGAACAGCCAGCACTTGCCGAAAGAGATCCGCAAGTGGACGGGCGACTCAATCGGACATTGGGACGGCGACACACTGGTCATCGACACCACCAACTTCACCGACAAGACCCGCTACCGTGGAGCGACCGAGAATTTGCACGTGGTGGAACGAATCTCCCGCATCGACGACAAGACGCTGCTGTATCGCTTTACCATCGACGACCCGCAGACCTGGGATCGCTCGTGGACGGGTGAAGAGACCTGGCCGGCCACCACTCAGCCGATCCTCGAATACGCCTGCCATGAAGGCAACTACGCGCTGGGCGACGTGATGCGCGGCGCGCGCCATCAGGAAGAGGAAGAGGCCAAGGGCAAGACCAAGTAACCAGCCCAGCAAAACAATACGCGGCGATCGTCGGACCTCACCGGTCGGGCGGTCGCCGCAAGTTTTTGGTTAGTACGGCCAGCGGCGCGTGGATTGCGTTTTCTTACTGGGCGCTGGTCCGGGACCGTCGCTCAGATGCCCAGCAGTTGGCGGAGCGTTCTTGAAATCGACCTCAGCGGGCGTGAATTGCAACGGCCGGTCGAGCACCATGTCCATGGTCGTCCCCTTCGCAAGCACCGCGTCCGGACCGCGCGACAGCAGCACGTACATCAATCCGGCTGTTGCGCCGGCCGCCGCTCCGATGCCCGCGCCCATGATCGGATGACCCGCCACCGCTCCGCCCAATCCTCCCGCTCCAGCACCGATACCCGCCGCCTCGGCCACCGTTCTCGCATCGCCTGCCTTATCGCCCTCGGCTTTCACTTTGCCTTCATTCTTGTCCAACGTCTCTGATGCGCGACCATCCAGGCCACCCAGCCGCGCACGAAAATCGCGCGTGGTTCCATTCGGTAGCGTGAGCGAATCGAAGCGCACGTACAGCTCGCCGCGGCCTTTGATTCTCCCTGGCCGCTTCACTTCGGTCACCGTTCCTTGCACCCAACTTCCTGGCGGGATCACGATCTTCCCGTTCGCGAGAATCGGAAACACGGTCTCGAGATAGATCCGGTCGCCCTCACCGGCGGTCTTGGTGCTGACGCTGTTGATCATGCTGAGCGGAACCTTCGTGCCGGTGGGGACGATAAAATCGTCGGGGACTGGAGCGGGTGCGGGCGCCGCGTCTTTTGGCGCCGTCGCTTCCTGAGCGTTTGGCGACGCGGCAGGCGCTGGCGATGGATCCTGCGCCGCGACCACACCGGCTACTACAATAAGCGACGCAACCGACACGATTCGCAGGTGCATAGAAACCTCTCTCCAGTTTAAACGCAACGCGGCGCGCGGCGGTTTCAGATCTAACGCGTCTGCGCGGCTTTGCGCGGCCCCTTCGATGCCTGCCGGATGGGCTTGGTCTTTTCCGACACCGGCTTGGCCACCAATTGCGGCGCGTTCGCCGCCAGGAAAAACGCGAACAAACCCAGCGGCCACAATTGCAGGAAAATTCGATCCAGCGAAGTGCTCAATTGCCACGTCACATCGTTCGGCAACAATATGTAAACTGCAAAATCGCCTGCCAGCATCAGCCCCGCCGCCAGCGCCGCGGTCGCAACGGATGGCCGGTCGCGTTCCTCGACGCGAAACCGCACCAGAAACCAATACACCAGCAGGACCAGCGAAATCGGAATCAAAAACCCGCGTACCATTTCGCCTTGCACCGCGAGCTGTCCGAAAAACAGCGCTTCCTCGCCGAACGCAACCAACGCGGTCATCCAGCGGCTGAAATCGGCCGCATGCTTGATCATGTCGGGCAGCGTGGCGGACGCCAGATCGTTGGCGGGTGCGAATCTCAACTTGAAAAATGCCACCACCGCCAGCGGAAATGCCAGGCCTGCGGCCATCGCACCCAATTGCTTCACCAAAGGCGGTCCGGGCTTGAAACGCACGATCGCGAACAGCCGAGCCAGACCGAGCGCGATCACGAACAGCAGACCTTCGTTCTTGGTCCAGGCCGCAAATCCCGCCGCTAATCCAGCCAGCGCCGTGAAGCGCAGGTTGCCCGAGTCGCGATCCTGCAAGCACAGCAGCGCGACCGCCGCGGCCAAAAAGAAACTGAGCGGCACATCGGCGTACTGCATCGCACCCACCTCGACAAATTCCACCGTGCCCAGCAACACTGCCCCCGCGATCCAGGCCTGAGCCCTTCCGCGCAAGACACCCAGCGCCGAGATCACCACGCCCGCCGTAGCGAACGTGAAAATGAACGCCACCGCCATCGGGGCTAATTGCGATTCCGCCCCCGACAGCGTCCAGCACAGCGCGATCAATCCCGGTAGCAGCACGGGATAGTCCGGATGCGACCACGAGATCTGCGGCGAAAACGCATGCTGCCACAGATCGCCGCTGCGATAGAGAAAGCGCGCGTGCAAATTCCAGATGGCCCACGCGTCCCATTCCCCATGCGGCTTGGTTGCCGAATGCGTCACGAAGAAAATCAATCCCAGTACACCCGCCACACCGAGCAGCGCCGTCAGATACACCGGTGCGGCCGTGCTTCCCGCCCACGTGAACTCCTGCCCCGACGCCTTCTTCCTCAATCCTAGAACCGCCGCGCCTACCACAAACGCGCCTTCCACCACCGCCAACACGCCGACCTTCGGCCCCACTGTCGTAATGCAGAGGAAGTACAACGAGGACGCGATCCCGAGCCCCAGTCCCGCGCCGACCGAGACCAGCAGAGCATTGTGCAGCGACAGGCGCATCTCGCCGGGAAAGAAAAACCGGACTAACGAGAATCCGGCGAAGCAGAATAAAGCGAGGTACAGCAGGCTCATCGGATCGAATTATTGCGGCACAGCAGGATGCCGTTGCCGAAGTCATGCACTACCGTAAGGCCCCGCGACGCCAATAGCGCCGTATTCGGCTGGGCCGAGTGCGTGTTCACGATCACGTCGCGCTGGTTGATGGACGTCGTGAGAATGGCCGGCACCATCGTGTATTGCGACAAATAAAACTCAGCCTGATCGCTCGGGTCATCCGGGCGGTTGTCGGAAAAATACCCGTATACCGACTGCGGAGTCGCCGCGCGCGGCAAATCGGCAAAGCGGCTCTCGAATTTCTCGACGGTATAGGATGCCGAAACGTGCGAATAAGCTCCCGCGACATCCAGAAGAATCCAGAACATCGAGGCGATTGCGACGCCCAGCAGCGCGAAGACAGCCAGTTGATGACGTGCCAAACCGTTCAGTTTACCATCCCGGTAACGCTGAAACTATGGTTGTACCGGTAACGTCACGCCCGTCGGGCTCATCGAATCGGGATAACCGATGGAGATCTGCGGACTCGCGTTCATACTCGCCGGCAATATCAAATTGATCTGGTACAAACCTGCGAACCCCGGTGCGACGCCCGCGTACAGAATCGCGTCAGGGTCCACCGCAATCCCATCGAATTGGATGGTGAAGCTGGCGCTCTGTACAACGCGCGCAGCCATTTCAGGAATTTGGCCGTACACCACCTGCGGCGCTGTGTAGCCGAGCCCCGTAGCATACAGAATCACGATGTCGCCGGGCTTGGCGGGCGCCGCGGGCGTGATCAGCGTGCCGTCCGCTTCCGTCGCGATCGCATTTTGGGCATCGAGTTGAAATAGCGCCGGCGATGCGGCAGCGAGCTGGACCGGAATGCTCGGACCCGCCCAGCTGTCTACCACTACGTTGAGATTCACCGTCCCAGGTATTAAATTCGGAGGAACCAGAAAATTGATCTGCGTGGGCGAAACATAGAGTAGGTTCGCCAGTATCGATCCGATAATGACGCGCGCGCCCGTTCCTGGAAACACGGTGGGAAGCACGCCTCCCTGCACTTCAGACGGCGATAGCGACTGCGTGCCGTACGCGAGATTCTGCCCGTAAATCGTCCCGATCGTGTTCGGCGCAAGAACGCCGGATTGGTTGTCCGCCGCATTCACGATGCTGGCCGCGGAATAAATCGGCGCTTCGGCGCGCGCAGAAATGGCGAGCGTCAGCAATAGAATCGCGACGACCTGGGCTCGCATAGAGGTTTGAAACGGAGTGCGGCGCGCGGGCGGAAATTCTCAGTGCGCGGCGCGCTCAGTAACGTGGCACCGTGGGATCGATCTCGACGCTCCACCGTTCGATCCCGCCCGCCATGCTCTGGCACGCCTCGATTCCCTGCTCCCGCAGCCAATTCACCACGTTCAGGCTGCGCACGCCGTGATGACAAAACACGATCAATGTCCCTTCGTCCGCGGCCGATTCCAAAACCTGGAGCGCGGCCGGAACGGTTCGCATCGGCAAAAGCCGCGCGCCCGCAATGTTGGCCGTCTGAAACTCCACCGGCTCGCGCACGTCGATTAACGTCAGCTTTTCACCCGCGTCCAAGCGTTGCTTCACTTCGCTGGGAGTGATTTCGAACGGAATGGCCATCGCGCAGCCTTCATGATATCCCGCGCCACCCGATTCGTGAGAAAATGGCTAACCAACGCCAGCAGAGGAGGCTGTACCCAGTGAGTAATCGCTTTCTTCTTGCACTTGCCACTTCCGCCCTCGGATTCACCGCACTACCCGCAGCCGCGCAGCAACCCTGCGAAGGGCTCACGAATCTGAAAATGGCGGGCCTAACCATCAATTCCGCGACTTCGGTTCTCGCGGGGCCCTTCACACTCCCTTCGGCCGGCGGACGTGGAGGCGGCCGAAACGCCTCCGTGGAAGTCCCCGCTTTCTGCCGCGTTGCTGGCGTCATCGCGCCCGAGGTCCGCTTCGAGCTCTGGATGCCCGCGCAGTGGAATCGAAAATTCCTTACGGTCGGCAACGGCGGCTTGGCCGGATCCATCAGCTACGCGCCCATGCTCGCCCCCTTGCGCTTGGGCTACGCCACCAGCAGCACCGACACCGGACATCAGGCCGGAACCAACGATGGGAGCTGGGCGCAGGGACATTTCGACCGCGTGGTCGACTTCGCACATCGCGCCATCCACGTCCTGTCTGAAACCGACAAAGCCATCCTCCAAGCTTTCTACGGCAACGCTCCCGGCCGATCGTACTTCAGCGGCTGCTCGGCCGGCGGCGAGCAGGCCATGCAGGAAGCGCAGCGCTATCCGCGCGATTTCGACGGCATTATCGCGGGCGATCCCGCCAACAACTGGGTGCATCATTACATCGGCGGTCATCTTTGGGCAGCGCTCGCGATGGACGGCGACGGCTACATTCCCGCGAGCAAGGTTCAGGTGCTGGCCGACGCGGTAAACGAGGCCTGCGACGCTCTCGATGGAATTAAGGACGGCGTACTGAACGATCCCCGCCGCTGCCATTTCGATCCAGCCGTGCTTGCCTGCAAGCAGGGCGACGCACCAACCTGCCTCACCAACGCGCAGGTACAGTCGGTGAAAAAACTCTGGGCCGGCGTCCGCACGGCCGACGGCGATCAGCTTTATCCCGGTCTCGTCCCCGGCGGTGAAGCAGGCCCCGGCGGCTGGGCAAACTGGATCACCGGAGCCGAGCAGGGCCGCGGAGGCCACGCCAATCTCGGCATCCCGTTTTTCAAGTTCGTGATTTTCGACAATCCGGATTGGGATTACCGCACGTTCAAGTTCACCGCCGAGCCTGGCTTCGACAGCGACGTCGATTTCGCCGACGCCAAGGTCGGTCAAATGTTCACCGCCATGAACCCCGACCTGACCGCGTTCCGCGCCAATGGCGGCAAACTGATCCACTACCACGGCTGGAGCGATCCCGACATCACGCCGCTCAACAGCATCAACTACTACGACAGCGTCGCTAAGGCCATGAGCCACGGCGGCAATCACGGCTATCGAGAGACGCGCGAATTCTATCGCCTATACATGGTCCCGGGGATGCAGCACTGCGGCGGCGGCCCTGGCACGACGACCTTCAACATGCTCGAAGCCCTGGATGAGTGGTCAGCCCGCGGCATCGCGCCGGATCGCATCATTGCCTCACACCTAACCAACGGCGTAGCGGATCGCACCCGCCCGCTGTGCCCCTATCCGATGGAAGCCCAGTGGACCGGATCGGGCAGCACCGACAAGGCCGAGAATTTCATCTGCGCCCTGCCGAGCGCCCCGTAAAGAACGGCGATGGCGACGCCGCTCGTCAGGCCGTTTCCCGGCCGGGAACCTGCCATCGAAACAGAAAGAAGTGACGGCCGCACAGATCGCATCGGTAGGGCAACAGGAGCCAGTGGATCGCGTTCTCTATCGTATTTCGAACGCCTACGGGTCTGAACTCGATGGACCTGCAATTGGGACAGCGTGCAAGCACTACAATCCCCTTTCTTACCAGCCAGCCTAGACGTCTCTTTTCGCGGCAGCATGCGTTCCCGCAGCGAACCGGTTTGGTACCGTTTGCCCGAAGCTATGGCTGTCAGGTCCCTTGCTCCGCGCGTCCACGCCTCGCGCTCCGGCTTTCCGCTTCTTTCTCCATCCCGATTCACAGCCGTCAAGCGGAATCACAGCGCAGGTGCGAGCGGGGCTGGACTAGGCAGCACATACTCCGTTCGAGCGATGGACCGTCGTCGTTGCGGCGTTACGGATTCATACAAACTGAGCAGAATCATTTTCGCGCTCGCCTGGACGTTCTTCTCCGGCAGAAAGCCTACCGCTTCCCGCGCTTGCTGCAGATTGAACCGGTATTCACACAGCATTGATCCTAGCAAACACCGGCGCGCGGCTCGGAGGTGCTCCAGCACCAAGTCGCGTGCGCCCAGATCGTGCGAGTTGCCAAACGCGGCGATCATTTCATCCAGAATCTTCAGGTCTTCATCTTGCGGCATGTGCACTCGCTCAGCCCGCCACGGATGCGGCGACGCTGTGCAACGTCGAATTAGCAACTTCGTAAATCTGAACTTTCGGCGTGCCTTCGATGAATTGATTCAGGTGATTCAGAATATCTTGATAGGCAGTCTTCGCGTACGCGTCGGCGCTCTCTCTGGTATCCCAGAAGGTAATTGCGACCGCGTCCGTTCCACCCGAAGAAAGAAATGTAATTTCGCCCCTGAACCCCTTTTGCTTTCGAAGCAGCGGTATTGTTTCGGTCTCGATCTGCTTGCGGAATGCCACGGAGCTGCTGGGTTTAAGACGAATGGAAACATTGCGAGCGAACATAGAAACCTCCTGGGTTGTGGTTTGGCTAAGAAAGAAGGAAAGAATTTCAGACTGCCCGGCTTAGACCAGAGGATCTGATGACTGCAGCGGAATTGCTCGGTCGGTTAATAGTGTGTTCCGTTGGGGCACGCTTGTCAAGCAACACCTCAGAAAAGCAGGTACCAAGCGGCAAGCCCGACGCCCGCGAGCACGACCGCCGCGGCAAGCCAACTGGCCAGACTTTGCCCATGGATCTTGTCAGTCCATCCGGTCCGCATCAGCACCAGTCCCAATCCGAAGAATAGGACTAGATCCGCCAAACCCTGCGTCGTCCAATTGTGCCCCGCGATAGAATTCATAAACCGGAGCAGAGGCGCGTAAGCATCCTTCACGCAAGCCAGCACGGTGTTGAACAAAATTACCATCGCGGCCGCCGCGCCGAACGCCGCGGTCGCGCGATTCAGCCTGCCTGCGTCCGCCGTCATGAATGCCCCCGCAGCAGTGCCACCTTCGCACCGTGATCGATCACCGCACCCGCGCCCTCGATCGCCAAGCCTGTGCAGATCACTAGCACCGCCACCGTCAACACAAGCCTGCGAGCGGCCACGCTGCCGATCAAATCGTCCGCCGCGGCGATCGGCAGATACAGCGCCAGAATCAAAGTCGCGAAAAAAAGATGCTCCTTGGTCTCCATGAATAAGTTGTGCGCCATCGGCCAAGGACCTTTGAGAATGAGGGCCTTCTCGGCAGGATAAAAGCGCAGATACCAAATCCCGCCAAGCACGCACGCGACGCACATGGAAATCGCCGCCGCCAAAGCTCCCCGGCGAATACGCGCGACATTTTCCGCCCGCGCGTTCAACGCCTCCGCGAACACATACAACGCTGCCAGCGTTCCTAAGATTCCGAAAGCTGCATGCCCCAGCAGAATGGCGTCGCTCGCCGTTACGTTCATAACGATCCCGCGATCGCGTTCGGCGGACCTAATCGCCGCATCGCCTTGTCCGGGTCCTGATCCTTGTCTTTGGTCGCCTTCTTTCCCCCAGGTCCAGTACAAGCCCAGATACGCGTAGTTCTCCTTCTGTCCCACCGCCGTGTGCCCATAACAAAACAGCAACTGAAAACCGGGATCGCGAAATTTGTAGTAACCCCCGACGTCGATCAGCGTCGCCGGGCGCGTCTGCGGCGTCGCGGGACCCTCAGGTCCGTGGTAGAACGCTTCCGTTCCCAGCGTCACCTTTTTACCGAGGTCGCGCTGCACCAACCATCCCGCGAACGGGAAATTGCGATATCCCGGAGCATTTCGAAAGACGGTCTCGCCCGCGCCCCCGTACGTGGTCCACGGGCCGAAGCTTTTCTGAATCCACAGCGGCACTTTGTACCAGGTCGACCCGACGCCCAGCCCCCGCGCCGCGTTCCCCGTAGGCAGCTCGAACATGGTAAACGTTCCGATCATCGGCCGATGCTTGGTCTCTTGCACGAACCGCAGCTTGATCCCCATCTCGATGTCGCCGATCCCGTAAGCGGGCGGCCCCGCTCCCGACGGCGCGAACCTCGGATCATTCGAGGGGAAAATCACGGCCGCCGGAACGATAATGTGAAGATGCACGTTCGGAAGCGCGCCCCAGTTCAATTCCAACGCCGGACCTTCGGCGTCCGTCTCCACGGGAGTCCCGTCGGAGGAAGCGAACGTATAGAATTCGAAGTGACGAAAATCAATGGGCTCGGGATCGTCGGTCTGAAATGGAGGACCGGCCCAGGCGGCCGCGGACCAAAGGCACAGCAGCAAACCCGATCTCGACATTGCTGGAAATAGTATCAAACTTCGTTATCGAATGCCTGAAACGAAACTGAAACGCGACCACTTTGACGCAGACCGCGATCTCTATTCGGGATTGATCCGCCTGCACGTCCTGCACCACGCCACCGAGGAGCCCATCTTCGGCCTCGGCATGATCCAGGAACTTGAGCGCCATGGCTACAAGGTCAGTCCCGGAAGTTTGTATCCTCTTTTGCACGGCCTGGAGAAAAAGGGCTATCTGAAATCCAAAACCGAGCGCAACGGCAAATCGCTCCGCAAAGTCTACCGCGCCACACCGCGCGGCAGGAAAGCATTGATGGCCGCAAAGAACAAAGTGCGGGAACTCTTCCGCGAACTGATCGAAGGCCGGTGACGTCCAGCAGCGCTACATTTTGGCGAAGTCGTAGGTAGCAACCGCTGGTCACACGCCTGCGCGTCGCGGATTCTATCCGGGCTCAACCATTTGCCGCAACCGCACGCTCCCTCCCCGGCGGAAGCACACTACAATCGCTCTGTCGGATCACAACGCTTCCCCACTCCGCCAACGCGGGCCTCGATCCCATCTCCGCTCCTCGCCCCGCGGCTCCTGAACGGAATTTAATTAAAATTTTGACGCCGCGCCCCGAAAAACGCCCGTTTGCGTCAGGATACAGCTGCCCAGCGCGAGCCACCTTACACTGCCCAGGGATTCTTCACAAAAACTCAGGCTTCGTTTTTGAAAAACAGATCCGCCGCGCCCCCACTCCTAGCACCCCTCCCGACCCCTCTGCGCGTAGAATCTAGAAAAGGACTGAGCAAGCCGTGCCTCAAACCCAGACCATCGGCATCTCCCCCGTCATGCGGACGCCGAAACGCTTCGCCCGTCTGTTCGGCGATCTCAAGGTGCGCCCCAAGCTCATGGTGCTGCACAATCTCTTCTTTGCGATCCTTGTGCTCGGCGTCTACGCCGTTCTCTATCCTTACCTGCCCGACCGCGCCAAAGCCTATCTCTTCATCGTCCTCGGCTCCATCTACATCCTGGCCGTGCTGGCGCTGGAAACCACCATCATGCCGCTCTACGTTTATCGCCCCCTGCGCCTGATGCTCCGTGCCGACCAGGCTACGCAGCACGGCGACCGCGACCATGAACTCGTCGACGAGTTGCTGATCCCCGGCGACGAGATCGGCCAAATCATGCGCTCGCGCAACGCCACCATCATGGAATTACGCAAGCGCGAAGAAGAACTCGAAGAAGCGCTCCGCAAACTCGAAGCGCAGGACCGCCTGGTGAGCCTCGGCCTCCTCAGCGCCAGCGTCGCCCACGAACTAAACACGCCGCTCACCGTGCTGCAAGGTTCCGTCGAAAAGCTCACCGAAACTTCGCAGGATCCCGCCACGCTCGAGCGCTTGGCTCGCATGCTTCGCGTCACGCAGCGCATTCGCAAGATCAGCGAAAGCCTGGTCGATTTCTCGCGCGTCCGCAAACAACACTTCGAGCCGGTCCCGCTTCGTCACCTGATCGACGACGCGTGGAGCCTGGTCGCCATCGACGAAAAGGCCGCTCAGGCGCAGTTTTCCAACAACGTCGCACCCGATCACTACGTCAATGGCAATTCCGATCGCCTCGCGCAGGTTTTCGTCAACCTGATTCGCAACGCGCTCTACGCTATCCCCCCTCACGGGAAGATCTCAGTCCAGTCGAAACGCATCGTCCGCAATTCGCAAGCCTGGATCTCCACCACCGTGGAAGACAACGGCGCCGGCATCCCCGCCGACGTACTGCCCGATATTTTCGACGCTTTCGTCTCCAGCCGTCTCGACGCCAAGGGCACCGGTCTCGGCCTCACCGTCGCCGAAGGCATCGTTAACCAACACAGCGGGACCATCTCTGCATCCAACCGCGCCGAGGGCGGCGCATGTCTCGAAGTAGCTCTACCCGCGTCCGAATCGCGGCGCACAGGAGTTCAGGCGTGCCAATAAAAACGACCCCCGACACAATCAGCGAATCGATCACTCCCAGCGGGCTGGTGGATCTCGCCATCCTGGACGACGATCCGGATTTCCGTAACTATATCGAAGACGCCCTGCGCGACGACGGCCAGTACGCCATCCGCACCTTCGCTCATGCCGATGATCTCTACGCCGGATGTGAGCAGCGCTTGCCCGACATCGTCCTCCTCGACATGAAGATGGGCGAGGTGAAAGGCGACGCAGTGCTTGAGCAGCTCCAAAGCATCTATCCGGGTCTCTGCGTGATCGTCGTCACCGGTTATCCGTCGCTAGAAGACATGCGCGCTACTTTCAAGATGAAGGTCTTCGACTATATATCCAAGCCTTTTTCCTTGGCCCAGCTCCGCCAGACCCTGCAAAACGCGATCGAAAAGTTCGGATTCGGCCGCACCGCGCAGGACCGTTTGCGCGAGCGCCTTGGACACCGCATCAAAATGCTGCGCGTCGAGCGCGACTGGTCCTTGAAAGATCTGGCCGCAATGACCAAGCTCAGCATCTCGCAGATCAGCTCCATTGAGCGCGGCGCCAACTTGCCCAGCATCGAAAGCTTGCTCTCCATCTGCCGCGCCTTCGATAAGCGCCCGTCCGAAGTCCTGTCCGCGATCGAATTCTGAAATGATCTTGCTGACCGAGACCCTGCGGACCATCGAAAACTTCCCAACTTCACCTCAGGAACAGAAAAGCCACGAATTGATTTTGGGACTGTTGACGCACACCGAAGAGCCGCTCTCGCGCCGTCAGTTCCATCCCGGCCACATTACTTGCAGCGCTGTCGTTTTCGCGCCCGGCCGCGATCGTGTGCTGCTGATGTTCCACCATCGCCATCGCCGCTGGCTCCTGCCCGGCGGCCACGTCGAAGAAACGGACGCAACGCTGGCCGAGACCGCGGCCCGCGAAACGACCGAAGAAACCACGGTTCCCATCGCGCGCGTCATCGGCTTGGTCAGCATGGACGTCCACGCCATTCCGCCGCGCAAACACAAACACGAACCGTTCCACTTACACCACGATCTGATCTTTGCCCTCGAAGCCGAAACCGACCGGATCGCCCCCACCAGCGAAGCCCCAGAAGTGGCCTGGGCAACGCCATCGGACCTCGCCCGCTACACTCTGCAGCAGAGCGTGGCGCACGCACTCCTGCGTGCCGCATTCACACTCCTGTGAACGCAACACTGCCGACACCACAACGCCAGAGGCCCAGCCTACCGTCCCGGTGTACGATAAACACCAAGGAGCTACCCATGCGATTCGCTGCTTTGACGATCCTGCTTACGTCAGCTCTGTGCGCTCAAAACAAAACACCCGACCTCTGCGCCCCGCCGCCCAGCAGCTTCGCCCCCACACTTCCAGCCCATTTAATGACCGGCCAAGGCGACATCCATTTCCAGATCACCACCAAGAGCAAGGACGCACAGAAATTCTTCGACCAGGGCGTCTCGCAAATGCACTCCTTCTGGGCGTTCGAAGCCGAGCGCTCCTTCCGCCAGGCTGCCGAGCTCGATCCCACCGCGCCGATGCCGCAGTGGGGCATCGCCATGGTAGCGGCGGGCGACTATCGTCCACGTTTCCAACTCGACACCAACGAAAAGAATTTCGGGAAGTCGCGAGCCAATCAGCGCGCCGCCGATGCCGCGCGCTTGGCCGACCAGCTCGCCAAGGTCCCCGGTAAAGCCACGCCGCTCGAAAAACTCTACATCGCTTCCATCCTGGCCCGCCGGGATCCCAACTCGAAAGATCCCGACGAAGCCTACATCCGCGGCTTGCGCGCCATCGCCGCTCAATACCCCAACCAAGTGGAAGCGAAATCCTACCTCGCCCTGCATCTCATGCGCGGATTCGAGCTGCCCGGTCACCAACCCAAAGGCACGTCGATGGAAGCCGTCGCCATCCTCCGCGAGCTCCTGGTGCAGTTCCCCAATCACCCCGGCGTGCACCACTATGTAATTCACGCCTGGGAGGGATCCTCGTTCGCTAAAGAAGCCTGGCCGAGCTGCCAGCGTTATGCGAGCTGGTTCCCAACATCCCGCACGCGCTCCACATGCCCGGGCATATTTATTCCCAAACCGGACGCTGGGAGGACGCCGTGAAATCCTTCTCCGCTGCCGCCGAAAACGAACGCGGCTACATCCAAGCGGACAAACTCTATGGCACCGGCCATCACGGCCACAACGTCCACTATTTGGCCACCGCGTATTCATTTGAAGGCCAGTACGACAAGGCCAAGGATGCGGCGCGCGAGTTACTTGGCTTCAAGGAAAATCCGCGCGAACAGGCCTCGCTCGATGGATTCACCAGCGCCTACCGCCAGGGCTGGTTCGCGATGATGCGCACGCTGGTGCAATCCGAAAGCTGGGACGAAATTCTGGACGGCAAAACTCTGCCGGTCTACGACAAACCGCGCGAGCAAGCCTGGCGGCATTGGGCCATGTCGATGGCTTACGCCGCCAAACGCAACACCCCGCAAGCCAATGCGGAAGCGAAGCTGATGGACGCCGCACTCGCCGACTACAAGCTCGAAGTCAAGATGCCCGTGCCCGACGTACTTGCCGTCGCCCACTCAGAGCTCGAAGGACACCTGCTGCTCGCCGCCGGCAAAGCCGCTCCCGCCCTCAAGAAGCTGGATCAAGCCGCCAACATGGAGCTGAAGCTCGACTACACGGAGCCGCCCTATTATCCCCGCCCCGTTCTCGAAGTCCTGGGACAAGCCGCACTCAAGAACGGCAAGCCCAAAGAAGCCGAGGCCGCCTTCCGGCGCGCGCTCGAACAATACCCCGCCAGCTATCGCGCCCAAACTGGGCTGCGTGCCGCGCTGGAACGCCAGAACAAACCGGTCGAGGTTGCCGCCGGATTCTAGCAACCGCACAAGAAAATCCGGCGCGTACTCGGAGGAAGATACGCGCCGGCCGGCCACCCGAAGTGCTCGCGCAGATCGAGCTGCCGAAGTCGTTGGGAGTTTTTCGCGGGCGGAGAATTTTACTGCGCTGATCAACAGGACGCGGGGCGCCAACGTCAGGTTTCCTTTGGAGACATGTGTGCCCGTATCGCCCAAACCTGAAACGAACGCTATCCTAACTACGTCCTCACTCCCGTTGCGCTTCTCATTGCTGCTGATCCTAGGATTCGCCGGACTTCCGGCGCTCGCTCAAACCCCAACCATTCAAGGCGTCACCGATTCGGCCACCTACGGCCCGCGCGTCGCACCGGGCTCGCTGGCATCCATCTTCGGTACCAATCTAGCCGCGCAAACTGAGTCTGCGGCGAATTTCCCGCTTCCAACCAGCCTCGGAGGCGCGACGGTGACCATCGGCAGCGTCACCGCGCCGTTGCTCTACGCCAGCGCGACGCAGATCAATTTTCAAGTTCCGTCGTCGCTTTCCGCCGGCACCAGCAGCCTGGTTGTGAACGGTCCCGGCGGCGCCAGCTCCAGCTTCAGCGTCACCATAGCAACGTCAGCGCCGGGAATCTATCAGTACGGCGTCAATCGCGCCGTCGCGCAGAACCAGAACGGGGCGCTCAACGCTAGTAGCACTCCCGCCGCATCGGGCTCCGTAATCACGGTCTACATGACGGGAATCGGCGCGGTAAGTAGTGCTGTCACTGACGGTCAACCCACGCCCACCTCTCCCACTTCCAAGGCCGCCGCCAGCTTCACTGCGACCATCGGAGCAGCATCGGCGACGGTGCAATTTCTCGGCCTCACCCCAGGCTTCGCCGGACTCGCGCAAGCCAACATCCTGGTCCCCACTCTTCCCTCCGGAGACTATCCTCTCGTAATCACGGTCGGGGGATTTGTCAGCACCTCGGCCGTCGTCTCAGTTTCCGGCTCCGGAACGTACACCAGCCCGCTGACTCTGGCCGGCAGCGCTGCCTTCTCCAACAGTACGTTCAGCAACGTCGCTCTCTTCGACGATATCGCATACGTCTGCGGGGCGAGCCAGATCGTGATGGTGGATGTCACCAATCCTGCCTCGCCAAACGTGCTCGGCAGCTTCGGCTCGGCGCAGCTTAACGGCACTGGCAATCGTTGCGCCCTCAACACCACCGTGGCTACGCCCTATCTGGTCGTAACCGTGGGGAACAGTGTGAATCCAGAATCGTTCGCTGTCTGGAGTCTGAGCAATCCGAAATCGCCGACGTTCCTCACCGTGGCAAGCACACCCTACTCGCACATGGAAAACATGACGTTCTCCGGCAACATCGCCTACGTCACAACGAGCTACATCACCTATTTGACCAGCAACGCGCAAATTACCACGCAGAGCGGCGTGCTGCTGGTCTTCGACTTCACCAATCCATCCCGGCCGGTCTTCGTGACAATGCTCCAGACCTCGACTGAGAACTTAATGCCCGATTCCGAAGTCGTGGATCAGATCTATGTCTACATCGCCAGCAGCACCGCCACCGGATCGAGTACCAACGGCACTGGCATCCTGAACGCGGTGAACATTTCGACGCCCGGCGCTCCGATCCTTATCAATCAGGTGCAGGTCACCCAAGCAGCGATCCTGTTGAGTTTCGACGTCTCCGGAACCACTCTCCTCGCTGCCGGAAACACAAACGGACAGCGCAACCCCGGCAAGCCCGACTTCGACTTCACCGGCAATCTCACGCTCACCACCATGGATCTGACCAATCCCGTGACGCCCGTAGTGGTAGGCACGCTAGTCACCGGACTTCAAGTGAATGGCACGTTCAATCTGGCTGGATTTAACAACGGCGTTTTCGCGCTGGTGAACAATCCGCCAACGACGGATAACTTCGGGCCCAACACGCTCCTGATCGCCGACTGCCGGACGGCCACTAACATCCTCCTGTACCCATTCCAGACGCAATTCGGCTTAAGCGGAATCCTGACCACCACCAACGGATATCTGCTGGCTCCGACCGCGCTGGGTCTCAACGTCTATCAACTCCAGCTCTGATTCATATGGCCAGATTGCAAGTCATTTTCCGGTCGAACGGGCCAGGCAGTATGCGGGATGGCTTGGATTCAGGCTGGTTCCAGGCGACCTTTGGCCGCCTAGCATCGATCAGGCGCAACTCAGTTGCAAAGGCTGGGCTGGTCGAGCTAACTGATTGAAACCCGAGCACTTGACGCTTTTCACAGGATGCGTCATAATGAATTAGGACCAAAGTGGTCCTGGTTCGAGATGCTAAAGCTCACCAAGAAGGCTGACTACGCTTTGATCGCCTTGAAACACCTGGCGGTCAGTGGACCAGACAGCTCCAGCGCCAAGGCAATCGCGGACATGTACGGGGTACCGGTTGCGCTGCTCTCGAAAATCCTTCAGAAGCTCGCCAAGAACGGATTCCTGGTTTCCGAGCACGGCACAAACGGCGGCTACAAATTGGGTCGAGCCGCAAAGGACATCACAGCGCTCGAGGTGATCCGGACCATCGACGGTCCGATTTTCCTGACAGCGTGTTTCACCGAGCACGGCTATTGCTGCCACACCAACACGTGCATCGTGCGCGATCCATTGCAGAAGGTGCATGAAGGAATCCTGCGGCTGCTGGCGAGCATCACTATTGCGGATATGTCGGTTGATTCTCCGACGCCATCCGAAATCGCGGCCGCGCCTGAGAAGCTTTACGATCTGGCGGTGACGCCGACGGTAGTATGAGGAACTGGATCAAATGAAAGTGCCCATTTACATGGACAACCACGCCACCACACCGGTGGACCCGCGCGTACTGAACGCGATGATGCCGTACTTCACCGACATCTTCGGAAATGCCGCAAGCCGTAATCACGAGTTCGGCTGGCAAGCAGAAGCAGCGGTCGATAAGGCGCGCAAGCAAATCGCGGATTTGATCGGCGCGACGGAGAAAGAAGTCGTCTTCACCAGCGGCGCGACGGAGTCAAACAACCTTGCCATCAAGGGTGTCGCGGAGATGTATGCCGAAAAGGGCAACCACATAATCACCGCGGCTACTGAGCACAAGGCCGTGCTTGATACCTGCAAACGCCTCGAAAAGAGTGGCATCCGGGTCACCTACCTGCCGGTGCAAGCCAACGGCCTGGTAGATCTGAATCAGCTCGAAAAAGCGATCACCGACAAGACCATCCTGATCAGCATCATGTACGCCAACAACGAAATCGGCGTGCTGCAGCCCATCGGCGAGATCGGCAAGCTTGCGAAATCGAAAAACGTGCTGCTGCACACCGACGCGACGCAGGCCGTCGGCAAAGTGCCCGTCAATGTGATCAAGGACCATATCGATCTGGCCTCGCTGAGCGGCCACAAGATGTACGGGCCGAAAGGCGTGGGCGCACTGTACGTCCGGCGCAAAGGCCCCCGCGTGCAGATCACGGCGCAAATGGACGGCGGCGGGCACGAGCGCGGCATGCGTTCGGGCACGCTGAACGTTCCGGGGATCGTGGGCCTCGGCGAAGCCTGTGCGCTCTGCCAGGCCGAAATGCCCGAAGAATCGAAGCGCTTGGCGTTCCTGCGCGACCGGTTGCGCGGGAAGCTCGAAAAAGAACTGGACGAAGTCTACATCAACGGCACCATGGAGCATCGGCTGCCCAATAACTTAAACATCAGTTTCGCCTACGTGGAGGGCGAATCGCTGCTGATGGGCATCAACGACATCGCGGTGTCGAGCGGATCGGCTTGCACTTCCGCTACATTGGAACCAAGTTATGTTTTGAAAGCCTTGGGCGCGGGCGACGATCTCGCGCACTCGTCCATCCGCTTCGGTCTCGGCCGGTTCAACACGGAAGAAGAAGTCGACTACGTCGCGGCCAAAGTCATCGACGTGGTGAAGAAGCTGCGCGAATTATCGCCCCTGTACGAAATGGCGAAAGAAGGCATCGATCTAACCAAGGTCCAGTGGGCCGCACACTAGGGAGGAACACACATGGCGTATTCAAATAAGGTTCTCGATCATTACAACAATCCGCGTAACGTCGGCTCGCTCGATAAGAGCGATCCCAATGTCGGCACCGGCATGGTGGGCGCGCCGGAATGCGGCGACGTGATGAAGCTCCAGGTGAAGGTCAATCCCGAGACCGGCGTCATCGAAGATGCCAAGTTCAAGACCTTCGGCTGCGGCAGCGCGATCGCCAGCTCGTCCCTGGCCACCGAATGGCTGCACGGCAAGACCGTGGATGAAGCGCTGGCCATCAAGAACACCGACATCGTAAACGAGCTGAGCTTGCCGCCGGTGAAGATTCACTGCTCGGTGCTGGCCGAAGACGCGATCAAGGCCGCCATCCAGGACTACAAGAGCAAAGCAGCGCTCAAAACCGAAGCTGTCGCATCTAACCAGTAGGGACATGATCACCGTCACACCCAAAGCGGTCGCGAAGATTCGCGAACAGTTCGCCAAGCACGGTGTGCAGGGCGGATTGCGCCTGGGTGTGCTCGGTGGCGGCTGCTCGGGGCTCAGTTATCTTTTCAAGTTCGACGTGAAACCGCGCCCCAACGACCAGGTCTACGAGTTCGACGACGTGAAGGTTTTTGTCGACCCCAAAAGTATGATCTACCTCGACGGCATGACACTGGATTGGAAAGACTCCCTCATGCAGTCCGGCTTCGAGTTCGACAATCCTCACGCCAAGAAGAGCTGCGGCTGCGGCACGTCGTTTTCGGCGTGAGCGACTACTTTGAGATTTTCGGGATTCCCCGCCGCTTGGTTCTTTCCGTGGACGATCTCCAGCAGCGTTACTACCGCTTGAGCCGCGAACTGCATCCCGATCGTTTCATGAACAAGCCCGCGCCCGAACAACAGCGGGCACTCGATATGTCCTCAGCGCTCAATGATGCCCGCCGCACGCTGCAGGATCCCATCCAACGGGCCAACTACCTGCTGAGTCTCGAAGGCTTCGACATCGGCGAGCAAAAGTCGAAAAACGTTCCGCCCGAGCTGCTCGAAGAAGTTTTCGAGCTGAACATGGCGCTCGAAGAGATGCGCGGCGGCGACAATTCCGCGCGCCCCCAACTGGAACAGGCTGAGACGAATTTCTCAAAGATGATGAGCGACGCGGATGCCCAGCTTCAGGGCTTGTTCGAAAAGTACGACGCGGCGCCCAAGCGTGAAACGCTTTCGGAAATCCGCGGCGTCTTGAACCGGCGCAAGTATATCCAGAACCTGCTTTCTGAAGTCCAGAGCGAACTGACACCTACCGCATAGCCATATGGAAATCGACTTCGGAGTACCGGATCATATCGTTGGCATCGACCTTGGCACCACCAACAGCCTGGTTGCGTTCATGGACCTCACCGGTCCGCGCATCGTCCCCGGCGCCGATGGCGACAAGCTGGTTCCAAGCATCGTTTCCGTTCAGCCGAACGGCGAGATCGTGGTTGGGAATCCAGCGCGCGAGTTGCTGCTTACGCAACCCGAACGCACGGTGTATTCGGTCAAGCGTCTCATGGGCCGCGGCCTGGCTGATGTCCAGGATGAGCTGAAGCTGTTCCCTTTCCACATCGCGCCCGGCAGCGAGTCGGTGATCCAGTTACAACTCGGCCAGAGAACCTTCACTCCGCCCGAGATTTCCGCGTTCGTGCTTCGGCAGTTGAAGCAAAATGCCGAGGCCTACTTCGGTGCGTCCGTTCCGAAGGCCGTCATCACGGTCCCTGCATACTTCAATGACGCGCAGCGTCAGGCTACCAAGGACGCGGGACGCATCGCGGGCCTAGAGGTGTTGCGCTTGGTTAACGAGCCCACTGCCGCTTCGCTCGCCTACGGACTCGATAAACGCAAGAACGGCGTGGTCGCCGTCTACGATTTCGGCGGCGGCACGTTCGACATCTCGATCCTAAAACTGCAGGATGGCATCTTCGAAGTGCTCGCCACCAACGGCGACACGCATCTCGGCGGAGACGACATTGACAACCTGCTGCTCAGGATCGCGCTCGAGGACGTTGGGAGCGAATGGGGCGTCGATCTTTCGAACGACAACGAAGGCATCCAGCGCCTGCGCCGCGCCGTGATTCAAGCCAAGGAGCGCATCTCGTTCGTCCCGCAGACCAACATTGAGCTCGAATATCGCGGCAAGAAATACCAGCGCGAACTGAATCGCGAGCTATTCGACAAGCTGATCACGCCCATCGTAGACCGCACGCTCAGCCCCTGCCGCGATTGCCTCAAGGACGCCGGCGTCAAAATCGATCAGATCGACGAAGTGGTAATGGTGGGCGGATCTACCCGCATTCCGCTGGTCTTGAGCGCGGTGGAGAATCTGTTCCGCGTGAAGCCGCACACCGAGCTCAACCCGGACGAAGTGGTCGCGCTCGGCGCTGCGGTGCAGGCCGCGATCCTTTCGGGCGCGGTGGAAGACAAGCTGCTGCTCGACGTCACACCGCTCTCGCTCGGCATCGAGACCATGGGCGGCGTAGTGTCGAAACTGATTCATCGCAACTCGACCATCCCGGCGAGCGCGACTGAATCGTTCACCACCGGCGTCGACGGTCAGCGCAATGTCCTGATCCACGTCGTGCAAGGCGAGCGTGAGCTTGTGAAGGACTGCCGCAGCCTGGCTCGCTTCGATCTCAAAGACATCGATCCCATGCCGGCAGGCCTCGCGCGCATCGAAGTACGATTCCTGATCGATGCCAACGGGATACTCAATGTCACGGCGCGCGATCAGCGCACCGGCAAAGAACACAGCGTGGATGTGAAGCCTTCCTACGGTCTCACCGACGAGCAGGTTGAAACCATGATCCGCGAATCCATCGAGAAGGCCGATCAGGACTTCAACGATCGCCAGATCCGGGAAGCCCGCGTCGAAGCCGACACGATTCTCGCGGCGGTCGAGAAGGCCCGGCGCCACGACGCCTATTTCGATCTGAGCGGCGACGAGCGTGCCGCCATCGATAAAGCGGTGAACGAGCTGCTGCTCGCTTACCATTCCGACAATCTTGACCTGATCCGCGCGAAAATCGGCCAGGTGAATCAGTCCACGCTGAAGCTCGCCGAAAACATGATGAACACGGCCGTGCGCGGCGCCCTGAAAGGGACCAAGATCTAAATGCCGAAGCTCACCTGGGATCAACGCGAGAACATCGCCATCGCGCTTTACGAAAAGTTCCCGGACGTCGACCCGACGCACATCCGCTTCACCGACCTGCACAAGTGGATCACCGAGCTCGAGGATTTCTCTGACGATCCGAAAGCCTCGAACGAGGCGAAACTCGAGGCGATCCAGATGGCGTGGTTAGAGGAGTATCAGGACAACCATTAGAGCCCCTGTGGACCCAGCCGCGATTCGTCCACTAGAGAGGAGAACGTGGAATCGCGGCTGAGCCCGCTCCGTTTGGGACCTCCCACACGGATTACTTTTGAACCTGAATCTGGCGGGCAATGTCGCCGCGCGCTTCAGGAACAAACCGAACGTTGACGGATTCGTTTTTGGCCAAGTCTGACAGTTTGACCGGAGACTGGCCGCTCTCAATATGCGTCGATCGTTGAATCCGAAAGTCGAACGGAACGCCGCTTGAATCGCGAACCACGACGAGATCCTGATTCGGATCGATCATACTGACGGTGCCCTTCAAGTCTTCGGGCGCCCAGCGCTGTTGAACAGTGGACTTCTGAGTGCTCGCGGACTTACTCTCGGCTGGCTTCGTCGTGTTAGCCGCCCAAGCGAAAGAAGCGCACGCTAGAACTAAACATAACGTCCGCATCGATCAACCTCCAACTCCAGAATATGACCAAGCTGTCGCGATCTCCATCCGGTCGATACACTAATCGGGGCATGTTAGCTGCGATGTAACCTCAACTATTCTTGGCCGCCCCGAAGCTTCCCGGCTGCGCTTCTGCGGGAGACATAGCCTGTGGTAGACTAGAAAAGTCGCAGTTCAACCCTGGAAAAATCATGCCTAAGCTGAAGACACATAAGGGTGCGTCTAAACGGTTCAAAAAGACCGGGACAGGCAAGGTGGTCCGGCATCATTCGTTTGGCCGGCACATCCTGACCTCCAAGCCGCGCTCGCGCAAACGCAAGTTGAAACACGCCGTCGTGGCCGACGAGACCGATCAGGCCAAACTGCGGCGGATGCTTCCCTACTGAGCAGGTCCGCCTGCCGTAGAGGTTTCGCATCGAAACCACCCGAGTGGATCGGCGCCGCACGTGCCGTTGCCGCCGGATATATAACAAGCTGTATATACAACAAGGAGTGAAACGTGCCGAGAGTTAAACGAGGACCCAAACGCAGGGCGTATCGCCACAAGACGCTGGAACGAGCGTCGGGATTTTTTCTAACCAAAAGCAAGCTGAACCGAGCCGCGCAGGAGGCCGTCGAGAAGGCGCAAAAATATGCCTTCGTCGGACGCCGCCGCAAGAAGCGCGATTTTCGATCGCTGTGGATCGTGCGCATCGGCGCAGCCTGCCGTGCCGCCGACATCTCTTACAGCAAATTCATCAGCGGACTCAAGAAGTCCGGGGTCGAGCTGAACCGCAAAATTTTGGCGGACCTGGCCGCCAGCGATGAAACCGCGTTCGCCGCGCTAGTGGCGACCGCAAAAGCCGCTCACGCGCAATCCTAAAACAAAACCATGAACGCCGTACAACCTGTCAGAGTAGAAGTGGACTCGCTTTCGCACCTGGAGGACCGCATCACACGCGCTGTGGAACTGGTCAGCCAGCTTCGCGCGCAGAATGCGGAATTGCAGGAGCGGCTGACTGCCGCTGTCGCCGAACGCGATGCAACCCAAGCGGAACTCGTGGAACTTAGAAGCGAGCGCAAGAACGTCCGCACGCGGATCGAGAAGCTGCTGGGGCAGATGGAACTGCTCAGCGCGACTTAAGATTCGTCCCCCGTAGTTGCTAAAACCGAGCGATCGGTGCCATCCTAAAGCATGCCCAACACGGAAGCGGTCCGTGTGACCATTTTCAATCAAAGCTACTCTCTGGTGGCTAGCGAAGAACCTGGACGCATCGAGCAACTGGCGCAGAAAGTGGACGATTTGATGTCCGATATTTCAGCGCGCTCGGGACATATCGATGCCACGCGCGCGGCCGTGCTGGCTTGCCTGCATCTCGCCGATCAACTGGATGGCGTGGAAAACAAATTCTCCGCGCTGAAGCATCGGGTGGACGACCAGGCGAGCCGCTTCACCGACTTGCTGGACCAGGCGATCGGAACCGGAGCCGCCCGCTAGTAGAGCCGTTCCTGTTTGCGCAGCGTTCCGAACGATCCCACGTTCGAGACCGCGAACGAAACGCGGTATTGTGTATCGTCGCGAATTCCCAGGTTGAAGCGCCGGTATTCCACGCTGATTCCGCAACAATCGGTGTTGTATGTGACCTCAGTGGTCGCGAACACCAGCACGTGACGCATGTAGTCGTAATAGAGCGACGTGGCGCCGTTCCAGCCTTTGCGGTTCGAATTGCCCCACCCGAAAGTCGCGTGCGCCTGGTTGGAATTGGGTGCGATCACGGGGTCGGTGTGGTTCAAGCTGTCGCCAAAGGACAAGAAATATTTCGCCCAGCGGATGTCGGTATTGAAGGATGAGTTGGTGATGCGATGGAACAGCGGATCGTAGTCCACGCGCCATTCGAAGCCGATTCTCTGCTGGAAACGCAGCGATGAAACCACCGGCGAGTAATTGCGCGGGCCGTTTAGGAAGTCGAATCCGTCCAGGTCCTCGGAACTTTGGATCACGTTGCGCTGTCCAGCCACAACGGCGCCGCCGAACGTGGGATCGAAATAGCGCGCCTGTGAGACTTCCCAGGTCAGGATCTCCGACACATTGCCGTCCTTATTCTTCAGGAACAGCCGGTTCACCAAAGAGAGGGTCAGCTGGTTGGTGTTGTTCATGATGTCGGTGCCGTCGAAACGGACCAGGCGTTGAAAGTCGTCAATGCCAGTGACGTACTTGTACTCGATGCGCGGCTCGATGACGTGTTTCAGCTTGCCGCCACCCATCCATTTGGGCGCGTTGTAGATGCGCTCGAGCGACGGGGGCAGAATCTCGAGGCTGGCCTCTTGCGCGCTACGCAGGATGTCGGTGCCCGTGATATGTATATTGACCTGATTGTTGTCGGC
>Ga0335078_10003280_pt1 | contig 24137 bp, 14 predicted proteins | sample Lox_Sample_32_FD_206711 | JGI IMG/M metagenome (GOLD analysis project Ga0335078, IMG submission 206711) | Soil microbial communities from Loxahatchee National Wildlife Refuge, Florida, United States - Lox_Sample_3.2 | ecosystem: Environmental > Terrestrial > Soil > Wetlands | place: USA... | reverse complement strand
GGACGTCATCCTGCAGCTATCGCCGACGGCCGACGATGCGATTCCCAATGCACATCCCGTATATTTGTCGGCGCTCGTCCACCTCGCCGGCCTCAGTGGAGACGACCGCTGGCTGAAGCGGGCCGACGAATTGCTCGACGCCTTGCGGCCCGCGGCGCTGACGAACCCTATCGCCCATGCCGGAACTTTGAACGCCTTCGATTTTCGTTTGCGCGCCAAGCAGGTCGTGACCGCGGGCCCGCAACGCCGGGAGCTTTACGAGGCGGCGCTCGGCGCGCCGTTCGTCGAGCGCATCATCATGGACATCGACCGGCCCGAGATGATTCCCGCGACAGTCGTGGGGCAAGCCCAAGCGGATCTCGCTGGAGAAGCGGCGGCCTTCGTCTGCGCAGGTGGAGCCTGCTCCTTGCCGCTCAGGAGCGCTGAAGCGTTGCGCGACGCGCTCGCCTCAAGGATTGTCAATGCGCCGGAATAGCGGCTCGCCCCAACGAGGCCTACGCTGCAAAACAGACGTGAGCGGGCGAACTCAGCGCCAACGAAGCCTGACTGCGGGCCTTTTTTCTCGAACCCGCACGGCAACATGGGCCGCACGCAGAAAATGCCCAATCCGCAGCTCGTCGATTTCGAGATCGATAGGATCGTCGCCTAGTTTCGGCGGCTGAAGAGCCAGAAGAAGACACGGTGAGGCTTTTGCGCCTTGGCCCTTTCGGCCATTTGCGGATTGGCATGGGCTCGGCCGCGGCTTCCTAGCAGCGTGTTGACGAAGTCCCGGCCGCCTGATTCTGTCTGAGGAACGAAGATTCTTGGCGGGTTGCGACGATGGCGATGGGGCGTGAGGGCGAGGTCCAGGGCGACCTCATGATGACCTGGGCGGAGATGCCACGCTCGCCGGGCCATGTATTTTATGACCGTCTCCAGAAGCTCTTGGTCGATGCTGGTTTTGACGCTTTCGTTGAGGAGACCTGCAAGCCGTTTTACGCGCCGAGGATGGGCGCGCCGTCGTTGCCGCCGGCCCGCTATTTCCGCATGCATATGATCGGTTATTTCGAAGGGCTCGACAGCGAACGCGGCATTGTCTGGCGCTGCTCGGATTCTCGATCGCTGGGAGATTTCCTGCGGCTTGGGAAGCGTGACAAGGTTCCCGATCATTCGTGGCTGTCGAAGACGCGCAGCCGTCTGCCTCACGAAGTTCACGAGAAAGTGTTCGCCTTCGTTCTGAAGCTCGTCGCCGAGCGCGGTCTGGTGAAGGGCGAGCGCATTGGCGTTGATGGTTCGACGATGGAGGCCAACGCCGCGCTGCGGACGATCGTGCGCCGCGACAACGGCGAGACCTATCGCGAGATGCTGACGCGGATGGCCAAGGAGAGCGGGGTCGAGACGCCGACGATCGACGATCTCATCCGGCTCGACCGCAAGCGTAAGGGCAAGAAGCTCTCGAACGAAGATTGGACGAGCAAGACCGATCCGGACGCGAAGATCGCCAAGATGAAGGACGGTTCGACGCATCTTGCTTACAAGCCCGAACATGCGGTCGATCTCGACACGGGCGTGATCGTGGCGGCTCCGATCCACGAGGCCGACAAAGGCGACAAGGCGACGCTCGACCCCACGCTGAAGGAAGCGGAAAAGAACCTGTCCGGCGTAGGCTTTGCGCCGACGCCGGAAGACCCTTGCGATCTCGTGGCTGACAAAGGCTATCACTCGCGCGACGTTCTGAAGGACCTCGACGACGGCCCATGGAAGACGCGCATCGCCGAACCCCAGCCGAGCAAGGGCTATTCACGCTGGCACGGCGACGACGAGGCGCGCGAGGCGGTCTATGGGAATCGCAATCGGTTGAAGTCGGGCGTCGGTAGGGAGGCCATGCGCAAACGCGGCGAGCTTGTCGAACGTAGCTTCGCCCATGTTCTGGAACGCGGCGGCATGCGCCGCACGTGGTTGCGCGGTCGCGAGAACGTCCATAAACGCTATCTCGTCCATGTTGCGGGCTACAATCTCGGCATTCTGATGCGCGCATTGTTCGGCGCCGGCACACCAAGGGAAGCCGCAGCTATCAGAAACGCCTTCGTATTCGTCGTTCAGACCGCCGAAACCATCGCCTTCGTGATCCTCGCCAGGTCCGGCGCCGAGACGGCGGCGCTGATGGTCGCTGTCAGTTACGAAGCCAGCCCATAGAATTCCGACTTCGTCACCGCGCTGCTAGGATGGGCTTGGCAAAGGAAACACCCGGACAGGCTTATCTGGCCTCGCTTTACATTGAAGCGTCAATCGGCGGCGATTTCCGGGAGCACAACGAGACCTATCTTCATGTCGTGATCTCAGCAGCGAAAGCGGCGACCACAAAAACGCACGCGAATGGGGGAGTCGCTCATGTCAGAGCGCAGCGCGGGCATCTTGCTATACCGCAAAAGCCGCAAAGGCGTCGAACTGCTTTTGGCGCATCCAGGCGGGCCGTTTTGGATCACCCGGGACAAGGGTGCTTGGTCGATACCCAAGGGTGAATTCGATGAAACCGAAGACGCGCAGGCGGCGGCGAGGCGAGAGCTTCGGGAAGAAACTGGCATTGTCGTTGCGGGCCCCCTCATGGAATTAGGAACCTATAGGCAACCGAGCGGCAAGCGGGTCTCGGCGTGGGCAGTGGAAGACGATTTCGATCCGAGCAAATTGAAAAGCAACCATTGCCAAGTCGAATGGCCGCCGAAATCCGGCCGCCTCATCGAGGTCCCAGAAATCGATCGCGTAGCGTGGTTTTCACTCGAGGAAGCGCTGGCGAAGGTGACGAGAGGCCAAATCCCGATCTTAAGGGCGCTGGTGGAAGCGCTTGCGCCGGCCAACGGGAATGTGAAGAAGGAATTTGAACCGCCCTATCGCTGACCCTTAGGGCCATGCCGGTCCTTCCGCCTAGCGTCCATCTTGTTGGGGACGAACTTCTCATCCGCCCTTTCATGATTGCGCCGGTTCTCCGCATCGCCAACGCTTTGCTCTCGGATTTGAAAGGATCGCCGACGCGGCCGCTTGATGAAACCGCTCGCTTTCCTAAATTGATCACGGGCTGCGCGGGCCCTGATACCCCCCTTATCTTGTGGTGAACCCCCAAGGGGCGCCGTCCTCGGGCCCCGGAGCCGCTGGAGGGAAAAATGCCAATCGAGGGCACGACATTCGGCAGCATCGCGATTGATGGGAAGACCTACGAGCACGACGTGATCATTCGTCTTTCCGGGCAGGTCGAGAAACGGCGAAAGAAGCTATCGAAGGAAAAATACGGGACGTCGCACATCGTCTCCAAAGAGGAGGCGAAATTTATCTATGAGGATGGCTCCGATCTCTTGATCGTAGGCGCCGGTCAAGAAGGCAACGTACGTTTGTCGCCCGAGGCGGCCGATTATTTGGTTCTGGCTCACTTTCTGTTGCGAGAGCCGCTACAGAGGAAGCATGCGCGCGCGGAGGAGTTCTGGCCCGGCTCGACCATACATCATTCGTTTGAGCGCTTTCAGGCGGTTGATCTGCCCTTCCGTTTGGCCGTTGCTCCAAAGCTCGGTAACGGCATTCCTCACCGCGTCGATGTCTCTCTGCAGCGTGCGAGCGAAACGTTGTATCGCGTAAAGGCCCGAGATCTGGGCGTCTTTCAGCCAGATGCTCAGCTTGCCGACGCTCTTACTCTTGAGCAAGCCTCTAAATCGCATGGCGAGTCGGCGCATTGCGGCGAACTCCGGCGAGTCCTTTTTCATCGCATCGACTTTTGCAGCCTGATTGGCTGTCAGCAGTCCACGCGGCTTGATGCAGAGCGCCGCAGCCACAATCGGCGAGATCGAACGTCCAGTTGCGGGATCAAGGGGCGGCGGTTTCGTAACAGCCGATGCGGTCTTCACTTTCTTGCGGTTCGCATTACGCCATTTCGCCAGCAACCGCTCGAGATTTGAAAAACTCCCTGTGTAACCGGTAAGCATCCGACCTGGACCGCAGGGTAGCTGGACGTGAGCGGCAGCTCTTCACGCCGCGATGTCGGCGAACGCCGGATCTTTCGCTTTCTGGGCCGCCTTCCAGCGCCACGGCAGGAGGTCGTCGACGTTCTTGGCGGGATGATCCGGGAGCTTGGCGAGGACGTAGGCGAGCCAGGCCTGCGGATCGACGTCGTTCAACTTGCAAGTCTCGATCAACGAATAGACCGCAGCGGCGCGGCGTCCACCCCCGTCGGAACCCGCGAACAACCAGTTCTTGCGGCCCTGAGCGACGCCGCGCAGGGCGCGTTCCGCGGCATTGTTTGAGAGACAGATACGCCCTTCATCGAGGAACCGAGCGAACGCCGGCCATCGAGCGAGGCAGTAATTGATCGCCTTGCCGATCTCGCTCTTTCCCGAAATGAGCGCTCGCTGCTCATGCAGCCACGCCTCCAACGCGGCGACGAGCGGCTTCGCCAGCTCGTGACGCACGCGCACTCGCTCATCGGGCGGTTTTCCGTTGATCGCGCGCTCGATCTCGAACAGTTCGTCGATGCGGCGCACGGCCTCCAACGCGATGGGCGATTTCGTCAATTTGGCGAGGTCGAAGAACTTTCTCCTGCCGTGCGACCAACAGGCGGCTTCGACGATCGGCGCCGGCCGTCGTTTCGCGTCATAGAGGTCGTTGAAGCCCGCGAAGGCGTCGGCCTGCATGAGACCGCTCCAGCCGGCAAGATGCTGGCGCGGATACTCGCCGTGGCGCGACGGCGAATATTCGAAGAATGCGGCGGGCGGGTCCTGGCCGCCGAATGGTCGGTCGTCGCGCAGATAGACCCAGAGGCGGCCGGTTTTGGTCTTCTTCTTCGCCAAAACCGGAACCGTCGTATCGTCGGCATGAATGCGCTCGGCGGCGAGCACATGGGCGCGCAGCAATTGCACAATGGGATCGAGCGTCGCGACGCAGGCGCCGACGCGATCGGCGAGCGTCGAAGTGTCGATCTCGACGCCCTCGCGCGCAAAGGTCGCGCTCTGACGGTTCAACGGCTGATGCAGCAGGAACTTGGCCACCAGCACCATGGCCAAGAGGCTCGGCCCGGCAAAGCCGCGCGGGATCGGGTGCGACGGCGCCGGCGGTTCGGTGATCGCCTCACAGTCGCGGCAAGTGAACTTTTCGCGCACATGTTCGACGATCTTCCAGCGACGCGGCTCGCATTCGAGCGTCTTCGTCACCTCTTCCCCGAGCTTGCGCAGCCTCGTCCCGCCGCACTTGCCGCAGGCGCAAGGGGCCGGTTCGACAACGCGCTCGACGGGGAGATTCTCGGGGAGCTTGCGCGGACCGCGCGGCGCCCGAGGGCGTTTTTCCTTCGCCGGCGCCGGCGTGGCGATCTCGGCCTTCGCCTCTTCCTCGCCTTCGGCTTCCTCGAGATCCTCGATCGCCAGCTCGAGCTGCTCGACGAGCAGCTTGCTCCGTTCCGACGATTGACCGAACATCTCACGGCGCGCCTTGGCGAGCATCAGCTTCAGCCGCTCGATATCGAGCGCGCGCACCTTCGCTTCGCTTTGCGCGGCGATCAGCATCTCACGCTGCGCGAGGATCATCGCATGGGCGCTGGCGAGGTCGTCGGGGAGCTTTTCAAAGCGCGTCGTCACGAAGAGAAGTAGAACACATCAAAGCCGAAAAATCGCGTGACGACCCTCGCCCGAGTCGATTTGCCGCACTCATCCAGCCGCCGTCGGACGCCAGGTTTTCTGCGGCATGCGCCAGTCGATCCCCGAGAGAAGATAGGACAGTTGCGCGACGCTGATCGTCACGACGCCGTCCGCCATCGACGGCCACACGAAGCGCCCTCGCTCCAGCCGCTTCGTGAACAGACACGCGCCTTGCCCGTCATGCCAGATCACTTTTATCAGGTCGCCTCGGCGTCCTCTGAAAACGTAGAGATCGCCGGCGTGCGGATCGCGCTTCAACGTCTCCTGAACCAGCAGGGCCAGGCTGCCGAAGCCCTTCCGCATATCGGTGTGACCGGTCGCGAGCCACACGCGAACGCCGGTTGCGACCGTGATCATCGGCGACGCCCCGCCAAGGCGCCGATCGTCTTCGCCAGCGTCTCGGGGTCGGGCGCGCCTTCGATCTTCATGCGGACATGCGCCCCGAACTCGATCGTGATCGTCGCAGGCTGCTGCTCGGGCGCGCGTTCCGGGGTCGCCGGCGGCGTCACCATCACGGGAACGAAAGAAGGGATGTCGTTCGACGCCGCCAATTGCTGACGCCAGCGATACAAAAGGCTCGGGTCCACCCCGGCCTTGCGGGCGATGTCGGCGACGCTGGCGTCCGGCTCCATCATCGCCGCCACCAGCCGCTCCTTCTCGGCGCGCGGCCAGCGACGCCGGCGTTCGACGGATGTGATGACCTCGATCCGACCCATGGCACTGTGACTATCCCTGGTGTTAGTCACAGTCTCCTACGCGGCGCCCCCGATTCGGAAGGCGGTCCTGGTCGGATGCTTACTGTAACCGTGCGCTTTAACTTCCTGGAACAGGCGCCGGCCGCGCACGCAACCTTCTGACCAGCGGCGTGACAGATATTCCTCGAAATGCCGCGGAGACGTCGTCTTTGGCGCCGAAGGGGGTCATGACAGAGATTTCCCAAAAACGTACTCTAAGAGAAAATAAGTTATCCATCAAATAGTTGCGCAACCTAACGATTGCGCGACTTTTTGATCGAGGAAGCGGAAAGCCGGCCTTTCATTGCGAAACTGGGCTGCCAAGCTGAAATGAAGGGCGCGAAGTTTGTTTGGTCCCCCTTAACGTACGATTTTGGGAAGATTCTCCGATGACCCCGTGACGACCTGATCGAACTGCAGGCCGCTCGAGCCGGCAACGGCGCCGGTGGTCTTGCGGCGCGCAAGCCAGAGATGGGTGGAGCCGTCGGTCCAGCGGGTCAGGCGGTAGATCCGCTCGACGCGGACGCCTTCGCGGATGAACTCTTCCTCGAACAGCTGGACATCCGGGGCCAACAGGCGGCCGAGCGGCGCGATGGGCGTGCGGGAGCCGTCGGTGCGCAGGAGCGCGGCGCGCTGCATGCGGTTCTGCCGGGCGACGAACGGGATGTAATATTCCGGCGCCGAGGTGCCGAGCTGATAGTGGCGCGGCGCGTCGGCCGGCGCCGGCGCTGCCGGTGCGGCGACGGCCGTCGCGCTCGCGCGGTCGATCGGCGCGCCGCTGGCGCCGGAGACGATCGTTTCGACGCCCCACGCGATGCTGGCGGCATCGTCGCGGACCAGCAGCACCTGCTCCTGCGGCCTGCTCGCGATATCCCGGGCGAGAACCGGCGCCATCATCAGCCGGTGATCGAACGTGTCGCCGTCGATGGCGAACATTCGCCAGCGGCCGCCGTCGCTGGTGGTCGCGTAATGGGGAATCGTCTGCGTGACACCGAACGTATCGGTCACGACGAGCGAGACGATGCGCGCAACCGAGCCGACGGTCACCGGGACCGGGACGAGAAACCAGTCGTTGCCGTAGATCAAGGCGAACTCGCGCAGCATGAGCCGGGCGAGATCGACCGGGCCCGCATCGATGGCGCCGACATCGATGCCGGCGTCCTCCATTTCCCAGTAGCGCCGGGCGGGCATTCCCTTGAAGGACACCGGAGAGGGCATGAAGGTGCGCGTGACCTGCGCCGGCGCGGCCTGGGTCACGGCGCCCAGCGGCGAAGCCACGCGGTCGAACGATGGCCAGTCCAGCGGCTCGCCGGTGTACTGATCGGCCAGGAACGCGCAGGGCAGGTCGGTGTGCGTGGCGTCGACGGCGAAGTGGTACTCCATGCGCTCGTTGACCCACGCGGGCGCAGCGCCGCCGGCGGCGGGCGCGTCGTAGAGCGAATCGTACCAGGCCAGATATGCGTTGGCGGCGGTCTGCACGGCTTGCCGGTCGTTGGTCCCGACAGCGGGTGCCGACGGCAGTCCGGGCTGCGCGGCGCGCAGGTCCGCGGCCAGCCGGATGCCGTCCGGCGCGCGGTGCGCGACGACCGCGGCGAGCGCGAGCGCCGGGGCATCGAGCGTCGCGGCCTGCGCGGCGGTCGGCGGCGCGATCGCATAATGAGTAATGTATGCGGTGATCAACGGCTGACTGACGTGCCCGGCGCGCAGAAGACGCAGGAAATAGAGGCCGGCGTCGACCGCCTGACGATACTCGAGCGTCGTCCCGGCGGGCCGCACGCCCTCGCGCTCGATGAGGGTTTCGAGCGGGGTCCCAGTGGGCAGCGCTTCGGCATTGCCGCTGCCGCCGCGAAACCGGTCCAGCAGAACTTCGCTCGACGTCACCGCGGCGAGGATCGGCGTGCCGGCATCATCGCCGGCCATCTCGCCGAACTGCCACTGCCGCGCAAGCATCCAACAGGGATCGTGCGTGCGGGCTTCCAGCGCCGATGTCAGGTCGGCGTTGCGACAGCGCGGCTCCAGTCTGGTCCAGATCGTCAGTGACGGCACGTCAGGTCCTCCCGGTTGCCGGCCCGGCCGGTGGGGCTACCGGCCCGCCCGGCGGGAGCGGATGGATGACTTTGTGCCTGGCCGCGAGGGCGAGATCCGTCGAGATGGTGTCCGGCGCGGCGTCACCCAGGTTCACGGGAAAAATCAGCGCGGGGAGGAAATGACCCACGCCGCCGAGCGAGTCCGGATCGACCGCCCGCAGCCGCGCCATCTCGATGGCGTCGAGCAAGGTGCCTTCGATCGTCGGCAGCGTCCACGCCGCCGCGGTGTCGGGTGGCACGCCGAGCAGGATCGCCTGCGGCGCCCGCGCGCCGGGATCGTCGACGTGAAAGGCCAATCCGGTCGTCTCGGCCTTGTTCGGCACCGTTTCGAACCACTCGTCCACGACCAGGACGGCTTTGACCCCCGCGACGGCAGCTGCGGCGACTAGCGACAGCCGATCCGCCGGCCGCGCACCGCTCTTGAGCGGGAGCCCGGCCCACACATCGCCGGCGACGGCCGGCGCCTGCGCGACCGTCAGCGCCATCGGCGCGCTCGACGACAGCGCCTCGGCGTACATCATGGATTCGGCCAGCCGTCCGGCGCCTGCGCGCACGCGCGCGGCCTGCGCGAGCCACGTCACGGGAGCGAGTGGGTCGGCACCGAGCAGCGTGGCGCTGGCGGCGAAGAGCGACGGCAGGGTCGCGGCGAACGTCGACGTCAGGCCGGCGACCACCGCGAACCCGGCGCCGAAGACGATCCGCAGCCGGGCGATGTCGTGGTCGCGTGCCGCCGTCGCGGCGGCGCCGGCTCGCGCAAACCCGGCTTCCAGCGCCGCGGCCTTCGCGGCGCGCGCATCGAGCTCGGTTTTTGCCGCGGTCGCCTGCGCAGGCCATTTGGCGGAATCGAACACCGGCACCGCATCGACCACGCCGAGCCCGGCGGCCGCCACGAGCGCGGCATCCACGGCGGTGCCGTCACCGAAGCGCGTGCGCGCTGTGTTCAGTGCCACGACGGCATTGTCCGCTCTCGTTTTCAGATCGGTCAGGTCGATGGCCGGATCGACGTTGCGGTCGGGCGTCGTGAAGTCCGCGGCAGTCGCCGCGCGCGCGCCGGCGACGAGCGCCGCGGCCGATGCGGCCACCGTCATCAATTCGCCCATCGTGAGCTTGTCCGCGGTCCACGCGGGATCGCGCGCCAGCTGAAGCTGCACGGTGGATCCGGCGGGAGCCGTGGCCGGCCGCCGGCTCCATGCCAGTCGCATGAGCCGGGCATCGCGCTCCGCAGGCGACATGGCCAGGACGTCCAGGGGTCCGATCGCCAGATCGGCAAGTGTCATGGCGATCGTCGCCAGTCTCGTGCCCGCCGGTGCAAGAATATTGGCGCTCGCCAGCACGCGCGCGGGCGGGCCGAGGATGCTCGCCGCAAGGGCGGCCAGTCGCGGCTCGGCCTGCGTTCGTGGGGTGCTCGTCCATCCGCCCGGCGCTCCGGCGCCTAGCATGACGAACAGCCGGTGCGTGACCGTGCCGCCGCGGCGCGGCGTCCGCGTGATGTCGAACACGGGCGGCGGCGTGTCGCCGCGGCCGATGGCATCGACCGTGGCGCCGGCCCGCAGCGCATTGCCGCCGACGAGCTGATGGACGCTCTCGGCCAGCATCAGGTCGGAGATCGCGTCCACGGTGTCGGCGAGCCGGGTGAGTTGCGTGTCGAGCGCGACTTGCGCGGCATCGCCGAGCCTGGGCAGGTTTTTGGTGCCCCACGGGATGGTGGAGCGTCGATCGAGCAACAGGAGCCCGTCGATGGTGTGATCGCCCGTCACGCCTTCGATCGGCGCCACCGTCCGCAGGGGGTCGATGAAGGGATCGAGCGTGGCCGCATGCAGCGCCCGCTCGAGCTGATAGCCGAGCAGCGCGCCGAGCGCCTGGCCCGATCTCACGCCGTCCAAAAGCTTCTGGGCGAGCCGCACGCGCGTCGACGACAGATCGATCGCCGCCGCCTGACTGCCGCTCTGCTGATGCGCGAGGTACCCGCTGCGCAGGACCGCGGCGGCCGTCGCATGATTGATCGACGGGGCGTGGACATATCCCCACGAGACCGGCGCGGGCTGCGGCCGCACGTCGTCGACCCAGCCATACGCGCCGATGTAGAGGGTCGAGGCGTTCCCGCCCTGGCTGCGCAGGGAGTCGAGCCTCGCCGCCGCCAATGCGGTGTACCAGGCGTCGAGACGATGCGCGTGGAGATCCAGGGTCTCGCGGAAAACCTGATCGAGAGCGTCGGACGAAAGGGCCGCGAGACTCGCGATGGCCTTCCAGAAGGCGACGAATGGCGCCGGCCCATCGGCCCGGTGCGCGTCGAGAAACGCGCCGACGGGTCCGCTGCCGCCGGGCGCCGTGATATTGAGATGATCCCACACCGTGGGGGTTTTCACCCGTGGCGAGATGTCGATCAGCTCGGGCTCGAGCTGGTCACTCGCGTTCACCATGCTGCCGAGCAGCGCGTAGGCGGCGCTCGCATACTGACGCAGCGCGGCGTGACGCGCGAGGAGCCACAGGAGCGGGGCCGGTGACGACGGCGGCGTCGCCGTCCGCAGCTGCGTCAGCGTCATTACGCCGAGCGCGGCGAGATCACCCGGCGCCACCGGGCTTTCGGCGATGTTGAAGTGCTTGTCGAGATACGTCGAGTTGCCGAGCCGGGTCGGGTTGGCGGTGGCCGCGAACGCCGCAATGGCGGCGGTGCTGAGCGCTCCGAGCCTGGCGAACCAGGTGGCGTCGATGGGCTTGGCGAGGAACCTCCAGTAGTACTCGCTGTACTGCGGCCCTATAACGGTACGGCCCACGTAGGTCTCCGAGCGCGCGCTCATGCCGAGGATGCCGGCGAGCGTCGCGTCGGGGTCGATACCGAGCCCGACGCGCGGAACGGTGCCGGCGGCGCTGCGCCACGTGGGCCGCAGCTGCTCCAATAGCGCCAGCAGCGGCGCCGTGAGCGTATCTCCGGCGCGCGGCTGATAACCCCCGCTCCAGACGACGGGGAGCAGCCCGTAGGGCTGGCGTCCGATGCGAAGCGTCGGCCATGGCCCGCGCGCCCGCACCCAGGCGACGAAAAAGGCCCGCGCCGCCGGAATCATGTTGGCAGGATCCGGAACGGCGGAGTTGACGAGATTGGTGAGGTAGTACTCCCACGTGCCGGGCCACAGCATCGTGTTCATCGCGGACGGGGCGTCGTCGTGGCGTCCATCGGCACCGCTCACATGGGCAAAGTGCGATGCATCGATCCCGAGCGCACGCGCGATCCGATCGCCGTCGCCGCGGCCATCGAGGCTCGGCGTCATGGCTGCACCGCGCTCGACCGCGAAGCTCGCCGCATATGCGGGGTCATCGGTGGTGTAGCCGGACTTCACGCCGTCGCTGTTGTTGGTCGGCGTCCCGATGGGGAGCAGAGAGACCCCGTCGGTGTAGTGGTGTGCGTCGAGGACGCTCCCGAGTCGCGTGGCAGCCGTCGCGGGGTCGAGGCGACTCTTGACGCCGACGACCAGGACGCGGGCGAATCCACTCGCCGCCAGGGCCGGCGTCAGCGGGACCCGGACGCCCAGTCCCCGCGTCACGGCCTCATTGAACTCCCGCATCCACTTGAGTGCCGGATCCGTTGCCGGATTGCCTCCGCCCGGCGATGGGCTCAGCGTCAGCCCATCGGCGATCTCGGCCCCGGCCTGGCGCGTGACGTTGTTCTCGTCGTCGTACGCACAGACAATGAAGCGGTCCGGCAAGAGCGCGGTGGTGGCGGCCGTGGTCCAATCGGACGCCTTGGTCCCGCTGGTCGCCGCACCGGGCGATGCAATCCACGCCGCGCGGCGAGGGCCGAACCGGGCCGCGAGCGCCGTCCAGCCGGCGGCGGTCGGGTTGGCGAGAAAACTGCTGCGTGCCGCCGACTCGGCCGCGGTCAGGCCGCGCTCGAAGCTGTCGACGTGAATGTCGTCGGGATAGATGCGCACCCACAGCTGCACAGTCCCGTCGTCGGCTTTTCCGAACCGGGTCTCGATTCGCACCGGCAGGAAGGCAATCGGGACCTCGCCGCGCGGCGGCACGGCGAACCAGGGATCCGGCGTGACGGGGCCATCGGGCATGCGCGGCTACCCCAAAAGCGCGGTCGCCAGGAACGCGACACGCGTTGGTTGACGATAGGTGATGTAGGCTTGGTTGGCGGCGTCAGCGCCCCAGGCCGCGCCGGGGCCCGTGGCCGCGGGCGGCTTGGCGACGCTGACGTGGTTGTTGATCACCGTCACCTGCGACCAGGCGAGGTCGTTCCAATCCACGAGCGTCGATCCGGTTTCCTTGACGGTCGCCGCCAACCCGAATCTCGGCTCGCTCGGATGCTCGGCCAGCACGAAGTAGTAGCCGAGCCCCGCGGTCGCGGTGGCTTCCGAGAACGGGAAGCCGAAGAATGTCATGTCCGGCGCGATGGTCCCGCGGAACGTCGGCGTGGTCTCGCTCGTGCCGAGCCGACGTTGCGCGGGCGTGCCCGTCGCCTGGACGGCCGTGATCACGGTATTGGGAAATCGCCGGAGCAATTCGCCGCGCACGAGCAACACCGCCTGCGCGGTGCTCGAATCGGTGTGCGATCCCAACGACGCGCCGGGGGGCCACGAGGCGATTGGAGGAATGTCGGGCGAGTTGCCCCAGAAGTTGGCGAAGAACGTGGCGGTCGAGATGACGGGATACTGGCGCCAGGCGAGCTCCCGCCGCATCTCGTCATTGAGGCCGACCATGTAGGCCTCGACGAAGCGCGGATTGGTCACGAGCAGGGCTACGGTCTCGTCGGGCACCGCCTCGACGCCGGGCAGCATCTGCTGCGGCGCGAGGGCGAGCGACATAGGTCGCGTGAATACCGGGGCGCCGATCTGCGGGCGCAGCGGATCGCCGGCGGACGGAAGGACGAATTGCGCCGACGCGCGAACGACCAGTGTCCTGGTCGGATCCAGCGCGGCGGTCATGAGGGTCTGCGCGGTCGCGAGCGTCGCCGTCAGTTGCGGCAGCTCCGGCTCGTCGGAAATCAACGCCGTGCGCTGGTTGATGTAGTTCACCACTTGCGTGGCGGCGGCGCGGAATCGCGCCTCCATCAGCAGAAAGTCGGAAAAGCGGTCGGGAAAGTCCGGCGCGTCCGGAAAGGTCTTGGGGCCAGTGCGCAGCCACACCGGCGCGTCCGGATCGTTCTTCAAGTTGATCGGTGGCCGCTGCGGCAGCGTCCGCGCAGCGCTGACTGCGGGGCCCGCGACGGCGGCGGCGCGCCAGCCTGGCGCTCCGTCGACGGCGGTGGCGTTGAGCAGCGTCGAAGGCGTATCGGTCGATACGGCATCGAGCAGCACCGTGCCGGCGGGCGCGATGAGCGCTCCGACGATCGCCAGTGCGCGCGGCGTGCCCGCCACCTGGTTCAGCCGTTCGACGATCTGCGAGGGCGGCGACGCCGGCGCGAACAGCCGGCGGCCCAACGGACCCCGTCGCCGCGCCAGCCGCCGGAACGCCGGGGCCACGACGCCCGCCGAGATGCGGCTTGCGGCGAGGTGGGCGTTGAGCGTCGCGGTGGTGTCGAGGGTGACGCGAAGGCGCGTGTGCATGGGCCGCGTCAGCTGCAGGAACGCGCCGCTGCCTTCGACCGCATCGACGTGGCGGGTCAGCGTCGTCTGGGCGACCACGCGCGCCAGCTGGAACTGGCGCAGGCGCTGGTTGGCCTGCCTCAGCTGCTCGAACTGATTCCATGCGGACGCAATCAGATTGTCCTGATCCGCACGCACGGCCCGCACCCCGAACCCCGCCGCGGCGCGCATGCGCGGATCGAAGTTGAGATCCGCAAGCCAAGTCGGCTGCGTCCCGCCCGCGGGCCAGGTGCCGTACATCGGCGGCGTGACGATCGGATCGGCTGCGGGGGGCGGCGTCAGAATGGAGCCGAGCGCATTCGCGAACTGCGATTGGACGCCGGGGGGCCAAGCGGTGGAGCTGGTCTGCGGTGCCTTGAGGGCGCCTTCGAGACCGAGCGCGAGCTGCGGGAACGCGGGCATCCCGAAACCGGGATTTTTCTCCTCCATGGGTGCGAGACCCACGTCCAGCGGGGCGCGCGGCGAGCGCAGTCGCGCGGCGAGCGAAGCGAAGTCGCCGGCCTCACCCGTGCTGAAGCTCCAGTGGGCGTAGACCGGCAGCGCGAACGGCACCTTGGTGTCCGCCGACCAGGCGAGGGTGAGATCGCTGTCGCTGCCGGGGAGATCGGGAGAGATGCCCGCCTGCACACCCGCATTGTATGTCGGCACCAGACAGGCGAGGTAGGCGGTGTTGGGCTGCAGCTGTCGCGGGCAGATGATGCGGGACAAGCTGCCATCGGCGGTGAGACCCGACGCGGCGGCGCCATTGATCTGCGCGTGCGCCCAGCTCGTGATCTCGGCGAGATCCGGCAGCTCCAGGATCGGCGTGGCCGGGGTCGAGAACTGCAGGAGCGGAAGCAGGTTGTCGCGCGGCGTGAGCGTGACGCCCGGCTGCACTTTGACGGCGACGAGACAGAGCCATGGCCGCAGCGCCGCGCCCGACGGGAGCGCGGGCGAGAACATCCACGGGAAGTCCGCTGTCGCAAACTCGACGGCCGGGAAGTAGTTGGGCTCGAAGCTGACCGAGCCTGGCGCGGGCTCCATGCGGGTGATGGCGCGTGGATCGATCCCGGTGACCTGACCGGGCCCGTGGAGACGCACCGCGACCGGCGTGGTCGCCGTCGTGTTGACCTTGAAACCGACCTGCACGGATACGAAATTCTGCGCGGGCGGGTTCTTGGCGAGCGCGGCGAGCCCGCTGCGCACCCAGGGCAGGAATCCGTAGGCCGCCGGCACCGGAACGGTCATGCCGCCACCTCATAGTGCGGCACGACCTGAAGCGCGCCCCGCTGGTCGGGGTTCTGGGCGATCGCCGCCGCGAGGGCCGCGCGCGCCTGCGCAAACGTCTGGCCTGTGCCGGCGCCGATGCCGGAGGCGGCGATCTGGTCCGTCGTCGCGACGACAAAATCGAGCGTTGCGGCGCGCACCATCGGCTGCGCCGGCATCGCATAGCGAAGGCGGCCGCTGTTCCTGAGCGCCGTGCGGATGCCGGACAGCCGGTCGAACGGCGGCGTGTAGCCTGCGTCCGGAACAGGCGTGCCGCCCGGCGTGTCGACGCGCCACGTCTCGTACACGACCGGGCGGGAGAGGATCGGTCCGTTCGCGAGCGCGCCGTCGCCGAGCGCGACGCCGGACACAAAGGCCTCGAACGACGGCGCGGCCAGCTCGTCGTCGTCGCTCAGGTTGAGGAACTGCGCCGGCGCGAACTCGTCGGTGATGGGCGTCGGCGATTGCGCGGCGCCGTCGACCGTCGCGAGCGTGATCGCGAACAGCGTGTCGCCGGCGGGCGCGCCCGCGCCGAACTTCTGGATCGTGAGGCCGAGCGGGCAGATCTTCTGGTCGACCTTGAGGGTCGCGCCGGGATGGCCGAGCACCACGCCCGACACCGTCGGGGTGCGCAGCGTGACCAGCCCGTTCTCGTTGGCGATGAGCGTGGCCGTGAAGTTGTGCGGATCGCTCAGCGCAGCGCGGATGGCCGCGCCGACGTCGACGAGGGTCGTCGGCAGCGCCGGGGCGTCGTCGCCGAACGTGGTGGAGAACGATTTGCTGACGCCGAACCCGAAGACGCTGAAGTGGGCCGATCCGGCGCAGTGCCATGGCGCCGGCCCGGTGAGGTTGGCCGTCAGACCGACCGACATGATGTCGTCGCCGCCCGCGCTCAGCGTCACGCTGCCCGAGATGTCGCCGTCGAAGTGGAAGGGGTGGCGCTCGATCAGGGTGTCGAAGTTGAGGTTCCCGGCGAGGCCGAATCCGTCGACGCCGACGAAGATGTCGAGCTTCGCGCCGATCTGGAGCGTGTTCGACGAGACGGCCAGGTAGCCTTCGAGATTGAGCTTGCTGATGTGGCCCGACGGCATGCTGATCGACAGGCGCTGCAGCGCCGGGAATCCCGGCGGCGGCTGGAACTTGGGATGGAAGCCGCCGATGGAGAGCAGGAACGTCGACTTGTCGCCTCCGGCCCAGCAGCCGCGGAACGCCATCGCGCCCTGCAGCGGGTAGCTCATGATGTGCGAGTCATGCAGGACGGCGTCGAGGCTGCCCTCGTCGGTCCCGAAGTCCACGGTGCCGAGGACGTCCATGTGCAGCTCGACGAGCTTCTCGTCCGGGTCGGGCAGGAACACCGCCAGCTCGCCGATGAGGACGAGACGCACGGGGTCGGGCAGCTCGAGAATGAGAGCGAGATCGATCGTGACGGCCCGGCCGCCCCAGCCGATCTGCAGCAGCGGCCCGAAGACGTAACGTCCCTGCGCGGCGGGGAAGAAGGTGTCGAGATCGGTGAGGAGCTGCGCCGCATTGGCGACGGGGTTCTTGGCGAAGAGGAAGTTCGAGAGGGTCTTCGCCTTGATCGCGGCTTCGAGCGCGTCGATGCTGATCGTGCGATTGATGCCGAGGAGGCCGCCGACGCCGTTGAGCGTGAAGCCCGCCACGAGCTCGATCGGCGGGAAGTTGGCGTCGATCATCGCGATCAGCGAGTAACCGGGCCCGGTGGGCAGCTTGGTAGCGATGAGTCCGAAGGCCTGCAGCTGGAACTGCTGGTAGGCGAGCTGCAGCATGCCGGCATACGTCGAGGTCGTATCGTTGTGCGACAGGAAACCCCCGCCCTCAAGTCCGGCGGTGTCGATCGAAAGACCGACGCCGCTTGGCGACTTGAAGCCGGCGGCGATTGCCAGCGGCCCGAGATCCCCGCCGCCGGCGGGGAACGAGAAGACGAGGCGCAGGCCGACGTTCTGGACGCTGGCCGACAGCGGACCGATCCCCGCTCCGAAGGTCGCGCCGATCTCCAGCGCGACGGTCCCGTCGGCGGGCGTGACCCCGACGACAATCGCCTCGAACGTGACGCCCGCGAACGAAAGCTGCACCGGGATCGTCGCCTGCAGGGCCGCGCCCCCGCCAAAATAGAATCCGCGCGCGGCCGAAAGTCCGAGCGTCAGATCGAAGCCGATCGGCGCGCCGCTGGAAGGCAGCACTGACTGCACGAAACTGTCGCCGCGGGCCGACGAGCTCTGAAACCTCGCGCCCTTGAACGTCAGCTCGACGCCGACATCGGGCGTCCCGGCGCTGCTCAGATGGGCCGCGCCGACGATCGACACGGCATTGACGACCAACGCCCCAACCCCGTCCACGCCGACCAGCGTCGTTGGTCCGCCACCCTGCGCGCTCGCGTCGAGGCCGACGCGCAACTTCGCGCCCGACGGCGGGGCGACGCCCGATGCGGCCGACGGAATGAGGTCGGTGAGGATATCGAGCGGTTCGTTCGGACGGACCACGACGCCGATCCCCGCGGTCAGATCCGCATCGGCGTCAACGGTGAGCGTCAGAACGTCGGTCAGCTGGACGCTCTCCTGCACCGCGCCCTCGGCGTAAGGCAGCAGCGACAGTCCCGGTAGATGAGAACCTTGCGCACTCAGCCCGAACAGACCCACGCCGACTTCGGCGCTCGCGCCGTTCGTTCCGCCGACGAAGAGCGGCGCCTTCAGCGACCAACGCACGGCATTCGACGGCGGGGCGGCAGGTTGAAGCGCCGACGCCAGGCGCGGATTGAGCTCGTGCAAATAGACGTCGAGTCCGAAATCGGACAGCAGATCGGCCACGTTTTCCAGGAAGTCGTGGAAGCGGAAGTCCAGCGTTCCCCAACCGTAGAGGCGCGTGAGCACGAGAGACGGATCGCGCAGCAGGTCGCCGATGTCGGGGAGCGCCAGCGTGCGAGACACATAGGCCGGGCGCGCTCCGGCGGCGGGAACCAGCGCGACGCGTACGACGCCGAGCACCCGCAAGATCGTCTCGACGCGCGGATGGTTGCGCTGCAGATGCGTGATGATGAGAAAATCGATCAGCCGCGCCGCGAATTCCGAAGCGAAGCCCGCGGCCTCGAGTTCGGCGGGGAACGTGCCAGGCGCAGCGTGTTCGAACGCGCGTACGGCCGCCACGACGGCACGAATTTTCGATTGCAGGGTTTCCAATTGCGCGATCGAAGGCGAGCCGTCGGCGAAACTCTCCACGAGCGCGGCGAGGTCGGCGGCAGACGAGCCGAGCGCAGCGATCGGGGCCGGAACCGCGCCCACAAAAGCAAAGCCGAGATCCCGAACGAGCCCGCTGAAGGCCGCCGGCGACGAGACCGCTGTTTCGAGCGGCGCCAGCGCCGCGCCAAGCTCGCCGACGATCCGGGTCAAGGTATCGTCGCCGCTCACGTTTCATGCCCCGGATAAAATGCGTCGAGGTCGGTGTGCCGCCTCGGATTGATCTCGTTCACGATCGAGTAGCGGCAGACGAAGCAGAAGCGAAAATGGCGACGCTGCGTGGTGTCGGGCGCGGCAAGGGGCGGCGGCCAGATATGATCCCGCATCTTGCAGACGGGCGCCGGCCGAAAGACGCCGCAGTTCCAGCGGCCGCCGCCCTCATAAAGGCCGATCACGCGCGGTCTGTCGTCGGACGTGAGCGTGATCCCGGGAATGGTGGGAGGAAGAACGAGCGTCGTGATCGCCGTATCGCATTGCGTCTTGGCGGCGAGCGGCTGGAACGGCGGACCGTGCATGAACGTCACCGCCGGCGGAAGCGTCAGCGTCAGCGGCGCCGTTCCGGCCTTGTTGAGCTTAGCGATGAAGAGCGTGCTGCCCGCCGGGTAGGCTTCGCCCGCCGCGAGGCCGCCGCCGCTCACCGTGACCACGTCGGCGGCGATCGCCGTGACGGTCGCCACACGCTGCTTGAACGGGTGGCGGCGGAAAATGGGATAGGCCGCCTGAAGCGGCGCCGGATTGAGATTGCGGGTGCGCACCGCGATGGCGTCGCCGACCTTCCAACGCGCGCCCTCGCCGGCCGCGAGCGGCAAGTCGAGACCGCCGCTCGCCGCATTGACCGCCGCCGAAGCCAGCCGCGAAGCGCGCGTAACCCGGAAAAGCCGGTTCCATTTGATCCGGTTTACGTCCGGAATGGTCGATGTCGGGGTGGGCAACAACAGCTGTGCGGTCGTGAGATTGTCGCAGACATCGACCTCCGCGAGATCTGCGGCCGTGGCAACCGTCGTGCGGCTTGCGTCGCCTTCGTATTCGTCGCCGAGAAAGAACTGATGGCCGAGTTCGTGGGCGACGACCGCCACCAGCGCCTCCAGCGTGGCCCCGCTGGTGTCGGGGTCGTGATCGAGCACCAGACCGCCCGGACTGCTCGTCTTGCTGAAGAAGCCTTTGTGGTCGATCGTGACCGCCGAATAGCCCTGACCGACCGTGAAGGCGCCAAATGCCTCGTCGTTGCACAGGATAACGACGAGCCCTTGATCCTCGGCGTCGTGATTCCATTTCGGTCCGATGTTGAAGCTCGGATCGCTCGCGCCCTTCTTGGTGCGCAACGAGTTCAGGAATTGGAAGTGAAGATCCGGCCAACGCGCCAGATTGGCCGGGCTGCGACGCGGATCGGCCGCGAGATAGTGCGGCGGCAGCGGCAACAGGTTCCAGGCGTTGTCGGCAGTTTTCGGATCGGCCGAGAAACGGTGCTCTCCGGGCCTCATTCCGTACATGAAGCCGTAGCGGCTGTTGCGCGTTTGCAGCAGCTCGGACGTCCACGTCTGCCAATATTCGAACATCGGCGTCTCGAGGTGCGCCGGCTGATAGGTCGGGAACGCGGCTGCCAGCCTCGTGTCGACGTCGGCGCGGTCGGCGTCGACCAGGGTCGCATCGGGAAGTCCGACAAGGCTTACGAACTGATAGAACGAAAAGTCGCCCGTCGTCGCCGGGGCGAAGTTGTTCATCAGCATCGAACGATCCGAGTTGATTGGCGGCCCGACGGTGATTCCGTTCTCCTGCGACGGCTCGAACGCCATCCAGAAATTGATGTCGTCGCGCAGCATCTTGAACGGATGATGCAGTCCGGACGAAACGAGACGATCGACGACCTTCTGGACCAGCGAGCTGAATTTGCTCTGATCGGTGAAGCCTTCGGCGAGGAAGAGCACGTTGCGGCGCTGATCGATCGGTCCGCTGAAGCGAACCGGCTCGACGATGAGCCGGATCGTGGAAACGGCGGGCGTGACGGTGACGACGACCGTGTGGTCTCTGCCCACGAGCGTGCCTTTGACTGTGACGTCGCCTTCGCTCACGCCGGACACGCGGCCGTCGGCCGCTACGGTCGCGCCGGCACCCGTGGCGCTCAACGCGACATAGCCGTGCCCCGTGATGTCGCCGATGTCGCCGCCCTGGAACACAGCGAAGATCGGCAGCAGAAGATCGGCTTCGCCGGCATGGACGGATCCATGGTTGGCGCCGAACCACCAATCGCTGATTTCGGCGTGCACCCAAACTCGCGCGACCACGGTCAGCGCCGGCCCCGAGGCGGGCGTGTAGGTGACGGTCAGAAACGTTCGACCGACGGCCTTGGCGGTCAGCACGCCCGCCGTCGAGACCGTCGCGATCGCGGGCGCGGCGACGACGAACCCGCATTGCGGGCGCACCGACGTCGGCGCCGTCGCGGTGGGATCGTGAGAAAGAATGTCGAGAGCAAGACTGGCCTGCGCCGCCGGCGCCAGAACGAGATGAATGTCTGTTGAGGGCTGGAGCGTGATCAACGCCATCGGCCGCCCGTCCTTCTCGAAGCGCTCGACATTACGCGCCTCTCTTCGACCGAGAGCCCGCAGAGCTGCCCGCACGAGATGCCGGATTTACGAATGCGGCGTGGCGCTCTTGTTGCGCGGCAAATTCGATTGCCTCTGCGCAGCCCGTCGAAGATCTCTTTCCTGTCGCCATGGGAGTACTCTACCCGACGAGTGATCGTGTCCCGGGAAGTGGTGCAGTGCGCCTCGTGTGGTAATTACGATTGCAACCCGAGATGGGATCATTGCTCAAGGAAGAGTTTGTGTCCAGACTCATGTCGCAGCGCCGCACGGTGGTCAGGCACCTGTCACAGGTGTCGATTGGCACTTCAAGGGGGTGTGCTTCAATCTCGGTGCAAGCTGGCCCTGCCTTGCATTGTATGTCGATTAGCGGCATCGAACGTGATGAAAACATTAGCGTCTTGGGCGCCTGCGCCAAATCTGACCGTCATCGCCGTCGAGGCTGGGGAGCTGGACTGGATCGTCTCGGTCGACGGTCGTGACGCCGAACAGGACCGCGACCGCACCTGCTGTCCTCTCTGTGGCATAAAATCGAGTTCCCGTCACAGCTCGTATATACGGACGCTGCGCGATCTTTCTGCTCAAGGGAGGCCGGTGAACATCCAGGCGCGGCTGACCCGCTGGCGATGTCGGAACGATCACTGCGAGCGCCGGATTTTCGCCGAGCGACTTCCTACGCTTGCAATCCCATTTGCACGCCGGACCACCCGGCGGGCCGGGATCGTCAAGCTGTTTGGCCACAGCGTGGGCGGCCGATCCTCCGAGCGATTGATGGCCAGGCTTGGCATGCCAGTGAGTGACACCACGATCCTGCGCAGCGTAAAGGAGCGCGCGGGAGCGCCGCCCAACCGTGCCGTTGTCCGTGTCGCCGGCGTCGATGAATGGGCTTGGCGGAAAGGCATGACTTTCGGGACGGTCATCGTCGACTTGGAGCGTCGCCAGGTGGTGGAACTGCTGGCGGATCGCTCGGCCGGGACCGCGGCTGACTGGTTCAAGAAGCATCCGGAAATCGAGGTCGTCAGCCGCGATCGCGCTGGACTTTATGCAGACGCCGCGCGCCAGGGCGCGCCGCAGGCGCGACAGGTCGCTGACCGTTTTCACCTGCTAAAGAACTTCCGGGAAGCCGTGGAGCGGCAGCTCGGTCGTTTCGAGGCGCCAATCCGGGAATCCGCCGTCCAGGTCGAAGACGATCCGGACGCGCGGGAGCATACCGTGATCGAGCGTTCCAATGGTTGCTCGGAGGTCGCGGCGCACGAACGTCTGCTGCGCCGGGGGGCGCGACGCCGCCCGCAAGGCAATGTTTGACGAGATCAGAACCCTCTACGAAGCTGGCAGTCCTGTCACCGAGATTGCTCGAAAGCTGGGGCTTGGTCCCCGGCGGGTCTATCGATGGGTGCGTCGCATCGACCTGCCGGAACCCAGCGCCATGGAGCCGAAAGTTTGCACGCCAGCCTATTTCGGAGCTTTCCTGGCGCGCCGTTGGGCAGAGGGATCGACCAAAGTCCGGCATCTGTTCTCTGATATCCGTCATCGAGGTTACACCGGCTCGTTTAGTCACCTGGCGCGCTTCCTCGCTCCGTGGCGCGGCAGCAGCTCCCCCTCAGGAAAAGCGGGTGAGAGGCCTTCGTCGGACGAGGAAGCGCCGGCGCCGGCGCACGTGCGAACCCTGGACCCGATGACGGGCCGTCAAATCTCGCCGCTGACTGCGGCGGCGCTCTGCGTCAAGCCGCGTGGCCAGATGACCGACCGGCAAATCGTCAACGTCGATGCGCTGAAGGCGGCGTCGGTGGAATTCACCATGATGCGTCATCTGGCGATGCGGTTCCGAGGACTGCTTCGCGGCGGAACGGTCGAGCGTCTGGACATCTGGCTGAGCGATGCACGCACCTGTGGAATCTATGGTATGCGGCGTTTTGCCAGGACCTTACGGCAGGACATCGAGGCCGTTCGCAATGCCGTGCTGGAACCCTGGAGCAATGGTCAGACAGAGGGACAGATCAACCGGTTGAAGACGCTCAAGCGGGGCATGTATGGCCGTGCCGGCATTGACCTGCTTCGCGCACGGATGATGCCGTTGCAGGGCTAAAGTTTGCACCGAGATTGAAGAAGACCCGATTTAAGCGCAGCGTGACAATGGTCCTCTCGATCGGTCTCGCGCACCTCGCGCTTTACGTCACCGAGTTGCTGCGATGGTTGCAGAGGAGACGCGCGCGAAAACGCGTTGCGGAATAGGCGCGGCGCTTTGGAAAATCACTCCGCCAGAGTCGGATCCTCGGTCGGCGGCGCGATCGACTTGACCGATGCCGATGGCGCCGGCCTCTGGCAGCGGCGGAGATAGAGGAAGAAGACCGATATGACGCCGATCGCCACCGACAGATAGGCTGGCAGCGAAAGCATGAAGCTTTCTCCCACCGAAAACGGAAAGCGGGAAACCCACCGCTCTCCGTGATCGCCGATCGCCGTGACAATTCCGACGAAATATCCGGCCTCGGGGAAATTGTGTTCGAAATTGATGGTGCCCGACCGGTAATATCTGGGCTCGATATAGGCCACGGTTACGGCGTCCAGGTTCGCGTTTTCTCGTGCTTCTCCACCCACGTCGTTGACGATGCGGATTTCGATCTTCATGTCGCGAAGTTCCGCCTGGACCGCGTCGAGCGTCAAGATGATCCGCCCCACGGCGGGAATGTCCTCGCAGAACTCGTTCTGCGCAGTGTCCGGTGCGTATCCGGTGAAATTCATGGCGTCGGGGCCAATGAACAGTTGGCAGCGCAATGCAGGCCTCAAAATACCGCCAACCTCCGCACAAGCCGGGCCGACGGCGACCATGACGATCGCAAGCAAAAGCCCTATCGCCATAAACACCCCGGCGGTCACGAAACAAAGCCGTCGGCATGATCGCCCGACGGCGACCGTGGTCGGGCAACACAGTGGAGACAAAGCCTCGTCAGGCATGTTTTCCTCAATTGGCTGCAGCAACGTGGGGGTGCGGTGCGTTTACACATCGT
>Ga0335078_10003279_pt1 | contig 24141 bp, 15 predicted proteins | sample Lox_Sample_32_FD_206711 | JGI IMG/M metagenome (GOLD analysis project Ga0335078, IMG submission 206711) | Soil microbial communities from Loxahatchee National Wildlife Refuge, Florida, United States - Lox_Sample_3.2 | ecosystem: Environmental > Terrestrial > Soil > Wetlands | place: USA... | reverse complement strand
CGCGGCTTACGCCTAGCTCCTCAGCCAGCCGGCTGATGTCCTCGCAATGCTTCATCCGCTCCACGGCATCCCGCTGAAACCCTACCGGGTACCGATTGGATCGTTTGTTCTTCTTTTTGGCCATGACCCCTCTCCATTTAATGAAAGTGTCTAACATCGGCCGTGTCTCAAAACTTGGGGGCACTCCAATAGGCCACGGATACACACAGATGAACACGGATAACACCGGCCCGAACCCATCCGTGTCAACCGTGGCTGATGAGTGCCGGCTCTACTTCATGCGGCTGCTGACCGCCGCGCCGATCAACGCCAGGTCGTGGCTGGTCGGCACGATCTCGAAGAACGACCCTTGCAGCGGGCTCATCTTCACCATGTCCTGCAAATACATCCCCAGCCGGCCCGCGTCCACGAAATCGGCGTTCGGCCCTGCCAGGTAGAACCGTCCCGGACCGTCCACTTGCACGATCGTCGCCGTCGCCGCCGCCAGCGCGCGATGCCAGAGCTTGACGAAATCGGCGGCTCTAGGCTCGCCGTGCCGCGCCGCGGCAAACACCTCTTCCGGCTCCAGGTCCAGAAACCGCAGCCGCATGGCGCGATTGCCCACGATTCCTTCCAGGTGGCCCTGCCCGCCGCAGCCGCAGTACTTCTCCTTGGCATCGAGCGTGACCACAATGTGGCCGGCTTCCCACACACCCTCCCCGCGCGGATAGCGCCCGAATCCGACGCCATCGCCCAGGTACCACACCCGCACCAGTCTCTCCATCGAGCCGTGTGTGGCCGCGATTCCGGCCGCCAGCGCGTCGGCATCGTTGATCACCGTCACCGGGGCTTCGATGCCGCGCTCGCGCAGCACCGCCGCCAGCCGGTCTTGCATCCGCTGGCCTTTGAACTGCCCCAGATTGGGCGATTCGTCGATCACGCCGTTGCGGACAATACCCGGGAATCCCGCGCCCACTGATTCGATTTCGGCATCCTCTGCCAGCGCTACCACCGCGTCCCGAATCCGCGCCAGTATGTCCTCCACCGTCACGGATTTCAAATCGATAACCGGTTCGCCCGGCGCGGGATACATGCGGACGTTGCCCAGAGTGGTTCCATCCACCGCTCCCACCCATATGTAACGCGTGGCCAGCACTCCTATGGCGCGGCCCATCGTAACTTACCCTCCTAAAGCCTCTTCAGCTTATTAATCCCGTTAAATGCCGCCTGCTTGTAACATTCCGCCAGGGTCGGGTAATTGAAAACCGTTTCCACGAAGTAATCCAGCGAGCCTTTCAGGATCATCACCGCCTGCCCGATGTGCACCAGTTCCGCCGCTCCTTCACCGATAATGTGCACGCCCAGCAGCTCGCGCGTCTCGCGATGGAAAATCAGCTTCAGCCGCCCGGTGGTATCTCCGCGGATCTGTCCGCGCGCGGTCTCTCGATAATAGGCAACCCCGACCTCGTACGGAACGTCTTCATCCGTCAACTGCTCCTCGGTCTTGCCGATAAATGAAATTTCCGGGATGGTGTAAATGCCGTACGGATAAGTGGCGGGATTGGAGTCGATCTTCTGCCCGAATGCCGTGCCGGCCGCGATCCGCCCCTGCTCCATCGAAACCGACGCCAGGCTGGGAAACCCGATCACGTCGCCGGCGGCGAAAATGTTGGCCACGCGGGTGCGATACTGGGCGTCCACCGGAATGCGCCCGCGCCCGTCGGCCTCCAGCCCCGCGGCCTGCAAATTCAGTTCGTCGACATTTCCCTGCCGTCCCACGGCATAGAGCAGGGCGTCGCCCGAAATTCGCTTGTTGCTTTTGAGGTTGGCCACCACGCCGCCGGTCGGCGAGGCCTCCACGCTGGCCACTTCTTCATTCAACCGCATGGTGACGCGCTGGTCGCGCAGGTGGTACGACAGCGCCTCCACAATTTCGTTATCCGCGAATTCCAAAAGCCGCGGCCGCTTCTCCACCAGGATGACGCGCGTCCCCAGAATGGCGAACATGCACGCGTATTCCACCCCGATAACGCCGCCGCCCACCACGATCAGCGTCTTCGGCAGATCCGGCATCTGCAGAATCTGGTCGCTGTTGATGATCGTGTGGCCGTCGATGGGAACCGTCGGCGAGATCGCCGGCTTGGTGCCGGTGGCGATGATGACGACGGGCGCTTCCAGGTCGGCCTGGCCCCGCGAGTTTTCCACGCGCACATGCGTCGGATCCAGGAAGCTGGCGCGCGCGAAAATCACGTCGATGCCGTTCCGCGTCAGTTGCGCCTGCGTGACGTCCACCTCGGTCTTGATCACCTGGTTCACCCGCGCCCCCAGGTCGGCCATGGTGATCTTCTCTTTCACTTTGTAATTGACGCCGTAGATTCCCTGGTACTGATAGCCGGTCAGGTGGAGGACGGCTTCCCGCATGGTCTTGCTGGGAATCGTCCCCGTGTTGATGCACGTGCCGCCCACAATCTCGCGCTGCTCCACTACGGCGACGCGCCGGTCGGACTTCGCTCCTTGAATGGCCGCCCTCTGGCCGGCGGGTCCGGAGCCGATCACGATGAGGTCGTATTTCTGCATGGCACATCCGGGGGCGGACCGGAAACGATCCGTCCCCGCAGCTGCGGCTTACTTCGCGGAGTTGAACCGGCTTTCGATCTCGTGCCAGTTTACAACGTTCCACCAGGCGCCGATGTATTCCGGCCGCCGGTTCTGATATTTCAGGTAATACGCGTGCTCCCACACGTCCAGACCCATAACCGGGAATTTGCCTTCCATCACCGGACTATCCTGGTTGGCGGTGGAAATGATGTCGATCTTTCCATTCGCCTTCACCAGCCAGGCCCAGCCCGAGCCGAAGCGCCCAGCCGCCGCGGCATTGAACTTTTCCTTGAATGCGTCGAAACTCCCGAAGGTGGCGTTGATCGCTTCGGCCACGTGACCGGCCGGCGGTCCGCCGGCATTCGGCCCCATGATTTTCCAGAACATCGAATGGTTGATGTGTCCGCCGCCGTTGTTGCGCACCGCGGTGCGGATGTTTTCCGGGACAATCGCGCAGTTATTGGCCAGCAGTTCTTCAACGCTCTTTCCCGCCAGATTGGGAGCCGATTCCAGAGCTTTGTTCAGGTTGTTTACGTAGGCGGCATGATGCTTACCGTGGTGAATCTCCATAGTCATCTTGTCGATGTGCGGTTCCAGAGCATCGGGTGCATATGGAAGGTTCGGTAGCGTAAATGACATTTGTTCTCCTCTCTTCTCTGATGCCGGGCCGGTTGGTGCGGCTCCGATATTTTAATTCCGGCTAGCTTCGAACGCGTGCGCGATTCGGAACATAGTAATTTCGTCAAAATGGCGCGCCAGTATCTGCATTCCCACCGGCAATCCACACCCAGTCGATCCGCAGGGAACGCTCATGCACGGAATACCCGCCAGGCTGCCCGTGATCGTATAAATATCCGACAGGTACATCGCCATCGGGTCATCTACTTTCTCGCCCAGCCGGAACGCGGGGAATGGCGAAACCGGAGCCACAATCGCGTTCACTTCCTGAAAGGCCCGGGCAAAGTCGCGTGCGATCAAGGCGCGCACTTTCTGCGCCTTCAGATAGTATGCGTCATAATAGCCCGCGCTCAAAACGTAGGTTCCCAGAATAATCCGCCGCTTGCATTCGGCGCCGAAACCCTCGGCGCGTGTCCGCCGATACATGTCGGCCAGCGTTTCCGCGCCCGCCGCCCGCGAAGTGTAGCGGACCCCGTCGTACCGCGCCAGGTTCGAGCTGGCCTCCGCCATGGCGATCACGTAGTAGCACGCGATTGCGTAGTCGGTTGCCGGCAGCGAGATCTCCCGCACCTCGCAACCGAGCGATTTCAGACGTTCCACCGCCTTCGCCAGCAACTCCGCGGTGTCGCCCTGCAAGTCCTTCAGGTACTCGCGCGGCAGTCCCAGCTTCAGGCCGCGCACATCGCGGTCCAGGTGTGCGGAATAATCCGGTACCGGCGCCTCCGCGGAAGTGGCGTCGCGCGGATCGCGGCCGGCGATCACGTGCAACAGCGAGGCCGCGTCTTTTACCGTTCGCGCCAGCGGCCCGATATGGTCGAGCGAGCTGGCGTACGCGGTCAGTCCATACCGCGAAACCCGCCCGTATGTCGGCGTCACTCCAACCACTCCGCAGAACGACGCCGGCTGCCGGACGCTGCCCCCGGTGTCGCTGCCCAGCGCGACTACCGCCGTCCCTTGCGCCACCGCGGCCGCCGATCCGCCGCTCGATCCGCCCGGCACGCGGTCCAAAGCCGCCGGATTCCGCGTCGGGCCGAACGCCGAGTTCTCGGTCGACGATCCCATGGCGAATTCGTCGCAATTGGTCTTGCCCAGGATCACGCCCCCGGCCGCTTCCACCCGCTCGATGGCGGTGGCGTCATAAGGCGGAATGTAATTGGCCAGCAGTTTCGACCCGCAGGTGGTGCGCACATCCTTGGTGACGATCACGTCCTTGACCGCGACCGGCACGCCGCCCAGCGGTCCCGGATCCTCGCCGCGCGCGATCCGCTCGTCGACTCGCCGCGCCGCGGCCATCGCCCGTTCCGGAGAGAAATACAGATATGCGCTGGTCTTGGGATTCTCCGCTTCCGCGAAACGCAGGGCTTCCGCCGCCAGTTCTTCGGCGCTGAACCGGCGCCAAAGCAGGCCGCTTCGCACCTCATCGATGGAAAGCGCCGCGATGTTCACGGCGCTGCCCGCCTTCCGGTCCTCACCGTTCGATCACCTTCGGCACCTTGAAATATCCGGCGCCCGGCTGCGGCGCGTTGGCCAGGGCGGTGCGGTTATCCAGCGGAGGCGCCGGACGATCGTCGCGCAATGTGCTGCCCTCTTCCGCCTCGTACAGCACCTGGGTCATCGGTTCGACGTTGCTGGTGTCGATCTCGCTCAGCTTATCGAAGTATTCCAGAATGCCCTCGAGATCGGCGTGCAGCTTGCCGATTTCCTCGTCGCTGACCGACAGATTCGCCAGCCCGGCCACGTCCCGCACCTGCTGTTCGGTGAGTTTCACGCCATCGCCTTTTTGCGCGACGACCGGTAAATGCTGCGCAGCACGGGGTCCGCGATGGAATCCGCTTCATCGCCCGCAACCCCCGGGGCCGCCCGGCGCGCGCGCTCCGGCTCGCGTTTGCGCGGCATCACCCGGAACTCCACGTCTTCCACCACCCCCGCGCCCAGGCTCTTTTCCAGGTTGCGCAGAATCTGCCGCGACAATCCGAATAACTGGCGCTGCCAGACCGCGTCCTCCACCTCCACCACCAGCCGCGTGCGCACCATGCGCACCGCGCGCGTGTGCGCCGCCACTTTTTTGCCCACGGCTTGAGGCCAGCACGCACAGGCCAATTCCTCGTTGCTGATCATGGCGGCGGGGAGTCGCAAGCTCCGAATCAGCTGGCTGGCGCGTTGCATGTCCGGACGTTCATTCTACCATGGTGGTCGAATTCCATCCCGATTTGCCCGCGGCCGCGCCGCCAGTGTATACCGGGATTAGATGCGCGCCCATCCGAGGATCGTTGCCCTGGTTGCCGCTCTTGCGGCCGCCGCGCCGCCGCTTCTTGCGCAGCGGCCGGACATGGGCAAGACGCCCATTACCGCGACCGCCGTGCGCGACTCCTCCGGCGGCACCCTGGTCATCCGCAATCCCACGCAGCAGACCGTGATCGCGCTCGCGTTCATTTACACCATGCGCAGCGCCGACGCTTCGGTGCTGTATGCCGCCAACGGCTACTACGACAGCCTCATCGATCCCCTCACGCAACAGGCCATCAAACCCGGACAGGAAGTCCGCATTCCGTATCGCATCCCCTACAGCGACGCCAATCCGGTGGTCGGCGTGGACGCGGTGCTCTTTGCCGACGGCACTACCTTCGGCGAACGCAACGTGGTGCAGACGCTTTACGACCGCCGCAACTACACCCTCGTCAGCCTCAACAAATCCATCGCGGATTTGAAGGACGCGCTCAAGAACGGCACTCCGCGCCAGCAATTGATCAGCGATTTTCAGCGGTCCATGGTGATCGAGACGTCCAACGCCGCCGACCAGGACCTGGCAAGCTGCATCCAGCTGGTGCGCAGCCAGGTGATATCCGCTCTCGTCAGCGCGCGGCGCCCCGATGGCGCACCCATCCCTACCCAGGAATTGATCCAATCGGAAATCGACCTGCTGAACGCCCGCCGCGAGGCGCTGCGCGCGGCCATCGTACCCAAATAGCCCCTGTAAGCGTTCCTCTCAACAGTAGCCACCTCTACGTCGACGCGTCTGCGCTCAACCAGGATGGCACCGTGAACGATGCCGCGCACCCGGCGGTGGCAGGGTCCACGCTGACGCTGTTCGCTACTGGCATGGGCGCGGCGAATCCTCCGGTGGTTTCCGGATCGGTCGCGCACTCGATGGCCAGCCAGCCCGCAGAGCCGATCTGGTCATCGTTCGATCAGTTCAATATGTCGCTATCCGCGGACCCTCCAGCGGACGCGGTATCTACCGTGCCCGGATATGTTTCGGCGGTCTTCCAAGTGCGGATTCCGGTGCCCGCGAACGTGCGGAACATGTCCGGCGTCACCGACGCCAATGGCGTGCTGCGCACCGGGGTGAACCTGCAGTATCAGATCTACTCCGAGGCTTATGCGCCGCCCGCATCTAACCGGGTAGGCGTGTACGTCAAGTGAAACGGGGCGGGATCGCGAAGTAAGAGCTCGACTCAAGGCCGAGGGTGACGGTGGAAATCTGGCCAATTCCGACACATCGCCGAGACAGGTTCTGGACAATGTGCAGCAACGGGGCACGGCATGAACGACGTACTCTCCGATGACGTTTTTCTTTTCCGGGCCGCATCCTTGCGCCGCCTCGACGCCGAGGAGTCAGAGGATTGGGGTTGAAGCCTGGCGATGTGGTGGTCGGCGTACTGGTCGGCGCCCATGAGACGAAGGTCCGGCCGGCCATCGTGATCGCAAGCGCGACATATCTCGCCGAACGCCCAGATGCGGTCGTCGGTATCCTCACCACAAAGTTGCCTAAGCCGCCGGGCACAACAGATCACGTTCTCGTGGACCGGCGATCGGCCGGACTCCGTGCGGAATCCTGCTTCCGAGCATACGTGTTGACGGCTCCCTTGAAGTGGGGTACCGGAAAGTGGCCCGGCTAAGCGGACTGGCCATGTCCAATTTCCGATCGCCGTTTCACACCCAGGACTTTGGCGCTCGGCCCTTGTGACTGTAGTTTGTCCGGGCCGTCGCGGGTCTTAGGATTTAGGGAATATGTTGCGCATGCTTTCCGTGCTGATCGCAGCTGCCGCGCTTGCGCAGGTACGCACGGTCAATACTCTGCCGGCATCGCCGGTTGCAATTGCGACGGACACGCAGGGCTATATCTACGTCGCCATGAATACGGACCGTACGGATCTTCCCGCGGTCAACAGCTACCAAAGCCATGTGGTCCTTTCCAGCAGGGATCTCGGAACTACGTGGACTTCCGTCGGTGATTTTCCCGAAGCCACCTTGGCGGCCATCGCCGCAGATCCAGCGAATCCAGGGGCGCTCCTGGTCGCCACCGGTGATGGGATCTGGAAAACCACGGATACCGGGGCGCACTGGCGCCGGGTCTTGTCCTACCAGGCATCGGACGTCGCCCCGCATGACATCGCCTACGATCCCGCAGTGCCCGGCCATGTGCTGACGGTCGGCTATGGCAGCATGGACGGCGGCGAGAGCTGGGTCCCTTTCCAGATCCTGGCGCCGACCCACTGGGGACCCTTCGCCTTCGATCCACGGGGCAATGGCGTAGTGTTCGAAGGCGGGGGTTCCGGTTACCGTTCGATGGACGGCGGACGAACCTGGGCTCAGGTTCCCTACGCGGAGCCATGGCGTTCCTTCGCGTTTGATTCGCGCCGCCCGGGTGTTGTCTACGGGCTGGGATTTTCCCTGTCCGGTGTGTATGTCAGCACCGATGATGGCGCGACGTTCTCGGCGACAACCGTCCCTTTCCAAAACCCCACATACCCTCAATATCAGGACGGGTTGGATGATTTGTTCGCAGATCCCGCCCATCCAGGGCGCATCTACGTGATTACCGAGTCGGGGATACTGTATCGCAGTGATGACGTCGCCCAAACCTGGCAGTTGGTCTACTCGGCTGCATTTCCTTATCGATCGCCGATGGTCCGGACTTGCTCGGCATTGGCATACGTGATCGACGATTGGGCGACGTTAATCCGCAGTGTGGATGACGGCAATACGTGGCAAACGGTTGGACCGGCGCCGGGATACCGGCTCGCATCCGGCGCCGGCTGCCTGATTTACGGCTCTGCCGGTAACACACAAAATGGTTACATCGCGAAGTACAGCTCCGACGGGAAGCTGTTATGGGGCGCGTACGTCGGCGGTGATTTGCCGATAACCTCCGTCACCAGCCTGGCGGTGGCCGCGGATGGGAGTCTTGCTGTCGGCGGAATTTCGTCGCAGGAAGGCGCGAGCTATGCCTGGGCGTCTAAGCTCGATCCGGCTGGGAATACGGTCTTCTCCAAAACCCTCGGCGGTGGCAGCGATTCTGTCTCCGCGGCGGCGATTGATTCCACCGGCGCTGTTTGGCTGGCCGGCGCGACATCATCCGCGAACTTCCCGGTGACGCCCGATGCCATCCAGAGCAATCTTGCGGGAGGGAAAGATGCCTTCCTCGCGAAACTCGACGTGACTGGCGCGTTGGTTTATGCGACCTTCATCGGGACCGAGGGAGACGATGCAGCCACCTCAGTTGCCATGGATTCCAGGAACCGCGTCGTTGTCGGCGGCTACCTCTCGTCGCGTTTCGTCATGCTGGCGCGGCTGGATCTGGCCGCCAGTCGGTTGGATCAGTTCGCCCAGCCAGGAACTTCGGCCCCTGGGGATGTAGACGCCATTGCCATCGGAGCCGATGACGCCATATATGCTACTGGGACCACCCCTGGCGTATTTCCCGTAACGTTGCCGCCGTTCGCCAATTCTCTGAACTCTTCTCCAACCCTCTCGTCACCATGCAGAACGCCCGGCGACCGCTTTCTGCTGAGGCTTGACCCGGACACCTTGGCTCCGATCTACTCCAGGCTCTTCGGTGCCCAATGCACGAGCTCGAAGTCGGCAGGGCTTCAGGTTCGCCCGGATGGCACGGCCATTGTCGCATCGGCGCCCGATGAGAGCTTCCCGGAGCGCGCGGAGATCACGTTGCAGGGGCCGAGGCAATTGGCGGAAGTGGCTCCGGATGGCGGTTCGCTGCTGTTCTCCAGTCCCCTGCCATGCTGTGACATTGGACTTGCACCGGAGCCCGACGGCACTCTCTTAGTCGCGGACGGCAGTTCGTTGGCACGTGTCACCCTCCCGGATTCGCCGCTGATCTCGCTCGATCACGTCGGCAACGCCTTCAGCGGCACTGCTTTGGAAATCTCGCCCGGCGCGATCTACGCGCTCACCGGCTCCGGCATCGGCCCCGACACGTCGATTTGGCTCGGTTTTGCCGCGAAGGATGCGCCGACCGAGCTGGGCGGCGCCCGTGTTTGGTTCAACGACACACCAGTTCCGCTCTTGTACTCGAGTTCGAGCCGTCTGATTTGCCTCGTTCCGCCGGGGCTGCAAGGTTCGGTAACCCTGCAGGTCGAATACGCGGGATCCAAGTCGAACGCTGTCCAGGCATCGGTGGGTACCGGCAATGCCGGCCTCCTTACCGCCGCGTTCCCGGACATCGGATGGCAAGCCTACGCCAAGAACGAAGACGGTTCGCTCAATGGTCCTGACAATCCTGCGTCGGCCGGTTCCACCGTCACCTTCTACGCGACAGGGTTCCCGCCGCTGCCATCGTTCATGGCCTCGCCCTGGTATCCGCCCTCGATGACGTGCCAGGCGAGCCCCACCCTGGATGACACCTTTGTGGCGGGCCTCTACCGCGTTCCGTGCACGATCGGTACGTCTCCGCAATACGCGAGAGCCGGCGCTGTCGCGCTTCAAATGGCGTGGACCGGGACAGGTTTCTTTGGGAGTTACACGACGTACTTCGGAAATGCGGTCACCATCTACCTAAAATCACAGTAGTCGCTCAAAGCTGTCGCCGACCTTGAGGACGCATGCCTGTCGGCAAGTGGGCCTTGCCGGAACCTAGTTAAGTTAGTTAGTTAGCCTGACTCATCGATTTGACACGTGGTAGCCTCGTGTATCGGGAGCGCTCTTGGCGCGTCGGCTGAAGGCTGCATGGTTTCGCTTCTTAGGGTACCGGGCGCTGCGTCTGCGGAACCTGCGGTCCGCCCTCGCGAATTTCCAAAAAGCCGCTGAGCAGCAGCCCGAGAATCCTAACTTTACGCTCCAGACTGCCTGGTGTTTGCACGAGTTGGAGAATTACGAAGCGGCAATCGAAAAGTACGATCAGGTATTGCAAAGAGATTCCAATTGCGCCGTTGCCCATGCGTATCGTGCGCTCTCCCTCGCCCGGATCCACCGGCTGAGGGAGGCCATCGAGGCGCTCCAGCGGGCCCGCCGGATCGGCTTCCCGGTTAAACGGCAGAAGAGACCCGGATTTTGGGAAGGTAGTCTGGGACATTGGCTTGCTGAACTCGGCAATCACGCGGAGGCCGTCGAGCCGCTCAAATGGTGGGTCGAAATGGAACCCAATGACCCCGACGCGCACTACAATTTGGGGATTGCCTACGCCGAGCTGAAACGCCGTGAGGAATCCATGAGGGAGTTGCAGGAGGCCATCCGCCTGGACCCGACGCAGCCGGAGGCGCACTACGCGCTCGGCGTATGTTTCGGCGAGGCGAGACAACTCGAAAGAGCGGTGGATTCCTATCGCCAGGCGATTCGGCTACGACCCGACTATGCCGATGCCCACTTCAATCTCGGTCATACATATGGCGAAATCGGCCGCACGGGCGAGGAAATCGGCGAGTACAAGAGAGTCATCGAGGTCGAACCGGATGACCGCAAGACCCTGGTCAACCTGGCGATCGCCTACTCCCAGGCCGGTCAAGGCGAAGCCGCAGTTGAGACCTGGAAACGCGTTATCGATTTGGAGCCCAATGAAATAGAGGGATACGCAAGCCTGGAGAAGGAGTTTGAGCGGCTGGGACGATTCCAGGATGCGCTGGGAGCAGCCCGGGAGGTTGAACGAATCGCGCCCAGCGCGGTGTCACTCGCAGACGTCGCGGTATTTCTCAACCGTCTCGGCCAGTTCGATGACGCTCTGCTGAAAGCAAGAGAGGCGATAGGCTTGGATCCAACGTACCCGCACGCACATCTGTCCGCTGGCTTCGCTCTGCATCAACTGGGCGAACTAAGGGCCGCGGTCTGTGAGTATCAGAAGGCAATCGAACTGAAGCCGGATGATGTGGTTACGCTCGTAAATATGGGTGAAACGTACGTGAGGCTCGGCCGCGGACAGGAGGGATTGGCTCTGTTGAAACGAGCGGTAGAGTTGGACCCGGCCTGTACCCAGGCCCATGATTCCCTCGGCATGGCTCACCTCGAGACCGGCAACCGCGAAGGAGCACTGAAAGAACTTCAGGCCATCCAACTTCTGGACGCGGGCTTCGAGGGCGAGCTTAGCAAACGCCTGGCGTCGGCGCAGTAGAACTAACTCGATTAGCTCTGAGCGGGCGGCCTGCTCCCTGTGCCATTCGTTTGGGAGCGATCCACTTGACTGGGAAACGCCGCGACGATGAGAAGTGGCCCAGCCGGCTTGATCCACTGTAACGCATCCGTGACTCACAGATTCCCCTGGCGAGGCATATAATTTATCGCTGTCATGCGAATCTTAGCCTGTTTGGCAGTTTCCTCCTGCCTCCTCGCCCAGGGACGCTTCCAGCCGGGTCTCAACCCCTTCATTACCGTCGAGGGCCCGGTCGCTCTCCAGCACGTCCGCATCATTGACGGCACCGGAGCGCCGCCGGTGGAGGACCAGACCATCGTCATCGCCGATGGAAAAATCGCCGCCATCGGCCCGGCGGCCTCGACCACCCCGCCGGCCGGCGCTCGCGCCATGGATCTGCACGGCCACACCGTGATTCCCGGAATTGTCGGCATGCACGAGCATTTGTTCTATCCCTCGGGCGCCGCCATTCCGATCTACACCGAACAGGCCTTCAGCTTTCCGCGGCTGTACCTGGCGAGCGGCGTGACCACTGCCCGCACTGCCGGCAGCCTCGAGCCGTATACCGACCTCAACATGAAGCGCCTCATCGATCGCGGGCGCATGCCCGGGCCCAAAATGTACATCACCGGGCCGTACCTGGAAGGCCCCGGCTCCATCGCCGGACCGCAAATGCACGAGCTCACCGGGCCGGACGACGCCGTGCGCACGGTGGAATACTGGATCGCCGAAGGCGCCACATCGTTCAAGGCGTACATGAACATCACGCACGCGGAACTGGCCGCGGCCGTGGACGCGGCGCACAAACACGGCATCAAGGTCACCGGCCATCTCTGCTCCATCGGGTTCCGCGAGGCCGCGGCCATCGGCATCGACAACCTGGAGCACGGCCTGCTGGTCGATACCGAATTTCATCCCGGCAAGCAGCCCGACGTGTGCCCGCCGCAGGGACAGACGCGCGCGGAGCTGGGGCGCCTCGATCTGAGTTCGGAGCCGGTTAAGGAGATGATTGCCGACCTGGTGAGCCATCACGTCGCCATCACCTCGACGCTGGCGGTCTTCGAGGCGTTCGATGGCACGCGGCCGCCGCTCGAGCAGCGTTTCCTCGACGCCGTGTCGCCCGAAGCGGCGGTGAGTTATCTGGGCTCGCGGGCGCGCGCGTCGGGCGGCCCGGAATCGGTCGCCGCGCAGGACCTCAAAAAGGAGCTGGCCTTCGAGTACGCCTTCGTCAAGGCCGGCGGCTTGCTGATGTCCGGCGCCGACCCCACCGGCAACGGTGGCGCGCTCGCCGGATTCGCCGACCAGCGGAATATCGAGCTGCTGGTGGAAGGCGGCTTCACCCCGGTCGAGGCCATACGGATCGCGACTTCGAACGGAGCGAAATTCCTCGGCGAGCTCGACCATTTCGGGACCGTGACAGCGGGCAAGCAGGCGGACCTGGTGGTGATCGATGGCAACCCCGCCGCGCGCATCGCCGATATCCGCAAAGTCAAATTGGTGTTCAAGGACGGCGCGGGCTACGATCCCGCGAGACTTCTCGATTCCATCAAGGGCGCGGCGGGGATCCACTAGACTGGCGCCGGCCGTTCGCCCCTGTCGAGCCGGTCCCACGGCTGCGCCGCTTGTCGTAAACTCGCCAAATAGTCACACTCCCGTAACGCTCGCCTGCTACCGTGGTGCGGGAGCAATCGAGCGGTTCCCATTGCAAAAATCTGTTGATTCCGCGGGGCTCGTGGAATAGCATTGAAAAGCGCCGGTCTCGGCCGCTCACTCCATTTGGGTTCTGGAATATTTTGGGAAGGATTTTCTGAATGAAAGCCAAGCTCTTTCTAGTGCTATATCTGTTTGCGTGCACGTGCCTTCTGGCGCAGACGGGCGGCGTGGCCGGAATCGCCGGAACGGTTCACGATGCTACCGGCGCCGTCGTTCCCAACGCTAAAGTCGTCATTTCCACGGCCGCGCAAGGCGAGATCCGTTCCATCACGACCAACGATGCCGGCGTTTTCAACGCGCCATCGCTGGTTCCCGGCGGGGGCTACAAAGTCACGGTGACAGCGCCAGGATTCAACACTTATGAAGCCGACAAGCTGGTATTGGAAGTTGGCCAAAGCCTCAACCTGAATATCACCATGGCGGTCGGCACCAGCACCACCCAGGTGGAAGTATCCGCCACCGCGGCCATGGTCGACGACACGAAAAACGACGTGTCGAAGGTGGTGGGAGGTTTGCAGATTCAGGAACTGCCGGTCAACGGACGGCGCGTCGACTCTTTCGCCCTGTTGGTGCCGGGCGTTTCCAATGACGCCACCTTCGGCCTGCTCACGTTTCGCGGCGTGGCCGGCAATAATTCCTTCCTGATCGACGGCAACGACAACACCGAACAGTTCTACGACGAGAACGCCGGCCGCACCCGCATCCAATCGCAGATCTCCCAGGACGCGATTCAGGAATTCCAGGTGGTGTCGGATGACTATTCCGCGGAATACGGGCGCGCCATGGGCGGCGTGGTCAACACCGTCACCAAGAGCGGCTCCAACGATTTCCACGGCACCGGTTTCTATTACTACCGCAGCACCGGGTTTGACGCCCGCGATCCGTTCGCCGTGTTCAACGGAGTCGGCATCAATCCCAGCGAGAAGCAGGTGGAGGGCGGCGCTACCATCGGCGGCAGGATCATTAAGGATAAGCTCTTCTTCCTGCTGAATTTTGATCTCAGCCACCGGCTGTTCCCGATGGTCGACAGCTACGTCAGCGCCGGCGTGATCACCACCGGCAGCGACACCTGGGCCACCACCGGATCGCAAGCCTGCGGCGCTCCCGCCACCCCGGCGCAGTGCGCGGCCATCAACAACCTGCTGCCGCGCTTCTTCGGGCAGATCCCCCGCACCGACGACAACGACCTGGGCTTCGGCCGCCTGGACTATCACCCGTCCGACAAGAACACTTTCACCGCGGAGTTCAACATCCTGCGCTGGTGGTCGCCCAACGGCATTCAGACCGGCCTCAGCTCGACTTCCGGCTCGGGCATCAACGGCAACGGCGACGACTCGGTGCGCGTGCGCAATGGAAAGCTCGGCTGGAATCTCGTGCCCGCCAGCAATTTCGTGAACACCTTCCGTTTCGGCGTGGATACCGATCGCCAGGCCGATACCTTCGACGCCGCGGAACTGGGCAGCGGCTTGGGCTACCTGGATGTTTCGGTGGATGGCGTGCAGCTTGGACCGGCTACCTACCTGCCGCGCGTCGAGCCGTCCGAAACGCGCTACGAGTTTTCCGATGACGCCAACTACATTCGAGGGAACCACAGCCTCAAGTTTGGCTTCAGCTTCTTCACGACCGAAGATTACAATTCTTACCTGTCGAATCGTTTCGGCAGCTACACCTATCCCACTCCGACGGCCTTCGCGCAGGATTACAGCAGTCCCAGCGGGACGGTAGGCGCGGCCACGGCCAAGAACTGGACCGGCTACTCCCAGACCTTCGGCAATGCCATCGCCGACTACCGGATCAACGAACTGGCCTGGTATGTGAACGATCAATGGAGAGCCACTTCGCGGCTTACGGTGAGCCTCGGCGTCCGCTGGGATAAATCCATGAATATGACCTTCCCGGAAAGCAATCCATCCTGGGCGCAAACCGGCTACCTGCACACGCCCAGCTCCAACTTCGCTCCCCGCGTCGGAATGTCATATCGCTTCAACGATAAGACCGTGGTGCGCGGCGGCTATGGCCTGTTTTATGCGCGCCTTCTGGGCGGCTTGATCGACAATTTGTGGACCACCAACGGCCTGTACCAGACCGCCATTTCACTCACCAGCAGCAATAACGCGCAGCTCGCCGCCGGACCGCTGTTCCCCAGCGTGCTGGCCGCGCCGCCGAGCGGGGCTACGGTTGCCGCGACATCGATCCAATTCGCCGCGCCCAATCTGAAGACACCGTATTCCTCGCAGGGCAACATCACGCTCGAGCGGCAGATCACTTCCGACACGCTGCTCAGCGTTTCCGGGATTATCAGCCGCGGCATCCATCTCTTGGGATCGGTGGACGTGAACGCGGCGGCGCCGCAATCGACTTTCACTTACGTCGTCGAGGACGGCAGCGGCCAGCAGACCGGGACCTGGACCACGCCCATCTATCTCAACCCGCGCCCCAACACTTCTTTCGGCACGGTGATCGAGAACACCAACGGCATCGATAGCGTTTACGACGCTTTGGCGGTGACTGTGGACAAGCGCTTCACGCACGGCCTGCAGATGTTGGCTTCCTATACCTGGAGCCACGAAATCGATGACGGCCAGGGTCAGGCGACCAATGCCATTTTCTTCAGCAGCATCACCACCATGTACAACGGCAACAATTCGGCCGAGCGCGCCAATGGCTGGCTCGATCAGCGGCATCGCTTCGTGCTGTCCTTCGTTTGGCGGCCCACAGTGCACACCGATAATGTTGTCGCCAAGGCCCTCCTCAACAATTGGGAAGTTTCCGGCATCACCACGCTGGCTTCCGGGCGGCCGTACTCGAGCCCGGGAATCAGCGTCAGTTCGGGGCCGCCCGCCTGTTCCGCCACGGTGACCACGCTTTGCCTTCCCGCCGGCGAGACTTTGATCTCCTCCACCTATCCCAACGGATTCCCGGGCGAGAAGTACGCCGCATTCCTGCCGCGCAACAGCATCCTGACGCCCGCCGGCTACCGTACGGACGCTCGCTTGAGCAAGTTCATCCCCATTCAGATCGGCGATCGCAGAACCCAGCTCTCGCTCAATTTCGAAATGTTCAACCTGAGCAACTCCTGGTCGCCGACGGCGATGTCGAGCACCGAATACATCGCCAAGGCCGGAGTCCTGACGCTGGATACCGCGCCCGGCGCTTACGGGCAAGGCACCTCCGACGGTGGATTCCCGGATGGCACCCAGGCGCGTCGCATGCAGATCAGCGCCCGCTTCACGTTCTAGCTTTTCACTCGCGCATAACCCCGGGGCAGTGGCGCAATCTCGGCCGCTGCCCCATTTTTTCGTCCGGCTCTCTTCCCCAATCCGCTGATTCACTTAGAAATTGCGCCGCCCCCGATTAACATCCGAAAATCTGCGGCAAAAGACCGATGGATTGTACGGAAAGTGCTGTATACTCAGGTGATCGCATGCACAGGCGGCTCGCCGCCGCCAACTCAGGGTCTGCCGGGCAGGACGAATCTGTGGAGGGGTTTTCTCAATGAAAGTCAAGTTTTTTGCAGCGTTATGTCTTTTCGCTTGCGCGTCTCTTTGGGCGCAATCTTCGGGCGGTGTGGCCGGAATCTCGGGCGTCGTCCGCGACGCATCGGGCGCGGCTGTTCCGAATGCTAAAGTGGTCGTCTCGATCGAGTCTCAGGGCGTCATTCGCACCCTCACGACCAATTCCGAGGGGATCTTCACCGCGCCCTCGCTGATTCCGCAGCCGGGCTACAAGGTGACGGTTACCGCCCCGGGCTTCGCCCCGTACGAGGCCACCAACCTCGACCTGATCGTTGGACAGAACCTCGATTTGCGAGTGAATCTCGCGGTGGGCACCTCGACCACGGAAGTGGAAGTGACGGCCGCGGCCGAAATGGTCGAGGACACCAAAACGGATGTGTCGGGCGTAGTGGATACGCGCTCGATTACCGATCTGCCGATCAATGGCCGCCGCGTCGATTCCTTCGCGCTGCTGACGCCGGGCGTCAGCGACGACGGCAACTTCGGCCTCCTGACCTTCCGCGGCGTGGCCGGGCAGAATTCCTTCCTGATCGACGGCACCGATACAACCGAGCAATTCTATAACGAAAATGCCGGCCGCACGCGCATCGCGGCGCAGATCTCGCAGGACGCCGTCGAGGAATTCCAGGTGGTTTCCTCGAACTACTCGGCGGAATACGGCCGCGCCATGGGCGGCATCGTCAACACCGTCACCAAGAGCGGCGGCAACGCCCTTCACGGTTCCGGGTTCTGGTTCTTCCGCAGCACCGGATTCGAGGCTCGCGATCCGCTCTCCGGCTTGACGCAATCCGAGCGCCGCAACCAGGTCGGCGGCACTTTGGGCGGCGCCATCGTCAAGGACAAGCTGTTTTACTTCCTCAACACCGAGGTGACGCGCCGCAATTTCCCGATGACCGACAGTTTGAATACCGTCGCCGTGAATCCTTCCACCCAGCAGTGGATCGGCTGCGGGGTGGCGAGCGGCACGCAGCCGGCCGCCAGTGCCGCGCAGTGCGCCGCCATCAACGCTCTGCTGCCGCGCTTCTACGGATCCGTTCCCCGCACCATGGACCAGGAGCTGTACCTGGCAAAACTGGATTACCATCTCTCCGATCGCAACGCGCTGACTGCCAGCTTCAATTTCCTGCATGAGAAATCGCCCAACGGAATCCAGACGGGTATCACGTCGACCAGCGGAGCCGCGTTGAACGGCAACGGTGACGACGCCGTCACGGTCCGCAATGGCCATATCGGTTGGACCATGGTGCCGGCCGCGACCTTCGTCAACGAGCTGCGCTTCGGCGTAGCCACCGACCGGCAGGCGGACACGTTCGACCAGGCGGAACTGGGGCAGGGCCTCGGATATCTGCAAGCCTCCATCAACGGCACTCAGCTCGGACCGGCCAGCTACCTGCCGCGCGTCGAGCCCAGCGAGCGCCGCCTGCAATACCAGGACAACGCCACCTGGACGAAGGGCAAGCACACCATCAAATTCGGGTTCGATATTGCCGATACGGAAGACTACGTCTACTTCATTTCGCCGGCGTTCGGCAGTTATACCTATCAGACCGTCAACGCCTTCGCCCTCGACTATTCCGGCAACACCACCGGCGCCAAGAACTGGCAGAAGTACTCGCAGGCGTTCGGTAATCCGGCGGTCGATTATTCAATCAAGGATCTGGGCTTCTATCTTCAGGATCAGTGGCGCGTGACCGACCGTCTGAGCGTCCAGTTGGGCGCGCGCTACGAGTACGCCGTGCTGCCGCAGCCCACGCTCTGCAATCACGACTATCCGGATACCTGCCACCTGTCTTCGTCGCCGACGAACCTGGCGCCGCGACTGGGGCTGTCGTACCGCATCAACAATAAGACGGTGCTGCAAGGCGGCTATGGAATGTACTACGCGCGATTCCAGGGCGGCACCATCGATAACCTGTTCACCACCGGCAACGGACTGTACCAGACGAGCATCTCTCTGGCGAATACGCAGGCGGCCCAACTCGCCGCCGGGCCGGTATTTCCCAATGCACTGGCCGCGGCTCCGGCCGGCGCGTCCGTATCCGCCGCCAGCCTCCAGTTCCTGGAACCGGGAATCAAGACCCCATACACCCAGCAGGCCAATGTTACGATCCAGCGGGAATTGACCAGCCAGATGGCGATCAGCGCGTCCTATCTGTGGACGCGCGGCGTGCAGCTTTATGGCATCCGCGATCTCAACCTGCCCACCGCGACCACCAACTTCACCTACACCATCGACGACGTGAACGGCAGTCCGGTGGGCAGCTATACCACTCCGGTCAACATCGGAGCGCGGCCCGATACGAGATACGGCGGCGTCTACCAGGACGAAAATGGCGTCAATAGCTACTACAACGCTCTGGCGGTGCAGCTGAACAAGCGGTTCTCCCACGGTTTCCAGGCGATGGCGTCCTACACCTGGGCGCACGAGATCGACGACGGGCAAAGCTATGGAGAGAGCACCAACAATCTCTTCCTCAGCAATGCCAACGCCTGGCTGTACAACGGCAACTACAAAGCCGATAAAGGCAGCGGCATCGAGGACCAGAGGCACCGGTTCGTGCTGTCGTGGATCTGGATGCCGGTCTTTACCCACCGCACCGACGCGTTTTCCAAATACCTGATCAATAACTGGCAGCTCGCCACCATCACCACGCTGCAGAGCGGCCATCCGTACGGCAGCGAAACCATCAAGGTAAACGATACACCGGTTACCGGCATGTTCTCCAATTTCAACCTGGATGGTTCGGGCCTGAGCAGCCGCGTGCCGTTCCTGCCGGTCAATGGGCTGTACTTGCCGCCGATGTACCGCGCCGACGCCCGTCTGAGCAAGATGATCCCGATCGGCGAGTCGCAGACCAGGCGCCTGTATCTCAACTTCGAGGTTTTCAATCTGGCGAACAACTGGGCGGCCCGCGGCTTCACCAGCACGCAGGGTTTCACCGAAGCCAAAGGCGTGCTGACGCCGACTCCGGCGAATCTGTACATCCCGTCCGGCGACGCCATTCCTCCGGACGGCACCGAAGCGCGCCGTCTGCAGGTGAGTTTGCGATTCATGTTCTGACCACCCCTTTACCAACCGCAGTACCCCAGGGCAGAGGCGATTTCCGCTTCTGCCCTTTTTTTGTGCCGCAAGCACGGTTTTCCGATCGGAGAGCCGGCTATCGGAAGCCGTCCGCGAGGCGCCCTGTAGACCAAAGTTAACTCCTTGATTCTTAGGCAGATATGGCGTTATGCGTATTTTGGTACTTTAAGGCCTATTTTGCTGATAATGGAGTTATACTCCGGCTGTCAGGGTTAATTTGGAGGTTTATGAGACTAAAGCTTCTTGCCCCGCTATTCGTGTTAGCCTGCGCTTCGGTTTTCGCGCAGTCGTCAGGCGGCGTCGCGGGGATTTCCGGCGTTGTCCGAGATCCGTCCGGCGCCACGGTTCCCAACGCTAAAGTTATCGTTTCGACAGAATCACAAGGGACCATCCGAACGGTCGCGACCAACACGGATGGCGTTTTCACGGCCCCCTCGCTGATCCCGGGTCCGGGATACAAAGTGACGGTGAGCGCTCCCGGGTTCGCGCCCTATGTGGCCGGCAATCTCGATCTGGCCGTCGGACAGAACCTCGATTTGAGGATCGGCCTGACCGTGGGCGAGACCACCACCGTGGTCGAAGTCAGCGGCGCGGCGGAACTGGTGCAGGACACCAAATCGGACGTGTCGGAAGTGGTCGATACGCGCTCCATTCAGGAGCTGCCGATCAACGGCCGCCGGGTCGATTCGTTCGCGCTGTTGACGCCCGGCGTCAGCAACGACGGATTCTACGGCCTGCTCAGTTTCCGCGGTGTGGCCGGTCAGAACGCCTTCCTGGTGGATGGCACCGACACTACCGAACAGTTTTATAACGAGAACGCGGGACGCACGCGCATCGCGGCGCAGATCTCGCAGGACGCGGTCCAGGAATTCCAGGTGGTCTCCTCGAACTACTCGGCGGAGTATGGCCGCGCCATGGGCGGTATCGTCAACACCGTCACCAAGAGCGGCGGCAACGATATCCATGGCGGCGGCTTCTGGTTCTACCGCAGCACGGGATTCGACGCGCGCGATCCGTTTGCGACCTTCGTGCCTTCCGAAAAGCGCAACCAGGCGGGCGGCACCCTGGGCGGCCCCATTCAAAAGGACAAACTGTTCTTCTTCCTCAGCACCGAAGTCACGCGCCGCAATTTCCCGATGGTGGACAGCGTCAACAGCACGGCGGTGAGCGGCGCTACCCAGACCTGGAACCTGTGCGGCACGCCGGCATCGGCCGGGCAGCCGGCGGCGACGGCCGCGCAATGCGCCGCCATCAACGCGCTGCTGCCGCGCTTCTACGGGTCGGTCCCGCGCACGCTGAACCAGGAACTCTACCTCGGAAAGCTCGACTACCACGTCAACGATCGCAACGCCGTTACCGCCAGCTTCAACTTCCTGCACGACCGTTCTCCCAATGGGATTCAAAGCAGCGCCAGTTCGACCAGCGGCGCCGCTCTCACCGGCAACGGCGACGACGCCGTAACGGTGCGCAACGGACACGTCGCCTGGACCATGGTTCCGACCTCCAGCTTCGTGAATGAATTCCGTTTTGGCTTGGCGACAGACCGGCAGTGGGACGGTTTCGACGATGCCGAGCTCGGCCAGGGCTTGGGCTATCTGCAGGTTTCAGTCAATTCCCAGTCGATTGGACCGGCCAGCTACCTGCCGCGCATCGAGCCGATGGAAACGCGATACCAGTTCCAGGACAACGCCACCTGGACCAAGGGCGCCCACACCATCAAGCTCGGCGCCGATATCGCCACCACGCAGGAATTCGTCTATTACATCAGCCCGGCGTTCGGCAGCTACAGCTACAAAACCGTCAATGCCTTCGCGCTCGACTATTCCGGCAACACCACCGGGGCCAAGGACTGGACGACATATACCCAGGCGTTCGGCAATCCGGCCGTTAAATACCGGATTGGCGACAACGGCTTCTATGCGCAGGATCAATGGCGCGTCAACGACCGGATGACCGTGACGTACGGCGCGCGCTATGAATTCTCCAGCATGCCGCAGCCCACGGTTTGCAACCAGAACTATCCCGACACGTGCCATGTTCCTTCGCCCAAAACCAATCTGGCGCCGCGCATCGGGCTGTCATACCGGCTCAATAAGAAGACCGTTGTGCAGGCCGGCTATGGAATGTTCTATGCCCGGTTCCAGGGCGGCACGCTCGATAACCTGTTTACCACCGGCAACGGGATTTATCAGACCAGCATGAGCTTGTCGAACTGTATCCCGGGCACTACCGGTTGCACGAGCACGCAGATTGCCCAGGGCGCGGCCGGGCCGACATTCCCCAATGCGCTCGCGGCCCTGCCCAGCGGGGCGACGGTTTCGGCTCCGGCGCTGCAGTTCATGAGCCCGAACATCAAGACTCCGTATTCCGAACAGGGCAACATCGCCATCCAGCGGGAGCTCTCCAAAGACGTCGCCATGACGGTTTCCTATATGTGGAGCCGCGGCGTCCAGTTGTACGGCATCCGCGACCTGAATCTGCCCACCACAACCACGAATTTCACCTACACGGTGGATGACGTGAACGGCAGCCCCGCGTTCCAGTACACCACTCCGGTATATGTCGGCAACCGTCCGGACACGCGCTACGGCGGCATCTATCTCGACGAGAATGGCGTGAGCAGCTACTACAACGGTCTGAGCGTGCAAGTGAACAAGCGCTTCGCACACGGCCTGCAGGCTCTGTTGTCGTATACCTGGTCGCATGAAATCGACGACGGCCAGAGCTACGGCGAGAGCACCAACAACCTGTTTCTTAGCAATGCCAATTACTGGCTGTACAACGGCGTGTATGGCGCCGACAAAGGCAGCGGCACCCTCGATCAGCGTCATCGCCTGGTATTCAACTGGGTCTGGGCGCCGGTCTTCACGCACCGCACCGATGCGTTCTCGCGTTATGTGGTGAACGGGTGGCAGATCTCCTCCATCACCAGCATGGCCAGCGGCCATCCTTACGGCAGCGAACAGATCAACGTCACCGACACCCCGGTCACCGGGATGTTCAGCAACTACAGCATCAACGGCACCGGTTTCAGCTATCGCGCGCCGTGGCTGCCGGTGAACAGCTATTGCCTGCCGGCCAGCTACCGTGCCGATGCTCGCGTCAGCAAGATCCTGCACTTCGGCGAAAGGCGTCCGTATGACCTTGCCCTCAGCTTCGAGATGTTCAACCTGGGCAACAACTGGTCGGCGACCGGGTATAGCAGCAGCTACGCATACTCGGAGGCCAAAGGCATCATCACTCCGACCCCGACGAAGCTGTACATCCCGTCGGCCGACGCCGGATTCCCGGACGGCACGCAGGCGCGCAGAATGCAGGTGAGCGCCCGCTTCAGCTTCTGATGTAAGTCAGTCGCAACCATAAACCCAGGGCAGCAGCGGATCTCCGCTGCTGCTCTTTTTTTATTGCGGACTATCGCCCGAGCGCAGCCGCGATTTGCGGACGTAAAATCGCTTCTCGCAGAAGCGGCACTGGCGGGGGACCCGGCCGAGACGCCGCATGATCGAATCCAGCAGGCCGCGCGCGCGGGAAGGCGCAAAATCGCGCCCAAAGCAGCGGGGACATCGGACCTCGCCGGGCTTGATTTCGATGCGGCCTTCAATTTCCAAACCGGCAGTGTACCAGATGCGCGCGGGCGGAGCAGGATGGGACCGCGGCGCTTTGCTATTCTGGCTCGTTATGTTGGTCGAGCAACAGATTGCCGAACGCCGGGAACGGGCGGTCTCGGCCATCGCCAAGGTCGTCGATCGGCCCCGTGGCGAGCCGTATGGCGATTATCGTGTCAAGTCAGCCAGCGGAAAGACTTACCGGGTGGCCATGCGCGGGCCCGGTTTATTCGAGAACTACTGCTCGTGCCCGGATTTCGCGGTCAATACGCTGGGGACCTGCAAGCACATCGAGGCCCTGCTCTTTCGGCTTGGCAAACGCTATGGAAAGAGTCTCGAAAGCCGCGCGTTTGCGCGGTCGCGCGCTTCCATCTCGCTGCGGTACGGGGAAACCATCGCCGTCCGGCTGCGCCTTCCCGCCCAACCATCGCCTGCCCTGCGGGAGGTTGCCGCCAGGTATTTCGATCCGGACGGCGCGCTGCGGCAGGAGCACTTCGAGCATTTCCATGAGGTGATCGAGGCCTTCCGCCAGGCCGACCTCGATGCTGTCATCTACAGCGACGTGCTGGATTACCTCGACCGGGAAAACGAACTCTCCCAAGGTCTGAATGT